>Ga0181523_10001162_pt1 | contig 28546 bp, 23 predicted proteins | sample PEATcosm2014_Bin_43_FD_119752 | JGI IMG/M metagenome (GOLD analysis project Ga0181523, IMG submission 119752) | Peatland microbial communities from MTU Mesocosm Facility, Houghton, MI, USA - PEATcosm2014_Bin05_30_metaG | ecosystem: Environmental > Terrestrial > Soil > Wetlands > Peat | place... | reverse complement strand
TTGGCTGTCCGACATGGATTCGAACCATGAATAACGCCTCCAAAGGGCGCTGTGTTACCGTTACACCATCGGACAAACTTTGAAGAATCTAAGCTTTCAGCCCATTTCGCGCAAAGCGAAAATATTTTCTGAAAGTCGCAGGAAGCGAAAGAAAGTTTGCGGGCAATATTTCTTGCCCGCACAATGTCGTGGTTTGCAATGAGCAACATTTTCACTGCCATCAATCCGCCGGTTGCCGAAGCGGCTTCGGCAACATCGGTCGAGGCGGATTTCTCCAAGCCGGTCCGGCGGCCGAAAAAGGGCACGCTCAAACTGATTGGTGAAGTATTGAATCACGGCGGGCCGGGCTATCTCCAGTTTGCCATCACCAATATCTGCAATGCTGACTGCGATTTCTGTGGATTCGCCCGCTCGAAGTTCGACCCCAAAGCCCGCCGTAGCGTGACACTGCAAGAAGCGCGCGACGCGATTGACATCGCGCTTAAAAATCACATCGGCTACCTGCTCTTTGTCGGTGGCGAACCGATGGTGCATCGCGACCTGCGTGCGATGACGCGCTGCGCGGCGGAGCGCGGCATCCATCCGATGATTTGCACTAACGGCGGGCTTTGGACTGAGGAAAACATGCGCGGCCTCGTCAGCGACGGCTTGAGCAGCGTTATCATGTCCATTGACGCGCACGACGTGGCCAGGCACGAAAAGAACCGCGGCCTGCCAGACGTGTGCAAAAAGATAAAGCGCGCTAATGAATTTTTCCGCTCGGTCGGAATCCAAACCACCGCGAGCATCACCGCGAGCCGGTTGATTGACGACTACGAGAAATTGCCGGCGTTTCTGGAATCGCTCGGATTCAAGGGTTGCACATTCAGCTATCCGCTGACCTCGCTGGCCAGCAGTTATCTAAGTTTTAGCGACAGCGGCCTCGTGAATTACTCGAAGGATGAATTGGTGGAACTGTTCGAAAGGATCAAACGGATGAAGCAACGCAGTGACTTTCCGGTCGTCAATCCGACGGAATCGCTCACTGAGATGCAGCGGCATTTGCGCGGCGAAAGAGAAAAATTCGGCTGCCTCGGCGGTCACAAGTATTTTTATCTCGATTGGAACCTCGACCTTTACCGCTGCCATTTCTGGGAGAAGCCAATGTGCAAGATCCAAGAGTGGGACGAATCGAAACTCATCCGGGACGGCTGCACGCGCTGCATGATTGACTGCTACCGCGACCCCAGCGTGCTCCAGTTTGTTGCCATCAGCACGAGTGACGCGTGGAATAATTTAAAGAAAGGCAAATTGCTCTCTGCGGCCAAAAACCTTCTGGATTCGCGGAACCTGACTTCACTTAAGGCCGTTTGGGAAGACCGCAAGTGGATTGGTGGCGTGTAGCCACCGCAAATTCACTCTTGTCATCCGCCTCGTTCGTGATAACTTGGCACTCCTTTTATGAAGACGGACATTCATCCGAAATATGTGGACGCGGAAATCCGTTGCGCCTGCGGCAACGTCATCAAGACCCGCTCCACCAAGCCCGTGATCATCGTAGGTATTTGCAACGTCTGCCACCCGTTTTACACCGGCCAGCAGAAATTCGTGGACACTGCCGGCCGTGTGGATAAATTCCAGCAGCGTGCTGCAAAAACGCAGGCCGCCCAGGTCGCGTTTGCCACGAAAAAGAAAAAGAAAGTTTAGCTACCTGCTTTCATTCCGCCTGCCTGTGCATCATCACATGTGGGCGGATTCTTTTTTGCAAAAATGGATTTAAGACCGCATATCGAAAAATTCCGCAAACGCTTTGCCGAAGTCGAAGCCGCGTTGAGCGATCCAAAGGCTTTCGACAACCCGCAACGCGCACAGGAATTGTCCCGCGAATACGCCCGGCTCAAGGAACTGCTGGCGCGGGGCGAAAATTATTTGAAAACGCTCGAAGATCTCGAACAAAACCGCGCGTTGCTGAAAAGCGAGCGGTCGGAATCCGAGCTGGCCGTGATGGCGAAAGAGGAAATCACCCGGCTCGAAGCTGACGAAAAAAGACTTTCGCAGCAAATCCAGTCTGGCCTCGTGCCGCCGGACCCGACGGATTCTCGCAATACCATTATCGAAATCCGCGCCGGCGCGGGCGGCTCGGAATCCGCACTGTTCGCCGCCGACCTTTACCGGATGTATTGCCGTTACGCCGAAGCGCGCGGCTGGAAGATCGAGACACTCGATTCCAGTCCGTCCGACCTCGGCGGCTTCAAAGAAATCGTTTTCCAGATCAGCGGCACGGACGTTTACAAGCGGCTCAAATACGAAAGCGGCGTGCATCGCGTCCAGCGCGTGCCGGCGACCGAGGCTCAAGGGCGCATCCACACCAGCACCAGCACCGTCGCCGTGCTGCCTGAGGCCCGGGAAGTGGACATCGAGATCAAACCGGAAGACATCGAGATCAATGTCTGCCGCGCGTCTGGCAAGGGCGGCCAAGGCGTGAACACCACCGACTCCGCCGTGCAAATCCAGCACAGGGCCAGCGGGTTGATCGTGCGTTGTGCAGACGAACGTTCGCAACAAAAAAACAAGGCCAAGGCGATGACCGTGCTGCGTTCGCGTTTGCTGGAGGCAAAAATCGCCGAGGAAAACGCCAAATATGCCGCGAATCGCAAGCAGCAGGTCGGGTCCGGCGAGCGCAACGAAAAAATCCGCACCTACAATTTTCCGCAGAATCGCGTCACCGACCACCGCATCGAGGTAACGCTCTACAATTTGGCGAACTTCATTGACGGCGGCCTCGATCCGCTGATTGACCCGCTGATGACCCACGACCTGGAGGAGAGGTTGAAGGCGTTTAACGATTGAACTGTCGGACGGTTTAGCGATTCGACAATTCAACGATTCAACGAATTATGAATCCAAAGGGACTTGTTTTCGACTGCGATGGCACGCTGGCCGACACCATGCCGTTGCACTGGCGCGCGTGGCAGATGGTCACGCAACGGCATAACCTTCATTTTCCCGAAGACCGCTTTTACGCCACTGGCGGCATACCTTCACGTGACATTTTGAAACTGCTCGCGCAGGAGCAAGGCCGTTCACTCGACCACATTGCCGTCGCCCATGAGAAGGAGGAGGCATATCTGCCGCTCATGTCCGACGTTGAACCGGTCCATGCCGTAGTGGAAATTGCCCAAGCCAATTATGGCAAAATCCCAATGGCCGTCGCTTCCGGCGGAACGGAAAAAATAATCGGCATGGTGCTCGACCGTTTGAAAATCCGGCATTTCTTCGACGCCATCGTGACGAGCGAAATGGTTAAAAACCAAAAACCCGCCCCGGACATTTTTATCGAGGCCGCCCGGCGCATAGGTGTGGAACCGCAATTTTGCCGGGCCTACGAAGACACCGACCTCGGCCTGCAAGCCATTCGCGCCGCGGGCATGGAAGCGGTGGATGTGCGAAAACTGCGCGGAAAATAAAGGGCAGATCGGCCAACGCCAACTCCTGAACCGGTTGTGAAGCCGGTTATTCGCGTGTCATCAGGCAGATCTTTCGCGTATGACGCGCGAGCGTCTCTGGCAGCCTTCTCGATCTCAAGGCTTCCCATAATTCTCCGCACGTCGGCGCGCCAATACTGACGGCTGCGGTTTGAACCGCCCAGCCGTGATTGATAAATTCGCCCGCCTCCCTTTCCGAAACCAAGACACGCGTGTAACCCACCGCGTCGGCCGGGTTTAATTTGTCTGCCTGCACAACCGTCCAGTTCTTGCCGAGCAACACCCGCACGCGGCTCGCCAATCTCACATCTCCGATGAGCAGCACAGGCTGAGGGGAGCCGGTTTGACCTTGCCGCAGTGCCGCGGCGATTTGTTGGGCGTTGTCAGGCAAAAGAACCGGCATCGCCGCGATGAACAAAATTACCCAGCCGAGCAGAATCGCCAAGCCCAGCGCCTCTGCCGCTGAAACGGACTTGCGCCACAGCGCGCTTGAAGCGAGCGCAGCGATGCCAAACAAAAGCAGACTGCATATCAGCGCAAGCAGAACCACGGGCAATGGCCATTGCGAATCAACAAGAACCCCCGCCATGACCGCCAGTGTAAGCATGGCCAAAACGATCTTCAGAATTCGCCGGAGAGAGAAAATCAGCCGTGTGCTTTCCGCGCTTTGCAGCCAATCGGCCAGCAGCACAGCCAGCAGCGGCGTGGCCGGAAGCAAATAACGAAAAGAGACGTTTGCGCCCAGAGCGAATCCGGCAATCAACACCGCCATCCAGGCAAGAATGAATTTTTGCGCAGGAGGAGGAGTGCTGCCCATCGCCCGGGATTTTTCGCGGGCTAACCATTCGACTGCGGTTGCGCTCCATGGCAGAAAATTGAGAACCAAAATGAGCGCGAACAGCGGCGCGCGGCTAATGGGCGACCACCAGTGACCGTGAAAATTGCCCGTCAACTGGTCATCAAGGAAGACATTCCACGCCCCCGCGCCTTGCCTCCAAAAAATACAGCCGAACCAGCCGCCCACCAAAACGATTGCCGCCGCAAGGATGGGCGGATGGATGATTTTGGGGACTGCGCGCCAATCATGTGCCTGCCAGAAGGCAAACGCCCAGGCGAACACCACAATTCCCGCGCCCAACAATCCTTTGCTCATCGCTGCCCCCGCCGCACCGCCGTAAGCCATCCAAAACGCGCTGGCCACGAATTCTTCCAACACAATCAACCGTAAAAAACCGTACGCACTCAGCGTGATGAAAAAAACCAGCAGCGCGTCCGGCATGGAACGAATGGAGCAGAGAAAAAATTGCGGATGCGACAGCAGCACGAGCGCAGCGACCAGCGCCGTTTCGTTGTTGCCTGTCAGCCTTCGAGCCAGCCGGTACGTCAACCAAAGCGTTCCGCAACTGGCCAGTAAAAACGGCAGGCGTGATGTGAATACACCAACCCCGAACGTCGCATAACTCGCGGCAACCGACCAATAAGCCAGCGGCGGCTTTTGAAAACGCGGCGCGCCTTCGGCGGTCTTGGGCACGAGCCAGTCTCCGTGCTTCAGCATCATCAACGCGCCGTCGGTGTAATGGCGCTCGTCAGGGTAATAAAGCGTGAATGTGGCGACGAACGGCAGCGCCACCAGCGCAAACATTAAAATCAAAGGGCCGATTTGGGGGCGCGGTTTCATCCGGTGTCCGGCTGGCAATACCCGAACCGATGCGGCCATTCCAGATTTTTCTGTCGGGCAAGCCTCGATTTGCTTAAAACAGAACCGATTCGCATGACGAGCCTGAAAAAACTTGTCGCCGCCATTTTTTGGATTCTACTTGCGCTGGCCGGCGCAGGCGCTTACGCGACCCTGGCATTACGCCGGAACGAACCGATCAATTCCGCCCACATTCTTATCGCGGCAGTTTGCACCTACGCCATCGGTTATCGGTTCTATTCGAAATGGATTGCCACACGCGTGCTTGCGCTCAATGACCGCCGCGCCACGCCCTGCGAAGTCCACGATGACGGGCGTGATTTCGTGCGGACGAACAAATGGATCATCTTTGGCCATCATTTCGCGGCGATTGCCGGGCCGGGACCGCTCGTCGGGCCGGTGCTCGCTGCGCAATTCGGTTACCTGCCCGGTGCGCTGTGGATTTTAGTTGGCGTCGTGCTGGGGGGCGCGGTGCAGGATTTTGTGATTCTGTTTTGCTCGATACGGCGCGACGGCAAGTCGCTCGCGCAAATGGTGAAGGAGGAATTGAATTCGCCGGCCGGCTTTATCGCGGTACTCGCGGTCCTGTCGATTCTTGTGATCCTGCTCGCAGTGTTGGCACTGGTCGTCGTGAAGGCCCTCGCGGACAGTCCATGGGGCGTTTTCACCGTCGCCGCGACTGTTCCCATTGCTTTGCTGATGGGTTGTTACATGCGCTTTGTGCGCGTCGGCAAGGTTTTGGAGGCGTCGGCCTTCGGGATAGCACTGCTGCTCTTGGCGGTGTGGGGTGGCAAACTCGTTTACGAGAGTTCTTTTTGGAGGGAAGTGTTCGGCCTGCCCGGCATCACGCTGGCGTGGGCAATCATTGGTTACGGCGTTATTTCCAGCAGCCTGCCGGTGTGGCTGCTGCTCGCGCCGCGTGATTACCTCAGCACGTTCATGAAGCTCGGCACGATTTGCGCGCTCGCCTTCGGTATTTTGATCGTGCTGCCCAATCTCCAATTGCCCGCGCTCACTCAATTCACCGACGGCTCGGGCCTCGTCGTCGCCGGAAAAATTTTCCCGTTCTGCTTCATCACCATCGCCTGCGGGGCAATTTCCGGCTTTCACTCACTCATCGCCAGCGGCACAACGCCGAAAATGATTACGCGCGAAGGCTATGCGCGGCACATCGGTTACGGCGCGATGTGTTGTGAATCCTTTGTCGCCATCATGGCGCTCATCGCCGCCTGCGCATTGGATCCCGGCGTCTATTTCAGCATGAATGTCAAAGGCGACCCCGCCGTGACCGTGGCCCAGGTTACCGCGCTCGGATTTCCCGTGACAACCGAACACATGAATTCGCTGGCGAACGAACTCGGTGAAAAGACGTTGTTCGGACGCACCGGCGGCGCGGCAACGCTGGCCGTGGGCATGGCGCAGATTTTTTCCAAGGCCGTCAACGGCCGGGGTCTCGATCTGTGGTACCACTTTGCCATTATGTTCGAGGCGCTGTTCATCCTGACCACGGTTGATGCCGGCACTCGCGTGGGCCGTTATCTGATTCAAAGCGTGCTTGGCCGCGCCTGGAAACCTCTGGGCGACCCGAAAAACTTTCGCGCCGTTCCCATTGCCGCTGCACTAATGGTCGGCGCGTGGGGATATTTTCTGATCCAAGGCGTGCGCGACCCGCTCGGTGGCATCAATTCGCTCTGGCCGCTGTTCGGCATCGCCAACCAGATGCTCGCCGCTATTGCGCTTTGCCTCGGCACGACCATCATTTTGAAAATGGGGCTCGGAGCGCCGGCCTCCGGTCCGGCGCGAACCGAAGACCACCAACACGCCGCGCCAGAGGCCGTCGCTCCGGCGCGCACGCCATGGCTGGCGCTCATCACATTGATTCCGCTCGTCTGGCTGGTGGCGGTGACGTTCACCGCTGGCGTGCAAAAAATCTGGAATCCCGATCCGCGTATCGGTTTTTTGGCGCAGGCGAAATCGCTCTTAGAAAAAGAAAACGAACTTCAACTTATCCACACAAAAGCCAATCTGGATTTGATGACGTTTGCCGCCTCGAATTATTCAAAACCTCACGACACAGAATTCTCCGCCAAGCTGGCAACGCTGCAAAAAGTTTGTGATGACACTTGGAAGCCTGTTGTCGCCGATCACGCGCAACTTTTCAACAATCTCCTCGACGCCGCCGTCGCCGGAATTTTTCTGGTGCTCGTCACGGCCATCATTCTCCTGAGTGTGCGGGAGTGGGTTTTGCTGCTGACAAGACGCAAACCGGCGGTGTTGCACGAGACCGAGCCGGTCTGGCTGCCGGATTATGCCGTGGCTGAAGGCCGGCCGCTGCACATGGCGGGCACGGCAGCGCTGGCGCTCGCGCTGGCGAAGGAATGGTCCGGCGAATCGCACTTGGAACGCGCACGCCAGCAGGCGCAGGCGGTTTGCGCATGCCATCCGGCTAATGCGCAGCAGATTTACGTTGAAGTTACCGAACAACGGTTTAATGGTGTGCGGCGATGTTGTTGAGAAAACATGAAACTCGGTTTATTTGGCGGCTCGTTTGACCCCGTTCATCTCGGCCATTTGCTGGTCGCGCAGGCGGCAATGGAAGAACTGAAACTGGACCGGCTGTTTTTCGTTCCGGCGGCGCAGTCGCCGTTCAAGCCGGAAGGCAAACCGGCGCCCGCGCCCAGCCGCTTGCAATGGCTCCGGCTTGCGCTCGCGGGCAAGACGAATTTCGAAATTGACGAGCAGGAAATCCGACGTGGCGGGGTTTCCTATACCGTTGAAACCTTGCGCGATTACACGCGGCGGTTTCCCCGTGCCGAATTGTTTTATCTCATCGGCGCGGACAACGCGGCGAAACTCAATGAATGGCGCGAAGGGGGTGAATTGGCCCGGCTCGCGGAATTTGTCGCGATTCCGCGGCCGGGCGGGACGGCGGCAAATTTCCCGGCGCCGTTTCGCGGACGAACGCTCAAGGGTTTTCCACTGGGTGTGTCGTCGTCGGAAATTCGCGCGCGGGTGAAGGCGGGTTTGCCGATTGACCCGTTCGTGCCGCCGCCGGTGGCGGAGGCGATTCACGTGGCGAAACTCTATGTTTGAAAATTTTATCGTCCTCCTCCTCCTCGTAATCGTAATCGACATTTTTCGAGAACGACGGAAGAAACCGAGGACCAGGAGGATATTGGCATCACAATATTTATCCGTGCCATCCGCGTAATCCGCGGTTAGATTCCCGTCTGGCAACTATGGATTCCAGAAAACTTGCCCGGCTTTGCCGCGAATACGCCGACAATAAAAAGGCGGAAAACATCGTCATCCTCGACGTGCGCAAAATATCGTCGGTGACGGATTATTTTGTGATTGCGTCCGGCACGAGCGAACCGCACTTACGGGCCACCGTGGATGAAATCACCGACCGGCTGCGCGGGGAGCACGGCGTACGCCCTCGCGCGGTGGACGGCACGGTGCACGGGGCGTGGGTGGTCCTCGATTACTTTGACGTGATTGTCCACGTCATGCGGCAGGACATCCGCGAACGTTACGACTTGGAAGGTCTCTGGGGCGACGCGCCACGGGTGAAGCCGAGAAAAAAATCTGCGGCAAAAAATTGAGCGCAGAAGCGCAAAGACGCAGAGACAATTATTTTACGCGAAGTCAGACAAATCCAAGCAACAAAAGGGCTGTAATAATCGCTACGTAAGCCAACCAGTATAGTTTGCGGTGAAAGGGTGGCAATGCGCTTGGGCCAAAAGTCCAAAATCGGTGTTGACGATAAAGCGGCAATCGCGCAAGGAAAAGCAGTAGGCTTCCCATAACTCCCGTTCCCAAACCGGTATAGAACAAAATGATGGCATCGGTGGTTTTAAGAAAACCCAGCACCGGAAGCAGCATACCTGCCAAGATCACAATTACCGGAATGAAGAACTGAAGAGAAAAGAGAAATACCCAATCTGGCGGAATATACCAATCTGACGATTTCCTGCTCATTGCTGGGCCTTCTGCGGCAACTCATTCGCCGCCTTCACCATTTCGTCCAGAAGCTTTTTGAAATCCTCCAGGCCGGGGGCCGGGACGATGATGTTGTCGCGGCGACCGCCAACGTCCTCGGTGATGCGCAGGAACCGTCCGCGTGGATTTTCCTTGAGCGTAAAGATGAAGGTTTTGCGTTCAATCTGCACCTGCCCGGATTTGAGTGTGTCTTCGTTGACCGGTGGTTTGGGCTGACTGTAAGGCCGCCCGCCAAAAGGTGATGGTCGCTCGTTTGAGATCATAAATACCCGCTGAAGACGCCCGCAGCGCCCAATCCAGCTCTAACGGGAATTTCAGCGACAACAGTATTTTGTCAACTGGCAAAATGGAAACCAACCTGCTTGGGACATGGGAAATTTACTGTCAACTTTCTTCGGGAATTGCTGTAGATTGTTGATTATAAAATATTTGCAGCGAGTTCCGCCAGCTCGGACCGTTCGCCTTTTTGCAATTCGATGTGCGCGGCGATGGCTTCGGGACGGAAGCGGCTGACGACGTAGTTGAATCCGTTTGACGACGAGTCCACGTAGGGATTGTCAATTTGATACGGGTCACCGGTGAAGATGATTTTCGTGCCGTTGCCAACGCGTGTGATGATGGTCTTCGCTTCGAGCGGCGTCAGGTTTTGCGCCTCGTCAATAATCATGAACTGGTTGGCGATGCTGCGCCCGCGGATGTAGCTCAACGCCTCGACGACGATGCCGCCGGAGCGCATCAGATCGCCGCTGCGGCGATGGTCGTGGCCCATGTTGAGGTCGCTCAACATTTCCAGCGCGTCGTGAATCGGCTGCATCCACGGCGCAAGTTTTTCTTCGAGCGAACCGGGCAAAAAGCCGAGTTCCTTGCCCATGGAAATGGTCGGGCGCGCGACCACGAGCCGGCGGAACTCGCGGTCGATTACCGTGCGCTTCAGGCCGGCGGCCATCGCCAGCAGAGTTTTTCCCGTGCCGGCCTTGCCCATGAGCGTGACGAGCTTGACACGGTCATCCAACAGAGCATCGAAGGCGAAGTGCTGCTCGCGGTTGCGCGGTTTGATGCCCCAAACCCCTTCACGGCTGTCAATAATGGGCACCAGCTTTTGGCCGGTAACGTCCACCTTGGTGAGTGCGGTGCGTTTGGGATTCGTTTCATCGGTGAGCGTGCAGTACTCGTTCGGAAAATATTTTCTGCCGGTGCCGAGTGCGAGCTCGCTCCTGGCGCGGAACGCGGCCATTTTGTCGGTGCCGACAGACATTTCCAGCATGCCGGTGTAAAGGTCGGTGATGGATACGCGGTCGGTCTCGTAATCCTCGGCCTGCAACCCGAGCGCATCGGCCTTGATGCGGAGATTGATGTCCTTGCTGACGAGAATGGTCGGGTTTTTGGGCTGTGATTTCTGGATGGCGGCGGCGAGTGAAAGAATCCGATTGTCCACGGTGTTGCCATTGAAATAGGCGTCGCCATTAACGCGCCCGTTTTTTTGAAACGCAATTTTTAATTTGCCGCCGTTGGGCAGTTTCACGCCTTCGCTCAGGCTGCCGTCGCCACGAAAGCCATCGAGCATCCGCGACACGCTGCGCGCGTTCTGGCCGAGCTCGGTGGACTCGCGCTTGAACCGGTCAATTTCCTCGATGACCTCGATGGGAATCAGGACGTGGTTGTCCTCAAAACTCAACAGCGAATGCGGATCGTGCAGGAGGACATTGGTGTCAATGATGTAATTCTTCACAGTTAAAAAATAAAAGCTGAAATGGGCGGAAAGGAGAAAGCGGGTTCCCGGGGCCGCGTTTTTTCATTTTGTCGTTTTCGTTGCTAATTTGCTCATCCGCCGATGCCAATCCCGGAGGTGATTGTGCGCCGGCGGCATCTTATAGTGGCCCGAGTAAAGAAAATTTTCAAGCATCCCGAACAAATCGAAATCCACGAAGCGCGGGCGATCCCCCAGCAAAAAGGGATCGTGCGCCGCCATTTCCTCGAACGGCACCAAACCCTGCTCCAGCCGCTTCAGCCACTCGCCCTGCTGTTTGCGCCACTGGTCGATGCAGCCGCGGCCGAACTTGCGCTCCTTGAATCGCAGGAAATCAAGCTGCTCTGCCGGCGGCATGTTTTCCCGCCAGTAAATGTCGTTGAGCCGGAACGTCGCACCTTCGATGTCATTCTCGATCCAGCGCCAGAGAATGGACTGGACGCCTTCGAGTTCGAACGGGAACAGGCCGAGTTGGAATTTTGCGTCAAGATATTTGGCGATGACCTGTGAATCGTCGTTGAGTTCAAACACAACCATCTTGCCGTCTTTGACGATGGGCACGCCATAGTAACGTCCCTTCGTCAATTTCCAGACGAGGGAACGGTCTTGGTTCGGGATGTTGACGATTTTGAAGCGGGCGCCGGCAAATTCCAGGATGCAACGCTGGACAATGCAATACGGGCTCCAAGGAAATTGAATCAGCTCTATCATGTCAAAATAACTGCCGCTCTTCCCGCACTTTAGAACCCGTCTCCCGTGGTGACAAGCGCAAAGCCGATGAATGGCCTATCCAGCGGTCACAGCCCCAACGTCAACCGGCAGCGAAATGCGAACGATGCCGGATTTGCCGGATTGCGGCGGAACGATTTCCAGTTTGCCGTGATGGGTTTCAATAATTTTCCGGCTGACGGTCAAACCGAGTCCCAAGCCAACATTGCGCGTGGTGAAAAATGGTGAGGGCGCCTGTTTGGCAGCTTCGGCGGAAAAACCGGAGCCATTGTCCTGCACTTCAATTTGCAGGTCCTGATGGCTGTTGTCGCCTTCGGTGTGCAACTTGACATCAATCTTCGGATCCTTGGGGTTGGCCTGAAGGGCGTTGAGCATGACCTCGGCCAGGGCGTGCTTCAATGCCGCGCGGTCACCGGTGACGACAACGGGTTTGCCCCTGGTTTCGCAATGCAACTGCCCGGTCTCGGCCGGCTGATGCTGGCGCGCTTCCTGATAGGCTTCCTGAATCAGCGGCTCGACCGGGAAGGCTTGTGGTTCGACCTGTCCCTCACGCGCGAGAAAACGCATTTGATTGATGAGCCGCGTGACGCGCCTGACGCCATCGGTCAACGCATGGTCGAGCGACTTGCGGAACTCGGCGTCCCGGTATTTTTCGGCGAGCAACTGCTGGTGTGTCGAGAGTGGCACCATGGCATTGCCGATCTCGTGCGCGAGGCGGTCGGCCATGGCTTTGACCAGGCGAAGATTGGCCGCTTCGATTCCCAACCGCCGCAACTGTTCGCTCTGCGTGAGGTCTTCGGCCATCAACAGCGCGGAGACGGGCACGGCGGAATCCTGCCGCTGGAAGGGAACGACGCTGACGCCGTAAACCGTGCCGGGCGAATTTTCCGGCTCGAATTTGAACGGGCCGATGGCCGCGCCGGTGCGCAAGACCTGATATATTTTCGCGCCGAGCGATTGCGGCAAATCGGTGAACTCCAGTTCGCCGCTGCGTTGGTTTTTCCGGCCGAAATGCCGGCGGGCGGCCTTATTGGCGTGGAGCACTTTCAGGTCGCTTCCCACAACGATGCACGCACTGCTGAGTTCGCGCAGCACATCGGTCATCATCTCGTGGTTGCCGGCGAGCTGGTCGTAAAGCCAGATGTTGCGAAGCGCCAGCCCGACCTGTTCGAGTAAATGGAAAATCAGTTCCAATTCGTCGTTGGCGAGCGGCTCGCCGGTAACGCGGCCATCGAAAACGGCAACCCCGACGATGGTTTCGCGGTCGAGGATCGGCACGGCGATTTGCACGCCGAGCAGTTCAAATTCCTTCTGCGTCCCCGCATCCGCACGCGCCTCGTCGCTGTTGCGGCGCAGAATCCGGCCCAGGCTCGCCAGTTGGGCGCCGATGCCGGAATCGGGTGACAGTTCAAAATGTTCGAGCAGCCCCGGCGCGATGCCGATGGCAGACGCGGCGCGCAAGTGGCGGCCTCCCTCCTCCGAAGGCGGTTCAACGGGCAGTGAATGGGGGCGGTTCAGGAAAATCGCGGCGCGGTTGACCCCGAGGGTTTCGCGCAGGAAAAGCAGGAATTGCTTGAGCATCAACTCGGCGTTGAGCGAATGCATGAGGATGGACGAAAAATCGCGCAGCACGCCGAGGGTTTGCGACGCGCCGACAAACCGCGGCGCAGGAGGTTCCACGGTCCGGGGAACCGACGGTGAAATGGGCACGAGCGGCGGCGTTTGGATGGCGCGGCGCTGCGCTGCCCATAAACGGTCCAGCAGCTCGGCCAGAAGCCGGATACGCACGGGTTTGGTCAGAACGTGCGTCACGCCGTGCAGGTACGCTTCCTCTTCCCATTCGGATTTCTTGGCGGCGGTGTAGGCGATGACCGGGCAATTGGCGTCGTGCCGGCGAAGTTTTTCAATTGCCCAAATGCCCTGAACGCCGAGCAGTTCGAGATCCAAAATGCACGCGCTGGCCAAGCCATGTGCCAGCAGCGGCTCGGCTTCCTGCGCGTCGGCGCGATGAACGACGCGATACTGCTCCGGGCTCAGACCCGCGCGAATCGTTTCGGCGAAATCCGGATGAGCAGCCAAAACCAAAAGCGTTTTCATCGCGTTGCCGTTCCGAATGGACCAGACCTGTTCTCGGTTGGCGTCACTACCGCCGGATTATCCACTGCTTTTGGCTTCAGGTCAATTCATTAATGGCCGCAGGCGTGCGACAAAATTGGCCGAAAATGGGCAATTTTCAAGAAGTCCCGCTCGCTCTACTCAGACGAAATCAGTTTTTCCCACAATTCCTCATTGAGGAGGACCTTTTGGAGAAATTCCTGTTCGCTGGGCGTCGCGGCGTGTTCGGGATTGAGCGGCAGGGAAATCGTGAATGTGGTGCCGCGACCAGGCTGGCTTTTAGCGTCAATTCTCCCGCCGTGGTGATAAACAATAAAGAAACACGCCATGAGGTGAATGCCGTATTCGGACGGCGTGTCACTGCGCACGACGAACGGATCAAACACGACGCGCAATGCTTCCTGGGGCAGGCCCGGCCCATTGTCGCTGATTCGAACCAGGATCTCCGGTTTCGCGTCGCTTTTTTGCAGTTCCGCCGTCAATGTGACGCGGCTGCCCGCCGGCAGGCTGGCCAGTTCGTCTTTCAGCAACAGCTCGAACAACCGGTAAAATTTCGGCTTGTCCGCCTGCAGCGCCGGCAACGAATCAGGAATCTGGTTGTCAACCTGGATGCGCCGCGCGGCGAATTGATCCTCAAACGATTTGAGGGCCGCGCTGATGGCTTCGTGCATAAACACCTTGTCGGTGAAATGAAACGAAGGCGTTCCGGACGCCGTCCACAAATCTTTGAGCAAGCCATTGATTTTTTCGATCTGCGACTGGACGTTCTGGTGGTATTCCTTCCAAAAATCGGGATTGCGCAATCCTTTCATGGCCGATTTTTCTTCGGCCATTTTCACCGGCGCGAGGTCAAGAAACGTCTTCACCGCCACGAGCGAATTGCGGATGTGATGGCTGAGGCCCGCGGCCAGCAGGCCCAGGCTCACAATCCGGTCGGCAATCATCATGTTACGAATCACCGACATTTTTTCCGTGAGCAACTGGTCGCGCTCCAGTCGCACCATGAAATATTCCAGGCCGCGTTTGAGCGTTTGTTCGAGCTGCGGCGGGTCCCACGGCTTGGTGACGTATTTGTAAATCGCGCCGTTGTTGACGGCGGCGATGGCGGCGTCCATGTCCGCGTAAGCGGTGACCAATACCCGAATCATGTTGGGGCGAAGTTTTCGCGCGCGCTCCAAAAGCCACACGCCTTTTTCGCCGGGCATCCGCTGATCGGTCATCAACAGGCCGATTTCATCGGCGTGCTGTTCAAGGAGCTTCAGGCCGTCCTGCGCGCTGGACGCCGTGAAGATGTGAAATTGATCCCCGTATGCGCGGGAAAAATTGGCCAGTGATTTTTCCTCGTCGTCCACGTAAAGGACCGCGAATCTTTTATAGTTGTACAAATTCTCCATGCCGTTGCTCCGATGACGCTGCGGGTTGACGGTTCACGGGAAATTCGAGCGTAAACTCGCAATACTTGCCGCTTTCGGTCCTGACGGAAATGCGCCCGTCGTATTCCCGGACAATGCGATAGCAAATGCTCAAGCCCAATCCCATGCCTTCGCCCACTTCCTTCGTTGTGAAAAACGGATCAAAAATCTTGTCCAGGTGTTCGGCGTCAATGCCCGAGCCATTGTCCCGAATCACGATGAAGCTCCGCTCGTTTTCCACGCGGCCTTCAATCCAAATCGCCGGTTGCTCACCGGCAAAATCTTTATGTCGCAACGCGTCCAGTGAATTTTGCAACAGATTCACCAGAATGTGAACCATTTTGTTGCGATTGGCCCAAACCGTCTGGTGTTCGGCCAGCCTGGTCTCAATCCGCACCTTGTCGCGCCATTCGCCGCTTAAGAACCGCAGCGACGCGCCGACCACTTCGGCCACCTCGACCTGGTCGCGTTGTTCGGTGTCGGGATGCGTGAACGTGCGGAGGTCGGACACGATGTTGCGCACGCGCTTGATGCCCTCTTCAACGTCCCTGAGAATTTCCTCGTATTCACCGCGCTGATCCGGTGCGAGCAGCTTGCTTTTGTGGCGCAAGGCGAACAGGCCGGTTGTGGCGAAATTCAGCGGATTGTTGATTTCGTGAATGATGCCGGCGCTCATGCGCCCCAGCGACGCGAGCTTCTCGGTCTGCACCAGTTGCGACTCGGTGTCCTTGAGCTGTTCGATGGTGGATTCGAGCGTCTGGTTTTGCCGGGACAACTTGCGCTGGTACCCGTGCGATTCGACAAGATTTTTGATGCGCACGTGCAATTCCGTCGTCGAAAACGGCTTCGCCAGGAAATCGCTCGCGCCGACTCCCAGTGCGGTCAATTTTGTTTCCTCGTCGGCCCGGGCGGTGAGCAGGATGACCGGAATATTTTGCGTGGGTGTGTGCGCGCGAATTTCGCGGCAGGCCTGCAAGCCGTCTTTCTCCGGCATCATCATGTCCAGCAGAATGATGTCCGGCAAAAACTGGCTTGCCTTCTCCACCGCCTGTTGTCCGTCCACCGCCTCAATCACCTCATACTGCGCGGCCAACTGCGATTTCAAAAATCGCAGCATGTCCGGCTCATCGTCGGCCACCAGCAATGTGGCGCGTCTGCCGTTGCCCGTGAACTCGACCGGCTTGATGGCCTGCTGCAACGGGGTCAATGCCGGGAACAGCTCTGCGCGCCGGTACAAATTCGCCAGCCATTCCTCCGAGGTCACGGTCCCGCCGGCTTCCGCCTCGCCGGGAGCCTTTTCGCCCGTTTCGGCCTTCTGCTCTTTCTTCATCACCTCGGACTTTTCATAAGGCAACCGCACTGTGAATGTGGTGCCCTTGCCTTCCTGGCTTTCCACCCGAACCTCGCCATTTTGGATTTCGACCAGCTCTTTCACGAGGGCCAGACCGATGCCCACACCCTGATATTTGCGCTTGGACGAACCGTCGGCCTGCCAGAAGCGGTCGAATATAAACGGCAGGTTTTTCTCGGCGATGCCCATGCCCGTGTCGCTAACAATTAAAACGAATCGTTCACCCTGTTTTTCGGCGCGCAAGGACACGCGCCCGCCGGCGGGCGTGAACTTGAGCGCGTTGAACACAAGGTTCAGCACGATTTTCTCCAGCTTGTCGCGATCGGCCAGCACCGTGCCCAGCACCGGATCCACAAACGTTTCGAGCTTGATGCGTTTGTCGTCGGCCACCTGCCGCGCCGCACTGGCGAGGCCCTTGACGAACTCCGTGACTTCCAGCGTCTCGTGCTTGACTTCCATGCGGCCGGATTCGAGACGGACGAGGTCGAGCAAATCATTGATGAGCTTGAGCAACCGCATCCCGTTGGCGTGCATGGTGGCGAGCAGGTTGCGCGTGTCCTCGTCGAAAGCGCGATTGAAGCGCTGCATCAGCGATTCCAGCGGCGCGAGCAGCAACGTGAGCGGCGTGCGCAATTCGTGGCTGATGTTGGCGAAAAAGCGGCTTTTGATCTGGTCAAGTTCGAGGAGCTTGCGATTGCTTTCTTCAAGCGCCGCGCGGTTTTTGTCCAGTTCGTAGCGGAAAGCAAATTCGCGGAACCGCAATTGGCTGTTGAAATAACTGCCGGTTGCGACGATGATGCCCGTCAGCACCAAAAAGTACAGGTTATTTGCCAGACTGACGTGAGAAATGCTTCCGTGCGCCACACAGGCAGCGAGATACATCAGCATCACCAGGCTGACGGCAACGAGACTTTCAAGGAACGTCCAGTGAACGACGATGCCCACCACCAGTAACACGATGTTAAGTCCCGCATAATAAGGCGAGTCGGCCCCCTCGGTGGCGTAAATCATGCACGACATGAAAAAGGCCGGAAACATGGCCAGAAGCACGCCGAGTTTGCGGGGGTGTTTGCGACCGAGGGGGCTTATGACAATCGCCCAAAAAATGCCAATGAGGAACGCACACAGCAGCCGAAGCTCAAGAAAATAAAGCAACTCCGGCCTGTAAACCCAGTAATCCAAAATCGTACCGACGGGCATCAGTACAGCTCCAATCACGCACCCAACTTGGACGTTGTTAAGAATGACCTTTCGGTCATACTCCACAAACGCCTTCCGAATTTCTTCGGAATGTGCGAGGGCTTCAGGCATCGTTTGGCTTTCTCACTTCAAGAAACACGTTGGTGCCGGTGTCTTCAGCCTTGACCACCACATCGTCGGCTGCAGCGCCTTCGGGCGCCAGTGTGGCAACCCGGTTTCGGCTCCGGTAAATTAAGTTCCAATCCAAAATATACTCCATGGAATAACGAAATGGCCGTGAAATATTCAGCGCGTCGTTGACGTTCGTCGCCAGCAACAGTCCCCCGGGCCCAAGCATTTCGTAAAAGATGTTTATAAGCTGTTTGCAAACATTGTCGGACAGATAATCAAACAACCCGGCAAAGTATACGAAATCATATTGGTCTTCCGGTCTGCGCCGCGCTGTTCTGCCCGCCTCCCTTAATATTTGGTGTACCGATTTCTTAACCAACCGGACTGAAAACCGCCGACACAGCTTGTGTTCTATTTCCTTGAGCGCTTTATGAAGGTGTTGGAGAGTCTCCTGATTAAAGTCCACCAAGGTCAAATCCGCCTGCTCGGAAACACGCTGTTCCGCAAAAAAGTGCTGTACTTCGGCCGCCGGGCCGCAACCCAGATTAAAGATTCGCGCCGTCCGCCCTTGGGCTCTTACGCGCGCCGTTTCTTCAACGAGCTTGCGTTCCAGATAAGCGACGCGATTGCGATGCGCCTGGGACGGTAATTGTCCGAGCAACCAGACATTGATGATTTTGGCAAACAACGTTCCTCCCTCGTAGGGCGGGCGAACCATCATGTCCACCACCTGATAATCCCCAGCGTAACCGAGCGGTTTATGAAAGGCCCGATAGGCAAACGGCGAACTGAGTACCAAGGGATGCAATTGGCGGCGCAGATAGGCCCGATGCGCCGGCTGTAACTCCACTTCCAGCCCCGCCGCGATGGTTTCGAAACGGTCAATGAAAGCGTCAATCCCCCGGATGGCGGGTTCCGCCAGATTATCAATAACGCTGCGTTCGAGTTGCGCCCAAGCTGCCGAAGGCGAAGCGCGAATCTGCAGTTCCACCTGATCCAGCCACAATCGCAAGTCCATCAAGAAAGTCTGCATGTCAGCGATGACGACTTTGAATTCAGGGAGAACCCTGTAAAGTTTCTGCCATTCGTTGAGGAAGGTGTTAAACTCTCTCACCAGCTGGCCATTCTGGGCCGTATTCAGTCCAGCCTCCACTTCCATCCAATACGCTTCGTTGAGCGTCACCTCACAGACCGCTGTCGAGCCGACATCCACCACATTGCGGACGACCGACCGACCGGAATAAATCGTCCGGTCTTGCAGAACGATTTTGAATTCACTCAGCACTTCGGAAAGCCGCGGCACTACGCTCGGATTATACAACTCAAACACGACCGTGTGCCGCGTCACGCGCGTAGGGACGCCGTCCACCTCCAACCCTTCGGCGGTTTGGAACGTTACCAGGCTTTCCTTGACGCCCGAAGGCTCCGCCTCACTTGCGCTCTGCGCGATTTTCTCGAGCTGGCGAAGCTGCTGTCCATTTTCTCCGTTTCCATTGCTGTTGGTGACTTGATTCATTCCAGGGGAAATGAATAGACCATTTTCCACGCCAAAACAAAGCGATTATTGACCATCACCAGCCCCTTGACCTCAATGGCCGCCAATCCGTGCTGCAATTTGAGTTGCTGTTTGGCACTGCTGCTGCTTTGGTTCATACCACCGCTAAAGCTGTCCTCATGAAGGCTTGGCAAAGTTTCATTGAAATAAAACGGGTAAATAACAACCTTGTCCAGTAACAAGGCAGTCATTGTCCGAAATGCAGGAAATTTAGAATACTTAAAGCCGAAATATGCAGAACCAACTACATAGTCCGGCCAGGGCGCCGCGAGCAAAAAGCCGGTTTGCATTGGCGTTTTGGGTTGGAGCAGGCCTATGGCTGCTGGCTCCAGACCGGCTGAGTGCGGTTGGCTTTCGTCTGCCAAATCAAGACCCGGAAGCCATCGCGCGCGGTGACGCGTTCGCGGCCACTGCGGACAATCCCTCGGCCATCTATTACAATCCGGCCGGCATCACACAACTCGAAGGCGATCAAATCCGGGTGGGAATCTATGTCATTTCTGCCGACACCAAATTCACGTCGCCCAGTGGCGCGACTGCGCAAACCGACACCTCTTTGCAACCGGTACCGCAGCTTTACTATGTGCATTCATTTACCAATCTCCCGATTTCCGTCGGCCTCGGGGTTTACGCGCCCTACGGCCTGTCTTTGAACTGGGGAAATAATGCGCCTTTCAACACCGTGGCTGAAAGCGGCAGCCTTATGTATTTGTGCTTCAACCCGGTGATCGCCTGGCGCGTTATTCCAACTCTTTCCATCGCCATCGGCCCAACCATTAATTATTCGCAGGCGGATTTTACGCGGGCCATAGGTTTCATTCCCGGCGATCAATTCAAATTTGACGGTGATGACACCGGTTTTGGTTATACTGCGGGAATCTTATGGCAGCCGCATCCGATGTGGTCATTTGGCGTCAATTACCATTCGGCCACGACATTGGATTATCAGGGCACAGCGTCAACGACCCCCAACCCGCCCTATCCGGCATCAACTTCATCCAGCGCTTCAATCAACTTTCCGCAATTTGTCGTCGAGGGCATATCGTTCCGGCCGACGACCAACTGGAATTTCGAGTTTGATTTGGATTGGACCGAATGGAGTGACGTGAAGCAAATCACCGTGAAAAACACGGCGTTCGGAAACCAGACCATCACGCTCGATTATAGTTCCAGCTTCATCTATGATTTCGGCGTCACGCGGCAGCTCGGCAAGGGCTATTTCGCCAGCGTGGGTTATATTTACAACGAAAATTCCAGCCCGGACGCCCATTTCAACCCGCTCATTCCGGACGCCGATTTGAACCTCGGCAGCGTCGGGTTTGGCCATCATGGCCGGCACTGGGATTGGGCGATTGCCTATCACTTCGCCTACAACGGCGGGCGCACGGTTCAAAATGATTCCAATGCGTCCGCGGATGGAACCTACAAGACGTTCAACAACGCCTTCAACGTTGCAGCCACTTTCAAGTTCTAGACCCAAGCCGGTTCGCCGGACAGGGGTTTTAAGATGCTCGCCACGTCCATTTCGATTTCCCTGACCCAGTTCTGCATCCAATTTTGGGGGACTTTCGCGTCGGTGGTGAGGTCCGGGTGGGTTTGAATGGTCAGACTCAGACGGTTTTGAAAGGTCATACATCCGACGCCCACCTGTTGGAAACGCAATACGGGCGGGCAAACCAGCCATCCGCCCTGGCACGCGGGTTCGGTGATTTCCTTGTTGGGATCCCAGTCACCCATGTTCGAATATCCGCCCAAGGTCCATTGTGGCGTGGCCAGTTCCGTGGCTACGAGGTATCTCCGCATGCCTGCGGTCAGGAACCGCCCAAGTTGATACGCCTGCCAGTTGGCCCAGTGTTCGCTCCGGCACAGTGCGGCATAGATGTTCTGGTGGATGTCATGTACCGTCTCGTAGGATTGCACCTCGATCCTGATATAACTCGTATAATTCGCCGTTTCCCGCACCTGCTTCACTTTGCCCCGCATGTTGATGGGAACCATCCAGGGCACCGCCGCAGATTGGTCTTCGAGAAACGGGCGAATCGCCTTCGTCAGGTGCTTCAGGAGAAAAGAGTTCACCGTGACCTCGATGTTTCTGCAGACGCGGCGTATTTGGGTGGTGGCTTCCTCGTCGAAAAGATGCCAGGCCACTGCTGACGGCGGCTTCGAACAATCGCGTGAGCCAGTACCTCGTTCGAGCGGTCCCCATTTGAGACGGTGTTTCGGCTTTAAATACTTCGGCAAAATTCGTAGCACTGCCAGCTTTGAGGGAGGGGCCGGATGTCTGATTGTGGGCAGGCGCTCCAACACGGCGCCTCTCCGTCTGAGATTTTCCGCAAACCATCCGACCCCATCATAGTCTGCGTGGCGGGGAAACATCCATTCTGGTTCGGTTGACCCCGGCGCGATGCGTGCAAACCGCATCCCGATGAATTCCCCCAGCTCCTCCGCTGCGAGGAACCACAACTTCACCGCGTCAGTCTTTTCTTTGGGCATAAATGCTTTGGCCTTTTACACGTTTCGCGCCCAGGCGTCAATTGAGGCAGTCTGGGCGTTGCCCGTTTTGAAGCTTTTCCAATGCCAAAAATCAGCGAAATCAACCGCCCGCCCAGGCCGCGACCATTTGTCCCTGCCAATCAGTGGTACTGAGGCGTTGCCAAATCGGGCAGGCGGCGAAGGCTGGCGGTCTTGTCATCTCCATGCGCACAAACGCCTCCGAACCGGCAATCCTTAATAACGCCGGGGTCGGTCAAAAGTGCAGCCCCACCGTCACGAAAACTGCCTGGCTGATGAAATTATAATTCCCATCGGCTGTCTGTCCGGCTATCTGTCCTCCGATGGTCGAGGGGGTGCTGCCGGTGACCGTGTGTGTGGGCCCGTAACCAAATTGATACGCGATGTCGAAATCGAAATGCTTGCCTTTGTGACCGGCCCCGACGCTGAAGAAATACCGGTCCAGGTCCGCCGCCAGCGGCGTGTAATAAGCATTCGGCACCGAGTTCTCGTTGTAAACGAAGCCGGCGCTCGCATGCCAGCCGTCGTCAAAATATCGCGTCACGCCAAACTCGTACATCCAGCTCGCCTGCCAATTGAGTATCAAAGTGGGAGGGTTCGGTACCAAATTTTCCGGTGCTTGCTGGATGGTTATCGTCCCGAGGCTGCTCCAGTCCGTGTAATCGGCGTCAAACTCCATGTTCCATTTGGGCGTGGGCCGGTAGGAAATGCCAAAAACTGCGGTCAAGGGAAACGTAAAATCTGCTTGCGCGGATTCGTACGTGAGCGGCAGTTGCGAAAGCTTCTCGGCCTCGGTTTGGCCGGCGAGAGTAATGGTCGTCTTACTACGGAAGGTCGCGCCAATTGAAATTTGGTCAATCGGTTGCCAGAGCAGACCCAGATTGTAACCCACGCCCCAACCGTCACCTGAAAAGCGGAAGAAGTTGGGAGGCAGCGGCTCGGCGAGTATGCCCTGTTCCAAAACCATGTTCCCATAGTCCACCATCACCCCGGCACCGACGGAAAAATTGTGAGCCAGTTTCACCGCGACCACGGGATTGATTCTGATGTACGTGAGTGAACCGTTCAGGGCGACCGCGCGGAACCCGGTGTCGTCCGGCCAGCTCACGCTCGTGCCATAAGGCGAGTAAACGCCCAATCCAAAGCTCAACGGCCAATCCTTTGGAGTGTAGGAGTAGAAGAACTGGGGAACAGCGGCGAGGTTGTCCGAACTGTGGTAGGTGTTCCCGCTGTTGGGAGCAATGCTTGGGGGACTGTAGCTGGGATCGAGATAGATTCCATAGATGCCGGCCCGGAGATTGTTGCCTTCAAGCTGGGCGATGCCCGCGGGGTTGTAGTAAATGGCGGAGGGATTGTCCGCCGTGGCGACAAACGCCTCGCCTCGCGCGGTCGCAAACCCGTCCTGACTCGCAAGCCGAAAGCCGTTCGCCGAGACGTTCAAGGTTGAAGCTCCTGAAATGACGATTGCCAGAAACTTCGATGTGTTGCGACGGTTCATAATCGGCAATTCATGGGTTCAAACAACCGAACGAGCACTGCACGAACGCATGAGGTGCGCTTGAGCCAGCAGGTTACCTGCCGCTTTGAATCGCGCCAGTATTTTTCCCGGCGGGACGGGCTTTGCGAACGTCCGCTGAAACCCTGCGCTCTTGTGGGTGGTATAGTTTGGTGGGGCGAGGCTGCCGACGAGCCGGCCTCGGCACGCCGAAGTAAAGCGAGGCGGCTCGCGAGGACGCTCGCCCCACCGAAAAGTCCAAATTGCACCAGTGCACTCTTGACGCCCACTTTACTTTTGGTTCGGCGTGATGCAGACTGCATACCATGCAGTCTTGGAAGGTGAAAAGTCTGATTGAATCCGCAGCCGGCGTTTTGCTGTTCGGACTTGCCGTTTGTCCAGCAGATGCCGCATTCACTTCGATTTACATTTTTGGTGACACGGTTTCCACGACGACCAACAACACATCACCCTATCCCAGCGCGACAAATTACTTCGGCCAACGCTATTCCAACGGCCGGGTTTGGGTTGAGGTGCTGGCCCAGCGGCAGGGACTGCCCAACAACTCCGTCACCAACGCCAACTGGTCGTACTCCAGCAATAACTGGTCCTACTACGGCGATTACAGCAGTCAACTGGTGAAGAATGTCGGCAATTTCAAAGCACCAACAAATGCGACTAACGCGCTGTTCGTCGTATGGGTCAACGACGCTGATTTTGTCTATGACGTGTCGAACTACGGCACAAATATCAGCCAATGGACCAACGCCATGAATCAATCCCTGACCAACCATTTTGTGGCCATCACAAACCTTTATGCCAAGGGCGCCCGCACGTTGGTTATGCCCAATGCAGTGGACATTTCCGAGGTTCCGGACTATCAGATGTATGCTGCCGCCACGAATGGTTTCATTCGCCAACGCATCATTAGTTTCAACACCGTTTTTACCACCACATTGATGAATCGGCTCAGGACGAATTGCCCCGGCATTACGATTTATGTCCCGGACTTTTTCTCCCTGCTTAACAACATACTGACAAACGCCGCCGCCTATGGATTGACCAACGCCGGAACTTATGCTTTGAATCAGAACCCCCCAAACGTACTAACGAACTTGTCCATGACTGGCCCGGGCGCAAACTACATCTGGTGGGACGATGAAGACCCGACCGCGAGGGCCCATGAGGTGCTGGCCGATGTCGTACAGCAACTTATCTCGCCGGCGCAAATCACCAACCTCACAGTGCTCAATGGCAGCAATCAGTTGGGTGTGGCCAGCCTTCCAATCGGCTTGAATGGTTTCGTGGATGGCTGCACGAATCTTGTGCTGCCGAACTGGGTGACCCAGGCAAACTTCATCAGCACCAACGCGACGCAAGCCGTCTTTGTCCCGGTTTCCGGACCGCTGTGGTTTTATCGCCTGCGTTTTCCCTACGCCTGGTCCTGGCCGTAACTCGACTGGAACCGGACCGCCGCCACGCCTTCCTTCTCCCTCATTGAAGCCAAAATTAGACGAGGCGTCCGATTTGATTTATTTCAGCGACTCCAAAATTTTCTCCGCCGCCGCGCGCGGATTTTCCGCCGCGTAAATCGGACGGCCAATCACCAGCCAGTTTGCGCCCGCTTGCACCGCCTCACGCGGAGTCAATGTGCGTTTCTGGTCGTCGGCCTTTTCCGCGCCCGTGCGGACGCCGGGCGTGACCAGTTGCGTGGCCGGCGGGATCGCCTGCCGGAGTTTGGCAACCTCCAGCGGCGAGCAGACCAGTCCGCGCAATCCGGCTTTGGTGGCCACCGTGGCCAGGCGGCGCACTTGATAATCCACGTTCGCATCCAGGCCGATTTCCTTCAACGCCCCGGCATCGAGGCTCGTCAGCACCGTCACGCCCAGAACGAGCGGCGGACTGTGGCCGAACCGCCACGCGGTTTCCTGCGCGGCCTGCTCGGCGGCCTTGAGCATTTCCAGGCCGCCGCTAGCATGCACGGTGAGCATTTGCACGTCCAGCCGTACCGCGGCGGTGACGGACCTAGCGACGGTGTTGGGGATGTCGTGAAATTTCAAATCCAGAAACACCATCGCGCCCCGCTCGCGAATCCGGCGGACGATGTCCGGCCCGGCGACGGTGAAAAGCTCGCTGCCGACCTTGAAGCCGCCCGAAACCGGCGCCAGTTGCTCCACGAGCTTCAGCGCGGCCCCCGCCGCCGGCACGTCCAGCGCGACTATGATCGGATTACGCATGGAAGGAATATCAAATGCCCGGCGGCAGAACAAAAGACTAAAAATTCCGTAGCCGCTACGGTGAAGCCGTTGCCCGATAAAAACTTTGCGCCCAATTGGTGGATGCGGAATCGGTAAAATCAAAAACTCCGTTGGTCGAGGTGGTGTTGGTAAAAACCGGGACCCAGCTCGTGAGATTGGTTGAAACCTGGATGACACAGGTCCGGTTTGGCCCCCCGGATAATTGGAGTTGGAATGGTGCCCCACTTGCCGTCGGGATCACGGTCAGCTTGATGGGCGGGCTGAGGGCATTTTGCAGATTAAGTCGCCCGCCGGTCACGCATTTTCCTGCCAGTGCGGGCAGCGGGTCGGTGCCATTCAGCAGGCGGGCGATGATTTGCTGGTAGGTTTCAGCGGGATATTTGGTCAGCATCAATGCCAACGCCCCGGCGACATAGGGCGCGGCAAACGAAGTGCCGGACTCCGTATAATAATAACTGTCCGAGGCGGCAAAGGTTGAATAAATCTGGTCACCGGGCGCGCCAAGGTGGACGCTCGTGGCGCCGTAGTTGGAATACGCAGATAAAGTGTCATTGGTGCTGGTGGCCGCAACCGTGACGACGTTGTCGAATTGGTAGCTCGCCGGATAAGTGGGGTAGAGATCAATGTTGGTGGCGTTGTTGCCACAGGCGGCGACGATGATGATGTTGGAATCGCGCAGGCTGTAAACCGCATTGGACAACGCGAGCGAATTGGTGAACCCCCAACTGGCATTGATGATGCGCGCGCCATTGGTCTGTGCGTAATCCAAGCCGATGATGACCGACGAAATGGAACCGATGCCTAAATTATTGAAACATTTGCAGGCCATGATTTGCACCTGCCAGGCCACACCCACGACACCTATGCCATTGTTGCCGACGGCGCCCAGAACGCCGGCGACCAAGGTTCCGTGGCCGCTGTCGTCGCTGGGATCGTTGGTTCCGGTGAGCGCATTCCAGCCGTGACCGCCGTCATTGGGATTGACCCACATGTTGCTGGCGAGGTCCTGGTGGGTGTAGCGCACGCCCGTGTCCACTACCGCCACCACAATGTTGCTGGCGGAAGTCAGCACATTCCAGGCTGCGGGCGCGGCGATTTTGTCCAGGCCCCAAAGCAGGCCGTTCGTATAGCCTGGATCATTGGGAGTCAAGTAGATGTGCCCCAGATAATCCGGCTCGGCAAATTCAACCAGACCGCTCTTTTGGTATTTGGCGATGAGTCCTTGAACCGTTTCTCCCTTGGGCACGCTTAATATCTGCAGGGAACCGATGCGCTCGAATGTCCGCAAGACGGCGCTTTTTTGTGCCAGATGAAAATTGCTCAACACCGTTCGACCAATCCCGGCTTTGGGTTTGATTAAAATCTGGTCTTCGCGATAAGCGGGCTGCCCGGATTGGGCGCTGACCGATGTCGCAAGCCAGATAAATAATGAAGCCACGCTGCCGGCAAATATCAGCAACCATCCATAACGCGGCTTTTTGTTCACGACACTGGGAAAGTTCCACAACTCCCGGCAAAATCAAAGCGCTTTTGACGACCGGACGGCTTTTTGACTTCGCCTCGCAATTCCTTTAGCCTGCCCGCATGAAAGTCATCCGCCACAGCGACGCGAATTTTTCCCGGAAACTTCGTGAAATGAACGCCGCGTCCAGCCTGTTTGATCCGGAAATCGAGCAGCGCACCCGCGCCATCCTCGACGCTGTGCAGGTGCATGGCGATACCGCGCTGCTGGAATTTACGGAACGCTTCGACGGCGCGAAATTCGCCGCTGACCGGCTGATGGTCTCGCAGGCGGAATTGTTCAACGCTTCGCTCGCCGCCGATGAATCGTTGCGCAAGGCCGTGGCCGAGGCGGCGAAAAATATCACCGCCTTCGCCAAAAAATCGCTGCGGAAAAACTGGCGGATGAAGAATTCGCACGGTGCAACCGTCGGCGAAAAGTTTGATCCGTTCCAGCGCGTGGGTGTTTACATTCCCGGCGGCAAGGCGCCGCTGGCCTCCACCGCATTAATGACCATCACGCTCGCGAAAGCGGCGGGCTGTCCGGAAATTGTCGCCTGCACGCCCTGCGGCAGGGACGGCGGAATCAATCCCGCGCTGCTGTTCGCTACGCGCGCGGCCGGCGCGACGGAGATTTACCGCGTCGGTGGCGCGCAGGCGATTGCGGCAATGGCTTACGGCACAAGGACGATTCGCCGCGTGCAAAAGATTTTCGGTCCCGGCAACGCCTACGTCGTCACCGCCAAACGCTTGCTCGTCGGCCACGTCGCGATTGATCTGCTGCCCGGCCCGAGTGAACTGCTCGTGCTCGCAGACGACGCGGCGAACCCGAAGTTCGCCGCCGCCGACATGCTCGCTCAGGCCGAGCACGGCTCCGGCCACGAACGCGTCTGGCTCGTGACGACCTCGGACAAGATTTTAAAAGCCGTCGAAAAAGAAATCGGAACGCAGATGCCGAAGCTGGCGCGGCGCGAATTTATTCAACGCGCTTTGCAGAATAATGGCTGGCTCATCCAAGTCAAATCGCTCGATGACGGCGTGGCGCTGGCGAACCGGCTCGCGCCGGAGCATTGCGAAGTGATGACCCGCAATCCGCGCCGGGTTTCCGAAGGCATTTTGACGGCGGGCGCGATTTTTCTCGGTCCGTGGTCGCCGACGGTGTTGGGCGATTACGTGGCTGGGCCGAGTCATACACTGCCGACTGGCGGAGCGGGCGCATCGTTTGCCGGGCTGACCGTGGATCAGTTCCAGCGCCGCACGAGCGTGGTGGAATACAGCCGCGCCGCGCTCAAGAAGGCGCTGCCCGCCGTGAAAAAATTCGCGGAACTCGAAGGTTTGGGCGCGCACGGGAAAAGCGGGGAAATTAGAATTCACTGACTTCGTTGGATGCGACAAATGAG
>Ga0181523_10001161_pt1 | contig 28547 bp, 23 predicted proteins | sample PEATcosm2014_Bin_43_FD_119752 | JGI IMG/M metagenome (GOLD analysis project Ga0181523, IMG submission 119752) | Peatland microbial communities from MTU Mesocosm Facility, Houghton, MI, USA - PEATcosm2014_Bin05_30_metaG | ecosystem: Environmental > Terrestrial > Soil > Wetlands > Peat | place... | reverse complement strand
TTTACCAAGGCTCATGCGCGCTATCTTGAGAACCGACTTGTCCAGCTCACCAGAGTCGCCAATCGCGCGAACTTAGCGAACAGTAATGAACCGGGCAAGAAATCGCTTCCTGAGTCGGATATCGCGGACATGGAGTTTTTCCTCGAACAAATCCAACTAATACTCCCCGTCGTGGATTTCGATTTTCTAATCCCAGGGGCGGCGTCGCCTACTACCCCTGCGACAACGACTGCCGCCGAACCTGCTCGTGTGTCTCGGTTGGAACTGGTGCTCACAAGTCCAAAATATGGCTACACGGCAAACGCTATCGAGACAGATGGAGAGATCACGGTACTGAAAGGGTCGCGTGCAGCGGAAAATAAAGAAAACGCTAATAATCAATACGGACCGTTGAGGGCACAGTTGATCAAGGACGGTCGTCTCAAGCCCGTTGAAGGGCACCCATTTCTTGAGTTCGCAGAAGACGTGACTTTCCCAAGTCCGAGCGCCGCAGCGGCGGTGATAAGAAACCGCAATAGCAACGGTCGCGAAGCTTGGACGCTCAAGACGACAGGCCAGACGCTAAAGGAGTGGCAAGACGCTCAGATTGTCCTAGGCGCGTAACTAGCAGGTCACTGACGGTCAACTCCCGAGTTCCCCCGCTCTCACCACCCCCGCGCCGCCGCATATTCCCCACTCAGCCACTCGACATTCCACCAGGGGGTGTAGCATTTTCCCCTCAGGTCATAGTACCCCCCGCCCCGTTTGACCCTTCTTTTCTCGCGCCTATAAGATGAGAACTTACTCTTCCGCTGGCGGATTCCCTGTGCCGAATCTCGTCATCGCTCACAACCATGCCTCACGAACTTCCCAAAGCCTACGAGCCGGGCGCGATTGAAACGCGCTGGGCCGACTACTGGATCAAAGAAAAACTGTTCTCCGTTCCCACGCCGCCGCCGGGTGAGACACGGCCGGTGTTCACTCTGCTGCTGCCGCCTCCGAATGTTACCGGGCAACTGCACATGGGGCACATGTTCGGCCAGACGCAGATGGACATCGTCGCGCGCTGGCATCGCATGCGCGGGTTCATCACGTTGTGGCTGCCTGGCACCGATCACGCCGGCATCGCCACCCAGATGATGGTCGAGCGCGACCTCGCCAAGGAAGGCAAGACGCGCCGCGAACTGGGCCGCGAGAAATTTATCGAGCGCGTCTGGGAATGGAAAAAACTTTACGGCGGCGCCATCCTCAACCAGATGAAGCGCCTCGGCGCCTCCGTCGACTGGGACCGCGAATACTTCACCATGGACGAAAATCTTTCGCACGCGGTGCGCGAGGTGTTCGTCCGTCTCTACGAAGAAGGTCTGATCTATCGCGGGAAATACATCGTGAACTGGTGCCCGTGGCATGAGACCGCTATCTCCGATCTCGAAGTCAAGCACGAAGAGGTAGCCGGAAAGCTGTGGGAAATTCTTTACCCGGTGGTCAGCAGCAGCGACGAATTCATGACCGCGAGTGAGGAATTCATTACCGTTGCGACCACGCGACCCGAAACCATGCTGGGCGATACCGCCGTTGCCGTGAACGCGAAAGATGAGCGCTACACCCATCTGCACGGCAAGAAAGTTTTGCTGCCGCTGATGAACCGGGAGATCCCAATCATCACCGACGAACTGGCGCAGCCGGAGTTCGGCACGGGTGCGGTGAAAGTGACTCCCGCGCACGATCCCAACGACTTTCAGGCCGGCCTGCGCCACAACCTCCCGCAGATCGACGTGATGGACGAGCACGCCCACATGAACCAGAACGCCGGTGCTTACGCCGGACTCGACCGCTTCGAAGCCCGCAAGCGGGTGCTGGCCGATTTGCAGGAGCGATGTCTTCTCGTCGGCGAGAAAGATCACACTCTCTCCATCGGCAAGTGCGAACGCTGTGGAACCGTCGTCGAGCCGCGGCTGTCGGAACAGTGGTTCATCAAGATCAAGCCGCTGGCCGATCGCGCCAAAGAAGCGGTCGAGAGCGGCGAGATCTCGATCGTTCCAGACAATCACCGCACCATCTATTTGAACTGGATGAACAACATCCACGACTGGTGCGTGTCGCGGCAGTTGTGGTGGGGACATCGCATTCCCGCATGGACATGTGGCAACGACGCATGCAAAGAAGTGATCGTTGCCCGCGAAGCCCCGACGAAATGCACGAAGTGCGGCGGCGCCAAGCTCGAGCAGGTCCCCGACGTGCTCGACACCTGGTTCTCGTCGGGCCTGCTGCCGTTCACCACGCTAGGCTGGCCGGAGAAGACGCGCGATCAGGAAGTCTTCTATCCCACCACGCTACTGATCACCGCCTACGAAATTCTGTTTTTCTGGGTAGCGCGCATGATCATGTTCGGCTGCCACTTCATGCAGGGGCACCAGCAGGATCCGGCCATCAAAAGGGCGAGCGGCTGGGGCGACAAAAAGGACGACAGCGTGCCCTTCCGCCAAGTGTACATTCACTCCCTGGTGCGCGATGCCGACCGCCAGAAAATGTCGAAGACCAAGGGCAACGTGATCGATCCGCTGGAGGTCATCGACCGCTTCGGCACGGACGCGACGCGCTTCACCTTAGCGGCTATGGCTGCGCCGGGCACCGACATTGCCTTCAACGAAAGCCGCACCGAAGGCTACCGCGCTTTCGCCAACAAAATCTGGAACGCCGCCCGCTTCATGTTCATGAACGTGGACCGAGTTGAGCCGGGTCTGCGGCCCGCGACGGGAGCCCGCATTGGCCTCGACGGATTCCAACCGCAGACGCTCGAGGATCGCTGGATATTCTCGTTGTTCAACCGCGTATCAAAGGACGTCAACGAAGCGCTGGCAACTTACCGTTTCCACGAGGCCGCGAATCGAATCTACGATTTTTTTTGGGGTTCGTTCTGCGACTGGTATCTTGAACTGATAAAACCACGCTTGAATTTCGAGACAAGCGGAAACAAAGAGGACGCGCGTACCGCATGTGCGAACCTCGTGAATCTGTTCGAGGCATCTCTTCGGCTGCTGCATCCCGTCATGCCATTCATCACCGAGGAAATCTGGCAGGCAATGTACGAGGGCGATCCTCCGCTGAAGTCGATCGCGTTGGCAGATTATCCCCAACCGGACGAGATGCAGAACGACGTTGCCGCGGAAGTTGACATGGCGATCCTGCAAGATCTCATCGTCAGCGTTCGAAACTTGCGGGCGGAATTGAAAGTCGAACCCAAGGTGAAAGTGCCGATCGAGGTCTTCGCGCACGAACCCGGTATTCGCAAGATGATCGAGCAGAATCGCGGAGCGGTCGAGCGCCTGGGCAACGTCGAGAAGATCGCGTTTGTGGAAAGCTCCCTCGCCAATCGCGCCGGCGCACGCGGTACAGCGCGATTCGACGTCCACGTCCTCTACGAACGCAAGATCGACGTGGCCGCCGAATGCGAGCGTTTGAAGAAAGAGCTGGAGAAGATCGAAAAAGAATTAGCCAACAATCAGAAGCAACTCGGGAACGAACAGTTCCTGGCCAAGGCTCCGGAGAAAGTAGTAGAAGGCCTGCGCCGTCGAGGTCAGGAACTCCTCGTCCTGCAGGAAAAAACGAAGAGTAAGCTGAAGGAATTGGGGACAAGCTAGGGAGCATTTACATGAGCGCCACGACGGGTCGTCGAGAGTGGATCGACATCATCGACAGGACGACGATTCTTGGGATTGTTTCAGTACTTCCCTGCGCCTACCTTTGGGGGAGTGGGCTGGCCATTGAGTTGTGGAAAGTCAATCCTCCCGGAGACCCAGGGTTGATGCTTTTGGCGATTCTGGGATCGATTCCTCTTTCTGCGATAGTTGGTGCTTACGGTTCGAGGTGGTGGTGGGTGGCGACGGCAGTCGCAATCGGTACCCTCTTGTTCGTTGGCTTTCGGCTTCACTAACACAGAGAAATGACTGGGCGGCAGAGGTCGGCAGCCCTAAGTATTTTGTACTGACAACCGACAACTGTTTTATGGACTGGAATTCAAGACGCATCACCGCGATTCTGGAGAACGCGCTGCTCGAAGACCGAGCCACGCGCGATGCCACCAGCTACGCCTGCATCGATCCTAACCAGCTTGCCTTCGCCACCATCATGGCCAAGCAGGATTGCATCCTCGCCGGAATCGGTTGCGTAGCGCGGATTCTCGACGTGTATGCGGCACTCGACGGCGCGGTCACGGCCCATTACGAGGTCACCACCCATCCGGAAATTTTCGATGGCGTGCGCCTGCACAAAGGGCAGTCCGTGGCCGTCGTTCGCCACAACGCGCGCGTAATTCTCTCCTGCGAGCGTGTCATCCTCAATTTTCTGCAGCGCATGAGCGGCATCGCCACCCTCACGCGCAAGTTCGTCGAGGCTGTCTCGGGCACCAAGGCGCGCATTCTCGATACCCGCAAGACCGCGCCCGGCCTGCGCGCCATCGACAAAAACGCCGTCCGCTGCGGCGGCGGACAGAATCACCGCCTCGACCTCTCCGACGGTGTGCTCATCAAGAACAATCACATCGCGCTGGCCGGCGGAATTGTTCCAGCGCTCGAGCATGCCATCCGCAACCGCCGCGGCTCGCAAATTATCGAAGTCGAAGTGCGCACCCTTGAGGAATTGGAACTGGCTCTGGCGCACGGCGGCGAGGCCATCCTCCTCGACAATATGTCGGTCGAGGACGTCCGCCGCGCGGTCGAACGCTGTTCTCAGCATGATCTTCGCGACGGTGTCCACCGAGAACGCCGCGCCATCCCGGTCGAGTGTTCCGGCGGAATCCGTCTCGAGAATGTCCGCGCCTACGCCGAAACCGGAGTCGACTTCATTTCCGTAGGCCTGCTCACGCACTCGGCTCCAGCCGTGGACATGAGCATGCGCGTCGTTCCCGCCTAATCGTTCCGGCCTAGTCGATCCAGCCTGGTTGACGGAGCTTGGTGTGATCTAGCCTGAAACCTTCCATCGCAGGGGCGGGAGATTGTTGTTTTGCCGCACTTCGCGCATAATCTCCGCATCTCCAAGACGGCCCCAATTCGTGAGCAATCTTCGCGGGTCAAAACGCCCGCGGCGCACCAGCCTCAGCCCACCGATCTCCGGCTCGGCCGCATCGTGCGCCTGCTGATGGAGCATGCCACCGTCGTCGTGAGCGGCACCAAGATCGCTGAGGAAATTTCCTCCAATCGCTCGGAGGTGTGGCGGCTCATTCAGCAACTACGCGGCCTCGGCGTCGATGTCGCTGGGCATCCCGCGACGGGCTATCAACTGCGCTCGGTTCCGGATTTGCTTCTCCCTGAGATTCTGCGGCCGCTTCTGCGTGGCACCCTCTTCGACGAGCACGTTCACCACTTCTACAAGATTGGTTCGACCAACACCGCAGCCATGGCTGCCGCGGCGGTGGGCGCTGCAGAAGGCACCGTCTTTCTTGCCGAAGAGCAGACTGCAGGCCGAGGCCGCGGCGCCAACTCGTGGGACTCCCAGCGCTCGACCGGGATTTATTGTTCGGTCATCGTGCGACCCGCTCTACCGCCCTCGGAAGTGCTAGTGCTGTCGCTCGCCGCCGGACTCGCGGTGCGGTCCGCGATCCGGCAAGTCGACTCGCGGGTCATCGCCGACCTGAAGTGGCCCAATGACGTTCTGATTGACGGCAAGAAAATCTGTGGCATTCTCACCGAGATGAATTCCGAAGCCACCCGCGTCCGCTACATCGTGATGGGAATCGGCATCAACGTAAATCAGGCGAGCTTTCCCGAAGAGTTGGGCGCGATCTCGCTGCGCCAGGTGACTGGCAGCGAGTGGTCACGCGTCGACTTGGTAGCGGCTTTGTTAAAATCGCTGGACCGCGAGTATCGCCAATTGCTGGAAGATGCCGATGCGCGGGAGTCGATTCTGCGGCGTTTCGCCGAGAATTCTTCCTGGGTGCAGGGCAAAGCGGTTCGCATCGAAGAGAATGGCGCAGGCCTCCAGGGAACCACCGAAGGCCTGGACCCGCGCGGATTCTTGCAAGTCCGAACCGCGAAGGGACTGCAGACGGTGTTGAGTGGAACGGTAAGGGAAACGTAGCGCCGGCATCCTGCCGGCTGTCGCGAGGGCATCCCGCCCTCGCCGCGGCGGGCGAGGACGCCCGCCGCACAGCCGCCGGGGCGGCGGCGCTACCGTAAAGTCAAGGTCATGCTTCTCGTCATTGATGTCGGCAACACGAACACGGTCCTCGGCGTCTTCGCCCGGGTCGCCAAGGTGCACCCCGCTGGCGATTCCGACGAGACTCCGCGCTACGAGCGACTGGTGGCCAACTGGCGAGTGGCTACTTCCCGCACCAGCACGGTGGACGAGTACGGCGTGCTGTTCCGCAACTTGTTTTCTATGGCGGGGCTCGAATCGCAAGGCATTCACGGCATCGTGATCTCCTCGGTCGTTCCCCCGCTCGATCCCGTGCTGCGCCAGGTCTGCGAGCGCTACTTTAATTTGCGCCCTCTCTCCATTGAACCGGGAGTCAAGACCGGGATGCCGGTGCACTACGACAATCCGGCGGAAGTGGGAGCCGACCGCATTGTGAACGCCGTCGCGGCCTTCGAAAAGTATGGCGGCCCGTGCGTGATCGTCGATTTCGGAACGGCCACCACCTTCGACTGCGTCTCATCCAAGGGCGAATACCTCGGCGGAGTGATTTGCCCCGGCATCGGCATCTCGGCCGACGCGCTGTTTGAGCGCACAGCCCGGCTGCCGCGCGTCGAAATTCGCAAGCCCGCCCGCGTGATCGGCTCCAACACGGTCGGCAGCCTGCAATCCGGCCTCTATTACGGATATCTCGGACTGGTGGATGGCATCCTGGAACTACTGCTCGCAGAATTGGGCCAGCAGACGCAAGTGATCGCGACCGGCGGACTCGGTCCCATGATCGGCACCGGATCGAAGTACATCAAACAGGTGGACGACTTCCTCACGCTCGAAGGCTTGCGCATTATTTGGGAACGGAATGGGTCGGCGCGCCGGGATTCCGCACCGGCGAAGACCGCACCTCAGACTACCTCTAAAACCGCGCCTCAAGGCTCATCCAAGCCATCGCAGCCCAAGTCCGAACCCAAGGCGAAGAATGGCGGCGCGCCGGCCACTCCCGCCTCGCGTTCTGCCCGCTGACCTGCCGTGGAAAATTACTTCAACTACTTCACCGAGATTGAAGACCGCTTCCTGCGACGTCGCGGCGGCGGCCTGCTGCTTTCCACTCTCGACTGGGCCTTGATCGAAACCTGGAAGGACGCAGGCATTCCGCTGGAGGCCGTGCTGCGCGGCATTGACGAGGCCTTCGACCGCTACGACCCGCGTCCCTCGAAAACCAAGAAGGTGAACAGCCTGGCCTATTGCTCGCAATTGGTGCTGGCCGCAGCGGAAGACATGAAGGAAGCGGCGGTGGGAGCGGCTGGCGGGACATCGGCGGCGACGGCAAAACCCAACGCCGGACAGGGATTTGAACCAGAGGTAGTCGCGCTTTTCCTGCGGCGCAATGCGGATGCGCTGGAGGCCGCAACCCTCCCGCAGGGAAGCGGGGTCTCCGCAAAATCCGTCGCGCTCGACGCTGCCCGAACTCTGCGCCAGCTCGCGGAAGAGATTGAAAAGAAGCCCACCGCGCGTTTGGAAGACTTGGAGCGCCGCTTGACGGTGATCGAAGAGAAACTGTTTGCCGTCCTGCTGGCGTCCACTTCGGACGAAGAAATCGTAAGCGTCCGCGCCGAAGCCGACCGCGACCTCGCTCCCTACCGCCGGAAAATGTCCGGACCGCAGATCGATCAACTGCAGAAGCAATATGTGCACAAGCGCCTGCTGGAGAAATATGGCCTGCCGCGACTCAGTCTATTCTATATGTGATTCGCTTTCGGCTGGCGCAGCGCTTTTGGATGGTGATCGGCTTTTGGATGGCAGCGGCGGTTTGAGTGCTGCGGGCTCGCATCAAGGGTCGTATCAGGGCACGACTTCAGTCGTGCCGCGGGCCGCAACAAATCCAGCCGGCTTTAGCCGCTGAGGTAAGCTGTTCATTCCATCGTGATCCATTCATTCGACGCACTCATTCTCGGCGGCGGCGCGGCGGGCCTGATGTGCGCCATGGAGGCCGGCAAGCGCGGACGCCGCGTCGCCGTGCTCGAACACGCCGATCGTCTGGGCAAGAAGATCCTCATCTCTGGCGGCGGCCGCTGCAATTTCACCAACCTTCACTGCCAGCCTGACAATTTCCTTTCCTCCAATCCGCATTTTGTCAAATCGGCCCTCGCCCGCTACACGCCCGCAGATTTCATCGCTCTGGTCGAGAAGCATCACATCCCGTATCACGAAAAAACTCTGGGACAACTCTTCTGCGACCGTTCCGCCCGCGACATCCGGGGAATGCTCGAAGAAGAATGCCGCGCCGCCGGAGTCAGCATTTTTCTCAAGACAACAATTCAAGAAGTGAGCCGGGGTACGGAGTTTGTCGCGCGCACCGCAAACGCAGAATTTCGCGCGCCCGCTCTCGTGGTCGCGAGCGGCGGCCTGTCGATTCCGAAGATCGGCGCAACGTCTTTCGGCTACGACCTGGCGTGCCAATTCGGCTTCAAGATTATCGAGCCGCGCCCTGGACTCGTTCCACTTGTGCTCGACGGCGAGGACCGTTCCCGCTACTGCAATCTGGCCGGCGTTTCCGCGGAAGTGATCGCCTCCTGCAACGGGCAGCGGTTCCGCGAAAAGATGCTGATCACCCATCGCGGCCTGAGCGGCCCCGCCGTAATGCAGATTTCGTCGTACTGGAAAGCGGCGCACCAGATCCGCATCGACCTTGCTCCCAACGCCGAATTGACGGCAGTCTTCCACGATCCAAGAACGCCTCGGAATCTCACCACCCTGCGCTCGGAATTCCGCAAGATTCTGCCCGCCCGCCTCGCCGACCGCTGGCTCGACCTGCACCCGCCAGCTTCCTGGACGAATCCCGCGCTCGCTGACGTCGAGCAGCAAGCCCATGCCTGGGCGATCACTCCCGCCGGTACGGAGGGCTTTGAGAAGGCCGAAGTGACGTGCGGCGGCGTCGACACCGACGAGCTTTCCGCCAAGACCATGGAGAGCCGCAAAGTTCCCGGCCTGTTCTTCATCGGCGAAGTCGTCGACGTAACCGGCCATCTCGGCGGCTTTAACTTCCAATGGGCATGGGCTTCAGGCGCAGCGGCGGGCCGGGCGTTGTAAACTAGCTTCCCAGAAATCGGAGAGACCTATGCGCGAAATAGCGAAATCGCTGCGGAGCACCTGCTGGCTGTTGATGGCAACCTTCATTGCGAGCGCGGCGTTTGCGCAAGCACCCTCGTCTACGCTTCTGGTGCTCGCAAAGAGCGACAACACCGTCGCCATCGTGGACCCTGCAACTTTGCAGGTTCTGGCGCGCATTCCCGCCGGCCCCGATCCCCACGAAATCATCGCGTCCGTCGACGGCAAACTCGCCTACATCTCCAACTACGGCGGTTCCGACAGCACGCTCAACACTATCTCGGTCGTCGATCTGGTCGCCCGCAAGGCGCTGCCAGCCATCGACCTCGGCGCCCTGCGGTCGACGCACGGCCTGGATTTCGCGGGCGGCAAACTTTATTTCACGGCGGAGACCAACAAAGTCATCGGCCGGTACGACCCGGCAACCCAGCGCGTGGATTGGGTCCTCGGCACGGGCCAGGATCGCACCCACATGATCGCCGTCTCCAAAAGCCTCGACCGAATCGTTACTTCCAACGTCAACTCCGCCACCATCAGCATCATCGAACAGGTTTCCCCGCCGAGCGGAGGCTTTAGTCCTCCGGGAGGTCCGCGCCTCACTTGGGAAGTAACGAACATCCCCGCTGGCCGCGGAGCAGAAGGCTTCGACATTTCCCCCGATGGAAAAGAAATCTGGGCGGCCAACGCCCGCGACGCCACCGTCACCATTATTGATGTCGCCACCAGGAAACCCACGCAAACTCTTCCCATCCCGGTGAAGGGCGCCAACCGCCTCAAGTTCACGCCCGACGGCAAGCATGTCCTGATCTCTGGCCTGGGCGCGCGCAACGGAGACAGCAGCCTAGTCGTGCTCGACGGCGCTACCCACGGAGAAGTGAAGCAGCTCAACCTGGGAGGCGGCGCAGCCGGAATCCTAATCGCTCCCGACAGTTCCCGCGCCTACGTAGCCGTCAGCACCGCCGACAAGATCGACGTGATCGATTTGAAAACTCTGGAGGTCGTGGGCCACATCGACGCCGGCAAACAGCCCGACGGATTGGCGTGGGCAGTGCGGCAGTAACTGGATGCGACAAACCTCATCCCCTGCCGGCGCCATCCTGAGAGCAGCCGCTTTTCAGGCGGAGCGAGGGATCTCGCGCGCGCGAAACACATGCCAGCAGGTCCGCGCTCGGGGCTTTCCCTTCCCGATGCCGTAGAATCAACTCTTGCTCCTCACAATTGAAAAGCTGATCTACGGCGGCGACGGCCTGGCCCGTCTTCCCGCCGCCCCTGATACCACTGCTGCCGCCATCGATGACTCCCGCGCACGCGGCAAAGCCGTCTTCGTCCCATTCGTCCTCGCTGCAGAACAAATCGAGGCTTCCCTCACCGAGCAGAAGTCCGGCTTTGCGCGCGCGCAAGTCGACACCGTCATCGAGCCTTCACCGCACCGCATCCCGCCACCATGCCCGTACTTCACGCGCTGCGGCGGCTGCCACTACCAGCACGCCACTTACGAGCATCAGCTCGAAATCAAGCAAGAAATCCTGCGCGAAAACTTGCGCCGGATCGCCAAGCTCGAATTGCCGTTCGACATCGAAGTCCATCCTTCGCCGCCGTGGAACTACCGCAACCGCTCGCGGCTGCAGATTCAGGTCAACCCAACTTTCGCCGCCGGATATTTCAAGCTGGCGTCGCACGAACTCCTGCCCGTCGAGGAATGTCCCATCAGCTCGCCCCTGATCAACCGTGGCATCGCCGCCCTGTGGCAGAACGGACGCGCCGGCAAGGTTCCAGCAGGAGTGCGCGAAGTCGAGTTCTTCGCCAACGCCGACGACACCCAGTTGTTAGTGGATGTTCGCTGCGCCGGTGCAGCTCGCCGCGCTGCCGTGCGCGCCTGGGCCGAAGACCTGTGCGCCGCCATGCCTGAGATTGCCGGAGTCGTGGCCTTCCGCGAACCCAATCCCGGCGACCGGAAGGCGGGCGCCCAGGAAATTCTGGTCACCGTCGGCGCCTCCTATCTCACTTATCAGACGCAGTGCGCGCCCTACCGCGTCAGCGCCGGATCGTTCTTTCAAACCAACCGCCATCTAACCGACGAACTGGTAAAGATTGTCACCGCGGGACAATCCGGCAAGCTGGCTCTCGACCTCTATGCCGGAGTGGGACTGTTTTCCACAGCCCTCAGCGACTTTTATCACGTGATTTCCGTAGAGCCGTCACAGACATCCACAGGTGATCTTTCCTACAATCAAGCCTCGAATGGAGAATCGGTCCAGGCCACAACGGAGCAGTACCTGGCCCGTGCGGAAAATTCGGGGCGAGTCGGGAAGGGCGCACTTCTTCCTCATAGTCTTAATAAGCCCGACCTTGCGGTCGTGGACCCGCCACGAAGTGGCTTGGGAGAACGCGTGGCGCGGTTATTGGCGACCTTGGCCGCGCCACGCGTCATCTATGTGTCGTGCGATCCGGCAACGCTGGCGCGCGATCTTGTGCCCCTGCTCGGCGCCGGCTATCGCGTCGAGCAAGTGCACCTCGTGGATTTGTTTCCGCAAACTTACCACCTGGAAAGCGTTGTGCACCTGATCAGATGATTTTGCCAGAAACGTGAGACGGGGCTCGCCTCGAGTGGCGCCGACATCCCTTCGACTGCGCTCAGGGCAGGCTTTGCCGGCTGTCCCGGGGGCGTCTCGCCTTCGGTGCCGCCATCGAGCTCAATGATCGGAGTTCCCACCGCGGCCCCGCCGCCTGCGTTTCGCTTCAAAGCTTCGCGCCAGCCCATGCTCTGGGCAGCCTTGGCTTACTCTTTGGGCATCGTCGCCGGAGCCTACCTGTGGCGTCCCGCTCTATGGTGGGTTTTAGCCGGGTCGGGGTTCGTGGCTGCGGCGGCCTACTTCGCGTACCGACGTTCTCGGTTAGCTTGGGCGCTTGCTCTGGGGGCTCTCTTCCTCGCCGGGGCGCTTCACATGCAAGCCCGCGGAAGCGCCCTTCGCCTCGACACCAGCATTCAACCTTATGCGGACCGCCAGGAACTCCTCATCACCGCCCATGTCACGCGCGACGGCCGCTTGCAGCAGGGCGGCTTCAACGAAATCAAACAGACCGTCGACCTGGAAACCGATGAGGTCCAAACCTCGCCTGCCGAGAGCGCTGCCGTGCACTCCGGCATCCGCCTCAGCATTTATAACCCGCGCCCGAACGATGCGGCTCCAGAAGAAAACTCCGAACCGAACCCGACCAGTTCCGCCGCCATGCCGGTCTTTCATTATGGGGACCGTATCCGCTTCTCTGTCAAACTCAAGCTGCCGCGCAATTTTCGCAATCCTGGCGCGTTCGACTATCAGGGATATCTCGCCGACCACGGCATCGCCGCACTGGGCTCCGCCAAAATACAAAATGTCGAACGCCTTCCCGGCTTTACCGGCAGCCGGATCGCTTCCTGGCGCAACCGCCTGCACCGCGCAGTCGTCGCCAAGGTGCATGAACTCTGGCCTCCGCGTGAGGCCGCCCTGATCGACGCCATGGTCATTGGCGAACAAGCCTTCATCGACCGCGACACTCGCGCCGACTTCCAGCGCTCCGGCACCTACCACGTCCTGGTCGTCTCCGGGATGAACGTCACTATCCTGGCCTTCGTGATTTTCTGGACGCTGCGCCGCCTGCGCCTCGGCGACATTCCGGCCACGCTGCTAACCGTGGCATTTTGCGTTGCCTATGCCTTCACCACCGAGGTGGGCGCTCCGGTCTGGCGCGCCACTTTGATGTGCGCCATCTACTTGGGCGCCCGCCTGCTCTACCGCGACCGGGCCATGGTCAATGCCGTAGGTGCGGCGGCGCTGGGACTGCTGATCTTCGACCCGCGCCAACTCTTCACTGCCAGCTTCCAGATGACTTTCATCTGCATCCTCATCGTAGCGGCCATCGGGATTCCCATTCTGCAGCGCACGTCCCAACTGCAAAAACAGGCGCTGGCCAATTGGGACTCCAATGACTTCGCCGCATTGCTTCCCCCGCGGGTGGCGCAGTTGCGCGTGGACCTGCAATTCATCGCCGCGCGCGTGGCGCTCTTCGTGGGAGGAAAATGGTCGGGCCGGCTCGTCCGCTCCACGGCACGTTGCTGTCTGGCCGCGTGGGAGTTGCTGTTCATCTCCGTCGTCATGCAGATGGGGCTCGCCTTGCCCATGGCATACTACTTCCACCGCGCCACCAGCATCGGATTGCCCTCGAACCTGGTCGTCGTTCCCCTGACTCAGTTAATGATGCCCGCCGCGGCGTCAGCGCTGCTGCTTGGTTCCATTTCGCCCTGGCTGGCCAAAGTGCCGGTGCTGCTGACCACCTTCGCGCTCCATGGCATCACCGGAACCGTGCGCGGGCTGGGCTCTCTCAGGGTGGCCGACTTGCGCGTTCCCATGCCGTCGATCCTGGTTATCGCCCTGGCCGCGGCCGCGATCGTGCTGGCCATGTGGACAGCGCGACGACGCGCAGCCTTCGCTGCCTGTGGATTAGCGGCAATTCTCGCAGCCTCGCTCGCGCTCGCATTCATTCCGGCAACACCGCGCGTCCATCCCGGCGTATTGGAAGTAACCTCCATCGACGTGGGTGAGGGCGATTCCACCCTGCTCGTCACCCCGCAAGGCCGCACCTTGCTCGTCGATGCCGGAGGCCCCATCGGCCCCGGCGGCTCGCAACTCGACTTCGGCGAAGACGTCGTCTCTCCCTACCTGTGGACGCGCGGCATCGCTCGCCTCGACGCCGTTGCCATCACCCACGGCCATTCCGACCACATCGGAGGCATGATCGCCGTACTGAAGAATTTCAGGCCAAAGGAATTGTGGGTAGGATTGTTGCCGCCCAGTCAAGCTCTGGATAACGTGATCACCACGGCCGAAGCACTCGGGGTGAAAGTCGTCCGCCACTGGGAAGGCGACGAGTTTGACCTCGGCGGAGCGACAGTCGAGGTTTTGTTTCCGCCGAGCGATTGGCCCGCCGGCTCGAGGCCTCAGAACAATGATTCGATGGTGCTGCGGGTAAGTTTCGGCGGGTCGTCGGTTCTGCTCGAGGGAGACGCCGAGAAGCAGGTCGAACGCCGCGTCGCCGCGCGGCATCATCCCAGCGCGAATCTGGTGAAGATCGGCCACCACGGCAGCAACAACGCCACCACGCCGGAACTAGTCGCTTCCGCCCGGCCTCAGTTCGCCATCATTTCGGTAGGATCAGAAAATTCCTTCGGCCTGCCCCGCACCGAAGTTCTTGGCCGCCTCGCCGACGCGGGAGCCCGCGTCTACCGCACCGACCTCGACGGCGCCGTCACCTTCTATCTCGACGGCTATTCCGTCACCCCTTCGGTGGCGGCTCTTCAATAATCGGAATCTCCGCGGTCACGTCATCATCGGCCGATGATTCAGCCAATGACCGGCGCTGCTCTGCGATCAGCCGTCGCGCCCCTTCCGCATCCTCTTCGCGCACTACGATGAGCATTCCCCCCAGACCGGGGAACGCGTCTTGCAGCAGAGACGCCGAAGTCAGATCACTGTCGATGCCCGCCGAATCGAGCAACCCCTTCACTACCAGCGCCTCCGATTCGTCCTCCGAGTCGAACACCTTTACCAGTTTCTCGTTCGGATTCGGACGGGGATTCGGGCGCGGCTGCGCTTCGCCGCCCGAATTACCAGCTTCTGTCATGACCTCTCCAATTCTGGAATCAGCCCGAGCAGGCCGAATCCACGCTGCATAGCCATCGATTCTACTCCTCAAAATCACGTAGGGGCGAACGCAGCCTGCCCTGAGCGAAGTCGAAGGGTCCGCCCCGCGATGCGGGCGAGCGCCCCGGACGAATGCGTCCGGGGCTACGTGTTTTACCCTAAAGCCCACAAAAATCAACCGGACCGGGTGCCCCATTCTAACGTCGCGCAGTTTGCGACGTTAGAGTGGGGATTTTCTCCGCAAAATCGCCGCCAGGGTAATCCCAAACGACACCTTCGTGCGATTGCATTCTCCCCCGGCTGCGAGACAATCCCCCTAACCGTCGCAACGCCAAGCCGCGTCGCGTCATCCAAATCTGTGGGCAACAAAAGGGGACCCATGAACATCCATCAGCAGGCCGGAAACGGACCGCGATTTCCATTGCCGGAGGAGTCTCTTCGCGAGCGCGAAGAGGAAGCCCGCAAAATCCGCCGCTTGCAACTGATGATCAGCATGGTCATGTCCGTCATCAGCCAGGACCCCAACCTCACCGTCGAAGAAGCTTCCGAACTCGCCGCCGGAGCCAAACGCGCCGCCCTCGCCATGTTCCCCGACAAAGAACTCGCCTACGACCTCCTCTACAAACCCCGCCTGCAGCGCCTGATGAAGGAAAGATTCCGGTTGCAGTAGGGGCAGTTGTGGTGTCTAAATAGCTGAGACGTGATTCGCCGGGAGATCGCGATGCCCAGATGCGGGAAAGCGCTATGGCTTTCGCTTGTGTTGGCACTATCGCTTGCCGACGCTAGCTCTTTGACTGCGCAGGCTATTTCAAGCGGTTCGCACGTTCGACCGTGCACCTCTAATGAAAACGAAGTCGCATCATCCCCGGACGTAACGCTTTTGCTTGGGGACGAACGACCCACATTCAGCTGGTGTGAGGCTTTGGACGTGCCGTGGCTTCCAAATGCTGAGATCCTCCGCTTCCACACGGCGATTCAGATCGATTATTCGTCGGTCTGCACCATCGTCAAGGCTACAAGCGAATCGCATACACGGTTGATCTGGGCCGCTGGAGAAGGAATGGTCGCGCTGCCGTCCCCGGGTCTCCCCGACAGCCTTGACGCCATGAATGATCTGCTGAGATCGGCGCCCGCGCTTAACGACTCTCAACTTGGATCAGCAAGCATCCTCTACCTCTTCCTCATCCATCGAGAAATTCGCCAAAGTTTTTTCAGCAAGCCCGCGAGCAGATACACCTTAGGCGAAACCGACTACAGAGTACGCCTTCAGAAACACGGGAAGAGTCGTCTGGTCTTGCTGACTACCAGAACCAGCGATTGGGAGTTCGCCTTGTCCTCGCACAAAGATGGAATGCACCTAGATTCTGTCATGCCGAAAGGCGCAATTGAACGGCTACTAACACACTCACGTCGCAAACGCGAGCCGGCGAAACCTCCAACTACTCTCTACTCATCCACTACGGAATTCCTAAGCGTCCCCACTCCCTCGACGCTAACTTCCACCACATCCCCCGCCACCAGCGGCCCCACTCCCGCCGGCGTCCCGCTCGGAATCAGATCCCCGGGAAACAAAGTCATCGCCTGGGCGATGTGCCGAATCACCACATCCACCGCAAAAATAAGATCCCGCGTGTTGCCATCCTGCTTGACGTCGCCATTCACGCGCGTCTGCACTCCGATGCCTGCCCACGGATCAATCTCATCCGTCACCACCGGCCCCACCGGACAAAACGTATCGAACCCCTTGGCCCGCGACCACTGCCCATCTTTCGTCTGCAGATCGCGCGCCGTCACATCATTCACGCACGTGTAGCCCAAAATGTATTGCCGGATGTCCGCATCCGCCGCCGGCTGGTAGCAAGTCTTGCCAATCACGACGCCCAGTTCGCCCTCAAAATCAACCCGCTGCGAAATCTTCGGACGCCGCACCACCCCCGTCGGCGACAGCAGCGCCGACGTGGCCTTCAGAAAAATCAGCGGCTCCGTCGGCACATCATGTCCTAACTCCGCCGCGTGCTCGCGATAATTCCGCCCGATGCACACAATCTTCGACGGCCGCACCGGAGGCAACAGCGCCGCCTCCTGCAGCGGAATCGCCTCAATCTTCCGCGTTCGCAAACTTTCCATGTCCCCGTCAGCCTCTTCAGGCGCAGTCAGCAGTACCCGCACAATCGCGTCCCGCCCGCCAACAGACTCGACCAGCCCGTACTGAGCCTGGCCATTGAATTGAAATCGGCAGTATTTCATCGCCCTCTATCTAACCATATCCGCGGAATCTGAGGCGTAAAGAACAGAAATATTTTCCGCAGGCTCAGACCCTCGTGTGGACGGACGGAACTCGTGAGGGCGCGGGCGACTCGCCCGCGCAGGTTTTAGCCCCATGATGCTCCTTACGGCACGGACTCGCCCGCCTCCTCCGACCGCGCACTCTCATTCCCCCGCGCGTCCACCGCCGAGACAGAATAAAAATAATGTTTCCCCGACGCTACGTTCGCGTCCCGGTAAGCAGGAGTCTTCACCGGTTCCGTATTCACCTTCACCGCGGCCGTTCCCTCTTCGTGACGGTAAACGTTGTATCCATCCAGATCGACGTCGGTCACCGGTGCCCACACCAGATCGATAAAGGTTTTCTGTCCCGGTCCGGAAAACACCGCTTGCAGCCCCGACGGAACCGCCGGCGGAAAAACGTCGTTGGTGAACACCTTGACCTCGGGCGAGTCGTCGCCTTCAATCTGCAGTTCAGGCTCTTTCTCCCGAGACATCACCGTAACCGTCTCCACATGATATTCGTAAGTCTTTTCCCACTCGATGTTCGAATCGGTGAATGTGCCATTGCGTTCGCTCCCGGCCGGAACCTCGCCGGCAACAATCTGCTGCGAACTGCCCTCCGGATGGCGATAGACGCGGTAGACCCAGCGCACGGGTTTTGTGGAATCCGCTGGCGGAAAGTCGCCGGTCCAGGTCAGCACGACTCCCTGACCGGTCACGCGCGCCGCGAAATCCCGCGGCGCCGGAAGAGTGCGCCCCAGCGAAACTCGCACCTGATTCGAAAGCCCCGCGCCACGACCGTCCGCATTGAGCACCTCGACGGCATAGGTAACGAAATCGGCAGGATTATCGCTCTCCAGTTGCGCGGAGAGCGAATCGGTATACGATCCTGCAACTTTCTGTTTGGAAGGTTGGGGCGAGCTGGGTCGCGACAAGTTGGACTGGGACGATTTGGATTGGGTCAGCCCCGAATTTTTCGGCGCGGCCGCTTCCCCCACGGGAACGCCGCACTGCATCAACTTCGCTTCCAACCCCCGGCAGATTCTCGTGCCTCCCAAGTTCCGAATCCTCTGCCGATCGGTCGTAACGCTGGGAGCGGTCCAGCTGAGAATCACGCGCTCGCCCTTGCGCACCGCCCGCACATCCGAAGGCGGCTTCGGCAACTCCAGCGACGGAGGCTGCGGCGGCCCCATCGTCGCACACGCCGTTAACAGCGCGGTCGCACTCACAGCCAATAAAAGCGTAGACGGGGAGCGTTGCATGCAGAAGAAATAGACTACCAGACAATAAAGGGAACTCGTGTGGGCGCGGGCGACTCGCCCGCGCAGGCTTTGTGATCTAAAACGGGAAGGGAGCAACCTCAAGGCTCTAAAAAAGGGCTGAGTTCAACACCCGCACGGGCGAGTCGCCCGTGCCAACACAACCACATCTGCATTCGAAAAGTGAAGATTTTCCTACAGTATGTACCGCGACAAATCCTGATCCTTCACAATGTCGGTCAGCATCTTGCGCACGTATTCCGCGTCAATGGTCACGTGCTCGCCCTTTTTTTCTGGCGCATCGAAACTCAGCTCATCCAGCACCCGCTCCATGATCGTATGCAGCCGGCGCGCCCCGATGTTCTCCGTGCTCTCGTTCACGCGGAAGGCGAAGTGCGCAATCTCGTCCAGCGCCTCTTTGGTGAACTCCAGCTTCACGCCCTCGGTTTCAAGCAGGGCCGTATACTGCTTCACCAGCGATGATTTCGGCTCGGTGAGAATGCGCACGAAGTCTTCCATGGTCAGCGACTGCAACTCGACGCGAATCGGAAACCGCCCCTGCAGTTCCGGGATCAGGTCGCTTGGCTTCGACACGTGAAACGCTCCCGCCGCAATAAAGAGAATGTGGTCGGTCCGCACCATCCCGTACCGCGTGTTGACGGTCGTGCCTTCGACAATCGGCAGAATGTCGCGCTGCACGCCTTCCCGCGAAACGTCCGGCCCATGCCCGCCTTCACGCCCCGCAATCTTGTCGATTTCGTCCAGGAACACAATCCCGGAATTCTCCACCCGGTCAATCGCCATACGCGTGACCTGGTCCATATCAATCAGCCGCTGCTCTTCTTCCTGAATCAGATATTCGAAGGCCTCGTTTACCTTCATCTTCCGCTTCTTGGTGCGCTGCCCGAAGATGTTCGGCAACATATCTTTTATGTTGACGTCCATCTCCTCCACGCCCTGGTTCGTGAGAATTTCAAACGAAGGAAAATTCCGTTCGCGCACGTCAATCTCGACCGTGCGGTCATCGAGCTTTCCTTCGCGCAGCTGCTGCCTAAGTTTTTCGCGCGTCCGGCTCGAGGATTCCATCAACGCCGTGTTCCCATCAATCACCACACCGCCCGCAGTCGTCGAACTCCCATCGGGACGCGGCTGCGGCGTCGGCGGCAGCAGAATATCCAGCAGCCGTTCTTCCGCATTCAGTTCGGCCTTGTCGGCAACGTCCTCTAACTTCTCCTCGCGCACATTGTCGATGGCAATCTCCACCAGATCGCGCACCATCGATTCCACATCCCGCCCCACATACCCGACCTCGGTAAACTTCGACGCCTCCACTTTCAAGAACGGAGAATTCGCCAGCTTCGCCAGCCGCCGCGCAATCTCCGTCTTGCCCACGCCGGTGGGCCCAATCATGATGATGTTCTTTGGAATAATCTCTTCGGCGAGTTCCGGTGTAAGCTTCTGCCTCCGCATGCGGTTGCGCAGCGCAATGGCCACGGCGCGCTTGGCGTCCTTCTGGCCAATCACATGTTTGTCGAGTTCAACCACGATCTCGCGCGGAGTCAGTTCATCCAGCGCAAGCTGTTCTTCTTCGGCAGTAGAGGGAAGATAGATGGCCATAAATCAGTCGTTGGTCGTTAGTCGTTGGTCAATCCGGTTGCGGCTTGTGTTTGAGCCAACGACCGACGACTATCGACCAACGACAAGCTAAAGTTCTTCAATCGTTACCTTGTCGTTCGTATAAATACACATTTTGCCCGCAATCTTCATGGCCTCTTCGGCGATCCGCCGCGCGGAAAGTTCCGTGTGTTCCGCCAAAGCCTGCGCCGCGGCCTGCGCATAAGGTCCGCCGCTGCCAATGGCCGCGACTTCGCCGTCAGGCTCAATCACATCGCCCTGCCCGCTCAGCAGAAACGTCTGTTCCTTGTCACACACCAGCAACAACGCTTCCAAATGCCGCAGGAATTTGTCGGTGCGCCAGTCTCGCGCCAGTTCCACCGCGCCCCGCCCCAGGTTGCCGTGATACTGCTCCAGCTTAGCCTCAAACCGGCTGAACAACGTGAAAGCATCCGCCGTCGACCCGGCAAATCCCGCCAAAATCTTGTCGTTGTACAGCCGCCGGATCTTCTTGGCCGTATGCTTGATCACCGACTCGCCCAGCGTGACCTGGCCGTCGCCGGCGAGAACCACTTTCCCCCCGCGTCGCACCGACAAAACTGTTGTAGATCGAATCAGCCGTTTCGTAGTCATGAGCGCAATTCTTGATTATAACAGCGCTCCGAAAGAAGGCATCCTTCGGGTGGTTTCGGGTAGGGCTCGGCTTTAGCCCTGCCGATTGGGCTACGTGGAAGAGCGGCGCTTTAGCACCGCGTCAAGGCGCCACGGAATTCGCGGGCTTTAGCCCCTGGGGTTCGCTCCTGTCCGACCGTTGCGGATTTATGCGGATTTATTGAGAAGGCTTCTAGCATTTTCGACGATTTATAGAGTGCTTCAGTAACCACTCGGCAGATTACCGCTGTGACATTTACCTGCCTCCTCCGGCCCCGTACTTTGGAACTCATGCGCCAGTCTGCTGCGGTCCTGTGTCACGACAAGCGGTCCCTTCAAACCCTGGAAGCCACTCTCGGGGTGCTTGGCATCGAGCTGGTCAACAGCGCGTCTGGGCAGGAAGCCCTGGAACTGGTCATGAGCAGCCGCTGCTCAACCCTTATCGTCGATTTTGATTTGCCCGGGGCCGAAGAGGTCATCCGCATGGCCGCGATGCTACCCGCCGGCCAAAAGCCCGCACTGCTGGCGGTTGCCAGTCGCGCATGGCCCGGCACCGGCCAGGCGTTTCAGTCCGGCGCCAGCCGCATTCTTTACCGTCCGCTCGAGCCCGAGCCGCTCATGCAAGCTTTGAAAGACGGCAAGAAGAATCACAAAGTTAATCAACGCAAGTCCGCCCGCTACGAAGTAAAAACCCTGGTCTATCTCGACCTCGAAAGCGGAACGCTTCCCGGAGTCAGTATCGATATTGGCGAGCATGGCCTCGCCCTACAGGCCACCGAGCCCGTGCCCGTAAGCTCGAACCTCGCTTTCCGCTGCGTGCTGCCCGGCACAACCGTGACTCTGCAGGGACACGCGGACGTAATTTGGGCCAGCGACCAGGGCCGCGCCGGACTTTTCTTCTCCAAGCTCGCCCCCGCCGCGCGCAAACATCTGAAGCGGTGGCTCCATAAGCGCAGCACTCACAGCAAAAGCAAGCACGACGTCCACGACCTGCTGCCCCCCGCCGACGCCCACGTCTCCTTCGCCGCGGAATGAGTCGCAGGTCGGACTAAGCCGGACGTCGGGGTAAGCTGCAGGTCGCGTAACCCGGACGTCGGGGTGAAGCTGCAGGTCGGAAAGCCGGAGTGGGGATGGCACGAAATCTGCCCGTCTCCAGCCGCGAAGCGGCGGCATGTGAAAGCCCGGCACGGAAGTGCCGGGTCACACGCAAAGAAGGCACCAGTCCCGCAGGGACGCCACAGATTCTCATCTGCCCCCGCTGTGCCTTACAATCTTCCCATCGCCCACACGCAGGAGGGCACACCTGCCCACATCTTCCCAAACCGCTTTCAACGGACATTCCATGGTCGGCGTGCTTCATCGCGTCTTGGTGTGCTCCCCTCGAATCTCAGGATGGAACCAGCCCGAACGCGCAGCTCGCTGGCGCGACCTGGGATTCCACCATGCTCCTAATTTCGCCGAGGCCCAAGCCCAGCATGACGCCCTGTGCCGCGAACTCGAAGCCGCGGGCGCGGAAGTACTCGACGCGCCGCCCGCGCCCGATCTTTCTCTCGACGCGGTGTACGCCCACGACGCTTCGCTCACCACCGATTTCGGATTGATCGTCATGCGTCCCGGCAAAGCCAACCGTCTCCCCGAGGGCCGCAACCATGGCTCGTTCTGCACCCGCCTCGGTATCCCGACGCTGGCCAAGATCGTCGCCCCCGGCACCGCTGAAGCGGGAGACGTTCTCTGGCTGAACGAAAAAACGCCGAACGCCAACACTCTGCTCGTCGGTCACGGCTACCGCACCAACGCCGCCGGAATCGCGCAACTGCGAGACCTGCTCACTCCCAAGGGCGTTGAAGTTCTCTCCGCGCCGCTTCCGCATGGCCTCGGACCGTCGTCCTGTCTACACTTGATGTCGCTCATCAGCCTGCTCGACGAGCACACGGCTCTGGTCGATCTTCCCTGGCTCGCAGTCGAAACCGTCGAACTGCTCCAGTCCCGCGGATACAAATTCATCCCCATCGACGATTCCGAGCGCGACGCGCTGGCCTGCAATGTGCTCGCCCTCGGCGGAAACCGCTTGCTCGCGATTGCCGAGAACCACAAAACCAACGACCGCCTCCGCCAAGCCGGATTCGATGTCCGCACTTTCCCCGGCAGCGAACTCTGCCTCAACGGAAGCGGAGGCCCCACCTGCCTAACCCGTCCCCTCCTGCGAGCATGACCGCTAGTGTGGGCGCGGGCGACTCGCCCGCGCAGCCAAGCGCAGCGAGGCTGTTCTTATATGGCGGTCTGCACCCTTCCCAATCTTCGGCTACCTCTCAAACACCGCCCTCCCCGTCTCCGGATCGAACGGCACCGACGAATGTTCATGCACAATCCTCCACCCGCCGTCCATCCGTTTGTAAACAGCCGTAGTTCGAATCCACGAAGGCTCTCCCGGCAACCCGGTGAAGCGCGAAAGGTAGTGCGCGACCGCCAGCCCGGCGCTCATCGTGATCACGAGATCCCGTGTTTCGGTCCCAAACGATGCGGGAAAATGCGACAAAGACGTCTCCCACACGCGGCGCCACTCCTCGGTCCCTCGAATCTGGAACGGCGGCTTCACGTTGAAGACGGCGAACTCAGCCGCGTAGTGGCTCATGATCCGGTCAACATCCTTCGCCCGCACCGCGCTCTGCTGATCGGCAATGAGCCGCAGAATCTCGGCCTCGTTCTGCAAATCCGTGTTTTGCGTGGTCATCGCTGCTTTACTCCCTTCGCAGCGGAATCAGCGCGCGCAGCCGCGGGTCCCGCAAGTACAGCCCTCCCCAAGCCATCATCCCCAGAACAACGGGCAGCGGGAACGTCGGATCGCCGATTCGCAGCGTCGTGACCGTCGCGCCCCCAAGCAACCCTGTCAGCAGAATTGCTCCCAGCACGGCAGTTCGCGGAATCACATAGACAACCACGCAGACCAGCTCAAGAATTCCAATCGGAACAATCAGTCCCGGGGAAAATCCCGTGTGCGCCACCCCTTCCACCACCGCGGGCGCCCTCACAAGCTTCATCACCGAGGCCATCAACGTAATCAGAACCGGTATCGCGCTCATGATTCGCCCCGTCCACAGCATCGTCTTCGAAACAGCACCACCTTGACCTTCTGATTGCATCGTCTGTTCTCCGTGTGCTTAGGTTTTCAAAGCAGCTCACCGTTCAGGACAGGCTATACCAAATCTCAACCAGTCCAGATTTCAACATTTTCGACCGTTCGATTTTCAACTTCTGCCGCGTATTTCCTTCTTTGAACAAAACCCACCCCTCACCCAGAATCACGGGATGGATGCGGATTTGCAATTCATCGATTAGCCCGGCCTGCAAGAGACACGAAGCAAAACCGCAGCTCCCGAACATCAGCAGGTCTTTGCCAGATTGTTTTTTTGTTCGCAAGATGCCGTCGGCAACATCGCCACCCAGCAACTTCGAATTCTCCCATTCCAGCTTGCACACAGTCCTCGACGCCACAATTTTCGGCGTCTTTTCAATCCATCGCGAGAAATCATGCTCGTTCTTCGGTCGCGCCGGATTCCCCCGCACGCCCGGCCAGTACCGCTCGAAATCCTGATAGGTCACCCTCCCAAACAGCGCCGCGTCCACCCTGGTAAGCAGATCATTCACGCCGTCCCACAATTCATCGTCCATTTGCGCTGCCGCCCAATCGAGTTCCCCTTTCGCCCCCGACATGAACCCATCCAGCGACATATCCACCAGCCAGATGATTTTTCTCATCCTTTCACCCTCAGATTCTCAGCTGATGCCTTCTGCACATACTCGGCCAGGCGTCCGAAATGCTGCCTCAGCCCCTCGACCGCACCGTAGGTCTTCACGTTGTGGTCGCGCTCCGCAGCCGTCGGGAAAATCATCTGCACCCGAACCCGCGTGCTTTCACCCTCCTCGGTCAGAGTCACCGTCGTCACAAAGCGCACCGGCTCGGTTTCTCGATCTGGCAAATTCTCGTACACCAGAAGCTCAGGCTTCTTGACTTCGCGAAAGACGACTCGATTGTGATAGTCACGGCCGTCCGGCCCGTGCATGATGAATCGCCACTCCCCGCCCGGCCGCACTTCCATTTGATGGATCGTCGTCCGAAACCCCTTCGGCCCCCACCATTGCGCCACATGGTAGCGATCAGTCCACATCTTCCACACCAGATCCCGAGGCGCATCGAAGACGTGCGTGCCCACGATCTCGCGCGCTCCAGCAACCCTTGCAATCTCGCTCGCCGCCACGGTTTCGGCCAGATGATCACCCAACCGATCCAGACTCTGCGTCCATCCCACTTCCATCCCTTTGAGGTATTGCGGAGCCTGCGCCGTTGCCTTGATCACTCGCGCCTGCAGGGTCAACTCTGTCTTCCCGCCCTGCTCCGCGAAGCTCACGGTGTTCAGCACATCGAACATGGAGTTGCCCTTTTCATCCAGCGCGCTGCTCACAAAAACCAGGCGTTCCGGCTCTCGGATTTCTTCGAACTCGCCCGTCATCGGATACACCACGCCATTGGGAGCGCGCATGTGAATACGAATCGCGCCTCCCGCCCGCACCTCCAGCTCACAAACTGGATTCGTAAATCCTTTCGGCCCCCACCATTGCGCCACGTGCCTGGTTTCGGTCCACGCCTTGAACACCATCTCTCGCGGCGCGTCGAACACACGCGTGATCACCAGGTCCCATTGCGCAGATCCCATGCTGGCGCTAGTCTTCGCCTCGCCAATTCCTGCCTCGCCAATCTTGGCCGTGCTATTTCTGACGCTGCGTGCGGACATGCTTGCTCTCCTTCGCTTTCGTTTTCAAATTGTTTTTCGCGTTTTCTCTCTTCAGTTCCTGCAAATAATCTCCCAGCCGGTCAAAGCTCTCTTCCCAGAATCGCCGGTAGTGTTCCACCCATCCCGCAACGTCCTGCAAAGGACGGGCCTGCAGCCGGCAGGGCCGCCACTGCGCCTCGCGCCCGCGTGCAATCAGTCCCGCCCGCTCCAGCACTTTCAAATGCTTGGAGATCGCCGGCATGCTCATGGCGAACGGCTCCGACAGCTCCGTGACCGAGGCCTCACCCGACGCCAGCCGCGCTAGAATCGCCCGCCGCGTAGGATCCGCCAGCGCTCCAAAGGTCGCGCTCAACCGGTCATTCATAGTTCGTAATGAACCTATCAGTTAAATAACTATTAGGTTAAATATACTCGAACACATCGCTTGTCAAGCGATTTTCACACCATGAGCATCCGCACGCCGGGTGCCCCACCCTTGTCGCGATTTATGCGACAGGGTGGGGACCTTGAATCGCGCTCGGCTTGAAACCTCGCGAACGGATTTTGATCCTCGCTCACCCTTTCCACTCCCGAAACCCGCTCTCCCCATTCCTGTTAAAATCAAAAGGCATGCTTCTTCCCTTCGTCCGCGAACTCTTCGCGGACGTAGAAATGCTTCCCGCCTTCACGCGTGTTGCCTCCCACCTGCGGGAGGGCACGGGGCGCATTCGTGTTTCCGGACTCTCGCCCACGGCAAAGGCCTTGCTGCTCGTGCTTTTGCGCCGCAGCGCCGACCGCCCCCTCGTCCTCGTCGTCAACGACAATCGCGCCGTCGAAGATTTCGTCCCCGTGCTGCGGGGCTTTTGCGAGCTCACCAGCGCCAGCGATCCCGAAAACGTTGTCGCCCTGCCCGCCCGCGACGTGCTTCCGTTCCAGAATCTTTCTCCTCATCCTGAACTTCAGGAAGAGCGCGCGACCGCTCTCTGGAAGATCGCCACCGGCAAGGCCTCGATCGTGGTCACTCCGGTAGCCGCGACGGCCATCCTGCTGCGTTCCGCCGATTACTACACCAACCTCGCCCGCGTTCTGCGCCGCGGCGAATCTTTCGACGTCGATAACCTGCTCGCCCACTTGAACACCGTCGGCTACGAGTCCGCCGACGTCGTCGAAATGCCCGGCCAGTACGCCCTGCGAGGCGGCATTCTCGATGTCTACTCTCCCGAGGCCGAGCGCCCGGTCCGCATCGAGTTCTTCGGCGACGAAGTGGAATCGATCCGCCGCTTCGATCCCGCGTCGCAGCGCTCGTCGAATCCCATGGACGAAGCCCTCCTGCTGCCTCTGACCGAAACTCCGGTCAGCGATCATCTCCTCGGCGCGATTCACACCCGTCTTTCAGGCAAACGCATTACGGGCTCAGAAGAGATCGTCGAAGCCGCCGTCCGTTCCGGTGGAGTCACCGTGTTCCCCGGCTGGGAGTTTTACGCTCCCGTCGCCGGCGCCGACCGCACCGTCTTCGACTTGCTTCCCCACGCGGCCGTGTTACTCGACGAACCCGATCTGCTGCGCTCCGAATTCGACCGCTTCTGGACTCGCGTCGAGGAAACTCACGAGCGCAGCGGCGTCGGCAATCTCGTCCGCCCCGTGGATTTGTATCTTCCGCCAGACGCTTGGTGGAAAAAACTTGCCTCCCTCACCGGGGCCGACGTCGAGCATCTCGGCATCACCCGCACAGCCGAAGACGATGCCGTGACTTTTCTCACCCAGCCCACTCCCCGCTTCCACGGCGCGGTTCCCCTGATGCTCGAAGAAGTCCAGAAGCTCACCGGACAGGGTAACCAGGTTCTGTTTTCCGTGCCCAACACCGGCGAGGTCGAGCGTCTGGCCGACATCTTCACCGAATACAACGTGAGCTTCCGCCTAGGCAGTCGCACCCGCGGCGGCGAAAGCTACGCCGACGAAACCAGTTACTTCGCCGGAGAAGTCCTCACCACCACGCTGGCGAAAGCCTACGTTCCCGATGGAGTCCTTTTCCCCGACGCGCATCTCGCCATCTTCGGCGCTCGCGATTTGTTCGACGAATCTGACGCCGTTGCCTCCCGCCCCCAGCGCCAGAAATCAAAAGTCTCCGCCTTCCTTTCCGATTTCCGCGACCTGCAAGTCGGCGATTACGTCGTCCACGTCGAGCACGGCATCGGCCAGTATCAGGGCTTGAAAGAAATCAATCAGGGCGATGGCACCGCCGAATTCATGCTGCTCGAATACGCCGAGGGCGCGCGTCTCTACGTCCCCCTTACGCGCCTCGACCTGATTCAAAAGTACCGCTCTTCTGAAGGGGCCAAGCCAGCTCTGAGCCATCTGGGCACGCAGGCGTGGTCCAAAACCAAAGCCCGCGTGCGCAAGGCCATGAAAGACATGGCCGACGAACTCCTCAAGCTCTACGCCGAACGCAAAATGGCGAAGGGCCACGCTTTCCCCGCGGGCAACGAATTCGTCCGCGAATTCGAGGACGCCTTCGAGTTCAGCGAAACCGAAGATCAGGCCCAGGCCATCGCCGACGTCACCCGCGACATGGAATCCTCCCAGCCCATGGACCGCCTGCTCTGCGGCGACGTCGGCTACGGCAAAACGGAAGTCGCCATGCGCGCCGCCTTCAAGGCCGTCGGCGATAACCGGCAAGTCGCGGTCCTCGCGCCCACCACGGTCCTCGCCTTCCAACACTACGAAACTTTCAAGCAACGTTTCGGTCCGTTCCCCGTCACCATCGAAATGATCAGCCGCTTCCGCAACGCCAAACAGCAGAAAGAAATTCTGCAAAAAACCGAAGCCGGCAAGATCGACATCCTCATCGGCACCCACCGCATTCTCTCGAAAGACCTCAAGTTCGCCGACCTCGGCCTGCTCATCGTCGACGAAGAACAGCGCTTCGGCGTCCGCCACAAAGAACGCATCAAGCAGATGCGCAAGCAGGTCGACGTGCTCACCATGTCGGCCACGCCCATCCCGCGCACCCTGCACATGTCGCTGGTCGGCCTGCGCGACATGAGCGTCATCGAAACTCCGCCCAAAGATCGCATGGCGATCCAGACCGTCGT
>Ga0181523_10001160_pt1 | contig 28553 bp, 30 predicted proteins | sample PEATcosm2014_Bin_43_FD_119752 | JGI IMG/M metagenome (GOLD analysis project Ga0181523, IMG submission 119752) | Peatland microbial communities from MTU Mesocosm Facility, Houghton, MI, USA - PEATcosm2014_Bin05_30_metaG | ecosystem: Environmental > Terrestrial > Soil > Wetlands > Peat | place... | reverse complement strand
TCGGCGTTGCCCCGGTTCGCTGAGCCGGCCGTCGTGGACGTGGACGCCGGGCCTGTTGTCCGGGTCGTGGACGAAGGCGTGGGGTGCGCCGAAGTGTTGGAGCGCCTGCTCCCGATGTACGCCAGCGCCCCGAAAAATACGAGGGCCGCCGCCACGAGTACCACCGCGGCCTTGCGCCGCGGTCGATGGTTCATCGAGTCGAGCGCCATCTTCTGGGCGCGGCCCGACCGGACCGCCGGTACCCCCCCGCCCGCGGGGCTGGAACGGTACCGGTCGATGGGGCGGGCGTCGTCGAAGATCAGGGGCGCGTCGGGGTCGGGAACGTCGTCCCTGCCCCAGATCCGAACCGGTGGCACCGCTCGGGTGGGTCCGGGGCCGGTCCCGGGGGTGGTCCCGTCGCCCTCCGCCCGGCCATCCCCTGCGGGGGCGTCGGCCACATGGCCTTCTGCCGGCCCGCCGGTCCGGTCGAAGGGCCTCGCTGTCGACGGTCCGACCCTGTCGGACAGGTGCTCCAGCGTCCCGAGAGCCGAGTGGTAGCTCCGCACGGAATGCAGGTCGTGGCTTCTGGGTCGCCGGATCAGCCCCGCGGTCAGAACCCCGACGGCAACCAACGCCACTCCGATCAGGACGATCCACATCGGGACCATTCAACCCCGAAAAGGGGGCTCCACGGGCACCGGCGCCCAGATCGGCGCCGTCCGGGGTGGGTGGCAGGAGGCGCAACCGCCCGCCCTAGTGCTCAGATGGCGGTCACCGAGGTCATTCCCCCGTCCACGGTCAGGTGGGTGCCCGTGATGAAAGACGCCTCGTCGGAGAGCAGGAACCGGATGGGTCTGGCCACCTCGTCTGGGGTGGACACCCGCTGCAGGGGGGTCCGCTCCTCGAGCTGCGCGCGGAATCCGGGGAGCTCGAAGGCAGGTTGGAGCATCGGGGTGTCCACCGCACCCGGGCAGACGGCGTTGACCCGGAAGCCCTCACTGGCGAATCGTTGTGCGATGGATCGCATCACACCCAGTACACCGCCCTTGGACGCGCAGTAGGCGGTGAGGACCGCACTCCCGAACAGGCCCTCGACCGAGGAGATCAGGACGACGGCCGACCCCGGTCCGGCCTGGCGGAACGGATCCAGCAGCATGCGTGAGATCATCACTGGAGCCCGGAGGTTCACATTCAGGGTGGCGTCCCACAGCTCGTCATCGACGAAGTCCACCGGCATCGGCCCCGACCTGCCGGCGGAATGGACGAACCCACCCAGTGAGCCCAGGGCGTCGGCGGCCTCGGGCACGGCCTTCTCGATGGCGGCGGTGTCGGCCACGTCCACGACCGCCCACTCGGCCACGACCCCGTGGTCCCGCCGGCAGATGGTGGCGGTCTCCTCGGCACCCTCGGCGTCGATGTCCCAGACGGCAACAGGCCGCCCGACCTCGGCGAGTGCCAGCGCCGTCGCCCTGCCGATTCCCGATCCCCCACCGGTGACCAGCACCCCGGTGCCCGGGGAGCCCAGCCGGTCGGGGGTGGGGGCCGGCATGCGCGCCGTGGAGGGGGCCATCTGCGCAGTCTGGCAGACAGAACGAGGCACCGAAGGGGTTCGCCAGGGCGACAGCGGCCCGCCCGCCCGGGCCCGGAGGTGGCCGGTCAGGTACGGAGGCCCGCCCGAGGCTGCACGCCTGCCGGGATCTCCGACCGCAACGGGTTCGAACGGTCTCGGTCCGAAAGCACCGGATCGACGAGGCCCCAGTCCGCACCGATGGCCGGGTCGTCCCAGGCCACGCCCAGCTCGTCGTTCGGGTTGTAGTAGCCGTCCACCAGGTACCACAGGGTGAGGTCGGTCAGCGAGGCGAACCCATGGGCGACCCCGGGCGGGATGAACAGGCCGCGGTCGTGGTCGCCGTCGAGGTCGAGGGAGAGCGTGGCGCCATCGGTCGGTGATCCTTGGCGCAGATCGTGGAGGACCACGCGGGCGGTCCCCCGGAGGACGTACCAGTAGTCGGCCTGGTGCAGGTGGTAGTGCAGACCCACGATCGCACCGGCCTGCTTCTCGGACCGGTTGGCCTGGGTCATCTCGCGACCCAGCGGGAACCAGCTCCGCCGGTAGGTCTCCACGAACCGTCCCCGTTCATCACCGTGGGCATCGGGCTCGACGACGACGACGTCGGCGATCACCTCGGACTGCTCGATCTGTGGCACCGGCTACTCCCCTTCCTCGTCGCGCTCGAGCGAGGCCAGCGCAGCGAACCCGCTGCGGAAGAACAGCAGCGGCGATCCCTCCCTTGTCCCGAGGTCGAGTACACGTCCCATGATCAGCTCGTGATCGCCGGCGTCGTGCACCAGCTCCACGGCACAGTCGACCCATGCCAGGCAGCCCTCGATCACCGGCGAGCCGCTGCCTGGCGACGGATGCCACTCCACGCCCTCGAACTTCCGCCCTCCGGAGACTGAGAAGGCACGGCCCAGATCCACCTGGTGCCGACCAAGGACATTGACGCAGAAGCTCCCTGCCCTGGCGATGCGAGGCCAACTGGTCGAGGTGCGGGCGGGGGCGACCGCGACGAACGGTGGGTCGATGGACAGCGAGACGAAGCTCTGGCAGGTGAAGCCCACCGGCTCGCCCTCCTCGATGCCCGAGACGATGGTGACCCCGGTGGTGAAGCGGCTCATGGCGTCCTTGAACCCGGCGGTGTCGAACACCACGGTCACTCGGCCCCCAGGTCGAACGACATTCCTTCGGCCGAGGCGATCACCTCGGACAGTGGCAGCTTCGAGGCCATGCGCCGCGACTGGCGGAGTATCTGGTCGATCACCTTGTCCACATGGACCGGGTCGTGATGGAACAGGTGCAACTTGCGGGCCCCGGCCACACTGGCGACATGGACCGCATAGGCGGGGGTCGAATGGCCCCAGTCAGAGAACAGGACGAACTCGTCCTCCGTGTACTGGGCATCGTGGATGACCACGTCGGCGCCGTCGCACAAGTCCATGACCCCCCGGTCCACGGTCTGGCGATCGACCGGGGCCTGGTGATCCGAGATGTAGGCCACGCTGCGACCGTCGGCCTCGACCCGGAAGCCGAGGGTGTGCCCGATGTGCGGGACGGCACGCACCTTCACCTTGATGGACCCGAGGGTCACGTCGTCGCCATCCCCCAGGTCATGGAAGCGCAGCTCGCCGCGGAAGTCGGCCATGTGGATCGGGAAGAAGGGAGGCTTGACCATACCGGCCATGGCGTCGTGCAACGACTCCCCTTCCTGCCCGTCCTGCGACGGGCCGTAGATCTCGAGCACCGCGCCCGGGTCCCGCATCGGCGAGAAGAAGGGCAGCCCCAACACGTGGTCGTAGTGCAGATGGGTCAGGAACACATTGGCCTCGAGCGGGATGCCTGCGGCCTGGAGGGGGACGTTGAGGTAGTTGCCCAGGGAGCGGAGCCCCGTCCCCAGGTCGAGGATCAAGGGAGGTTCGCCAGGCACCTCGACCAGGACGCAGGAGGTGTTTCCCCCGTAGCGACGGTGCTGGTCGGACGAGCACGGGCACGATCCCCGCACGCCGAAGTAGGTGATTCTCACAGAAGGAGCAGGCTAGCCGCGGCGCCGGCCCGACCCCGAGGTACCCTCCGGGACATGGATCAACACACGGTGAATGCCAACGGTGTCGAGTTCGCCTACCTGGGCGAAGGCCCTGAGGACGGGCCGCTCGCCCTGTGCCTGCACGGCTTCCCGGACACCCCCCACACCTGGCGCCACCTGCTCCCCCGCCTGGCCGATGCCGGGTACCACGCCGTGGCGCCCTACCTGCGCGGATACGCGCCCACGTCGGTGCCCGAGGACGGCCGCTACGACACCGGGACACTCGCCCTCGACGCCTGCGCTCTCCACGATGCCCTCGGTGGCGACGGGGACGCCGTGATCATCGGGCACGACTGGGGGGCGATGATGACCTACGGAGCGGCGGCCTTCCAGCCCGATCGCTGGCGGATAGCGGTCACCGCCGCAGTGCCGCCCCAGCGGTCGATGGGTGAGCGGTTCTTCGCCTTCGACCAGTTGCACCGCAGCTGGTACATCTTCTTCTTCCAGACGGCGCTCGCCGAGTACGGAGTGGCCGTCGACGACTTCGTCTTCATCGACCGCCTCTGGGCGGCCTGGTCACCGGGCTTCGACGGGTCCTGGGATGCCGCACAGGTCAAGAAGGCGCTGGCCGCTCCCGAAAGCCTGGGCGCTGCCATCGGGTACTACCGGGCAATGTTCGCCGGCCCGCCGGACGACCCGGAGGCCGCTGCCGCCCAGGCGGCCGGCAACACGACGGCCCCGCAGCCGATCCTGTACCTGCACGGCGCGGATGACGGCTGCATGGGCATCGAGGTGATCGGCCCGGTAGCCGACCACCTGGCACCCGGGTCGGAGGTCGTGGTCATCGAGGGAGCCGGGCACTTCCTCCACGTGGAGAAGCCCGACGAGGTCAACGACCACATCATCCGCTTCCTGACCGCCTAGATGATCAATTCCAAGGGATCATCTAGGGGAGGCGGAGCACTCCGCAGTCATCACGGGCCACCAACCCGTCCCCGATGAGACTCTCCACCACCCGGGCAGCCCGTCCCGGCTCGTCCTCCCATCCCATCGCAGCCGAGACCCGGTCCGGAGTGACGGGCGCCCTCCGCAACGCATCGACGAGCCGGCCCCGACCCTGCCGGTCGGATCCGGCGAACACCGTCTGCGCCGTCGAGACCGCCGCCGAGCCCCGGGCCGGGTCCGGACCGCCCCGGCCGGCCGACGCCCACCGGCAGCGGGGCCGGATGGGGCAGTCGCCGCACCGGGGCCTTGCGGCAACGCACACCATGGCACCAAGGTCGAGCAGGGCCTGGCCGAACTGCCACCCGCCCCCGGCGGGCACCATGGCGTCCACCAGCGCCTGGGCCTCGGCGGGGCGCAGCGGCCGGCCGGCCACCGCCCTCGACAGCACCCTTCCGGCGTTGGTGTCCACCACCCCCATGTCGTGCCCGAAGGCGAAGGCCAACACCGCCCGGGCCGTGTAAGGGCCCACGCCCGGGAGCGTCAGCAGGGCGCCGAGGTCGGCGGGGACGGCACCGCCGTGTTCGGCAACGAGTGCATCGGCAGCCCGGTGCAGGTTGCGGGCGCGGCGGTTGTAGCCCATCCCCTCCCAGGCCCGCAGCACGTCGCCCAAGGGTGCGCCCGCGCATGCTGCCGGCGTGGGGAACATCTCGAGGAATCGGAGGTAGGCCGGCACCACCCTGGCCAGCTGGGTCTGTTGGGCCATCACCTCGCTCACCAGCACGGCCCAGGGGTCCCGGGTCGATCGCCACGGCAGTGCGGCTCGTCGGGAGTCGGCGCCCGTCGCGGTCCCCCACTGTTCGACGGCCCGGCCGAGGGCGCGGACCTGCGCGGGCGGGCGAATCGCCCTCACCGCCTCGAAGCTCCCGACGGCGTCGCGTCGGAACGCGTCCCGTCCCCGGGTCATCGGCCGGCCGTTCCGCTCAACCCCAGACGTCGTCCCCGTAGGGGCGGCGGCGCACCGGGGCGGCGGCCTGCTTCCAGACCATGACCTTCCGCCGGAAGAAGCACACTTCGTCGCCACGCTGGTTGAACGCCTTGGTCTCGACCGTCACCACGCCGCGGTCGTCCCGTGACTTCGATTCCGCCTTGGCGATGACCTTGGTCTCCGCGTAGATGGTGTCCCCGTGGAAGGTCGGCGCCCGGTGGATCAGGGACTCGACCTCGAGGTTGGCGATGGCCATCCCGCTGACATCGGGGACGCTCATGCCCAGTGCCAGGGAGTAGACCAGGTTGCCCACCACCACGTTCTTCCCCTGCACGGTCTCGTTCTCGGCGAACCAGGCGTTGGTGTGCAAGGGGTGGTGGTTCATGGTGATCATGCAGAACAGGTGGTCGTCGGCCTCGGTGATGGTCTTGCCGGGCCAATGGCGATACACGTCACCCGGCTCGAAGTCCTCGAAGTAGCGGCCGAAGGGGCGGTCGTAGGTGGTCATGGTGGCTGGTGTAGTACGCCGGGGCGGCCGCCGTCCAACGCCGCGGGTGTTCCACCGCCCGACGGCCGGGGGACCGGCGGGCGGTGGAACACCCGCGTGCCCTCGGACAGGAGCAGGTCGACCGCCACCAACGACCAGACCGCCACGTCGACCAGCGCCATCACCACGGCAAACAGGACCACCCGGTCGACCGACACCCCCAGCCACACACGGATCGTCGTCGTGCCGAAGACGTAGGTGCCGGCCACCACAACCAGGTTGCACGCCATGACCAGCCACAGCGCCAGGTCGCTCCCGAGTCCCAACTGACGGCGCGACCCACGCAGGACCAGGGCACCCACGATCGCCACCACGGCGGCGACCGGCACGAGGTGGAGATGGCCCCCGAACGCATCGACCGTGGCATGAAGGCGCCCGTCGATGGTTCCGCTGCGTGGTCCCGTCGTGTCGGCGTCGGGCACCGCATGGAGGGCCGAGGCGAGGATCGGCCAGGCGGCCAGCGCCGCAAGCCCCGCTCCTCCGGCGACCACCGCCGCCACCCGGCCCCGGCGCGACGGCGCCGCCCAGGCATATCGCAGGGACAACAGCACCACGACGGCACCTGCGGTAAAGGTCCCCTCCAACTTGATCTGGCCGGCCACGGCGACGCCGACCGCCGCCACCCCGAGGTTGGAGGGGCTCACGGGCAGGAACAGCCCGAACACCACCGCGAACGCAGCGGCGAAGACCCAGGGCGCGTCGGCGAACCCGTTGGTGAGGTACCTCCCGGCCGATCCTGCGGCCGCTGTGCAGAGCAGTGCCGCCACCACTGCTGCCGCCACGCCGGCCACCCAGTCCGGAACATGTCCGGTCCGCCGGGTGGCAGAGGTCGACACCCGGAGCATGGCGGTGCCCAGGGCGACCAGGGCGCAACCGTTGAGGACGCCGACCACGATCTGTCCCAGCCGGAACGAGGCGGCACTGCCCACCTCCATCCCGTTGGCCACCCAGCCGATGCCGGCCGCCGATCCGATGAGCGGGGGGAAACTCGGCTCGGCGAACTGGTAGGAGACATTCGTGAGTACGCCTCGTGCGACCCCGTGGCCGTGGACGAACCAAGCACCCCGCAGTACCCACAACATCCGGGCGTCGAAGCCGACATCGGGCACCGACAGTCCGCGCAGGGACCAGACGACCACGGCGATCACCACTGCCATGCCGCCGAGCACCGGCCACGACCACTCGCCGGCGTCCCGGCTCCACGGGCGCGAGCCCGGGCGGACGGCCCAAACGGCGAGGACCGCTGCCGCGGCCAGCGCAGCGAGCACGACGAACCACTCCCACAGGTCGCCGGCGATGGCCAGGCAGCAGGTCGAGGCCAGCGCGGCGATGGCCGCCCCGCTCAGCGGGGTGACGGCCAGGGCCACCGGCCGGACTCCGGCCAGCGCCATCGAGGGCAGTGCCCCCGCAAGTGAGAGCACGACCACGGTGCGCACGACGTCGGCGGTCATGGCCGGCCGGTGTGCTCGGCGGTCAGCACGAAGCCGCCGCACGATCCGGGGCCGCTGCCTGACGCGAGGTCCAGCGTCACCGAGGCCGGTTGGTCGCCGGGCGTCAGGGAGGCCCAGGCGGCAATGGAGCCTTCGAGGTAGATGACCTGCTCGAGGCCGTCACCCCGGATGTGCACGGGCTCTGACGGGGACACCAGTTGATGGGCCCGATCCGAAAGGCAGTCGAAGAGGCGTTCGTTGGCCTGGTCGGCTGACCGTTGCACCGCCTGGGCGGCCAGCGTGGAGGCCGACGTGGTGTGGACGGCGACCGTCCCGAGGACCGCAATCCCCGAGACGACCACTCCTGCGGCGAACCATCGACTCAGCCGGGATGCGCCGAGCCCGGCCACCGGCCTCGCTCAGTCCTGGACGGGAAGTGGCCGCGTCGTGAACCCCAGCACCCAGTCCGACTGCGACTCGCCATCGATGGCCATGCGCCAGGTGTAGCGGGTGCCGGGGGTCAGCGGCAGGGGGCCGAGGTTGACGGCCAGCGCCACGTCGATCGGGGATCCCTCGGGGATGCCCGGAGGGCGCCCCACGGTGAACTCCCCCCGCACCTCGACAGGATGCTCGCCGTCGGGAGTGTCGACCATGACCGGGCGCCCGTCCGCGTCCTCGAGGAAGAGCTCCCAGTGGTGGGGCGCCTCGGCTTCGTGCCAGCCCACATCGATCTTGAGTGCGATGGCCGAGGGCACCGGGTCGGGCCCGGTCATGCTCCACCCACCACCCAGCACATAGAGCTTGCCGTCGGATACCTGGGCAGCGTCGCACAACATCATCGTCACTCTCACGGAAGGTGAGGTTACTGGCTCCGATCTGGTGCGAATTTCGATGGGGTCAGCGGCCGATCTCCCGATGGCTGCGAGCGGGAACCTGCCGGCGGGGAGATTGGCCCCGTGCACCACCGGCCACCCCCCGGGCGGCGGCCGGTAACGTGGCGCAATGGAGTTCCGGGGCCTGAGAGACGACGTCTACCGACGACCGTTGGCCACCGCTCTCGATCGGCTGGGCATCGGCCCCGGATGGACGTGCGTCGACGTCGGTGCCGGCGGGGGCGATGTGTCGGTGGCGCTGGCCGAGATCGTCGGGCGCGAGGGCCGGGTCTACGCGGTGGACAGCGATCCCAAAGCGCGCGACGAGGTGGCGGAGGCCGCCGCCGCGCACAGCCAGGTGCTGGCCATCACCCAGTCCGGCGAGGATCTCCGCCTCCCCGAAGCCGTCGACCTCGCCTTCTGCCGGTTCCTGCTCCTCCACGTGGTGGACCCCTCGGTGGTGCTGGCCCGGATGGCCGCCTCCGTGCGTCCCGGAGGATGGGTGGTGGCCCAGGAGCCGATCACCTCGGCCGGCCGGATCGGCGGCGAACCGTTTTCGATGCCGTCGGCCCGCCACCCCGACGTGGGCGCTCTACTGCCCTCGCTGGCCCGCGACGCCGGGCTGATCACGGTCGACGCCTGGGCCGAGGCACCTGCGGGTGCCGGGCCGGGGCCGGTGGCCGACTACCTCGAGGTCCTGACCGGCGTCGACCCCGGCGACGACCCCGTGGTGCTGCCCCCGCTGGTGACCGTGGTAGCCCAGGCGCCCGCACGCTGAGGCTGCCCGCCAGGGGAACGGCCGTGCCGATCGCCATCCACGGATCGGTAACCTTGGGAGGTGACCACCGAACCGCTCCCCTCACCTGATCTCGCAGCAGCAGCCGACGCCATCGCCGTGGCCCAGGCAGTCGTCGATGCCGGGATCTCTTCCATGGCCGCGGCGGGGGGGGCCGACGAGGTCCAGGTACTCGCCTACGACGTGGCCCATGCCGCCGCAGCCGTCCGCACCGCCGACGCGGTGCTCGCCTACGGCGCGCAGGGGGACATCGAGGCCCGGATCGCCTGTGCCTTCACCGCCGACGCGCTGGCCGACCTGGCGTCCCGCACCGTCGGCCGCTCCAAGGAGTGGGGCATCGGCGCCGACTGGTTGGCGCCCGCGGAGCAGTTCGTGGCCACCTACCGAGGCCCGGACTTCCTGGCCTCACTGGCCGAACAGCAGGGTCCCCGCCACCTCGATGCCGACTTCGAGCTGGTGCGCGAGACCTTCCACCGCTTCGCCGACGAGCAGATCCGCCCGCGGGCAGAGCATATCCACCGGGCCAACACCGACATCCCCGAGGAGATCATCACGGGAATGGCGGAGATGGGCGGCTTCGGCATGTCCGTTCCCGAGGAGTACGGAGGGTTCGCCACCGGTGGCGAGGCCGACTACCTGGCCATGGTGGTGGCCACCGAAGAGCTGGCGTGGGGCTCGCTGGGAGCCGGGGGCTCGCTCATCACCCGGCCGGAGATCCTCACCCGGGCCATCGTCCACGGCGGCACCGAGGAGCAGAAGCAGCACTGGCTGCCCCGGCTGGCCACTGCCGAGGTGATGGGGGCCGTGGCCGTGACCGAGCCCGACTACGGGTCGGACGTCGCCGGCGTGGTCACCTCCGCGGTGCCCACCGCGGGCGGCTGGCTGATCAACGGGGTGAAGACCTGGTGCACCTTCGCCGCCCGCTCCGACGTGGTCATGTTGTTGGCCCGCACCGATCCCGACAAGTCGAAGGCCCACCGGGGCCTTTCCCTGTTCCTGGTGGAGAAGCCCCAGGCTGACGGGCACGGGTTCCTCTTCACCCAGGCGGCCGGGTCCGACGGGCGGCCGTCGAACTCCTCGGGACGGATGGAGGGCCGGGCCATCGACACCCTCGGCTACCGGGGGATGCACTCCTACGAGGTGGCCTTCGAGAACTGGTTCGTGCCCGACGCCAACCTTGTCGGCGGTGACGGGGGTCTGGGCAGGGGCTTCTACCTGCAGATGCAGGGATTCGAGAACGGGCGCCTGCAGACCGCCGCCCGCGCCCTCGGGGTGATGCAGGCCTCCTACGAGGCGGCCCTCGACTACGCCCGCAACCGGGTCGTGTTCGGGGCGCCCATCGTCGAATATCAGCTGACCCGGGCCAAGCTGGCAAGGATGGCCGTGCTCATCCAGGCATGCCGGCAGTTCTCCTACGAGGTGGCCCGCCTGATGTCGAAGGGCGAGGGCACGCTCGAAGCGTCGATGATCAAGGCGTACGTGTGCCGGGCGGCCGAGTGGGTCACGCGGGAGGCGCTGCAGATCCACGGCGGCATGGGCTACGCGGAGGAGTTCCCGGTCAGCCGGTACTTCGTCGACGCCCGCGTCCTCTCCATCTTCGAGGGCGCCGACGAGACCCTGGCCCTGAAGGTGATCGCCCGCCGCCTGTTGAGCAACGCCGGCAGCTGACCGGGGCGCTCCTGCCCCGCCGGCCCCGATTCGCCGGCCTCAGCCTGACGACCGGCTCAGTCCGGCGCGCTCGCCACGGGTGACGAACTTGGTCGCCATCTTGCGGGACGCCTCGTCGATCATCTCGTCACCGAACATGACCGCACCGGCCCGGTCATGCTCGGTGGCCTTGCGGTAGGCGTCCAAGATGTGCCACGCCTTGTCGAACTGCTCCTGGGTGGGCGAGTACACCTCGTTGAGCACGCCCACCTGGTCGGGCGTCAGAGCCCACTTGCCGTCGTAGCCGAGCACCCGGGTGCGCTGGCAGAAATCGCGGAGGCTGTCGAGCTCGCGGATCTTGAGGAACGGGCCGTCGATCACCTGGAGCCCGTTGGCCCTGCCGGCCATGAGGATCTTGGAGAACACATAGTTGAAGTGGTCACCCGGGTATTCGGGGATGGCCACTCCGCCCGTCAGGACCGGCATCTCCATCGAGGCGGCGAAGTCGGCCGGGCCGAAGATGATCGTCTCGAGGCGGGGCGAGGCCGCACAGATCTCCTCGACATTGATCAGCCCGCGGGTGGTCTCGATCTGGGCCTCGATCCCGATGTGCCCGACCGGAAGCCCGCACTTCTTCTCCACCTGCGAGAGCAACAGGTGGAGGGCGACCACCTCGGCTGCGGTCTGCACCTTGGGAAGCATCAGCTCGTCGAGCCGCTCCCCGGCGTTGGACACCACTTCGATCACGTCGCCGTAGGTCCACTCGGTGTCCCAGGCATTGATCCGCACACACAGCACGCGGTCGTCCCAGGGGAGGTTCTTGATGGCGTCGGCCACCTTGGCGCGGGCCGCCTCCTTCTCCGACGGGGCCACCGAGTCCTCGAGGTCGAGGAAGCTCATGTCGGCCGGCACGGTGGGTGCCTTGGCCAGAAAGCGTTCGTTCGACCCTGGTGATGACATGCAGGAGCGGCGGGGCAGGTACCGGGAGCGTTCGGACATACCGCGATGGTACGGCCCAATCGGGGGCAGGCCAAAATGCAGGCTGGCGGGTCCGGTCAGACCGGTTGGGCCGGAGTGACGGAGTGGGCCCGGTCGGCCGCGATCTGGTCCTGGAGCACGTCGGGGGTCAGCTGCTCCGAGAGGAGCCGCTCGAACCGTGCCGGGTCGCCGTGGACGAACGAGCGGCACAGCGGCAGGCCTTCCACGTAGCAGGTGAGGTAGGCCCGCCACGTCGGATGGGTCAGGAACTCGACCGCCTTGGCCGCCCGATGGGGCGAGAGAAGGCTCCATCGGGCCACTTCGCCGGTCACGGTCTCGCTGTCGGCGCCGTCCTCGTGGAGGCGAAAGGCCGCGTTCTGTCGGACGGCGCCCAGGGCCTCGCCGGCTTCGGACACCGCGGCGACGACCTCACTGTCGTAGCGGATGCCGAGCGGTGCCAGGTGGGAGGCCACCACCGCCTCGGGCCGTCGGCCCATCACGACCTCCAGGCCCAGATCGGCCAGGCCCTCGGCGAGCAGGCACTGAGGGGTGCCCACCAGGAAGATGGACTCCTCCCACCAACTCCGGCGTCGGACCAGTCCGACCTCCTTGCGGGCGTGCTCAGTGTGGTGCCCGGGGTACGACTCATGGGCCACCAGGTGGGCCAGCCCGGTCGACAGGACCGGGAGGTCGGTGTTGACCGCCACCCGGCTCTGCAGGTCGCCCAGGTAGTAGTTGAACCCGGACCAGGGCTGACCCGTGACCAGCTCGAACTCGACGTGCTCCCCCTCGGGCAGGCCGAACAGGCGCTTCGTCCGCTCGCGGAGGTCCTGCGCCAGCGAATCGATGGCCGCTCCCAGGCGGTCCACCGGCACGGCGTGCGACTCCCGCCACGCCACCAGCCGCTCGGCGAGCGGACCGGAGCCGGGTAGCACCTCGTCGAGCCTGCGCTGCGCATCCGAGAAGACCTCCTCGTCCACCCGGGTCGGGCGCACCCCGTAGCAGGCCTCCACCTCGTCGGCGTAGCCGATCGACTCCCCGGAGAGTCGCCGTGCCGTGGTCAACAGCCCGACGACCTGCGCCCGCAGCCAGTGCCGGCGGGCGGGCGGGGCGCCGGCACCGTCGACGGCTCCGATGCCGCCGGTCGACCGGTCGAGCTCCCCCCCTGCGTCGATGGCGGCAATCAGACCCTTGGCCTCGGCCACCAGGCGCCCCGGTGCCGTCACCGGCTCGGCGGCGACCACGCCGGCCCGATCGGGCGGACCGTAGTACGCGTCCACCAGCCCGTCGATATGGCGACCCAGCCGGAGGCCGAGGGTCAGGTACTCATCGACGAGACCGGGCGCGGCCACTCCGGCTCAGTTCAGCCGCTCACGGAAGAAGGCGACGGTACGGTCCCAGAGGAGCTCGGCGGAGTCATGGTCGTAGGCCTCGGGCCGTTCCTCATTGAAGAAGGCGTGGCCCACCCCCGGGTAGTGGTGGAATTCGACATCCTTGCCGAGGCCGCGCAGCTCCGCCTCGAGCGCACGCGCCGCATCGGGTGTGAAGAAGTCGTCCTGCTCGGCAGCGTGGCCCAGCACCGCGGCGTCCAGCCGCGAGTAGTCGGGGCGGGCGTCCACCCAGGGGATCACGCCGTAGGCCGGCACCACCGCCTTGACCGCGCCGGGACGCTGGGTGGCCAGCACCAGTGCCAGGCCGCCTCCCATGCAGAATCCGATCACGCCCACCTGCGATCTTCCGGTGCGGCGGATCAACTCGTCCACCGCACCGCTCAGGTCCTTCGCCGCCGAATCCATCTTGAGGGCCATCATCTCCTTGGCCGCCTCGTCCGGCTCGGTCAGCGGCACGGTGGTGCCGTGATACAGGTCGGGGGCCAGGGCAGAGAAGCCGGCCTTGGCGAACCGATCACAGGTGCGCTTGATCTGGTCCACCAGACCCCACCACTCCTGCAGGACGATGATCCCCGAGGTCGAATTCGCCCCGTCAACAGGGGTTGCGATATAGCCGTGGCCACTGCTTCCATTGCTCGGAAATTCGATGATTTCACCCATGGGCATCGACCCTACCCCGCCCGCGTCGACTCATGCTCCGACGATCGAACCGGCAGTCGGCGACGCTACCCGGAACAGTCGATGGGGCGGGGTGCCGGGGCGATTCTTTGGCAGTGAATGTCCAGGTCAGCGCCGCACGAGGGGGGGGCGTCCTTGTGGTGGCCCGCTGATTGGAGTAGAACCTATGCACATATGACTCACGCCGAGCAGTACTCGACGTCCGAGCCAGGTGCCTGCCAAACCGCACGAAGCAAGCCGCGTAGACGGGTAGTTGCGTTGCTCGCGATGGCCTCCGCTTTGGGTGCGGCCTCGGCGGTGATTTGCACCTCGGTGCCGGCCTCTGCCGATCAGATCTCCGACGCCAAGGCGCAGGCTGCGGCCATCACGGCCAAGATCCAGTCCATCGACGCCCAACGGCAGGCGCTGACCGGACAGGTCACTTCGGCCGACTATCAGCTCTCGCAGTTGAAGGACCAGATCGCCGCCAGCCAGAGCCAGATGGCCGCGGACCAGGCCACGGTGGCCAAGGACCAGGCCCAGCTGCGGGTACAGGCCATCAGCGACTACACCAACAGTGGCACCAGCAGCCAGGTGACCCAGATGTTCACATCGAACGTCAACACCAGTGGCGTCCGCTCGGAGTACTCGGCGATCGCCACCGGCAACGTGACGACCACCGTCGATCACCTCCACACGGCACAGGCACAGCTTCAGGCGGCGCAGAGCTCCCTTGAACAGCAACAGGCACAGCAGACCTCTGCGCTCGACACCCTGTCCAGCGCAGAGAACCAGGCCTCCGCTCTGGCCAGCCAATACCAGGGCACTCTCAACAGCGTCAACGCCAACATCCAGGCACTGGTCGCGCAGCAGCAGGCCGCCCAGGCCGCCGCCGCCCAGGCCGCCGCCACCGCCGCATTCAATGCCAAGGTCGCCGCCGCCCAGGCCGCACAGGCCCAGGCCGCCACCGCCTCTGCTGCCCATGCCGCCGCCAACCGCACCATCACCAACGCCACCACGAGCGGCGGCAGTGGCGGAGGCTCATCGAGCGGCGGCGTCTCGGCCCCCTCGGTACCCTCCGCGCCTCCGCCGCCTCTGGCCGCCGGTGCCGCCGGTGCCGTACAGGCTGCCGAGACCATGATCGGCGTGCCCTACGTGTGGGGTGGCTCCACCCCGGCCGGCTTCGACTGCTCCGGCCTGGTCGAGTGGGCCTACGCCCAGGTGGGGATCGGCCTCCCCCACTACTCGGGGGGGCAGTACGACGACACCACCCACATTCCGTTGGCCGACATCGAGCCCGGCGACCTGCTCTTCTACGGCCCCGGAGGGTCGGAGCACGTGGCCATGTACGTCGGGGGCGGCTCGATGATCGAGGCGCCGTACACGGGCGCCACGGTGCATATCACCGGTGTCCGGACCGACGGTGGCTTCGTCGGCGTCGGTCGGGTCGGCTAGTTCGAGCGGCTCGGCTCGACGCGGGAGCAACTGCCCGTCACCGTCCACCGGAAACACCGCGGCCTCGACCACACCTGCTGCGGCGGGCCGCCGTCGGCCCGCCAGGTGTCGCCCGCAGCACCGGGCGGCGGTCATCCCTGATCGTGGGCGGCGAACTCCTCGGGTGGCATCTGGCCCACCGTGCCGCCGGCCCGAGGACCGGGCGGTCGGGCGAAGCGGAACGGCAGGGCCTCCCGGCCGGCCTGGATCACCATCGCCTCACCCGTCTCCTCGCCCACGAGGCGGTCGAAGACCGCCTCTGACACCGTGGCCACGTCGATCAGGGGGAACCCGCTTCCCTCCAGTACCTCCCGCATTTCGTCGATCAACGGGGTGTCCACGATGCTCGGGCACACCGCGTTGATGGTGATGTGGTGCTCAGCCAACTGGGGCCCGAGCGACCGCACGAGACCGACGACGGCATGCTTGGTCAAGCAGTAGATGGGATCGGGTGAGAAGCCGATCAGGCCGGCCAGTGATGCGGTGGCGACGATGGCACCGCCCCCGCGCGCCGACAGTGCGGGGACCAACGCCCGGACGCCGAACACGACGCCGTCGACATTGACACCCACTGCTCGCCGGTAGATGTCGTCGGTGACCTTGGTGATATCCGCTTCTCCCGTCGTCACCCCCGCATTGAGGTGCGCGAGGTCGATGCCGCCGAAGCGGGTGACGACCGCCTCCACGATGCCCGGCCAGTCGTCGGATCGACCGACGTCGGCCTGCAGGGCCAGGCCTCCGAGCTCACCGGCCACGCGCTCGGCCGACGAACCGTCGAGGTCGACGACGGCCACTGACGCCCCGGCCTCGGCCAGGCGGGTGGCAGTGGCCAGCCCGATCCCTGATCCGCCACCGGTGACGACGGCGACCTTGCCAGATAGCGATCCCATTGCTCCCCCTTGTCATGGCTCGTGCGCTACCGCACGGCGACCTGCAGCTGGTTGTGATCGGGGCGCCTGACCGGCCGGGTCGGTCGGCCGGTCTGCCCGGTGTCACCCTACCGGGGACCTGGGGCATACTGGGAGGGCGTCGATTGCGTCTCTGATCTGGCGCCCGTTGACCATGAGACCCACTTCCCCATGAGACCGATCCCCGTCGCGTTCCACATCTGGTTCCTCGAGGTGCACACCTACGGGATCGGGTTGGCCCTGACCTTCTGGTTCGGCCTGCGGTACACCGAGCGCAGAGTGCGCAACGCCGGGTATCCGTGGCAGTGGGTGACCGGCATGTTCCTCTGGGTTGTCGTGGCGGCGATCGTCGGAGCCCGAGCCCTCCACGTGGTCTCCAATTTCTCCTTCTACTCGCACCATCCGGCGCAGGTCTTCGCCATCTGGCAGGGAGGGCTCTCGTCGTTCGGCGGTCTCCTCTTCGCCGTGCCGGTCGCCATCGTCAGCTCGAGACGACGGTGCCCTCAACTCCCGAGCATGCGCTTCGCCGACCTGATGGCCCCGGTGCTCATGGCCTGCTGGGGTATCGGCCGCCTGCTCGGCCCCCAGCTCATGGTGGCCGGGGGTGGGCACCCGACCAACCAGTGGTTCGGCATGTACTACGCAGGACAGGTGGGCAAACGGCTCCCGGTGCCGATCTTCCAGTCCATCGAGGACTTCACCATCTTCGGCATCCTGCTTCTGGTCGAACGATGGCTGCGTTCCATCACGCCGGTGCCGGCTGCGGTTGCCGCCGCATCGGTCGAGGAGGTCGGGGATGCGTCACCGGCCACCACTCCCCCCGCCCGGGTCCTGCCGCCTGCAGGCATCGTCATCGGCGTGGGCATGGTGCTGTGGGGCATCGAGCGCTTCTTCGACGAACATCTCTGGCTCGGCGAGGACGGGCACCTCGGTTCAATGCTGGTCCAGGGCGCAGGCATCCTGCTGGCAGTCGCAGGGACGCTTCTGCTTATCTCCCGGATCGGACCGCTCCGACGCTGGAGGCGAGGCGAGGGAGGCGTGGGAGGCGTGGGAGGCGACGGCCGGACCGACCTGACCAGTGGTGCGGCCCACGCGGACGAGCACGGCGACGCGAACCAGGACCCAGGGGGCGGAGCCGCTTCGGCCGGCGACACGGACGCGCCGGCCCCCATCGGGTCGGGCGTTGCCACCCAGGGGACACCTGACGAGGGCTGACGTACCTTGCTGGACCGGGACCGGGACCGGGACCGGGTCCTCCGCCTCCGGCTCAGGCCGAGTCGGGTTGGGCAACGAGGCGTGGCGATGGTTGTCGAACTGGCCCGTCCTGATGAAGGAGGGGCCGAAGGGATTCCAACCCTCGCCCCGACCGACTGCTCGCCTTCCGTCAACCGTACGGACAAGCGCGGGCGAAGCGCCGCACTCCCGGCGACGGCACCCTGGACGAGGAGTGCGCCGAGCAGCCCCTGACCCGGGCAGGGGAGCAGTTCAGCCACCTGGCGTCCGGTTCAACCGCTCGAGGTCGGAGCCGGGATGCTGGAAGCAGCGGTCGTCGTCGTGGAAAGCGAACCGGAGCCGGAGCTACTGGGATTGCAGGGGGTGGCGCCGGCGGAATCGCTCGCCGTCGTTGTCGTGATGCCCCGGACCACGGTCGGGTCGGTGGTGATGATCCCCATGTTGCGATCGTCGTTCGTGCTGGACGTCACGTAGTTGATGCTCCCCACATACACCGTCTCTTCGTTGACCGAGAGGGCCTTGGCTTGGATGTAGAGCGGAGTCTGGCTGTAGTACAAGTGCACCTGTACGCCACCAGCAATCAGGGTATCGAACCCATTGACATAGGAAGATGAGTACGTGATCACCACGTCGACGGTGACCCCCTTCGCGGCATCGGCCACGAGAGCCTGCTCGACAGGCGTGCTGTCCAGCTGCTCGTTCTCGGTGTACAGCGTGGAGTCGGGACGAGCAGCACCTGTGAGGTTGACCAATCCTGCCCGTTCTCCCGGGGACCAGATCGATTCCGAGCCTACGGGCACCACGCCCCGGGTGGGCGGAGGACTCGTGTCGTTGAAGTCAGCATCGAACGTGGCCGTGATCCCGTTCGAGTTCAGATCGTCACAGGCCGCTTGGTTGACCGCTGCGCCACCTCCACCTGCAGAGTCGCTGTTGAGCAGGACTCGCACCGCCACCCCTCTCTCCGCATCGGCAACGAGGGCGGCATCGGCCTGGGGATCGGACAACGCATACATGGTCATATCGGCGGTCTTCTTGGCTGACGAGATGAAGCCGTAGATGGGCTGATACCCGGCCTGTGGTTCCGGGATCAGGCTGTAGGTGCCGGTGGAAGCCGGATGGGAGAGGTCGATGGCGTCGTGCCGGCGGTGCTGCATCCGGTGAGGATGACAGTGAGTCCCACGCCGAGGAGAGCGGCAGCGCTGCGGGAACGGGAAGTGCGCGCCGGTTCACCTGCCCTTCCGGAGAGCGCATGACCGGCCCGCCGGATTGGTGTCCCGCCTGTCTCTCCTCGTCAGGCATCTGCCATTCCTGACTGCCCGAGCACTGACCGATGGCGCACGAGATGTCAAAGTGGGTTCGGACGGACGGGTTCCCACGACAGCCGCAAAGGGGCAGACTGGCCGCTAGTCGACCCGAATCGGGAGATGCCCATGCCGTCACAGATCGCCACCCTCAGCATCGACGCGGTGGAGCCATTGTCGCTGGCCCGATTCTGGTCGGCGGTGCTCGGATGGGAGCACGGGATCGACGGCGACGGCGACGTCCGGGTGGAGCCGGCGGTCGGGCACCCGGACCACGGGGCGGTCCCGCCACTGCTCTTCCTCGCTATTCCCGAGTCGAAGTCCGTCAAGAACCGGCTTCATCTCGACCTGCGCCCGGACGATCAGGAGCTCGAGGTCGAGCGCCTCGAAGCGCTCGGGGCCACCCGGGCATCGGTCGGCCAGACCGGGGACGAGGGGTGGGTGGTGCTGGCCGACCCCGAGGGTAACGAGTTCTGCGTGCTCGCAGTCTCCTAGGGTCGGCGCCGGACCGGCCGCCCTGCGGTCGGTCCGGCGACACCTACGATACGGACGCCGCCTTGGCCTCGGCTGCCTTGGTCTCGGCCGCCTTGGTCTCGGCCGCCTTGCGGTACGCCTCGAGTTGGTCGAGGAGCGGCATGCGCTCCTGCCCCACGGTCGAGTCCAGCCGCGCCGCGATCTGCTCGGGCGTCCACCGACCGTCCGCGTACACGGCCCGCACCTCGCGGGGCTGGTTCCACACGGCGATCTTCGGGCCGACCGAGGTGTAGACCTGCCCGGTCACGTGCCGGGCCTGATCGGACAGGAGGTAGACGACCAACGGCGCCACGTCCTCGGGATCGCCCATCTCCGCCAGCTCCATCGGGACATTGGCCGACATGCGGGTGCGGGCAACCGGGGCGACAGCGTTGGCCCTGATGCCGTATCGGTCGAGGCCGGCGGCCGCCGAGCGGACCAGCGAGACGATGCCCCCCTTGGCCGCCGCATAGTTGGCCTGGGCGACACTGCCGGCGAAGGCGCCGGAGGTGAAGGCGACCAGCGATCCGCCACCCTCCTGCTTGCGCATGACGGCCGACGCCGCCCGGAAGACGGTGAAGTGGCCCTTGAGGTGGGTCTCGATGACCGCATCCCACTCGTCCTCGGACATGTTGAAGAGCATCCGCTCCCGCAGGATGCCCGCGATGGCCACCACTCCATCGATCCGGCCCCAGCGCTCCACGCCGGCGCCGACGATCTTTTCGCCGCCCTCGAGGGTGGTCACGCTGTGTGCCGCGGCAACCGCCTCGCCCCCGCCGGCCTCGATCTCGCCCACCAGGGCCTCGGCCACCTCGCTGGTGGGGTCTCCGCCGGCCAGCGAGACGCCGATGTCGGCAACCACCACCCTGGCCCCCTCTGCCGCCGCGGCCAGCGCCACCGCCCGACCGATGCCGCCGCCGGCACCGGTGATGGCCACGACCTTGCCCTCAAGGAATCCACTCATTGCATGCTGCTCCTCTGCATCGATTGTCCGCGGGCCCCGCCCGGCAGCGCCGGCGCCCTGCACGCCGGACCACACCCAGGTGGCGGTTGACCGTATACGAGAACCTGTTCTAGCGTCCCCACCGGGACGGCGCCACCCCGGCCATCATCCTCGGGGCGGCCGATACGGGCGACACCGCAGGCCGGCGGCACGACCTGCGGGACGGCCCGAGAGGCCGGGACGTTCCGATCCGAACACCCGGCACAAGCCGGCAAAGCAACCGGCAATGACCGGCGTAGGGGAAGCAGGACATCATGGGCGATCTGGGATTCTGGGCACTGGCACACGAGGATCCGGAGCATCTGGCTCTGGTGGCACCCGACGGCGCCGAGTACACCGCCGGCCAACTGCTGGGGCGGGCCAACCAGGTCGTGCACGGCCTCCGTAACCTCAACCTCCAGCCCGGCGACGTGGTGGCCACCCTCCTCCCCAACTGCGTGGAGATGTTCGAGCTCTATCTGGCCGCCCTGCAGGCCGGGTGGTACCTGGTGCCCATCAACCACCACCTGGTCGGCCCGGAGGTGGCCTACGTCCTGCAGGACTCGGAAGCCAAGGCATTCGTCGCCCACGAGCGGTTCACCGACGTGGCCCTCGAGGCGGCGGAGGAAGCCGAGCTCCCCTCGTCGGTGTGCTTCGCCGTCGGCGAGATCATCGGCTTCGGCTCCTATGCCACCATGCGGGACAACCAGCCCACCGACGATCCCTCCGACCGCACTGTCGGCGACGTCATGAACTACACCTCGGGAACCACCGGCAACCCGAAGGGCGTGTTCCGACCGCTCAGCGGGGCCACGCCCGAGGAGATGGCCCTCGGTCTGTCGGGGATCCTGTTCCTCTTCGGGGTGCAGCCTCGGGAGGACAACGTCCACATCGTGGGCTCTCCGCTCTACCACACCGCCGTCCTGCGGTACTCGGGCGCCTCTGTCCACCTGGGCCACACCGTGGTGCTCATGGACAAGTGGATCCCCGAGGAGATGCTCCAGCTCATCGAGAAGTACCAGGTGACCACCTCCCACATGGTGCCCACCCAGTTCCACCGGCTGCTGGCAATGCCCGAGGAAGTCCGCACCAGCTACGACGTGTCCTCGCTGCAGCACATGATCCACGCGGCAGCGCCGTGCCCGGTGGACGTCAAGTACAAGATGATCGAATGGTGGGGCAACGCCATCGACGAGTACTACGCAGCCTCCGAGGGCGGCGGCACCCTGGTCACCGCCGAGGAGTGGCTGCTCAAGCCGGGCACCGTCGGGAAGGCGTGGCCGATCTCCGAGATCGCCATCTTCGACGACGCGGGCAACAGGGTCGAGGAGCCCAACGTGATCGGCACCGTGTACATGTCGATGCAGACCGGCGACTTCTCGTACCACAAGGACCAGGAAAAGACGGCCGGCAATCGCATCGGCAAGTTCTTCACCGTCGGCGATGTCGGCCTGATCGACGAGGACGGCTACCTTTTCCTCCGCGACCGCAAGATCGACATGATCATCTCGGGCGGGGCCAACGTCTATCCCGCCGAGATCGAGAACGTCCTACTGGGCATGCCCAAGGTCGGCGACGTGGCCGTCTTCGGTGTCCCCAACGACGACTGGGGCGAGGAGATCAAAGCGGTCATCGAGCCGGCCGAGGGAGTCGAGCCCTCCCCCGAGCTGGCCGAGGAGATCCTCGAGTACTGCGCCACCCGGTTGGCCAGGTTCAAGACGCCCAAGTCGATCGACTTCACCGAGGCCCTTCCCCGGGACCCCAACGGCAAGCTGTACAAGCGCAAGCTTCGCGATCCCTACTGGGAGGGTCGATCCAAGATCTGACCCCGCGCCGGCCGGGTCGGGCCGGACGTCACCGTGTGGTCAGTGATCGCCCCAGTCGGTAGTCGGTGACAACGTGCCCCCCGAACGCCTGGGTTCGCACACCGTCGATCTGCGACCATCCCTGTCGCTCGTAGAATGCTCGGGCCCGCCGGTTGGTGCCGAGGTGCCACAGCGTGGCCGTAGCGCAACCGTCGGCTGCCAGTTGTTCCAACGCACTTTCGTGGAGGGCCCGGCCGATGCCCAGCCCCCAGGCATGGGGCGCCAGGTAGAGCGTGTAGAGCTCACCGGTGGCGGGCCCGGCATCCTCGTCCCGGCTCGGGCCCGCATGGGCGAAACCGGCCACCGCGTCCCCGACCTCGACGACCATCAGATGATCACGCGAGCAGGCGGCGATGGTCGCTTCCCAGTGCCGCGCCCGGTTCTCGACCGACAGGCCGGCGAGGAACTCGCTGGGCAGCAACCCCGCATAGGCCAACTGCCACGAGGCCACGTGGACCACAGCGATGGCCGGCGCATCGTCGGGCACGGCCTTCCGCACCTGCACCGGCCCGGGTCGACCGGAGTTCGCCGAGAACTCCTCCACGGACGCCGCCACCGCTCCTGGCGCTCAGGGAGAAGGCAGTTCGGCCGGGTCGACCGAGCCCTGGACGTCGGATGCCGCCCCCACCCGGATGGCCTCCGCCCGGATGGCCTCCAGCATGAGCGGGTCAGCGCTGTCGACGTTCCCTTCGGCGATGGCGAGGAACTGCGATGGCTGGACCTCGATGAACAGCCCGTCGGCTTCGGCGGTCAGCAGGTCGCCGTGGTAGATCCCTGCCCAGGTGTGGACCTTGCGACCGTCACGGCCGAGGCACCGGGCCTCGATGCGGAGTCCGGTCCGGAGGGGTGTCGGCTTGCGATACCGCACCTTCAGGGTTCCGGTCATGCCCGGGTTGCCGGCCACCATGTTGGCCGCTCCCAGCACTTCGTCGAAGGTCTCGGCGATGACGCCCCCGTGGACACAGGTGGGCGGCCCCTCATAGGCGTAGTCGAACCAGGCCTCGGCCCGGATCTCGCGGTAGCCACCGTCGACACCCTCCACCACCCGGACCCGGACAGGCGGGGCGATGGGATTGGCCACGCCCATGATCGGGCTCGTCGGGAAGAACTCCTGGGGCTGGCGGGAGATGTCGGGCTGCTGGCGTGGACGTTTCGGCCCGGCACGGGCGGTGAGGCGCCCGCCGACGGCCTCGATGGCCTCCGCCGCCTCGATGATGGCGTCCTCGTCGAGCTGGGACGCCACCGTCATGGTGATGATCGGGCGCAGGGCGGCGGCCAATCGACGACGGGAGTCCTCTCCGGGCGGGTCGTATCCCGGGCGGTCGCTCACCGGCGTCTGAACTCGGCGGGCCGCTTCTCGGCGAAGGCCTTCTGGCCCTCCTTGGCGTCCTCGGTGGCAAAGATCGGCCAACCGAGCTCGAGTTCGATCTTGAGGGCCTCCTCCTCGGGAATGCCCTCGGTGGCCCTGACCGAGGCCTTGATGGCCTCCACGGCGAGCGGCCCGTTGGCCCCGATCACCTCGGCGATCTCCAGCGCCGACTCGAGCGCGCTCCCGTCGGGCACGACCCGGCCGATGAGCCCGATCTCCTTGGCCTCCTGGGCCGACACCTCCCGGGCTGTGAGCAACAGGTCCATGGCCACGGTGAAGGGGATCTGGCGCCGGAGTCGCACTGTCGAGCCGCCCAACGGGAAGAGGCCGCGCCGTGCCTCGAAGACGCCGAACTTGGCACCCTCGCCGGCGACGCGGATGTCGGTGGCCTGGAGGATCTCCGTGCCGCCGGCCACCGCCCATCCCTCCACCGCGGCGATGAGCGGCTTCTTCAGCGAGTAGTGGCGGAGCAGTGCCTTCCAGTGGAGATCGGGGTCCTCGGCCATTCGCTGCTGGACCGACTCCATGCCGGGCCCGGACATCGACTTCAGGTCCATGCCGGCACAGAAGGTGCCCCCGGCCCCGGTGAGGATGGCGCACCGGATGTCATCGTTGGAGTCGATCTCCACCCAGGCGTCGGCCATGCCGACCAGCATGGGCCCGGAGAGTGCGTTCTTCGCCTCGGGGCGGTTCATGGTCACGACCGCAGTCGAGCCGAAGCGCTCGTAGGTCAGGTGTTCGGTTCCGGGCACAGTGCTCCTTCCTCGGGGGCGGACCGGTCAGATCCGCTCGATGATGGTGCCGGTGGCCAGGGCACCGCCGCAGCACATGGTGATGAGGGCCACATCGGCGTCGGACCGCTCGAGCTCGTGGAGCGCGGTCGTGATCAGGCGGGCGCCCGTGGAGCCCACCGGGTGACCCAGGGCGATGGCCCCGCCGTTGACGTTGACCTTGTCCCAGTCCACCTCGTGGACCTTGCCCCACGACATGACCACCGAGGCGAAGGCCTCGTTGATCTCGATGATGTCGATGTCGGCCAGGGTCATCCCCGCCTTGCGCAACACGTCGGTCGTGGCTGCGATCGGACCGTCGAGGTGGTAGTAGGGATCCGAGCCCACCAGGGTCTGGGCCACAATGCGGGCACGTGGGCGCAGCCCGACCTCACCGGCCCGCCTCTGGGACATCCAGAGCACCGCCGCCGCACCATCGGAGATCTGCGAGCTGTTGCCGGCGGTGTGCATCCCGTCGGGCAGCACCGGCTTGAGGGCGGCCAGACCTTCGCGGGTGGTGTCACGGGGGCCCTGGTCCTTGGTGACCAGCGTCTTCTCGCCGGTGGGGCCGTCGGGACCGAACACGGGAGCCTCCAGCGGGACGATTTCGCGATCGAACCTGCCCTCGGCCACTGCCACGGCCACCTTGCGCTGTGACTCGAAGCCTAACCAGTCGACGTCGTCCCGGGTGATGCCGTACTTCTGGGCGATCCGCTCGGCCGCCCCGAACTGGTCCGGCATGTCCCAGGGGAAGCTCTCGGGCCGCGACTTACCGGGGCCGTTGTAGGCGTTGGCGCCGAGCCCGACCCGGCTCATGGCCTCGACTCCGCAGGCGATGCCGGTGTCGATGGCATCACCGCTGATCAAATTGGCCACGAAGTTGTTGGCCTGCTGCGAGGATCCACACTGGCAGTCAACTGTGGTCGCCGCCACCTCGTAGGGGAGCCCCTGGCTCAGCCACGCCGTGCGGGTCACGTTGGAGGCCTGTTCGCCGGCCTGGGTGACACAGCCACCGACGATCTGCTCCACGTCGCCCGGGTCGACAGCGGCCCGCTTGACCAGTTCGACCTGGGCATGGCCCAGGAGCTCGGCAGCGTGGAACCCGGCCATCCACCCGTTGCGCTTCCCGATCGGGGTTCGCACTGCTTCGACAATCACCGGCTGGGCCATCGTGGTTCCCCCTTGGAGGTCTCGGGTAACGGGCTGGGTGCTTCGCGTGGACGTGGGCTCGGACCGTCGGACCGACCGAGCACCAGCGGCGCAAGTATAGAACTGGTTCTAGTAGCCACCCCTCCCCGAGGCTGCCCGGAGGCCCTGCCGGGCAGCTTCGGGGCGGTCGCCGGCGCTACGGGGCGTCGCCGGCCCAGTCGACCGACACGGATCCGATCTGGTCCGGGTGGTCCTTCATCCATCGGCGGGCGAATGGGCACAGGGGGACGACGACCAACCCGTCACGGGCGGCCCGATCGACCGCTGCCCGTACCAGGTGGCCCCCGAGGCCCCGGCCGCCCAGCGGACCGGGAACAGCGGTGTGCACGATCACCATCCGGTCGCCCTCGACCTCGTAGACCAGCTCTGCCACCTGGCCGTCGACGGTCGCCTGAAGGCGCCCCTCGGCGGGACTGTCCACCACGTCACTCATCAGGCGCTCACTCCCCCGGGACCACCGAGCCGGCTGTCCCGTCGAGACGGATCCCCCCGGTCAACCGCAGCCACCTGCCGACCATTCCCGACGGGTGCAGCATCTCCCCGCCTCACGGGACGGGCCCTGATCGTGTCCCCGTGTCGATGCCGGCCGCTGTCGTCGGTTGAGCCCGACGGGCGCCTACTCGCCCACAGGGCCGGTTGCGGTCGACGGCACGGCCCGCCGGGCAGCACAATGGAGGCAATGAGTCAGCCCCGCTCCAGCGCCAGAGACCTCACCGTGATCGCCGTGCCCTTCTACTTCGGGAGCATGGCGGTCGAGTACGTCCTGCTGCGCCGACGGGCGGGCCAACGGGGGCCCACCGCCGCCGACTACGAGCGGCGGGACACGGTGGCCAGCCTGACCATGGGTGTCGGCAGCCTGGTGGCGCCCCTGGTCGTGCCCTGGTTGCTGCGCCCGATCACCCCGGGCCGGGGTCGATTCGGCAAGGCGTTCGTCACCGCGGTCGTGGGAGCAGCCGCCGTGACCACCGCGGCCGACATCGTGGCCCGGCGGGCCGCCGGACCCCACACGGCGGCCGAGCCGGTCGCCGTCGAGCCGCCTCAGTTCGCCGATGGCACCGGAGGCAGGGAGCTCCCCCCGATCGGACCCGGCCGACGGCAGGCGGCAGCCGCCCGGGCCTGCCGGATCGCCTCGGTCGGCGGAGTGGCGACCATGGCCATGGGAGGGGTGGCGGTGGCGGCCACCTGGGCCTCGCGCACGACACCCCAGCGGCTCTGGCGGCACCGACTCCTGCCCGAGCTGCGAACGGGACCGGTGGCGCTGGCGCTGGCCGTCGTGGGTTGGGACTTCATCTACTACTGGAACCACCGGTTCATGCACGAGAGCCGGTACATGTGGGCGGTCCACGTCGTGCACCACTCCAGCGAGCGCTACAACCTCTCGACCGCCTTGCGACAGCCGGTCGCCGATGCACTCGGGACCTCCGTGCCGTACGGCGCACTGTGCCTGGTCGGTATCTCACCCGAGCTGGTTGCCACCGCCCGAGGGGTGAACCTCCTCTACCAGTTCTGGATCCACACCGAGGCGATCGGCCGGCTGGGTCCTTCCGAAGAGGTGCTCAATACCCCCTCCCACCACCGCGTGCATCACGGTTCCAACTCGCAGTACCTCGACCGCAACCACGGCAGCATCCTGATCGTGTGGGACCGGCTGTTCGGCACGTTCGAGCGCGAGGACCAACGCGTCGTGTACGGCCTCACCAAGAACATCGACACGTTCAACCCGGTGCGGATCGCAACCCACGAGTACGCCGACATGCTGCGCGACGTGGCCCGGTCGACCGGCTGGGGCGAGCGCCTCTCCTACGTGGTGCGGGGTCCCGGGTGGGCAACCCGGCACCGTACCGAAACGTCCGTCGGGTCGCCGGCCGTCGCCGGTGCGGAAACGACGGATGCCCCTGTTCTCACCTCATGACCGGTTCCAAGGGGACCGGACCAGGGCGACCCGACGACGACCTCTCCCAGCGCGAGCATATGCTTGCCGGCGACCTCTATCGCGCAGACGACCCGGAACTCGTGGAGGCGCGCCTTCGGGCCAACCGGCTGATCGACCGGCTCAACCGCGCCCCGGTCGAGGACACCGACGGACAACGTCGCATCCTCGGCGCGCTACTCGGCTCCCTGGGCACCGGAAGTGAGATCCGTCCGCCGCTGTACTGCGACTACGGCTCCTTCCTGCATGTGGGCGCGAGGACCTTCATCAACTTCGGGCTGATGGCGCTCGACGTGGCACCGATCACGATCGGAGACGATGTACAGATCGGTCCGAACGTCCAACTCCTGACGCCGACCCACCCCATGGACCCCGACCTGCGCCGAGCCAAGTGGGAAGCGGCAGAGCCGATCACCCTGGCCGACAACGTGTGGCTCGGCGGGGGCGTCGTCGTGCTTCCCGGCGTCACCGTCGGGGCGAACACGGTTGTCGGAGCGGGCGCGGTCGTGACCAGGGACCTCCCCGGGGACGTGGTCGCCGTGGGCAACCCTGCCCGGATCATCCGCACGGGGCGGGAGCAGCCGTAGACGGTCGAGGTCGGCGCCACCGCCGTAGGCGTCGCAACCCGTCCCTTCGTACCGGTTGTGCATCGGTCGGCCGGGTAGCGTCCCACCCACGCGCCTGAGCACGGTGATCCTCCTCATTGACCGGAGGGCGGATGGACGGCGGACCTGGCGCAGGGCCGAGGAGCTGGGCCTCCACGCCGCCTCTACGGATGACCATCTGTCCTGGCGCAGCTTCCGGGACCGTCCGCGGTTCGGGGCGATCCCGACCCTCGCCGTGGCGGCCGGCGTGACCGAACACATGCGGCTCAGAACCCTGGTGGCCTCACCGAACTTCCGGCATCCCGTCACGCTGGCCAAGGAGCTGATGTCGCTGGACGACATCAGCGAGGGACGACATCAGCTTCGGCCTCGGGTAGGGCGGGGTCGGTCTCGACGCCTCCGTCCCGGGGCAGGTGCAATGGTCGCCGACGGAACGGGTAGTCCGCTTACTGGCTCAGCGGATAGGTGAGAGGTCCCGGGACCAGCGGTTTCGCCAGTCGATGAGCTTCGCCGTGAGGATGAAGGCGACGGCGAGCGCGAGCTGAGCCAGCCGGTGAACCTGTTTG
>Ga0181523_10001158_pt1 | contig 28599 bp, 23 predicted proteins | sample PEATcosm2014_Bin_43_FD_119752 | JGI IMG/M metagenome (GOLD analysis project Ga0181523, IMG submission 119752) | Peatland microbial communities from MTU Mesocosm Facility, Houghton, MI, USA - PEATcosm2014_Bin05_30_metaG | ecosystem: Environmental > Terrestrial > Soil > Wetlands > Peat | place... | reverse complement strand
TTCGGGACCAGGGGGTCGGAGGTTCAAATCCTCTCTCCCCGACCAATTGTTTTCATCTACTTACAACTGGCAGCAGGTGCTCTGACCCGAGCACCTGGTTGTGTCCAGGTGGGCTACCTAAAAAGCCGCAAAAACGTTGGCTTTCTCGCGACGGCCCGAGTGCAGGCACCGTTACAAAATCATCTAGAGATGAAAGGCGCCAATGTTTTCGATGGCTTGGTAAGCACTAGGGAATTGTTGCGCACTACAGCCTCGTAGCGTCGCCGGCTTTGCCCGAAGCCCGGTGATCCTGACGTGGCTTCGCGAATGGCAGATCAGGCTGGACAGAGGACCGAGGACTAGAGACCCCTTCGGCCGCGCCCGGCTTGGATGCGCAGCAACGCGGCGACCAGCGCGTCAATTTCCTCATACGTGTTGTAGAACGCCAGCGATGGACGGACGGTGGCCTCGACTCCCATGCGACGCAGGATGGGCTGCGCGCAGTGGTGCCCGGAACGCACCGCGATTCCTTCCTGACTCAACGCAGCGCCCACGTCCTCGGTGCGAACGTCATCGAGAACAAAAGACATCACACCTGCCTTTTCGCGCGCGGTGCCGATCAGCCGCAGACCTGGGACGGTGAGTAATCCCGCCGTCGCATAAGTCAGGAGTTCATGCTCGTAGGCGGCGATGCTTTCCATTCCGATCTGCTCTACATAGTCCAGCGCCGCGCCTAACCCTACTGCATCGGCAATGTTGCCGGTACCGGCTTCAAACCGCGCCGGCGCTGTCTGGTAAGTGGTCTTCTCGAAGGTGACATCCACGATCATATTTCCGCCGCCCTGCCAGGGCGGCATGGCGTTCAGCACATCAAGTTTTCCGTAAACCGCGCCGATGCCGGTAGGAGCGAAAATCTTGTGCCCGGAGAAAACGTAGAAGTCACAGTCGAGCGCCTGCACATCCACCCGCATATGGGAAACGGCTTGCGCGCCATCGACCACCACGCGCGCACCATGACGGTGCGCCATCTCCACCATCTCGCGCGCCGGTATGACGGTTCCGAGAGCGTTCGACACCTGGCTGAACGACACTATCCGGGTGCGCGGGCTCAGCAGTTTTTCGTACTCTTCGAGGATCACCTCGCCGCGATCGTTCACCGGCGCCACGCGCAGGCGAGCGCCTTTCTCCGAACAAAGTTGCTGCCACGGCACGATGTTGGCGTGATGCTCAAGCCAGGTGATGACCACCTCGTCGTCCTTCTGGACATTCCGGCGTCCCCATGCCTGGGCGATAAGATTGATGCCCTCCGTCGTGCCGCGAACAAAGATAATCTCTTGCGTCGAAGAAGCATTCAGGAAGCGGCGTGTCTTTTCACGCGCGCTCTCATAAGCATCGGTGGCTCGCGCCGCCAGCGTGTGCGCGGCTCGATGAATGTTCGAATTCTCGTGCCGGTAGAAATACGACAGGCGATCAATGACCGCATTCGGTTTCTGCGTGGTTGCAGCGTTGTCAAGCCAGATCAGCGGGCGTCCGTTTACGCGCTCTTGCAGGATCGGAAAATCTTGGCGGATCAGCCGCGTATCGAGTGGACGCTTAGCGACCCCGAGCTCAGCCGGTTCCAGATCCGGGCGGAGCTCGACCGACTCGACGCCTGCGGGCAGCGAGCCGGACGGAGGGGTTGCTCGTTCCGGATCGGGGGCATTGCCCGAGGATCCCGGAATCGGCGTCGGCCGAAAGCCGGGAGCCTGTGGGAGCGCGCCAAGGTCGGTTTCAGCGGGAGGGTTGGTCGGAACCGACGACGGTAAAACCGGAACGCCGGGAGGCGACTGCGCTCCGGGCACTCCCGGAAAAGAAAATAACTCGCTCACCGACGGAAATCTTAACGCCACGCCTGGGTACACAGCTTTGTGCGCATCGCCGAAATCAGCACCGCCTTCCGGAATCGACAGCGACGGAGCAGACTTAGGATTGGCGGCGGCCGATTCCGGCGCGCTCCTTATAGGAACGGCGGCAGGCGCAGCGGCCGGAACGACCGCAGGCATGTCAGAAGGTACGGCGGGAACCGTTCCCAAAACGGGCTGGGACGCCGGTACGCTCGGCTGCGATGCGGCGGTTTCTGGAATGCCGGGAACCGATGTTCCAGGCACACGGGGGAACGAGAATACCTCGCTTCGCGCCGGAAAGTTGACTGGATCCGCCCACGGGTCGGTTCGGCCTTTATCGGCAGAATTTCCAGGCGCCGCAACCGCCGGGGCTGCTGGAACGCCAGCCAGGTCCGCCCCGCCCGGCGGAGAGGTTAGCGGTGACGCAGGCACTCCCGGAACGCCGGGAAAGGAATACATCTCACCGGCAGGAGGAATCTGTGGTGCCGCGGCCCAAGGCCCGGCTTTCTCTTCGACCGCAGAGGGCGATGAAGGTGTCCCAGACGGAGCGGCAACGGCTGAAACTTGGGGCACGAGTGGCAGTACGCCCGCCAGCGAAGCGGCAATCGCGCGGAAATCAGCCTCACTCAACGGCCCACTGGGCGGTGACGAAGCCAATTGCGGCCCACCAGGAACCGATCGTGGGTTAGGCAAGGCGGGAATCGAGAACATCTCGCGCGAATGATCCGGGACAGACGTAAGCGGTACCGCTCCTGGAAGCGTGCGTGGAGTCGCAGGAAGATCAGTCGCACTCGGTGGCGCAGTCCGCACCGCTGCGTCCGCCGGCATCGCCGCAAAAAATTCGTTCGCCAGCCGCGCAATCACTGCCGGATCAGGTACTGCCGCCATAGCGCCCGACAGTCCATCATATTTCCGCGGACCTTCTTGTGCGGAGGACAATGCGGAAGATGAAGACGATGCCGGCGAGTCGATCGCTGCGCGATCACTTGTACTCGTGGTATTGGTCGACATTGACGCCTTCCAGCACACCGATTGCATCGTCCGTAAGGACGGCAACCGAGCAATAGAGCGAAATCAGGTACGAAGCCATCGCCTTGTGATTGATGCCCATGAAGCGCACCGAGAGGCTGGGCGTTACTTCTCCCGGAAGCCCCGGCTGGAACAGTCCAATCACGCCCTGCTTCTTCTCTCCCGTGCGTATCAGCAGGATATTGGTCTTTTCGCTCTTGATCGCCAGCTTGTCAGAAGGCACCAGGGGAATTCCGCGCCAGGTTAAGAACTGTGTGCCATAAAGATTTACCGTCGGTGGTGGAACGCCGCGTCGAGTGCATTCGCGCCCAAAAGCCGCGATCGCCCGCGGATGCGCCAGAAAAAAGCTGGGTTCCTTCCAGACCCTGGCGATCAGCTCATCCAGATCGTCAGGCGTGGGCGCTCCCTTTCGAGTCTTGACCCGACCTTCGGCGGCAACGTTGTTCAACAAACCATACTCGGCATTATTGACCAGCTCGTTCTCCTGCCGCTCTTTCACTTTCTCGATCATCAAGCGCAGCTGTTCGCGAATCTGGTCGTGCGGACTCCGGTACAAATCGGAGATACGCGTCTGCACATCGAGCACAGTAGTGACCGCGTTCAGCGTGTACTCGCGTGGTTTCTCTTCGTAGTCCACGTAGATCTCAGGCAAATCGATCTCTTCATCGGGACTGCACTCAATCGTCCGCGTACCGGGATGGGTGGGCTTCACCTTATTAACGCGATAAGTGCCGGCTTCAACCGGAACCCACGACAGAAAAGGAATCAGCCAGCGGGGGGTGATCGTCTCCATCATGGGGACGGTTTTGGTGACATTTGCGAGCTGGCGCGCCTGCTGCTCGCTCAGCGTATGACGGACTTCAGCTTTCTCGGCCATGCGGTAGCTCCTCAGTGAATAAGGAAGAAATTGTTAAAACGGAATATGCAGCGTTGGGTGAGCGAATCTTGCAAGAGCTTCAACTTTCTTTATCGTTGAAAAAATAACAGCGGTCGCGACTTAGCCTGCGACCCGGTTCACACAAAAAACGCTCCATTTCCCCGCGCGGCGAAAATCGCTACGACGCTCACACGTCCCACGAGAGAAACGGGGGAAAGATTTAAGGGTTTGCACAGAAGATTTAAATTGCTTAGACGCTCGGTGTCAAGTGAAATTCCGATTAAAGTCGAGTTTGTGGATGGACATGATTGTGAACGGCCCTTATCCTCTCTTTCCCCTTCGCCGCAGAACGCCCTCTACGCACTCGCTGCCGCGGTATATGCCCTATAAAACTTCTTCTTGGCCCGGGCGCGGATTTCGTCCAGTTCCGCATGCAGCCTTCTGATTTCGGCATCCAGTTCGATAAAGCTCAGGCACGGAGCGCTAACCAACTTGTCCGCCATGATCCCGGCATAGTCCTCGCTACCGCCCGCTTTCAGGTACACGCAGGCGGATGGATGCTTGGTTCGTGGATCACTATCGAGATACACGAAATCGAAACTTAAGGTTTCCATGGTGCGGGCGATTATCCCACAAATTCCGGGTTAGTGCTGGCGTTGATTTCCACAACCTTAACGCTTTTGCAACTGGACCCAGCTCAAGTTTGTCGATTGGCCTGCCTAGGTTTTCCGCAGCCCGCTAAGCCGGCGTCAGCCCATATTTCTCTTGCAGACGCCGCTCCATGGTGCGGAAGATCAGGCCGTCCACCATATAACCCAGGATGATGATCAGGATCATTACCGCCATGACCTGGCTCATGTCACTCAGGTCGCGACCCATCATCAGCAACTGACCCAGGCCGAGACTGAGAAAGATCATCTCGGCCTGAATCAGCGAGCGCCATGCGAAGGCCCACCCCTGTTTCATCCCGTTCACGATGAAGGGCAAGCTGGCCGGCAACAGCACCGACCAGAAGAGGCGGAAACCGCTTGCTCCCAGGTTGCGCCCGGCCATGCCGTAGATCTTGGGCATCTGCTTGCGGCCGTCCTCCATGGCGATGGTCACCGAAAGCAGCGAACCCATCAGCACGACAAACAGGATGGCTTTCTCCGTCAGGCCGAACCAGAGAACGGCCAGCGGAATCCAGCAAATGCTGGGCAGAGATTGCAAGCTCACCAGCAACCCACCCAGAGTTTCTTCCAGGAATTTGTTGCTCGATACGGCTAGGCCTAAGATCATCCCGAGCGCGACGGACAGGCTGTAGCCAATGAGCATCCGCTTCATGGTAACCGCGATGCCAATCCAGAAGCTGTGGTCAGCAAAGCCATCCCACAAAGCGTGACCCACTCCCCACGGCGGAGGAAAAAGATATGGCGGCCAGATACGCAGTTTCGCCAAAACGGTCCACACCCCGATAAGTGCAGAGTAGAAGATTACCTGCCTAGCGAGCTTTTTCATCGGCGTACTCCTCTTCCAGGGACTTGTTGATCTCATCGCGCAGGCAATCCAGGATGTTCCGCGCCGTACGCGCAACATCGGTTTGTTCCATGTGACGTGGGCGTGCCAGGTTCACCGAAAATTCTTGTTTTACCCGCCCCGGCCGAAACGTCAGCAAGGCTACGCGATCGCCGAGCCTCACCGCTTCTCGCACATTGTGTGTAACGAAAATAATGGTGCGGCCGGTTTCGGCCCAGATTCGCTCCAACTCGTCGTGTAGCAGATCGCGAGTCTGGGCGTCCAGCGCGGCAAACGGCTCGTCCATGAGCAGCACGTCGGGCTCGGTGGCCAGTGCGCGCGCCAATGCCACTCTTTGCCGCATGCCGCCGGAGAGTTGATGGATATAGCTGTCCCCGAACTTCGAAAGATGGACAAGACGCAGATAATACTGCGCCCTCTCCTCGCGCTCGGTCTTGCTGATGTTCTTCATCTTCATGCCGAACTCGACATTCCCGCCGACCGTCAGCCAGGGAAACAGTCCGAGTTCCTGGAAGATCAGGATGCGATCGGTGCCCGGCCCACTTACCGGCGTGCCATCCACCAGAACCTTCCCCGAGGTCTGCGGCTGCAGCCCCGCGATCAGGTGCAACAGCGTGGACTTGCCACATCCCGAAGGACCGACGATGCAGAGAAACTCTCCCGGCTTGACTTCAAGGCTGATATTGTCGAGCGCCAGTAAACGCTCTCCGGAAGTCGTTTTATAGCTGAGCGAAATTGCATCCAGCGCGACTTTTGGGACTACCCCGACGATCGGGTGCCTCGGAACTGTAGTTACCGGCGCAGGCGGTTTGCCGTGAAACACATTGGGACGAACTCCGGTGCGAGCGACAACTCGGATTGCCGGGGGATGTGCATTTTGATGGCTTGGGCTCATTGGATTGCCTTCTTCCCTTTTTCTGCTAGGACCTGGTTCAGGAGTGAAAGATCGTACAGACTCGACAGATCCGGCATCTGACGGCCCAGAAAACCCGCGTCAAATGCCGACTTAGCGGCGCTGATCAGCGACCCGCGCAGTGGATCGTAAGTCGCGGTCATGCGCCCGAACGCTTCATCCAGAACGGCGTCAGGCAGCGCCTTCCCCGTCTCCTTCGCAATCTGCTGGTTGAGAAGTTTTTTTGCCTCGGGCAAATGGCCGTTGATCCAGTCCGTCAATTCCACGTGCGCGCGAATCCAGTTCTTCACCAGATCGGGGTGTTCCTTCAGGAATTGCGTCCGGACGACCAGATGAGCGGCGATAAACTGACCGTTGGGCCAGAGCGTCCGCTCGTCCAGGAACAAGCGGCCATTCCCTTGCTCGATCAAACGTGTGGCCCAGGGTTCGGGCGCCCACGCGCCATCCAACTGTTTCTTGAGAAACAGCGCTAACTGGTCGGGATTGGCCAGCGGAATTACCTGCACGTCCCCGCCCTTGTCCGTGGATTTCATACCGTTCGCCTTCAACCACGCGCGCAGCGCCACGTCCTGGGTGTTGCCCATTTGCGGTGACGCGATCTTTTTGCCGTGAAAATCTTCCGGCTTCTGAATGCCGGAATCGTTGCGCACCACCAGCGCCGCTCCACCACTGGTCGCGCCGGCCACAATCCGGAGCGCTTCACCGTTGGAACGAACGTAACCGGAGATGGCCGGGTTGGGACCGATATAGGTCATGTCAATCGCCCCGGCAAATAAGGCTTCAATCGCCGAAGGTCCTGCGTTGAAGCTCTTCCACTCGATCTTGACCTGGGGCCCCATAGCCTTCTCGAACCACCGGTTGTTCTTACCCACCATCGCCTGTGGGTGCGTGATATTCGGAAACGCGCCCACGCGCATGATGGTCTCGGCCCCGGCCAATGCGCTCAACAGGAAAAACCAGCAGGCGGAAGCGAGGAAACTGCGCTTAATCATTGGCCTTTGCCTCGCGCTACCATCGGCAGTACACGGGGCTCGCCTTTCTGCTTCCGGTTGATTGCATTCGGACTGGAATCGGCGGCGGGCCCACGGCTGATCAGGTCAGCCAGCGTCGTATTCTCCAGAATTGTGGCGGCCGCATCCCGCACTTCCAGGAAAACTTTGTATAGGGCGCTATGTTCGGCATCGCGATCGATCAGAATGCGCAACTGATCCGCATCCCCAAAGGGCGCGAGCGGCCCGTCGATCAGGCGGATGATTTCGCTCAACCGGATCTCCGAGGGCGCGCGGCGCAAACGGTATCCGCCCTTGGCGCCGCGTACACTCTCGACGATGCGCGCGTTCTTCAGTTCCAAGAGAATCAGTTCCAAAAACTTTTCCGGCAGATTCTCCTCGTAGGCAATATCGCGAATCCGGATTGCCCCCTGCGTATAACGCCGGGTCAACACCATCAATGCCTGCAACGCATACAATCCTTTTTGGGAAATCTTCACCAGGTCTCGCTTTCGATTATCTCTATGTTAATAGTAGACATTATAGAGAAAGCAAGCGTACTGCCAAAGCTCTAAATTCTAGCTGCTGGTCGATCGTGTGATTTCAGCAAGTTAGCACTGGAAGAGGGACCCTCAAGGGGGCTATAGTGCAAGGCTTTGCATTCTTGGATGCGAGGACTTCCACGGAAGGAAGTTCAGCTCTGCAACACAGTACCTTAGTGCGGTATGGGAAGAAGCGACATCTTCTCTAAACTGCAACCGCCGACTCCGTCACAAATGGCAGCCGCACCCGTTCCCAACCGATAAACCCGCCTGTCACATTCGTGACATTCTGGAACCCCGCCCGTTGCAGCAGACTGCCGGCAATCAGGCTACGATAGCCACCCTTACAAATGACGGCAATCGGCGTCGTGCGATCGATCTCTGGCAGTGCGCCTTTGAAGTCGTCAAGAGGCAGCCAGGTCGCACCCTCGATGTGTCCTGCCTCCCATTCCGCCTTCCGGCGCACATCGAGCAATTGGATCTTGTCGGTCCCCAAGCGCTCACTCAAGGTTCGTGGCGAGATCTGTTCCAGTTCACCCAGCGCCAACCCGGCCTTGGTCCATCCCTCGAAGCCATTCTGTAGGTAACCGCGTGCGTCATCAATGCCAACTCGGGCCAGCCGCGTTCGCGCTTCCCACAACTGTTCCTCCGATGCCGCAATCAGCACGGGTCGCGAGGACAACCCCAGCAGGCTCCCTGCCCAAAAGGCAAATTCTCCCGAGAGCGGAATACTGATCGAACCGGGTACGTGCCCGGCGGCGAAATCGTCGCCCGGACGGACATCTAGTGCGAACGCTCCCTCTTTCAACAGTGACTGCAGCTTGCGCGCTGAAATCGGCTTTAGCTTTGGCAGCTCTGCCAACGCAGGCGCGCCCACGCGATTGATCGCGGCATCTAGCGGGAAATATTCAGGACGGGGCGGCAAGTTAGTGGTCAGCTGCCGGATGAACTCTTCCTTGCTCTCAATTCTCAGCGCGTAATTAGTGAGCCGCTCCGTGCGAATCGTAGATGAACGCTCCGCGCGCATGTTGCGGCCGCAAAGTGAACCTGCTCCGTGGCCGGGATAGACGATAACTTCATCGGCGAGCTTGAGCACTTTGTTGTGCAGGCTGTCGTAGAGCATGCCCGCCAACACCACGGGAGTGTGCGTTCCCGACAGGTCGGGACGTCCCACGTCCCCCAGGAACAGCGTGTCACCGGTCAGAATCGCCCAAGGATTGGGAGACTTTTCTTCATCGGTGACAACCAGGCAGATGCTTTCAGGCGTGTGCCCCGGCGTTTCCAGAACGGTGATCCTGATCTTGCCTGAGCGCAACTCGAAGCCGTCGGTTGCCTCCACGTGGGAAACCTTGGCTCCCCCGTTTGGCCCGATGTAAATCCTCGCGCCGGTGCGTGCGGCCAGCTCCTTATGTCCGGAAACAAAGTCGGCATGCAGATGGGTCTCAAAAATGTGCTTGATTTGCACGCCATGCTGCTCGGCGGCTTTCAGGTAAATGTCCACATCTCGCTGGGGATCGACCACGATCGCTTCCCCCTCCGATGCCAGTATGTAAGAATCGAGAGCCAAACAACCCAGATGAAACTGTTCGAAGTACATCATTACCGCCTTTCACAGGTTAGCTTCACAAGCAGTAAGTCTATTACATTAGTCTAGATTGCAATTAGTCTGCCCCGCCGCTGGAGCCGTCAAGTCCCTTGCAATGTTGGGGGTTAGGCCCGTTGCCACGTAGAATGAGCTGCTAAAGAACGCAAGAGTTTTCCACTAATTGGTAACGGGCGTTGCGGGTTGAGACGCTGAAGAAGGGGCTCATTGTTTGCTCATGAGCCCCAGATCCGATTTGCGCCAACGACCAAACCAAGCGTCAGGCACGCGATTAAGATCTCTCCGAGAGCCCCCACTATGAAGGGACGCAGACCCTGCTTAGACATGTCGCGAAAGTTCGTGCGCAGGCCGACACCCGCGAAAGTCAGCAGGAATGCCCACCTTGAAAGATTTCCCAGCGACGCGACCTGTCCCTTGCTAAAGGCGTGAAAGCCGACCAGCAATGACATCAAGAGAAAGCCGAGGACAAACTTTGGGAACTTCTTCCACAAGAATGTGGCTTTATTGGTGACCGCTTCGGCTTGACCCCGCCCGGCCCAGTAGATGGCATATGCCAGGACAACGAATCCAATCATGGCATTTCGAGTCGTCTTGGCGAGCACGGCAACTTTGCCTGCGGCATCCGAGTACAGCGCGCCGGCGGCGGTTGCCTCGGCCGTATTGTCGACCCCCAGTCCGGCCCACAAGCCGTAGGAGACATCATTCATGTGCAGACCGTGGGCAATGGCCGGAAATGTGAACAGTGCCAGCGCTCCAAGGGCCAGGATCGCAGCGATCGCGAAAGAGGAATCCTCATCATCGGCATCGATTGCGCCCTTGGCGGCGATGATGGCGGAAACGCCACAAACGGAAGATCCAATGGCCAGCAGCGATGTAAGCTTCGGCTTGAGCTTGAACAACCGTCCCAAGAGGGTCATCAAGGCCAGCGAAAGCGTGATTTCAATTACCACGAGTCCCAGGCTGATGCCTCCCAGTTTCAGAACATCGGCCAACACAAAACGCGCACCGAGAAGCACAATCCCAAGTTTCAGCCAGAACTCGTAGGTGGCAATGCCAGGTTGAAAAAATCTAGGGATGGCCAGGGTGTTGGATATAACCAAGCCAATGAGAATCGCCCAAAGAACGTACTCGATGTTGGGAAATGTCCAATGGTGTTCCTTGGCGTAGGCATTAACCGAGTGCTCCAGAATCTTACCGGCGTATCCGATCCCGGCCAGCAAAAGAACACCAGGAACGATTCTCAGCGCATTCAGCAGCGGATTACCGGACTCCACACGCGTCAGGGAAATCGAAGATGCCATAACCTTTCTCCGTCAGAATGAGATTTGTTGCTGTTCGGCTCTACCAGGGTACGTTCCTAAAAATGTCGAACCTCACCGCGAGCGCTAGTACGAGGGCAACAATCACGGCCAAGGTATCGAGCGAAAGGGAATTGCTCTTGCTGGGAACGGTAGGGGACGTGTCCGTTGACATTGGAAATTCTCCTTATAATCGGCGATCCGGACGATGAGGTCTGGTCTATTTGTGGATCCAGATTCAAACCACCGGTTCTTCGTGATAGGCGCTTTCAGCTATGCAACAGTCGCCAGATCCAGAGAGCCGTTTCAGTCGCCATTGGCCTGCAATCTGTCGGCGGCTTCCTGTAGCAGATGTAATCAAATAAACCTCTAATAGTCCACTTATTTAATAGGCATTATGCACATTCATTACTTGGCAATCTTACGGCCAAAGGCCTTCCATGGCGGAATCCCGTGTAAACCCATAAAGGTAAAGACATTAGACCCCGTTGTGATTGTCTGGAGGAATGCCGTTATCTGCAGCCAATTGCATTTGCGAAGGAAGAGATTTTCGACCTTTTATCCTTACGGGGGCGTGAATTCAGAGTTGCTCCGGCGTCCCTCATGGCGAAGACCTTCGGAAAGGGCCGAATGACGCCACGAGGATGCCTGCTGATTTACGTCGGGAGTTGTCTATTTCGCGTTCTTCAGCCAGCATCCACCAATCAAATAGACCCCATGTTATTAGTAGAGATTATGGCCGGTCAGGAGCAAAATCACAGTGCAGAGCGAGCGCTTCGCCGCGCTAGCTGGCCCGGTTGAAGTTGACCCACGCATCCGATGGCCGCTCATGCTCTGTCTCGGATTCGCCAGCTTCCAGTAGGCCAACGACGCCGCGCAGATTCTCCCACGCCGCTTGATTCAACGCTGGGTCGGAGCTGACCAGATCGCGGATCATATCCCATGCCGCAATGTTCAGCGCACCTTCGGGCGAAAGTCCCAGCGCCAGCGAGACGGAGCACTGCGGGCAGAAGACAATCCGCTGGGCCGCCGATTTCTGCCGTGGCTTGATTCCTACCGTCTGCGCGAACATATAGATCGCGACGAATTTTCGTCCCGCTTCAAGGTCCCGATTGCAGCGCAGGCAATGTACGTTCTCCAAAGCTTCTTCCCCGGGCCAATTGTGGCCGATAAAATACAACTACTTTCTCCAAGGCGCTGCCGGTGGCACAAGTATGTAGTAGGATTCCCGCAGTTTTATGCACGCTTTGCAGTCGCGACGAGGCCTTGCACGCCGCAGGAAAGAGTCTCGACTCCAGGCAAAAACACTTTGCGTGAGTATGAGCAGCGGGTTGAGCGCTCGCTAACCGCCGGCGGCTGCGGCATGTGTCTTGTAGAACTTTTTCTTCGCCCTCGCTCGGACTTCGTCGAGTTCCGCGTGTAGCCTCCTGATTTCGGCATCCAGTTCGATAAAACTCAAACAGTGAGCAGTGATCAGTCGGTCCGCCTTCACTCCGGCATAATCATCGGTGCTACCTGCCTTCAAATAGATGCAAGCGGACGGCTGCTGAGTTCTGGGGTCGCTGTCCAGAAACACAAAATCGAGACTCGAAGTTTCCATAGTGTCGCAATTATCCCACACGGTCTTGGGCAAACGCCGGAACAAGAGCAGTAATCTGGTGGTAACCGACCCATTCTGAATACCCGGGACTTCTACCCAACAGCATCCGCCTAAAGCGGAGTGACGCCTCTGGAGCGTCTGTCTGCAGCTCCTGCTCTCTAACTCCGAAAGACAGGCTGGATTCTTGCAATTTGAGCAGTGCAAGCAAAGTAACCCGCTTGCACAGAAGATGGAACCACAACCCAGAGGACAGCTCTTCTAACACGGTATGACAATCCTAAGTATCTCTTTGACTTTGGTCGACAGGCACGACGGTTGATCCGTCATCGCGGTGTCTTCCTAGGGACCTGGTTACGTTGCGGTTCCCACTTGCAATCGCGCTGCGTCTGCCTACAATCGGTTGGGCTGCAGGCAGATCCGACTGCGCACATTCCTGTGCTCGAGGCTTCGGCTATCAACAGCCACGCCGCAATAGCCAAAAAAGGAGATATATGGCCACCACAACCGCACCCGTGCAACTTCACAGGTCTGTCCAGGAGTTTCTGAGCCAACCCAAGAAACTACTGATTGGCGGCGCGTGGGTCGAAGCGCGGTCGGGAAAGACTTTCGAAACCTACAACCCCGCGACTGGCGAGGTCTTGGCGCAGGTGGCCGAAGGCGATCGGGCTGACATTGACCAAGCTGTGGCAGCGGCGCGCAAAGCTTTCGAAACCGGGCCGTGGCCGGATATGTCTCCGGCGGAGCGCGGGCGTCTTCTGTGGAAACTTTCCGACCTGATCGAGCAACACCACGAGGAACTCGCCGAACTTGAAACCTTGGACAATGGCAAGCCGCTCCTGTTCTCGCGTATTGTCGACGTCCCGACCGCAGTGGAAGTATTCCGCTACATGGCTGGTTGGGCAACCAAAGTTGAGGGCAGCACGATTCCGATTTCGGCGCGCGGCAAGTATTTCGCTTATACGCTGCGCGATCCGGTTGGCGTGGTAGGGCAGATCATCCCATGGAATTTCCCGCTCATCATGGCCTCGTGGAAACTAGCTCCGGCGCTTGCCGTGGGCTGCACGTGTGTACTTAAACCCGCCGAGCAAACGCCGCTCACCGCTCTGCGGCTGGGGGAATTGATTCAAGAAGCAGGTTTTCCCGACGGCGTGGTCAATATCGTGCCGGGTTTCGGCGAAACGGCCGGTGCCGCGCTGGCTTCCCATCCCGACGTGGACAAGATCGCCTTCACGGGCTCGACCGAGGTTGGCAAACTGATCGCAGGCGCAGCTACGGGGAATCTGAAAAAAGTTTCCCTCGAACTTGGCGGGAAATCGCCCAACGTGGTTTTTGCCGATGCGGACCTGAATGCCGCCATTCCCGGAAGCGCGAGTGCCATATTTTTTAATCAGGGGCAGATCTGCACCGCCGGTTCGCGCCTGTTCGTGCATAAGAGCATTTTTGACAAAGTCGTGGGAGGCGTTGCTGAGGAGACTAAGAAATTCAACGTAGGCCCCGGCATTAACCCGTACACCAACCTCGGGCCGCTCGTTTCGAAGGAGCAGCTCGCCCGTGTTTGCGGCTATCTTGATTCCGGCGCCCAGGAAGGGGCCAAGGCAATCGTCGGTGGCCACCGCATTGGGAACACTGGATATTTCGTTGAGCCCACCATCCTGGTCGACGTGAAGCCGCACATGAAAGTCGTACGCGAGGAGATCTTTGGCCCGGTTGTCACTGCGATTCCGTTCAATGATCCGGACGAGGTCGTCAAGTTCGCCAATGACACGGTCTACGGATTAGCGTCCGCGGTTTGGACCCGTGACATCGGGAAGGCGCACCGCATCGCTGCCAAGCTTCGTGCCGGCACGGTGTGGCTCAACTGCTACAACGTCTTTGATCCCGCATTGCCTTTCGGAGGCTACAAACAGTCGGGATGGGGCCGCGAAATGGGCCATGCCGCACTGGAGCTGTACACCGAAACGAAGTCGGTCTGCGCGCAGCTTTAGAATGTTAGGAGAAGCGGAGAATCGGGATGACCCCAGGTGTCGATTTGATCGCTTCTTACTGGACAATCTCGGCGGGCCTTCCCCACACCGACCGGGAGTATAGCCCGTTCGATTTCAAAGATCGCGTAGAATCGGCTGCCCGCGCTGGTTTCAAGGGCTTTGGCATCTGGCATGCCGACCTCGAACACGTTCTCGAAAAGTACCAACTCAAGGAAATGAAGCAGATCCTTGACGACAACGGCATCCAGCACGTGGAGTTGGAATTTCTAACGGACTGGTTTCTGGAGGGGGACCGAAAGAAGTCGTCGGACATCCGAAAAAGAAAGCTGTTCGAAGCCGCCGAACTGCTGGGCGCACGTCATATCAAGGTTGGCGATTTCTTTCAGGAGCAATGTTCTCTACCGAGCCTCATCGATGCGTTCGCCATTCTCTGCCAAGAGGCTGCGCAGCACGGCACCCGAATCGGCTTCGAGCTTATGCCCTTCGCCATGATCCGAACGCTGGAGGAGTCGTTGGCGATGGTGAAGGGCGCGGGTGCACCGAACGGCGGAATCGTGTTCGATTTGTGGCACACGGTGAAGCTTCGTATTCCTTATGAAGGAGTATGCCGCGTGCCTCTGGAATACGTGGTCGGCGTGGAATTGAACGATGGGACCTTTCATGCGCCATGGAGTCTGCACGAGGATACGATCAATCACCGGCGGTTTTGCGGCGAGGGAGAGTTTGATGTCCGCGGCTTCGTTCAAGGTCTGCGGAAGGCAGGCTACACCGGGCCTTGGGGGATTGAAGTTCTTTCCGCGCAACTCCGGACGCTGCCGCTCGAGGAGTTAGCGACGCGCGCGTTTCAGACGACGATGGCGCAGTTTCAGTAGAATGCTCGGGGAGCCGAGAAACGCGTGAGCCAGAATCCTGTTCCGAATCCGAAACACTGGCCGTGGCCCGATACGCTTGACGCGCGCGCAGCGGCGCCGGCCCACCATCAACTGTTGCTGGAAGACGAACGGGTGCGCGTTCTCCATACCCGCATTGCGGCGGGAGACATGGTTCCGCTGCACACTCATCGATGGGGTGGGGTCGCATACGTACAGAGCTTCAGCCATTTCATCCGGCGGGATGAGAGGGGCGAGATTTTGTTCGATAGTCGACAGGCGGGAGAGCCACCGAAGACTCCCTGTGCGCAGTGGATGCCACCGCTCCCGCCGCACACGGTGGAGAACTTAGGACCGTTGGAGATCAGCATCCTTACTATTGAACTCAAAGGTCTCTTGCGAGGTTGAGAGTGGCTTACGGCCCGTGACTCCTGTAAGTGAAACACAGAAAAAGGCTTGCAGAGCAGAACGGACGTTCGATAGAATTCGTCGCGCTCGACCCTGGCACGACCAGCTAATGACGCGACCGCGACGCCCTGGTTTATGAGACGGAACGACTACTTGGATCGCAGAATCGAGACGGCGACAGCGAAAGAGACGGCTAGTCTTCAACAGGCACTGCTCGCTCGGCAACTCGACTATTTGTTCGCTCGGTCCGAGTTCTATCAGGAAAAGTTCCGTGCCGCTGGAATTCGGCACAAGAACTTTCACAAGTTGCGCGACCTCGCTCGTTTTCCCTTCACGACCAAGGAGGAGTTGCGCGCAAGCCAGGCGGCGCATCCGCCTCTGGGACACCACATCGCCGCCGACTGGCGTGACGTGATTCGCGTTCATAGCTCGACCGGCACCACCGGCCAGCCCAGCTTTGTCGGAATCACGCGCCGCGACGCAAAGGTGTGGACGAGGCTCACGGCGCGGTCCTTCTACACGCAGGGTCTGAGGAAAACCGATGTTGTGGTGCACGCGGCGGGGCTCACGCTGTTTGTCGCGGGATTGACTTCGAAGGATGCGATCGAATCGGTGGGCGCGGTGTTTGTTCCGCTGGGCACAGGTGCGTCGGAAAAGGCGCTGACGATAATTCCGTTGCTGGGCGTGAATGCGATGCATTGCACACCGTCCTATGCCGCGTACTTCGCCGATTTCGTGCGGCAAGCGGGCATCGATCCGCGAGAGCTGGGGTTGAAGAAACTGTTTTGTGGTGCTGAGCCTGGGGCCGGAATCCCTGCGATACGTGCCAAGCTGGAGCAGGACTGGGGCGCGCGAGTCACGGAAGGACTGGGGAATGCCGATATGGCGCCCATTATTTTCAGTGAATGTCCGGAGCAGTCTGGAATGCACTTCAACGGGCCGGATGCTGTGGTCGCAGAGATCATTGATCCGGAAACGGGCAAGAGCCTTCCACAGGAAGCGGGCGTAACCGGAGAGTTGGTGTACACGAGCTTACAGCGGGAGTGCGTCCCGCTGCTGCGTTTTCGCACGCGCGACCGGGTTGAGGTTTTAGGTACCTCGTGTAGGTGCGGGCGCACAGGTTTCAAACTGCGTTGCATCGGACGCACAGACGACATGCTGATCGTGCTCGGGGTGAATGTTTTTCCCTCCGCGATCAAGGATGTGGTTTCGAGCTTCTATCCGGCGACGACCGGGGAAATTCAAATCGTGCTCGACCAGCCGGGGCCCGGAGTCGCGCCGCCGCTGAAAGTGGTTGCGGAGTGCTGCGGTGAGCCCGCGGCTTTGGCTGAGCTCAAGCTGGCAATTGAGCGCAGGATCAAGACGACACTGGGCATTTCGGCGTCGGTTGAAGCGGTGCGTGCAGGCTCGCTGCCGCGCTACGAGATGAAAGGGCAGATGGTGAAGAGGGCGTACGAGGACAAGGCGGCAATGGCGGCTGAGGCTCGGCAGGCATAGACGTACAAGTTGGGAGTATGGTCGGTTTTCGTCAATCGGTTTTCTTGTTACAGGACGACTTAATATGTTTGTGAATCGCATTCGTATCCGGGTCGAGTTCGGGGATTGTGATCCCGCCGAGATTGTCTTCTATGCCAACTATTTCCGCTGGTTTGATCAGTGCACATCGGCGCTGTTTCGCGCGGCGGGACTTCCTCTGCGGCAGTTGTTTAAAACCCACGGTGTCGTCGGCATTCCGCTGGTAGAGGCGCGAGCGCGGTTTATCACGCCGTCCACGTATGGCGACGAACTGGTGGCGGAATCCTGCGTCACGGAGTGGAGAAAGAGCAGTTTTGTGATCAGCCACCGATTCCTGCGCGATGGTGTCTTGGCCATGGAAGGCTGGGAGACTCATGTCTGGGCGGCCGCTCATCCCACTGAGGCGCACCGATTGAAGAGCGTACCGGTGCCCCGGGAAGTGATCAGGAAACTTTCGAGGACGAAGAAGCGCAAAGGGCGAAAGGAGTGACGCGCGTGCGCGGGACTAACGGTGGAATACGAGTTATTGCTGTCGTTCTCGGCCTTTTGGTTTTTCTCGGATACAACCTCTCCACGGCGCGAGAAAGAAAGCCTCAGGCCGCCGCGTCGGCAAATGTGAGCGACGTACAGATCGTGAAAGCTGACAGTCATCCGGAAAACTGGATGACATACGGCCGCACATATAGCGAACAGCGTTTCAGCCCCCTGCAGGCCATTAACGACCATAGCGCAAGCCGGCTTGGATTAGAGTGGTACTTCGATCTCGACACGCACCGCGGGCAGGAAGCCACACCCATCGTGGTCGATGGCGTGATGTACTTTTCCACCGCATGGAGCAAGGTGTTTGCGCTGAACGCCGCGACCGGCGCTCGCCTGTGGTCCTACGATCCAAAAGTGCCGCGGCAGTGGGGAGCGAACGCATGCTGCGATGTAGTGAATCGCGGCGTCGCCGTTTGGCAAGAGAAAATCTACATCGGAACTCTCGATGGCCGGCTGGTTGCGCTGGATGCCGCTACTGGCCGGCCGGTTTGGGAACATCTCACCATCGACCCGCAGTGGCGTTATACGATCACCGGCGCGCCGCGCATCGTGAAGGGCAAAGTGATTATCGGCAACGGCGGCGGCGAGTTCGGAGTGCGCGGCTATGTGTCGGCTTACGACGCGCAAACTGGCAAACTGGCATGGCGCTTTTATACCGTCCCGGGCGATCCCTCGAAACCGTTCGAGCAGCCGATTCTCGCGCAGGCCGCCAAAACATGGACTGGCGAATGGTGGAAGATCGGCGGCGGCGGCACGGTCTGGGACGCCATCGTCTACGATCCCGAGCTTGATCTGCTGTACATCGGCGTCGGCAACGGCGGACCGTGGAATGAGAAGTATCGAAGTCCAAAGGGAGGCGAGAATCTTTTCACGTGCTCCGTCGTCGCGCTCAAGCCCGATACCGGGGAATACGTTTGGCACTATCAGGAAAATGCGGCGGACGACTGGGACTACGATTCAGCGGAGCAGATGATTCTGGCCGACATCCCCATCGACGGCAAGAAACGGAAAGTGTTGTTGCACGCTCCGAAGAACGGCCTCTTCTATGTCATCGACCGCGAGACCGGCGCGCTGATTTCCGCTAAGCCATTCACGTTTATCAACTGGGCCAGCGGGGTCGACATGAAGACTGGACGGCCGATCGAAAACGCCACGGCGCGCTACCCTCACGTTGACTCGCCGCCGATTGTTCCCGGTCCATTAGGCGCACACAGTTGGCAGCCGATGTCCTACAGTCCGCTGACCGGCCTGACGTACATTCCCGTCAACGAAGTCGGATTTAATTACAAGTCGGAGGAGAATTTCGAGTTCAAGAATTCGGCGTTGAATTTCGGCATCGACATGGTCGCTGCCGGAATGCCGCAGGATGCGAAGATCAAGAAGGCGATTCTCGACAGCGTCAGAGGGAAATTAGTCGCGTGGGATCCGGTGCAGCAGAAAGAAGCGTGGGAGATAGACCGGCCGGGACCGTGGAATGGCGGGACACTGGCGACGGCCGGCAATCTGGTTTTCGAAGGCACGGCCGCCGGGCGCTTTGAAGCGTATCGCGCCGATACCGGCGAGAAAGTCTGGTCGTTCGATGCGCAAACCGGAGTGATGGCAGGCCCCATGACCTACACGGTGAATGGTGAGCAGTACGTCGCGGTGCTTGCCGGCTGGGGCGGAGTTTTCCCCCTGGTCTCGGGCGAAGTCTCGTTCAAGTCAGGACGAGTACGTAATCTCAGCCGGATGCTGGCATTCAAGCTGAATGGAAAAGCGAGCCTCCCGCCGTTGCCGCCGCTCGAAGACCCTATTTTGAATCCTCCCGCATCAACAGCGAGCGCGGCGCAGATTCACCATGGAGAGGCAGTCTACCAGCGCTTTTGCTCCGGCTGTCACGGCGATGTTGCAGTCGGCGGCGGAGTGCTGCCGGATCTTCGCTACTCGAGCGCGCTGGCGAACGAGCAATGGTTCAAGATCGTGCGCGACGGCGCATATCAGTCGCTAGGCATGGTGGCGTTTGGTAAGGAAGTATCGCAGCAAGATGCGGCTGACATTCGCGCGTATGTCATCTTTCGCGCCAATGAGAGCGTGAGCGAGGCGAAGGCTAAACGCTGAAAATGTGAGCTTCCGGAACCCGGGCAGGACCTCCAACTCTTCATCGCTTTACAATCCGGCGTCGAATGGATCGCCGGCCGCGGTGAAGAAGTTGATGCTGACCGTCGCCAACTCCGACGGTGGAAATTTCGATTGGTATCGCGGATCGGCTTTCAGACCAGCTTCTTTGGCCGCATCAAGAAAGACCGGTAATTCCACGAGATATTGATCGGAGAACCCATGAGTACCGTCGTAAGCCACAGCTGGCGTCCTGGACAAATTCGCCGCCGCGACCTCTGGAGGCAGTGTGTGCAGCTCCAGCACCAGCAAGCCAAACCTACCAACATAGGGCGCCCACCGCCTCAAGTGACGGGTCAAATTCTCTTCCAGCGCATCACACGAAATCTCTTCCCCGAGGTGGGCGAACGCTCCGGTAGATTTCCCGATGCGTGTCCCTCCCGCGTAGTTCGCCGGCGGAATGTACGGCCGGTTGTGATCCAGGAAAGACCGGACATGTAGCAGATCGTGAACGTCCATGTCCAGTTCCTCGAGGTCACTCGCCAGTTGCGCCGGCCGGTTAATGTCGCCCGGGATTACGTGGTAGACAGGAATGCCCGCTTTCCGCAGCGTCTGCTTCGCAACCCGGCGCGCCACCTTGTTGAAATCCGCGCCGACGAGGATTAAGGGATGCTTGTCGAGCACTTTGCCGCGCTCGGTCTTGTTCTTCACCGCGGAATACAGATGTTCGAGAAAACTCCCGTCGCCGCATCCCATATCGCAGATGCCCCGAGGCTGCAGATTGAGTGGCCGGTTGAAGATCTCGGCGATGATCTCGTCCACCTTTTTGAAATACGTGCGATGAGCCCCGCCGCTGCCCCAGACGTTCATGCCGCGGTTGACGAGCAATTCCACTCCACTCTCGTCCATTCGTGGCATGCGGGCATTGCCGAACAAAAGCGTGCTCACGTTGTCGAAGAGTGGGAGGTACGAGACGGTGACCCCGTAGGAAGTTGCAATCTGCGCCGCGTAACGGCCGCATGCGGTCAGGCTCACGGAATTCTTGTCTCGCGCCGTCGATTCCAGCACAACCCACCCCTGCGCGGCCAGCAGGTCGAGGATGCAGGTCAGGCTCGCGCGATTCGCGGCAATCTCATTGAACTCCACCGGGCGCTGCGCAAGTTGTGCCAGAATTTCAGCGCGCGCCAAGGCAACCATGGCTGGGCCGATAAGCAGGCCATCGAGGTGCTCGCGAATTTGATTTCTAACGCGGCTGACGACCGGGTCGGCGTCAGGTTGCAAGCCCCAGCGTTCTTTGGACCTGCGAACCAGCTCCTGCAGTGAGGGAAGGACGGGACGGTCGGATGCTCCGAAGAGAAAATCTTCCAGGAAAACTGCCTTAGCAACAAAGGAGAGCACTTCGCCGTACAGAAGTGGCGCCGTGTTTACTGCGATCGTCCCTTCGGGTGTCAGGGCGTAGCGCGGGGCCTGTCCGCTTTCGACTTGCTGTTTCAACCAACCGCACGATGCCAGCAGTCGCAACGCCACTCGTAAGTAACCGCGATTGGAGCGAGTCTCTTGAGCGACCCGATCGAAATCTACCCACTCGCCAGCGGAGCCGAACAGATCGAACACGCGCCGGTCCCACAAGGCTTTCACCGTCGGCGCCACGACAACGCCCGCAAGGTGACCAAAGACGACGGCGCGAACCTGTGCCTTTTCCTCCTCGCCAATGGATGAAGCTGGTACCATAAATTCCCTGTTATCCTGGGCGAAGCGAAGAACCTATGTATTTGCTTGCAACCCCTGAATGCAAGGGTCTTTCCCCATCGGCTGCGCTCGCGGCCAAGATGACACCCAAATCTTCTCGCGCATTCCAGGACACGACCTTTACGCCCTGCCCTCAAACAGATTTCTTCCTTCGACCAGCGCTCGCATCTTGCGATCCGCCACGCTACGTTGCAGCATCCAAAACCCGCAGTCGGGATGGACATAACGTAATCGTTCCGTCCCTAATGTCTTCACCACGCGCTCGATCCGCGAGGCCACGAGGTCGGGTGTTTCCACTTCGTTGTCCTTGATATCGATCAAGCCGATGCCGAGTGCAATCTTCGGGTCCAGATCGGTGAAGACGTCAAGTTCGTCATAGCCGCGCCGCGCAAACTCAAGCACGAGATGATCGGCATGCAGCGAATTGAGGAATGGAACCAGATCGCGCCAAAAGCCGCGGAGCACCGGCTGTCCCCCGTAGTTGCCGAAGCAGATGTGCACAGCGCGCTCGTTCAGGATGCCGTCCAAGACATGGTTGATCGCTTCCGCGGCCCAGGATGAATCCTGCGGGTAGCCGGCAATGCAGGCTTCATCGAGCTGAACGGCATCGGCTTCAATCGATTCCAGCTGGCGGCGCAGCACCGCGGCCAGATCCATGGCCAATTCGGGAATGTCTCTGTAGTAGCAGTTCGTCACCATGCGCGACAGCATGTGGGGGCCGGTGCAAGTAAATTTCAGAGGCACCTTCGTGAGCGGGGCTACAAATTCGTAGTCGCGAGGCAGATTTAGCGTGCCTTCGCTAATTTTGCCGGCCACCATGCCTGCGGTCAGCAGGCGAGCCGACGATGCCCGATCCGCGCGAAAACGGTCGAAATCGGAAAGCGCAAAATGGCTGCGGATTCCTTCCATTTGCGCGACGAAATAGTCCACCATCCCGTTCGTCTCCGGATGGCTCGGATCGAAGCGCATGAGTTCACCGTCGGTCACCAGGTCCAGGCCGGCGAGCTCCTGGATCTTCAGCACCGCCATCACCGCGTCTCGAAGAACCAGCCGCGAAGTATTGCCCACCAGCCACGAGGGCACCGGATAGCTTCCCACGACAGTGGCTTTGATGTTCGGATTCATATCGGCTCCTGCCTCGCGCCGAAGCTGCCGGTTGGAGCGTCATCATACTCTTGTCCAGCATCACTTCGTAAAAGGCACTTCATAGTAACCGAGTAAGGGCACGGAAAAGTAACCAACTATCTCGCAACATACCATTTGCAAGAACAATAATTTTCACTTGTGGTCTGGCCAGGACTTCGATACAGTGTTGCCCGCTTCGTTGCCCTCGTGAACCACGGCGAGGTGAGGCCGTCGAACCAAGTTGTTTCGACGATGCGTGGAGGTTGCCGTGTATCGCAGCGATGTAGTTGGAAGTCTCTTGCGTCCCGCGTATCTGAAGGAAGCCCGCGACCAATTCGCTGCGGGCAAGCTTGCGGATGCCGCGTTTAAGCAAGTGGAAGACCGCGCGGTCGACGAATGTATCGACCTGCAGATTCGCGCCGGCATTGAAGCGATCACCGATGGCGAAGTGCGCCGCTACGCTTTCTACGGACACTTGATTGACGCCGTCGAAGGCTTCGACAAATACGGCGGCTGGGCCATTCCTTTCCGAAACGAGAAGGGCGAAGAATTGGTTTTACCGCGCCCGGTAGTCGTTTCCAAACTGCGTCGCAAACGGCCGCTCTGCGCCGAGGAATTTACCTACGTGCGCGCGCGCACCAGGCATCCGGCCAAAACCACTATGATTAGCGCGCAGCAGGCCGCGGCTTATTACGACAGCCGGAAATCCGCCGGGGCTTATGCGACCGTCGACGCCTACCTCGCCGATTTGGTGGATATACTGCGCGATGAAGTGGAAGAGTTGATTCGCCTGGGCTGCACTTACATTCAGATCGACTCACCGCAGTACACTGCGCTACTGGATCCGGATTTGCGGGAAGGGTACCGACAGCGCGGCAACGATCCCGACCGGCTGCTGGATTTGTCGATCGAAATGGATAATGCAGTAATCGGCGATCATCCCGGCATCACCTTCGGGCTGCACCTCTGCCGCGGAAATAACCAGAGCAAGTTCTACGCCGCCGGCGATTACGGCCCCATCACAAAAGTGTTTCGCAATACAAAGTTCCAGAGATTCTTGCTGGAGTACGACGACGAGCGTTCCGGTGGTTTCGAACCGCTGCGGCAGGTACCTGCAGACCGCACGGTCGTACTCGGTCTGGTGAGTTCCAAGAAGCCAAACTTGGAGAGCAAGGATGAACTCAAGAAGCGGATTGAAGCTGCCTCCGCCTTTATTCCGCTGGCGAGGTTGGCCCTCAGCCCGCAATGTGGTTTTGCCTCCACCATTGAAGGCAATGCCGTGACGGTTGCGGACCAGGAAGCAAAGCTGCGCTTGGTAGCCGAAACAGCGCAGGAAGTGTGGGGCAAGTCCGTGCCACTGGCGCATAGTGCCTGAGGTAATCGATGAGGGTGGCCTGCGGCGAGTGAGAGTGGGGTAGCGGCCAAGGATCCGGTTGTGAGGTAGCTCAAACGTAAACTCTGTGGAGCAAGAGCCGTTTCGGCCCTTGAATCGAACGTACGTTCGCTCGAATGACAGGAGGTCTATGAAATCACGTAGGTTATCTGTCTGCTTCTGTGGCCTGTTCCTAGCCTTGGGGGTAACTCAATACGCAACAGCGCAAGCCACGATTGGCTATGCCTTGCTGAATGGAACCGTCACGGATGAGGCAGGGCGAACCATCGCCAAGGCCACGATCACGGTCCGCTCGCTGGACACCAACCAGACCTTCACCGCAGTGTCGAGCGAAGCCGGGTTCTACGCGGTGCCCGGCCTGCCGCCAGGGCGCTACGAACTCACAGTGAGCTCCTCCGGCTTCGGGAAATACACGCGCACCGGCGTGGAGTTGACAGTTGGTCAAACCGCCACGCTCAACCTGACTCTGAAGGTGGCTGGAGTCAAGGAAGAGGTTGTCGTTAGTACCGAGGCCCCAGCCGTGGAGACGACCCGCTCCGAGGTGAGCCAGGTCATCGATACGAAGCAGATCACAGATCTGCCTATCAACAGCCGGCTTTTCACCGACTTCGCTCTGCTTGCGCCCAGCGTCGCAACCAGCCGAACCAGTCTGGGAACAACCTTCACCGAGTTCGAGATCACGCAAATCTCTTTCGGCGGCATGCGCTCGTTCAGCAATGAGATTACGGTCGACGGCGCCGATTTCGTCAACACGATTAGCGGTGTGCAGCGCGCCACGCCCCCGCAGGATTCCGTGCAGGAATTTCGCGTCGTGAACAACAGTTTTGGAGCGGAATATGGCAGAGCGCTCGGCGGCATTGTCAACATCGTGACCAAGTCTGGCACCAACCAGATTCACGGTTCGGTGTACGACTACCTGCAGAATAGCGCCACCGATGCACGCTCCCTGCTGCAGCCGGCGCCCTTACCCGACGCATTGCGCGAGAATCAGTTTGGCGGTACGCTCGGCGGCCCGATCAAGAAGGACAAGACATTCTTCTTCTTAAACTATGAGGGGAGACGACGCGGTGCTTCTCCCACCTACGCCCCGGATCTGGGCACAAGTATTGCGAACATCGATCAGGCCAAGGAATACCTGGGCCTCTCGCCCGAGGGCTGCAATCTTAAGCCGGCAAACTGCACCGGCTCGCCCTTGTCCTATCTGCAGGGGGTTCTGAAGACGGTCGACAACGACTACGGGTTTGCGAGACTCGATCATCAGATCTCCACCAATAATCGCTTCGCCCTACGCTACACCGTGGAAGATGCGCGCGATCTGGGAGAACTGATCGGCAACACCGAAGATGGCGGCGGTATCGGTACCCCGAGTGGAGCGCGTAATCTTTTCATCCGCGACCAATCGCTGGTGGGTACGCTGAATTCGGTATTAAGACCGAACCTGGTCAACACCGTACTGGGACAGTATTCAAGACGCCACTACAACTTCCCAGGAGCGACCGGCCAACCGGACCTGGACGTGGTCAACGACTTGAGTTTTGGACACAACTTCGGAACCTATGACGCGATCTACGAGAGCCGGGCACAATACTCCGACTCCCTCTCCTGGGTCAAAGGCAATCACGTCGCCAAGTTTGGATTCGACGGGAATTATGTTTGGAGCTACAACAACTATCCAGGGTTCACGCCGGAAAGACTGCTGTTTCCGAATCAGGGGTGCTTATTTACGTTTGCCAACTTCGTAGAGGGCGAACTGACTGGTACTCCGGGAACTCTGGACGGGTCGTCGTGCCCTCTGGCGCCCGGTGCTGACGGCTTAGCGTTTATGTACTGGGGAGTTGCCCTGCCGAGAACCGGTTTCACAAACGGCTACGTTCCTCCAGCACCAACGGGCAGCGGATTCAACAGCGGGTGGCCGAACGCATTCCCGACGAACCTCTATGGAAACTATGGCTACAGCCTAAACCACGCCTACTGGGGCTTCTTTGCGCAGGATCAATGGCGAGCCACACCCACGCTGACACTCAACTACGGCTTGCGGTGGGATTTCGAAACCGGCCTAAGTGGCACGATCAACCCGGACTACCGGGCATTCCAGCCGCGAATTGGATTTGCCTACTCGCCGGACTCTAAGACGGTAATCCGCGGCGGGTTCGGAACATTCTTCGATCGCAATAACCTGACTTTCTTTTTCACCACCGGAAACCAGAAGACGCTTTCCGGCTACCTTTGCAATCCTCCGGGCGCGGACCCGAATTGCGCCCTAAACGGATTTACCTCGGGAGTGGTAGCGCCGATGATTAACAATACGGCATCAACTGGCGGCTGGGGACTTGGCGCTCTTCCGGGTTATCCCGGAACGCCCCCAGACGTTCTGGCGGAGATCGCCACCGGCTTCCTTTCGGGGAGTCCCTACTTGCCGGTAACTCTTACAGGACCATGCACGCTCGGGTCGGAGGGACCAACAGGAGCATGCGGAGTTGGTGCAGGCGGCATCCAGCGCAACGCCAGACTCCCGTATGCCGAGCAAGCGAGCCTCCAGATCGATCGCCAGGTCGGGAAGGGTTTCACGATCGAACTGGGATATCTCTTCGTGGGTGCGCACAAGCTGGTCCGAGGTAATAACATCAATGTCCCGTGCCCGTACGGCACGGCCAAGCCCAACAACCCCTACTATGCCCAAGGGCTACTCGATCCGAGCGGCTCGCTCACTCCGTGCGGCGGAACACCCATTCTTGGGCCATTTGACCTGGGCCCGTTTTTCAGTTATCTAGGTCCCTTCAATGGAGTGAATCCCAGTGCTCCGAACCCCAATCCTCTCCTTCCGTTCAATCCCAGCGGGCTGGAGTTTGGCACACCGACCGCCGGGCTCCCGCCGCCGATTTCGTCGCCGACTCTGAGCTCCGGACTTCTCGATTACAACAACGACGTTGCCAACGCGGTTTACCACGGCCTGACGGCGACCGTGACGGAGCGCGTGAAGTATCTCCGGATGACCGCCAACTACACGTGGTCACACACCATCGACAACGGGAATTTCACGACCTTTATCAACCTGCCGCCCAACCAGTTCGACTATGCTGCGGAGCGCGCCAACTCCAATCAGGATCTTCGTCACCACCTGGTCACGAACTTCACCGCGACCGCACCCGAGCATAGTGTTCTGCGCAACTTCGAACTCAGCAGCATCATCACCCTCCAGTCCGGACGTCCCTTCACCTTGTTCGCCGGGCAAAATACGTTTGGCGATGTTGCCGGTCTGAGCACGGATCGCGTCGGTGGCCCGCCCGTCACCGGGACCTGCACTTCCGTTGTGAATTGCTCGACGACCGTAAGCCGAAACACCTACATCGGTGCCCCTTTGTATTCCTGGGATCTGCGCCTGTCGCGGAATTTCAAGCTGGGCGAGAGCAAGTTGCTCGACTTTAGTGTCGACGCGTTCAACCTGCTCAACCACCCGAACGTGGACGAAGTCAGTTCGGTGTACGGCTCCCCGGCGTTCTGCGGAGCCAGTCCCGCCATTCCCCAGCACTACAATGACGCGACGTCCCTTGCTATCCAGCAGGGCGCTGCATCGGTGTCTTGCGCCCCGCAGCAGGCAGCCGGGAACCCGCTGGTCTGGCTCGCTGATGGGCTCTCACCGGTCACGATTCCTGATTCACCGAATCCGACGTTCGGCAAGCCGAGAACGATGTTCAACCCGCGGCAGTTGCAGTTCTCGTTGAAGTTTTCGTTTTGAGAGGGCATCACACGCTGGCCGTTCGATCATGAGCGGCTAGAGTGCTAAAGTTCTGTACTTCAAGCATGGTCGCGCGAGGATGCCGTTGTGAAACAGAACCCGCGGTCGACCACAGGAGGAATTCATGCGCATACGATGTTTTGCTTGTCTGGTGACGCTGGCTTTTGCCAGCGCGACGGTTGCCACAGCACAGGAAGCAAGCACTGAAGTCAAGCATGGTACGGCGCCGCAGACTTCGCCCGCATCCGGCAAGGAAATGTTCGTTAGCTACTGCGCCTCCTGCCACGGTAAGGACGCGAAAGGCGATGGCCCGGCCGCAGCCTCGCTCAAAGCGGCGCCCGCGGATTTAACGACCCTGGCCAAGCGCAACGGCGGGAAGTATCCGTCGGACAAGGTAACCAGCATTTTGCGCGGGCAAGCCAATCTGGTGCCTCACGGCGATCAGGAAATGCCGGTATGGGGTCCGGTGTTTTGGAAAATGAGTGGTGGCCACGAGGAGGTCGTGCAGCAACGCATAGCGAATCTGAATAAGTACCTGGAATCGCTGCAAGCGAAGTAGCCGCCGGCGCCGGACCGTGGGAAACGAGGCTCTGCCACGCTTGGACGGGGCGAAGCCCGGTGTCCCTACACAAGCGGGATCAACACCCGAACACATCCTTTGTGAGCCGATTCCTAGCCTTCCCACTTCCAATCCTGGAAACGGCGCCTCAGTTCTGCCTTCAGCAGTTTCCCCGTGGACGTATGCGGCAATTCCTGCACGAACACAAAAGCATCTGGCAACTGCCACTTGGCGAACTTCGGCGACAGGAAGTCGCGCAACGCTTCAGGAGACAACGTCACACCATTCTGCGCCACGATCACAGCCACAGGACGTTCCTGCCACTTGGGATGGGCAACGGCGATTACCGCCGCTTCGCGAATTTCCGGATGCGCAACAAGAGCGTTTTCCAGGTCGAC
>Ga0181523_10001157_pt1 | contig 28607 bp, 27 predicted proteins | sample PEATcosm2014_Bin_43_FD_119752 | JGI IMG/M metagenome (GOLD analysis project Ga0181523, IMG submission 119752) | Peatland microbial communities from MTU Mesocosm Facility, Houghton, MI, USA - PEATcosm2014_Bin05_30_metaG | ecosystem: Environmental > Terrestrial > Soil > Wetlands > Peat | place... | reverse complement strand
GGCCTCGAGCTTCTCTGGGTCGTGGGTGCTCATGGTGTCATCAATGGGAGAGGGGGGCGAGGGACTCGCCGCCGCGGGAGAGTATCTTGGCGAGCGCGGCGCGGGCCCGCAGGATGTCGGTCTTCACCTTGGCCAGGGACACGCCTAGGCGCCTCGCGATCTCGTCGTAGGAGATGTCCTCGAAATGGTACAGCACGAGGGGGACGCGCTGGTGGTCGGGAAGCTTGGCGAGGGCCTCCTCGACCCAGGCGCGGCGCTCGTCCGAATCGACCTGCTCGAAGAAGGTGTCGGGCGCCGCGAACTCGACCTCGGGCGCGTCCTCCCCCTCGGAGCCGGTCCTGCCCCCGAGCTCCGAGAAGAAGCGCCAGCGGTTGCGGTAGCGCTGGAGGTGGTTGATCGAGAGGTTCGTCGCCACGGTCTTCAGCCAGCCGCCCGCGGCCGGGCTGCTCGAAAGCATCTCGAAGTGCTCGTGGGCCTTGATGAAGACATCCTGGGCGATGTCCTCCGCCTGCGCGTCGTTCCTCACCAGCCGCGCCGCCGTTGTAAAGACCATGTCCTGGTACTTGCGCATGAAGGTTGTAAAGTCTCCGTCGGGGCCGCGCGCCGAGTCGTTGTTTTGCACTGGAGGTTCATCGTTCATGTCCAAAACACACCCGGAACCCCCAAAGTCGCACAAATTAACGAAACAAAGAAGCCCGCACTTTCGCGCGGGCCCCCGGACCGGCAGAGATAGCGGATCAGAGGATGTAACCCTCTTCCTCGTGCTCAGTTACATCAAGGCCCTGGCGCTCGTTGTCCGGGTTGGGCCGCAGGCCCATGGCGGACTTCACCGCGAACCCGATGACCGTCGTCGCGACGATCGCAAGGAGGAGGGTCACGGCGATCGCGAGGAGCTGCTCGTGCCAGAGGCCCCCGTGGGCGACGAAGCCCGCGAGGCCGTTGGCCTTCGCCGAGGGGTTTGCCGCGGTCAGGTTGGGGTTGACGGCGGCCGTGGCGAGCAGGCCCGTCATGAACGCGCCGAGCGTCCCGCCGACGGCATGGACGCCGAACGTGTCCAGCGCGTCGTCGTAGCCGAAGATGGCCTTCAGCTTGACGCAGAAGACGAACGGGATCGACCCCGCGAGCAGGCCGATCACGACCGCGCCGGTGGCGTCGACAAAGCCCGTCGCCGGCGTGATGACGACCAGCCCGGCCACCGCGCCGGAGCAGAAGCCGACGACCGACGCGTGCTTCCTCGTGATGAACTCGAGCGCCGCCCACGTGAACGACCCGACCGCCGTCGCGAGGGTCGTCGTCATGAAGGCGTTCGCCGCGATGGAGTCGGCGCCCACGGCCGAGCCCGCGTTGAAGCCGTACCACCCCACCCACAGCATCCCGGTGCCGACCATGCACAGGACCGTGCTGTGGGGCGACATGACCTCCTTCCTGAACCCTATCCTGGGCCCCAGGATCAGGCAGAGGATGAGCGCCGACCAGCCCGACGACATGTGGACCACCGTTCCGCCGGCGAAGTCGATCGCGCTGATCCGGGCGGCGGGATTCCAGACCCCGTTCATCATCCCGTCCACGCCCCAGACCATGTGGGCGAGCGGGAAATAGACCAGGAACATCCAGGCCGTGATGAACGCGAGCACCGCGGTGAACTTCATGCGCTCCGCGATCGCTCCCACGATCAGTGCGGGGGTGATGATCGCGAACATCAGCTGGTACATCGCGTAGACGTTGTGCGACACCCACGCGCCGTAGTCCGTGTTCGGCGACGAGTCGACGCCCCTCAGGAACGCGTACTTGAGGCCGCCGATGAAGGGCGTGCCGGGCGCGAAGACCAGGCTGTACCCCACCATCCACCACAGTATCGAGACGAGCCCGGCAATGCCCAGGCACTGCGCCAGCACGGACAGGACGTTCTTCCTGCGCACGAGGCCGCCGTAGAACAGCGCGAGGCCCGGCAGCGTCATGAAGAGGACGAGCGCCGCGCTGGTCATCATCCAGGCGTTGTGCCCCGGGCCCGGTCCGGCCACGCGGGACGCGACGTTGGGCGTCCGCGGCCCGTTGTTCACGTAGGCCTCAAGGTCGGCCACGCGCTGCTCCAGCGTCGGGTCGGCCGGCTTGTCGCCGGCCAGGGCCCCTGGGGCGCCGGCGGAGCAGGCCACGACGGCGGCCGCCAGCGCGACACGCAGCCATCGCATGCTTGGTATGGAGGTCTTCATGGGAGAGGGGGAAGGTTCCGGGGCCCGCGCCGTCGCTTACCCGGCCAATTAGCCAAAGTGAAATTCATCTCACGGAGCGTGGGCTCCTTGCAAACTCATACCGCATGGCGGACAATCGCCCGAACCAAACACCGCCCGCCGCGGTTTATGACACCTGGAACCCCATTCCCCCCTCCCGATCCCGCAACCGAGGCCGCCGTCCGCGAGACGGGCGAGCGCCTTCTCCGGCTGATGGATGCCCACCCGGCGCCCGGAATCCTGTCCAAGAAGGGAGCCTACGCCCGCATCATGGAGTGGTCCATGAAGGACCCGGTCTTCAAGACGCAGCTTTTTCGCTTCGTCGACGTTCTGCCGTCGCTGAATTCCTCGGCCGAGATCGTGCGCCACCTCCAGGAATACCTCGGGGACAAGGCGGTCGAGCTGCACCCGGCCCTCAAGGCGGGTCTGGCGGCCTCCTCATTCGCGCCCGCGCTCATCGCGGCGCCGGTCAAGGCCCAGATCGTCGACATGGCGGGCCAGTTCGTCTCGGGCAAGGACACCGGGGACCTGATCAAGCAGATCCGCAAGAACGCGAAGCAGGGCATCGCGGTGACGATCGACCTGTTGGGCGAGGCCGTGGTCAGCGAAGGGGAGGCGGACGTGTTCCTGAACCGCAACCGCGAGGTTTTGGACAGCGTCTCGGCCTTCTATGCGAAGGAGACGGAGCCGTCGGCGAGCGACATGGGGCCGAAGGGTCCCCTGCCCAGGCTAAATCTGTCGGTCAAGATCTCGGCCCTCACTCCGGAGGTGCATCCGGCCGATCCGGAACGGTCCGTCGAGGCCCTGAAGCAGCGCCTGCGCCCGATCCTGCGGCGAGCCGCGGAGGTCGGTGCCCTGATCAACTTCGACATGGAGAGCTACAAGCTGAAGGATCTCACCCTGGCGCTTTTCAGGTCGATCCTGGAGGAGCCGGAGTTTCGCGGGAAGCCCGAGATCGGGATCGCGCTCCAGGCGTACCTTCGCGACTGCGAACAGGACCTGAGGGACCTGGTCGCCTGGGCCAGGGCGCAGGGCCGCCGGCTCAACGTGCGCCTTGTCAAGGGCGCCTACTGGGACTACGAGACGGCGGCCGCGCAGCAGCGCGAGTGGCAGGTTCCGGTCTGGTCGCGCAAGCCCGAGTCGGACGCCAATTACGAGAAGCTCACGGCGTACCTCCTCGACAACATCGACACGGTGACGCCGAACTTCGCTTCGCACAACGTGCGCTCGGTCGCGTACGCGATCGTCCAGGCCGAGAAGCGCGGCATCGACCCGAAGGCCTATGAGTTCCAGGCCCTGTACGGAATGGCGGATGACCTGAAGGCGGCGCTCCTGCAGCGCGGCCACCGGGTGCGCGAGTATTGCACCATCGGCGAGCTGCTCCCGGGCATGGGCTACCTGGTGCGCCGCTTGCTCGAGAACACCTCCAACGAGGGGTTCCTGCGGATCAAGAACACGGGCGAGGCTTCCATCGGGGAGCTCCTGCGCAACCCGGTGGAGCTCATCGCCTCGGCCCCCGAGCCCATGGCCCGCAAGCCCCGGTCGAGCGCCTTCGTCAATGCCGCGAATCTCGACTTCACGCTCGCCGCGAACCGCGAGAGGCAGCGCAAGGCTCTCCAGGCCTTCGAATCCGGCCGCCTGGGCCGGAGGTATCCGATCGTGATCGGCGGCCGGAAGATCTCCGACCGTCCGTTCCTGCCCTCCGTCAACCCGGCGCGCCCCGCCCAGGTGGTGGGCTACTGGGCCAAGGGAACGACGGCGGACGCCGAGGCAGCCGTCGCGGCAAGCGTGGCCTATTTTCCAAAATGGCGCGCGACTCCGGCCGACGAGCGGGCGAAGATGCTCGAGCGGGCGGCCGCCCTGATGGAGTCGCGCCGCCTCGAGATCAATTCGCTCCTCATTCTCGAGGCCGGCAAGCCGTGGATGGAAGCCGACGCCGACACCTCCGAGGCGATAGATTTCTGCCGCTTCTACGCCCAGGAAATGCGCCGGCTCGGCCGTCCGGCCGTCACCCAATCGGTGCCCGGCGAGGCCTGCCACCAGGTCTGGACCCCCCGCGGGGTGGGTGTCTCAGTGGCACCCTGGAATTTTCCCCTTGCGATCCTCACCGGGCTCACCGTGGCGCCCTTGGTCGCCGGAAACTGCATGATCATCAAGCCGGCCCGCCAGACCTCGATCATCGGGGCGTTCCTGATGGACATTCTGCTCGAGGCCGGAGTGCCGGCCGGCGCCGTCCATTACCTGCCCTGTTCGGGCGCGGACGCCGGCGCCCACCTGGTCGCCCATCCGAAGGTCGATTTTATCGCCTTCACCGGCTCCCGATCCGTCGGCTGCGGCATCTGGGAGGAGGCGGGGAAGACCCGTCAGGGCCAGCTCAACCTGAAGAAGGTGGTTTGCGAGATGGGCGGCAAGAACGCCCTCATCATCGACGTCGATGCGGACCTGGACGAGGCGATCCCGGCCGCCCTTTACAGCGCCTTCGGCTACGCGGGCCAGAAGTGCTCCGCGCTCTCCCGGCTGATCGTGCTGGAGGGCGTCTACGACAGGTTCGTCGAGCGCTTCCTCTCCGCCTGCCCGGCCTTCACGGTAGGAGACCCCTCCCAGCCCGGCACGCTCGTCAATCCCGTCATCGACGCCGACGCCCAGAGGAGCATTCTGGGCTACATCGAGAAGGGAAGGCAGGAGGCCCGCCTTGCCTGGCAGGCCACGCTTTCGCCCGAGCTTGTCCAAAGCGGGGGCTACTACGTCCCGCCGACCGTCTTTGTCGACTGCCGGCCCGAGCACACGATCGTCCGCGAGGAGATATTCGGGCCGGTCCTGGCGATCCTCAGGGCCAGGGACCTGGACGAGGCGTTCGCCATGGTAAACTCCGCCGACTACGCCCTGACGGGCGGCATTTTCTCGAGGAGTCCCCGGGCAATCGAGCGCGCCAAGGAGGAGATCCTCGTGGGGAACCTCTATATCAATCGGGGCGTCACCGGGGCGATCGTCGAGCGCCATCCGTTCGGCGGCTTCAAGATGAGCGGCGGCGGGACCAAGGCCGGCGGCAGGGGGTACCTGGAGAACTTCCTCTTTCCTCGCGCCATCGCCGAAAACGTGATGCGCCGCGGCTTCACCCCGCCAGCCGAGGACGAGGGGCCCGCCGGTCAGAGCGACGTGTAGAGCCGGTAGAGGACCTGCGTCCCCATTTCCTCCCAGCCGCCCGCCGCGACGCGGTCGTAGAGCTTCCTCGCGCAGGCTAGCCCCGGCAGGTCCAGGCCCATCTCCTCCGCCGCCGCGATCGCGATCCCGATGTCCTTGCGGATGTGCTTGACGTAGAACCCCGGGGCGAAGTCCCCGCCGAGCGCCCGGGGGGCCAGGTTCGTCATCGCCCAGCTGCCGGCCGCGCCCCCGCTGATGCTGCCCAGGACCCGCGCCGGATCGAGTCCGGCGCGCCGCGCGTACGCGAGGGCCTCGCACCAGGCGACCATTCCGACGGCGCAGGCGATCTGGTTCGCCATCTTGCAGTGCTGGCCGGAGCCCGCCGGCCCCTGGAGCGCGATATTCTTGCCGAGGAGCGACAGGAAGGGGCGCGCCCTCTCGAAGGCCGCGGGCTCCCCGCCCACCATGATGACCAGCCTCGCCTCGCGCGCGCCGACGTCGCCCCCCGACACCGGGGCATCGAGGGCGTCAAGCCCCCTTGCGGACGCCGCCGCAGAGATCTGGCGCGCAAGGACCGGGCTCGAAGTCGTCATGTCGATCAGGAGGGCCCCCGGCCTCGCCCGCTCCACGATGGCGCCGGGCGCGAGGTAGGACTGCTCCACGTCCCGCGGGAACCCGAGCATCGTCACGACGACCTCGGCCTGCGCCGCCGCCTCGCCCGCCGAGTCGTGCCAGCGGGCCCCGGAATCGACGAGCGCCTGCGCCTTCTCCCTCGTCCGGTTGTGGACGTGCACGGTGTGGCCGGCGGCCATCACGTGCGCGGCCATGCTGCGGCCCATGACCCCGGTGCCAATGAACGCGATGTCCGGCTTCCTCGGCATCGTCTCCGTCAGCGTTCCCAGCTGTCCGACGAGTCCTTGATGAGCTGCTGGAGCATCGGGAAGCGCAGCATGCCGTAGTTCATCGCGTAGCACAGCTTGCCGTCCCTGAAGACCCACGTCGTCGGGATCCACGAGATCGGGATCCCCATGACCTCGGAGACCTTCTCGCCCCTCTTCCGCGAGGAGTTCGGATGGAGCAGCAGCCGGAAATTCTTCTGGGCGCCAACGCCGTACTTCGAGAGGACCTCGCGCCCGTCGGCCGGATTCCAGATCGTCACGAACACGAAGCTGACGTCGGGGTTGCGCTCGATGAGCCCGCTCCACCCGCCGTCGGCGAGCTCGCCCCTGCAGTTGGAGCACCAGGGCGCCCAGAAGTGGACCACCGTGACCCGCTGCGAGCCCGTGGCGTCGGCCAGCTGCTGCTCAATCGGGGCGGCGGGGTTGTCGTCGGCGCGGGCCGCCGGCGCCCCCAGGGCCGCGGCGGCGGCGCACAGGAGGATGCTGCGGGTCATTCCCAACGATGGCATATTTTCGCCGGATTGCGAAGCCTACGAAACTCCCGTCCACGCCAGCCCCGCGCGAATCCACAGCGGGCAGGTGAAGAGGCCGACCGACGTCGTCGACAGGACGATCTGCACCGCCGTCAGGGGCTGTCCGCCGTAGTACTGCGCGATGATGATCGGTATCACGCCGGCTGGCATCGCGGCCTCGACGACAAGCACGCGCCTGAGCTCGACCGGGCACGGCAGCCAGCGCGCCACGCACAGGATGAGCACCGGCAGGATGCCCAGCCGGACGGCGCACGCGGCCGCGGCGACGTTGCGGTGAAGGAGCCTCCTCGGCTCGTCGAGGTGGTCGGCCAGGTTCACCCCCGTCACCACGATCCCGATCGGGACCGCGCACACGCCGAGCGAATGCGCCAGGCTCCCGGCGAGGCCGGGGACGAGCGGCGAAAGTCCGGACACGTTGATCGCGACCGAGGCGACGAGCGTGACGAGCATCGGCGAGACAAGCCTCCGCCACCCCTCGCGCGGCGACGCTCCTGTCAGCACGAGGAGCCCGACGGACCAGATCGCCAGGTCCACGCCCATGTTGTGCACGAGCATGACCCCCTGCGTCCGCGGCCCCCATATGCCCCCGAGGATCGGAAACGGCAGGTAGGCGTAGTTGCAGATCCCCGCGGAGAGGGCGAACGTGCGAAGGCCCGTCCCGGCCGCGAGGCCGATCGAGCGCGCGGCGAGGTAGGCCACGCCGAAGCCGGCCGTGGTCGTCGCGAATCCCGCGAGCGGCGGGAGAAGCAGGTTGCCGGCGCCGTGCAGCGCGGGGTTGCCGACGATCGTGTCGAAGACGAGGCACGGCATGCAGACGTAGACGACGAGCCGGATCAGGCTGGTCTCGGCCGCGCCCTCGACCCAGTGGCACCGGCGCAGCGCGACGCCGACCGCGATCAGGCCGAAGACGGGCAGGATGAGTCTGAAGAGCTCCGCGATGGTCATCTCGCCGGTGCGAGGCAAGACGCCTCCGCGCGCGAATGCACGCGAAAAAACCGGGAGCCCGGCCCCGCCGGCCGGTCAGTTGGCGTCCGGGTTCCTCGGCCTCGCCCCCGGGGGCGGCATGGCGTCGAAGACCTTCTGCTGGTCGGGAGTCAGGGCCGCCCGGATCTGCTCGCGGGTGGAGATGACGACCTCGCGGATCTTTGCCCGCTTCATGTCCTTGGAGAGCGACTCGTCGCTGCGCAGCGCCTGCATCTGCCCCTGGCCGTCCTTGATGATCGCGCCGACCGCCTTCTGCTGGTCCGGGGTAAGGTTGAGCTTCTGCGTCAGGTCCCCGAGAACGTAGCCCGGCCGCATGTGCATGTGGCGCTGCGGGGGCGGCGGCGGGGTCGGCTCGCTTCCCTCCCCCGGCGTGGCGGGCGGGTTGCCGGGAGCGGCCGGGGGGGCCGGAGGATTGGCGGGCTCGTCCGCCCTCCCCGCCGACAGGGACAGGGCCAGGCCGGCCGAAAGGAGAGAAAGGGAGAGGACGGAGGAGGGTTTCATCGAAAGGAATGACGCTCCAAGATCCCCGGCGTTACGCAATTTCCTTCGGCGGTCTTGCCCCGGGGGCCACTTGCCTGCAGCCTACCCGCCCATGATTGAGGTTGAGGCGCTTACCAAACGCTACGGCGGCTTCACGGCGGTGCGCAGCCTGTCGTTCTCCGTCCGGCCGGGCGAGGTCCTGGGGCTGGTGGGGCCCAACGGGGCGGGCAAGACTTCCACCCTGCGCTGCATCGCGGGGGTCATACCGGCGAACTCGGGCACGGTCCGCATCGCGGGGCACGACATCGCGGCCGACCCCGTCTCGGCGAAGCGGGCGCTCGCGTTCTTCCCCGACGAGCCCCGGCTGTTCGACTACCTGACGGTCCGCCAGCACCTGGCGTTCGTGGCGAGGATCTACGGCGTCGCCGCGTACGAGGACGTGGCGAGGCCGCTCCTCGAGGAGCTGGAGCTCGGCGACAAGGCGGACGTCCTGCCCGGCGAGCTTTCGCGCGGGATGAAGCAGAAGCTCGTGATCGCCTGCGGCCTCCTCCATTCGCCGAGCGTGATCTTCTTCGACGAGCCCCTGACGGGGCTCGACCCGCTCGGGATCCGCCGGATGAAGGACTCGATAATCCGCCGGGCGCGCGACGGCGCCGCCATCGTCCTTAGCTCCCACCTCCTGCACCTGCTCGAGGAGGTCTGCACGCACGTGCTCATCCTCAAGAAGGGCGACAAGGTCGCCGGCGGGACCATCGCGGAGGTCGCGGCGCAGTTCAGCAGCGGCGAGCCGGACGTCAGCCTCGAGGAGGTCTTCATCCGCGCCACGGGCGGATCGGAGAAGTGACCGGAGCGGCCCAGGCCGGCACCCCATGATCGGCGCCCTCGTCTACCTCCGGGTCACCTCGTTCCGCAACTTCGTCGTCTACCGTATAGGCCGGCTGCGCCAGCCGAAGTACCTGATCGGCACCGCGGTCGCGGCCGCGTACTTCTACTTCATCCTGCTGAACAGGTCGGGCATGCCGGGAGGCCCCCCGGGGGCCGCTTCGCCCGCCGCCGCCGATGCGGGCGTCATCGGCATGGCCTTCCTCTGCGTGGGCCTGTCGGCGCTCGCGCTCGCGCGGCTTGCGTTCGCCTGGATAGCGCCGGCCGACAAGCCCGGGCTGCGCTTCAGCGAGGCGGAGATCGCCTTCCTCTTCCCCGCCCCGGTGACGCGCAGGACCCTGATCCACTTTCGGCTGCTGAGCGCCCAGTTTGCCATCCTGTTCACCTCGGTCCTGATGGCCTTCTTCTTCAACCGCTTCGGGTACCTGGGGGGCAACCGCGCGATGAGGGCCGTGGGATGGTGGGTGGTCCTCTCGACCTTCGACCTCCACCTCAACGGGACGAACCTGACCCTGTCGCTGCTGAAGGAGAGGGGCTCCGGCTACCTGCTCTGGCGGGCGGCGGTGGTCTCCGCGATCGTGCTGTACGCGATCGCGGTCGTCTGGTCGGCGTCGATGTTCGCCGGCGCGTCGGTGCAGGGGCTCCTCTCGAGCCCGCTCGGGGTGGGCCACGCCACCCGGGCCATGCTCGATTCCCTTCCGCTGCGCTGGCTCATCCTCCCGTTCAGGATCGTGTTCGGCCCCTATTTCGCCGTCGGGTTTCGGGAATTCTGCGTGGCGATGGTCCCGGCCCTCCTCGTCCTCGGGCTCCACTATTACTGGGTCTCCAACACCCAGGCCTCGTTTGAGGAGGGCTCGATTGCGCTCGCCGAGAAGCGCGCCGCGGCCAGGGCCGCGGCCCTCAGCGGGGAGGCGGGGAGGCTCGGCGCAGCCAAGCCCAGGGCGCGGTCGGGCCCCTTCCCTCTCTCGCCCAGCGGGGCGCCGGAGATCGCCTTCCTCTGGAAGAACCTGCTCTCGATGCACAGCTCGCTGGTCAACCGGCGCGCCGTGCTCCTCGGCCTCTGGATCGTGCTTTGCCTGTCATTCGGCCTGAGGCCCCTCCTCACGGTCCACGCCCGCTCCGGGGGCTTCGAAGTCCTGGGGCCGGTCATCGCCATGCTGTGCGCCATCGTCGCGGTCTACACGCTCCTGCTGGGGCCCCAGGTCGCCCGCCAGGACCTGCGCAACGACCTGCCGAACGCGGACATCCTCAAGACCTACCCGCTGGAGGGCTGGAGGCTGGCCCTTGGCGAGCTGCTCGCGCCGACCGCGACCCTCACGCTCGTCCTGTGGGTCTCTATCCTGGTGTCCGCCTTCGCCATCGACTCGGGGGGGTCGATCGAGTGGCTGACGCCCGGCGTCCGGGTGACCGCGGTCCTGTGCCTCGGCTCGGTCGCGCCCTTCCTCTGCTTCATCCAGCTGCTGGTGCCGAACTCGATCATGGTCCTCATGCCCGGCTGGTACCAGGCATCGCGCTCCCGCGGGGGCGGGATCGAGATGTTCGGGCAGCGGCTGGTCTTCGGGGTCGCGCAGCTCCTGATCGCGCTGGTCGCCGCGGCTCCCGCGGCGTGCGCCGCCGCGCTCATCGTCTTCTCGACGCAGTGGCTGATCGGCGTGGGCCCGGCCCTCGCCGTCGCCTGCGCCGCGGTGCTGGCGATCCTCGCGAGCGAGGCCGCGGTGGGCCTCTGGTGGCTCGGGTGGAGGTTCGAGAGATTCGACCTCTCGAGCGAAATCCGGTGAGGGAATCCCGCCTCATAGCCATAGCGTCGGACGTGGTGGCCGCGACCCAGCGCAGGCTTCCCCCGGAAATCCGCGAGGCGGCCCGCTCGGTGCCCGTGCGCTTCGAGCCCTCGCCCGGCCCGGACGTGCTGGCCGAGGGGTTCGAGGAGGACCTCCTCGGGCTCTTCACCGGCAGCGCGCACGGGAGCGAGCTCTCGGCCGGCAACCCCGAGCCTCCGCGGATCTTCCTCTACACGGCCAACCTGTGGGATTTCTCGGAGGGGGACGTCGAGGCCTACCGCGACGAGGTGCGCCTGACGTACCTTCACGAGCTCGGGCATTTCCTCGGCTGGGACGAGGACCAGATCGCCGCCCGCGGGCTCGATTGACGGCGGCCGGCGCGGAACGGGAACAAGGTTCAATCCGCGCTTTCCAATTCATCGCCGGCCTGCTTTGCTGTTTGTGCCGGGCTCCAGATTCCGGCCACTCCCACCACAGCCGAACCCTGCCATGAAGAAACTGCTCATTTTGTCCCTGATCGCGATATTCGGCGCCGCCAGAGCGCGCGCGGACGATACCCGCACGCCGCGGGCCGACCTCGTCGTCCGCGTCGAGACGTGCGAGGCGATCCTGCGGGAGTTCATGGTGGCCCCCGACACCCAGATACCGCAGTCGGTGTGGCAGAAGGCGCGCGCCGTCATGATCCTCAGCCAGTTCAAGGCCGGCTTCATCTTCGGGGTAAAGGGCGGCTACGGCGTGCTGATGGTCAAGAAGCCGAGCGGCCGCTGGAGCCTTCCCGTCCTGATCGACGCGAGCGAGGCGAGCCTCGGGGTGCAGGTGGGGGCCAAGGACGTCGAGACCGTCTGCATCATCACGGATGACGCGACGCCGCGCCTGCTGTTCGCGAGCCGCCTAAACATCGGCGTCGACGCGAAGGCGGTCGCCGGCCCGAAGTCCGCGGAGGCGGAGAGCAGCGCCAAGAGCGTCTTCATCGCCCCCGTCCTCGTCTATTCGAAGTCGGTCGGGCTATTCGCGGGGGCCACGGTCAAGGCCGGGCACGTCCAGCGCAACGACGTCGCCAACTTCACCCTCTACAACACGTCCTACACGATGCCTGAGCTGCTCTACAGCGACTGGGTGACGCCGCCCGCCGAGGTGCAGCCGCTCATGGCCTACGTGCAGCAGCTGGCCCCCTGAGCCAGCCGACGAGCGCGTCGAGGGCCGCCCCGGCCACGCGCTCCTGGGCGTCGACCCGGGACATCCCGGGGCAGTCGACGCGGCCGCTGGCCACGGCGAAGTCCCCCCCGGGCTGGCGGCGGGCGAGGCCCCACCAGGCGAAGGGCTCCGCGACCTTCCACTCGGCCGACGGCTCGGCGTAGCCCGTCGTGGCCACGCCCAGGTCGGACCCGAAGAGGACGCAGGCCCCCCGGGCCATCTGCTCCGCGACCCGCCCCGAGACGCCGTTGACGGCGCTCGCCTCGGCCCGATCGACCCCGAGGTGGCGGACCTTCCCGTCCAGCGTGTACGCCGTCACGCCGCCCAGGAAGAACTCCGAGGCCCCCGAGACTGCGCCGATCCGGGCCTGCAGCCGCCCGCTCGTGAGGCTCTCGGCGACGGCGAGCGTCAGGCGCGGCCCGCGCAGCATCAGGTCCTTGAGGTCGCTCATCGCCAAGCGGGCGCGCCAGCTGTCCTTGCGGGCATTCTCACGGCGCGGATGATGCGGAAAGGCCGGTGCACTGCGAACGAGAAGTGGACGCCCGTCAGCCGAGCTCGAGCCCGACCGGGCAGTGGTCGCTTCCCGTCACCTCCGGGCTGATCCAGGCGCGCCTGAGCGCCGGCCGCAGCTGCGCCGCGGCTACAAAGTAGTCTACTCGCCACCCGATGTTGCGGGCCCTGCAGTCGCCCATCTGGCTCCACCAGGTGTAGTGGCCCGGCCCCTTCTCGAACTCGCGGAACGTGTCCAGGAACCCTCCGTCGATCAGCCGGCCGAAGCTCGCCCGCTCCTCGTCCGTGAAGCCCGCGTTGCGCCGGTTCGACCTCGGGTTCGCCAGGTCGATCTCCTCGTGCGCCACGTTCAGGTCGCCGCAGAAGACCGCGGGCTTGCCCTTCGACTGCAGCCTCCTCAGGTACGCCCGGAACGCGGGGTCCCACCTCCTGACGCGGTAGTCGAGGCGGGTCAGCCCGCGCTGGGAATTGGGCTGGTAGACGTTGACCAGCCAGAAATCCGGGAACTCCAGGGCCAGCACCCGGCCCTCGGTGTCGTGGACGGCCACCCCCATCCCTCTCCTTGCGCTCAGGGGCTTCACGCGGGTCAGCACCGCGGTCCCGCTGTACCCCTTCTTCTCGGCGCTGTTCCAGAGGACCTCGAACCCGGCCGGCCACTCGACGTGCTGGACGTCGCCCGGGTGGGCCCTTGTCTCCTGCAGGCAGACCACGTCCGCGCCGCACCCGGCGATGAACCGGAGGAGGCCCTTGCCGAGGGCGGCCCGCACGCCGTTGACGTTCCAGGAGACGATGGTCACGCGTTCAATGCCACGCGCCAAGGACCGCGCCCTGGAAGACGCAGAGGACGACGTCGTGGCCGGAGACGATCAGGAAGTGCCTGAAGGTCCGGCTCTCGAACAGCGCGTTTGTCCCCTCGCGCGCCGCCACGAGACCCGCGCCGACGAGCAGCCCGAACTCCGCGCCCCGGAGCGCGCCGGCCGAGTGGTGCGCCGCGATGAGCGCCGCAAGCGTGAACGTCGAGACCACCGTGAGGAGGAACGCCCCGCCCATCATCATCGGTGCGCGCCCCGAGCCGGACCTGATTGATTCGGGGGAGATCTTCATCTCCCGCATCCACGCCCCGCCAAAGAGGTACGGGGAATACCAGGCGAAGCCGAAGCCGATTCCGAGGAGCGAGACGACGATGATGGCGACGGGGCTGAGGTTGGTGAGGGAGTGGATCATGGGGCTCGGGTTCCTGGGGCGCACCTGCACGGCGCGGCGCAGCGGCCAACGATAGCCAGGGCCCGCGGGAAAAAAAGCGCATTCGCGACCGCCCGGATGACACGCTTGGCGCCACCTTCCGGTTGCCAAGGGCGCCCGCCCGCCAAGACTGGCCGCCCCGAATGCCGGCATTCGCACCCATCCCACTCGGCTCTCCCATACCCGACAGCCCCCACGCGGTCTCCTGCAGCCTGCCGACCATGGCCGCCGTCCGCGGCTACGAGGAGAGGGACCCGGCCGTAGTCGGGAGCCTGAGAAGCGGGTACCCCCGGTTCCTCGTCCACCCGTTCTCGCGCCGCCTCGCCTCGGCGCTGGCCGAGCGCCACGGGCTCTCGGGCCGGACGCTCTGGCTCGCCTCCTCCCGCCGGATGGCGGACGCGCTGCTCGCGCACCTGCGGGGCGCCGGCGCCGCGGGGGCCGCGCTCTTCGAGTCCGCCGGCGCGCACGGCGTCTCTCACCCGCAGGCGCCGGACACCGCCCAGCGCGCGAAGCTCTACCTCCAGCACGTGGGGGGATTCATCTCGTCCCGCGAGGCCGAGGACATCCTCGCCGCGGCGGGGATCGGCCCCGCCCCTGCCGCCGAGGCGTATTTCCGGGGGGACGCGGCCGGCGAGGTCCGCGCGGTCCTTCGGCCCCTGTTCGCCGGGGCGGCCGACGCGGACCTGCTGCTCGCGAACTCCGGGATGAACGCCGTGTATTCGGCCTTCCGCGCCGTCGCCGACGTCCAGGCGCGGCGGGGGCGCACCGCCTGGGTGCAGCTCGGCTGGCTCTACCTGGACACGATCGCGATCCTGAGGAAGTTCACGGCGGCGGGGGCCGACTACATCCACCTGCCCGACGTCATGGACCGGGGAGCCCTCGAGCGCCTGTTCGCGGACCGGGGGCCGGGGATCGCCGGGGTCGTGGCCGAGGTGCCGAGCAACCCGCTGATGCAGACCCCCGACGTGGCGGCGCTCGCCTCGCTGTGCCGCGCCAACGGCGCCAGGCTCATCCTCGACCCGTCCCTGGCGTCGGCGTTCAGCGTCGACTGCCTTCCCCACGCGGACGTCGTGGTGAACAGCCTCACCAAGTACACCGGCAGCGACGGCGACATCATGGCCGGCCTGGTCGCGGTCAACCCGGCGTCGCCGGACGCCGGGACCCTCCGCCGCGAAGTCGCCGCGCTGGTCGAGCCCCCCTACCCGCGCGACCTGGCGCGCCTCGCGGCGCAGATACGCAACACGCAGGGGGTCCTTTCCCGGATCGAGGAGAGCACGCCAAAGGTGGCGTCGTTCCTGGGCTCCCACCCGGCCGTCAGGGCCACCTACTGGGCGCTGGATCCCGCCGCGCGCGCCAACTACCTTCGGGTGGCGAGGTCGCCCGGCGCGACCGGCGGGATGATCTCGTTCACCCTGCGCGGCCGGCTCGAGGACTTCTACGACCGGCTGCGCCTGCCCAAGGGCCCGAGCTTCGGCATGCGCACCACGCTCATCTGCCCGTTCATGTACCTGGCCCACTATGACCTGGTGACGTCCGTGGCCGGGCGCGCCGAGCTCGCCAGGAACGGCCTGGACCCGGACCTGCTCCGGCTCTGCGTCGGGACTGAGCCGGCGGGCGACATCATCGGCGCGCTGGACGAGGCGCTCAGGGGTGCCTGATCGCCCCGGGGCCGGCCGTCCACGGGGCGCCCGGGCGGGTCATGCGCACAAACCGGGCCCCGAGCAGGATCGCGGCGGCCGCCAGGCCAGCCGCGAGCCCGATCCAGATCCCGGCGGGCCCCAGGCGGCCGCGGACGCCGAGCAGGAAGCCCAGCGGGAGCGCGATTATCCAGTAGGCGACGAAGGTGATGATAGCGGGCACCCTCACGTCGGTCAGCCCGCGGAGCGCGGCCGCGTTGATCACCTGGCCGCCGTCGAAGAGCTGGAACACGGCGGCGACGACGAGGAGCAGCGCGGCCGTGGCGACGACGGCGGGGTCGCCGATGAAGCAGCGCGCGATCTCGCGCCCGAGCAGGAGGAACACGAGGGCGCTCGCGGCCGCCAGGGCGGCGCCCATCCCGACGCCCCCGAGCCAGATGGGCCGCAGTCTCGAATGGTACCCCGAGCCCGCCGCGGCGCTCATCCGTATCCCGACCGCCATGGAAAGGCCGAGCGAGAACATGAAGGTGAACGCGGCGCACGAGAGCGCGATCTGGTGCGCCGCCAGGGGCACCGCGCCCAGCCAGCCCATCATGATCGTGGCGGCGCCGAACGCCCCGCTCTCGAAGAGGAGGCTGCCCGAGACCGGCAGGCCGACGTGGAGCATGCGCCGCAGCCGGTCCCGCGACAGCGGCGCGAACCATCTCCTCGGCCAGGCCGCGCGCATCGCCGGGTCCAGCCGCAGCCAGGTGAAGATCACCGCCGTGCCGAGGACGCGCGATATCAGCGTCGAGATCCCCGCCCCGGTGAGCCCCAGGCGCGGGGCCCCCAGGTTCCCGTAGATGAAGACCCAGTTCAGGAAGACGTTGAGCGCGACGCCGCAGAGGATCACCAGCATCGGCACCCAGGGGCGGCCCATCGACTCGGCGAACTGGCGGAGGGCGAGGTAGGCGAGCACCGGGACGAGGGACAGCCCGAGAAGCGTGAAGAACGGGTTCACGGCCGCCAGGACCTCCGGCTGCTGGCGGAACCACACCAGGTGGGCGCTCACGCCGAGGATAAGGACGACCTCCAGAGCGCCGGAGCCGACCGCGAGCGCGAGGCCGTGCCTGAGGATCTCACCCGCCTCGTCGTGGCGCCCCGCCCCCCTCGCCCTCGAAGCGAACACGGCGACGGGCGTCAGCAGGCCGACCCCGATGATGAAGAAGAGGTTGAAGACCCCGACGCCGAACGAGGATGCCGCCAGCGGCACCGCCCCCGTGCGCCCGATCATCACGCTGTCGGCGACCCCCATGAGCATCTGGCCCACCTGGCCGATGACGATCGGGACCGCCAGGAGCAGCGTGGCGCGCGACTCGCGGATGACCTCCTTCATTCGAGAGATCTACCCCGGGCCGGCGGGCGATGTCCACCGATACCTTCTGCGGCGGCCCTCGGCCCGGGCCGCCCCGGGGCGCGCGAGCCTCAGCGCACCTTGCGCACCCGGATCGCGTACACCTTGGCGGCGGCGTCCGGCGCCGTGAAGCGGACGACCTCGGTCGAGCCCCCGGCGAGCGACAGCACCTGCCACGGGACCCCGGGCCCGACCGCGTTGCCCAGGTCGTCCAGGAACACGCACTGAATCTGCACGCGCGTCGGCCCGCTCTCGCGGTTCTTCACGTTCGCGATGACCTCCAGCCTCCCGTCCCCGAGCGTGCGCTCCTGCAGGCCGGTGCAGTTGACCGCGGCCCCGGTCGCGGCGTCGAGCGCGGCGAAGCGGTCGGTGTTTTCGACCGTGAACTTCGTCGAGTCCCGGGGCGCCTGGGTTGCCGGGGCCGTCGCGCATCCCGCGAGGCATCCGAGGCCGCAGAGCGCCGCAAGGAGGGAGAGGGAGGGCCGCTTGGTCATTCTTGGTCGGTTGTTCTGTTAGGGTATGCGCTGAGACTGCGCCGGCGCGGGTATGTTCAGTCATTATTCCCCCCCGTTCGTCAATCGTTTGCAAATCCCCGGCCGAGCCGCGGCGCTTGCGCCGGGGGGCGCACCCTGCGACGATCCCGGAGGCCTCCCCGCCCATGACCCGCTTTGTCCTCGCGATCGACCAGGGCACGACCTCATCCCGCGCGATCCTCTTCGACAGCCGCGGGCGGCCCGTCGCCTCGGCCCAGCAGGAGTTCAGGCAGCACTTTCCCCACCCCGGCTGGGTGGAGCACGATCCCCGGGACCTCTGGGACACGTCGCGCGGGGCCGCCCTCGCGGCGCTCAGGAGGGCCGGCGCCGGCCGCGGGGACATTGCCGCCGTCGGCATCGCGAACCAGCGCGAGACCACCCTGGTCTGGGAGCGTGCCACGGGCCGCCCGATCCACAGGGCGATCGTCTGGCAGGACCGGCGCACTGCCGGGGCCTGCGCCCTGCTCGAGCGGGCGGGCCTCGGGCCCCTGTTCAGGCGCAGGACGGGCCTCCTGCTCGACCCCTATTTCTCGGGGACGAAGATCTCGTGGATACTGGACCACGTCCCCGGCGCGCGCCGCAGGGCGGCCAGGGGCGAGCTCGCGTTCGGGACCGTCGACACGTGGCTGCTCTGGAAGCTCACGGGGGGCCGCGTGCACGCCACGGACGCCTCGAACGCCTCGCGCACGCTCCTCGCCGCCCTGGCCACGGGCTCCTGGGACGCCGAGCTAGCCCGGGCCCTGCGCGTGCCGGCGGAGGTCCTGCCCGAAATCCGGCCGAGCAGCGGGGTCTTCGGCGAGATCGACTCCATCGCGGCCCTGCGCGGCGTTCCCGTGGCGGGGATCGCAGGGGACCAGCAGGCCGCCCTCTTCGGCCAGGGATGCTTCCGGAGAGGGATGGCCAAGAACACCTACGGGACCGGGTGCTTCATGCTGATGAACACCGGCAGCCGCCCCGTCGCCTCGCGCCACCGGCTCCTCTCGACGATCGCCTGGCGGATCGGCGCGCGCACCGAATACGCCCTCGAGGGGAGCGTCTTCGTCGGTGGCGCGGTCGTGCAGTGGCTGCGCGACGGCCTCGGCCTGATCTCGCGCTCCTCGGACGTGGAGGCGCTCGCGGCGCGGGTCCCGGACAACGGGGGCGTCGTGATCGTGCCGGCGTTCGCGGGCCTCGGGGCCCCGCACTGGGACCCGGCGGCGAGGGGGGCGATCGTCGGGGTCACGCGGGGCACCTCGGCGGCGCATCTCGCCCGGGCCGCGCTCGAGAGCATCGCGTTCCAGACTGCCGACCTGATCGGCGCGATGGAGGCGGACTCCGGGCGGCGGATCCGGGAGCTCAGGGTCGACGGCGGCGCGTCGGTCAACAACGCGCTGATGCAGTTCCAGAGCGACCTCATCCGGACCGCCGTCGTGCGCCCGCGGGTGACGGAGACGACGGCGCTCGGGGCGGCCGCCCTGGCGGGCCTGGCGGTCGGCTTCTGGAAGGACCGCTCCGAGGTCGCCGGGCTTGCCGGACGCGACCGCACGTTCCGCCCGCGGATGCCCCGGGCAGCGCTCCAGGGCCTGCGGGCGGCCTGGGCCCGCGCCGTTGGGACCGCACGGCACTGGGCCGCGCCGTTCCCGTGACCCATACTTTCCCCATGAAGAAAATCATCGTTTCCGTGCTCCTCGCGGCGGTTCCCGCCCGGATTCTCGCCGGCGAATTCCCCGGCGCCGACGACCTGGTCGCCCGGCGGGTGCCCTGGCTCAGGGACCGGGTGCGGTTCGAGCGGCTGGCGGGCGCCCCGCTGGACGCGTTCGAGCTGCGCGGCGAAGGCGGCGGGCTGGTTGTCCGGGCCTCGGGCGCCAACGCAGCCGCGGAAGGCCTCGGGTGGTACCTGAAGTACTGGTGCCACCGGTCGATGTCCCACATGGGGGACAACCTGTCCCCCGTCGGGCCCCTGCCGCTCCCGGACAGGCCCGTGCGGGTGGACGCGAACGCGCGCTACCGCTACGCCCTGAACTACTGCACATTCAACTACACGATGAGCTTCTACTCCTGGGCCGACTGGGAGCGCGAGCTCGACTGGATGGCGCTCAGCGGCGTGAACCTGATGCTGGTCGCGAACGGCGAGGAGGCGGTCTGGCGCAACACGCTCCGGCGCCTGGGGTGCTCGGAGGCGGAAATCGCCGCGTTCATCCCCGGCCCGGGCTACACCGCGTGGTGGCTTATGGGGAACCTTGAGGGCGAGGGCGGGCCGATGACGCCCGCGATGATCGAGCGCCGCAGCGACATTCAGCGCAGGATGATTTCCCGCATGCGGTCCCTCGGCATCGAGCCGCTGATGCCGGGCTTCTACGGGATGGTGCCGGCGTGCCTGAAGGCCAGGCTCAAGGCCCACATCGTCGCCCAGGGCGACTGGAACGGGGGCCGCCGCCCCGACATCCTCGATCCGACCGACCCCGAATTCGCCCGGATCGCCGGCATATACTACGAGGAGATGGGAAGGCTCTACGGCGCGGACCTGCGCTTCTTCTCCGGCGACCCCTTCCATGAGGGGGGCGTGATGGCCGGCGTGGACCTCGGGCGCTCCGGCGTGGCGATCCAGGCGGCCATGCAGAGCCGCTTCCCCGGCGCCGTGTGGGTCCTGCAGGGCTGGATAGACAACCCTCGCAAGGAGCTCATCGCGGCCGCCGACAAGTCCCACGTGCTGGTCCAGGAGCTGTTCGGAGAGCAGACGCACAACTGGGAGACGCGCCGGGGCTATGAGGGCACGCCGTTCGTCTGGTGCTGCATCGACGACTTCGGCGAGCGGCCCGGGCTCTTCGGCAAGCTGCAGCGCTACGCGGACGAGACCTACCGCGCGCGCACCGGCGAATTCGGCCGGTACATGCAGGGCGTCGGGATCATGCCCGAGGGCATCGACAACAACCCGGTCGCCTACGACCTGGTGCTGGAGCTGGCCTGGCGCCCCGAACATGTCGATGCGGCCAAGTGGCTCGAGGGCTACGTCCAGTACCGCTACGGCCGGTCCGACCCGGACCTCGACGGGGCATGGGCCCTGCTCCTGCGGACGGCCTACGGCAACTTCAACGGCGGCATCCCCGAGAACGTCCTCTGCTCGCGGCCGAAGATGCCCGCCGGCTCGGTGACCACCTGGGGCAGCCTGGACATCGGCTACGACCCTGCCGTGTTCGCGCGCGCGGTCGACCTGTTCGCGCGGGCCGGGGCCAGGTTCAGGGACGTCGAGACGTACCGCCTGGACCTCGTCGCCTTCAGGACGCAGGTCCTGTCCAACGAGGCCTGGCGCGTCTCGTCCGAGCTCGCGTCGGCCCTCGGGGCGAGGAACCGCGCCGCGTTCGAGGAGGCCGCCGGCCGTTTCCTCGACCTGGGCCGGGCCACGGACGAGCTCCTGGACACCGAGGCGTTCTACCGGCTGGCCACCTACCAGGCCCAGGCGCTGCGCTACGGGTCGACACCCGAGGAAAGGCGAAACTGCCTGCGCAACGCGATGATGCTCATAACGTATTGGGGAGGCAATGACAGGAAGCTGGAGGAGGTCCACGACTACGCCTACAAGGCGTGGGCGGGGATGATGAGGTCGTACTACCTCACGCGATGGAGGACGTACCTTGATTACCGGCGCAGTCAGTGGGACGGCGGCAGCGCCCCGGCGCCCGATTTCTTCGCGTTTGAGCACAAGTGGGTCGACGACACGTGCGCGGCCGCGCCGGCCGGCGCCCCGTAGGAATTGTGGATTGTGTCGGGCTTGAAAGCCGCTTTCATGGGGCCAAGCCACTGAGCACATGAACAGATCCCTCCGATTCGGCCTGGTGCCGATAGCGCTCGCGCTCGTCGGCGCCCTCAGGGCCGACGACCAGGCCGCCCCCGCGCAGCATCCCGACGACGTAGCAACCCTGCGCGCGGACAACAAGCAGCTCTCGGACGAACTCGCTGCGGCGTGGAAGGAGGCCGACCGGCTCAAGGCCGACCTCGCGGCCGCCCAGGCGGCGGCGGCCAGGAGCTCGGACGAGGCGGCGGACCTGAGGAAGCAGCTCGACGCCTCCAAGGCGCAGGCCCCGAAGGCCGAGGTCGCGCCGGCACCGGCGCCGGCGGACTCCGATTCGGCGAGGCAGCTCGCCGACGCGCAGGACAAGCTCGCGATGTCGCTGAGGAGCTTCACCGTCGTCCAGGACGAGAACACGCAGCTCAAGGCCTCGCTGGACAAGGCCAACTCCGACAACGCCTCGGTCAGCCAGCAGCTTGACGCGGCCCGCGCGTCGATAGCGTCGCTCCAGGCGCAGGCCGCCGCAACGGCCCAGGTCGCTGGGCAGGTCGAGCCCCTTCGCTCGGAGCTCAGGCAGTCCCAGGACGAGGCGAGCCGGCTCGCCATCGAGAACGCCCAGTTCCGTACGCGCCTCGCCCTCCAGTCTTCCGGCCCCGGCGCCACCAGGCCGTCGCCCACGCGCCCCGGGCAGGCCTCCGCGGCGAGCGCGCCCACGGCCCCGTCCGAGGCCGCGGCCGCGCCGGCCGCCCCCGCGCCGAGGACCCACGTGGTCGTCGAGGGGGACACACTGACGAAGATCGCGCGCAAGTACTACGGGTCGTCCAGCCGCTGGGAGGACATCCTCAACGCGAACCGCGACACCGTGAAGGACGAGAAGAGCCTTGTCGTGGGGAGCACGCTCAAGATTCCCTGAGCGGCAGCCTCCGGCCCCCTGAAGTCGTCCCGCGGCTGAAATGGATGGTTACCCGCCCGGCGCCGCGCGCCACCAGATGGGAGACGCCCAGCCGGCGCCCGCGCTGGCGACCCAGTTCAACGGCGTGTCCGTCGTGGCCAAGGCCAACGTGTACTTCGACGGGGGCGTCGTCAGCCACACGATACTGCTCGCGGACGGGCAGAGGAAGACCCTCGGGCTGATCCGCCCGGGCTCCTTCCACTTCAACACGGACGCCCCCGAGCGCATGGAGATCGTCGAAGGGACGTGCCGGGTCACGATCGACGGCTCGGCCGAGGCGAGCACCCAGCAGCCGGGCTCGCATTTCCAGGTTCCCGGAAAGAGCGGCTTCCTCATCGAGGTGGAAAGCGGCGTCTGCCAGTACATCTGCTCGTTCCTGCATTGAGGCCCGCCTGCGCCGCCGGCCGCGGGCGTGTCAAGGGAGGGATCCACGCCGGATTTCACGCCGGGGAGGCCGTTCGCCCGCTCGAATCCCGAAAACGGCCCTCAAAATGCCTCCCCCGAACATCGTCAGTTTTACCAATATTTTTACACAACACGACCCAGCGGGTTGAGAAAGCCTTACAAGATGCAGTAGGATGGCTAATTTAACAACTTGCTTTTCTGTAGCACGTTACTCAATAATGCAGCCGATGTCGCGGCAAGGTACCCGCCCAGGGACTCCAGAATCACCTACCTTATGACCCAGATTCCGGATCTGAGCCGGAATTCTTTACATTTTTTTCCCAAAACTTTACGCTGCAAGTCTCTCCCGGCGTGCCTTCGATCGAGGAAGTCTGCAGACTCAGAGTGGCCAGTAAGCGCGGCCAATTCATAATGCATTCATCATTCAGAGCCGCTTGCAAGGGATTCACGTTGGTTGAGATAATGATAGTCGTAGTCATCATCGGCCTCCTGGCCACGATGGCTATCCCCGCATTCCAGCGCGTCACCCAGGCGACGCAGGACAAGGCGGTGCTTAACAATGCCCGGCAGCTTTCGTCCGCGGCAGACCAATATTTCATGGAGTCGGGCGTTTCGACAGTGACCCTTTTCGACCTGATCGGCCCGACCACCTACATCAAGGCCCTCAACTCGGTCGCCAGCGAGGTCTACCCAAGCGGTTTCTCGCAGGGCACGACGATCACGGTCAATTCGGTCGCGGGAATCCGCACGATCACCTACCTGAACTGACGCCTACCGCCCCCAGCGGAACCTCGGCGAGCCCAGGCCCGAGTCGTCCTCGCCCCTGTTGAAGACCCTCACCGCCGAGGACGCCAGGACGACAACCGTCAACGCGAGCGCGCCCAGCGAGAGCGGCACGGGGAAGTAGAACTCCCCGAGCACGGAGCCGCGCATCAGGTCGACCGCGTACGCGACCGGGTCGAAGTGCGCGGCGACCTGCATCCAGCCGGGAGCGGCCCTCAGCGGGTAAAGCCCGCCTGACAGGAAGAACATCGGCAGGAGAACCGCGTTGCTGACGACCGGGAAAACGGTGGTCGAGCTGAACCGGCAGGCGATGGCCACGCCGATCGTGGAGAACGTGACGGCGGCGAGCGCCATGGCGCCGATCATCTCGACGGTCTCGAGGGGGCTTAGCGACGCGCCCGCAAGCGGGGCGAAGGGCAGAAGGATCATGCCCTGGACGAGCGCCTGCAGGGCACCGGCGACTATCTTGCCGACGGCGATCGCCGGCCTGGGGATCGGGGCGACGAGCACCGCCTTGAAAAACCCGATCTGGCGGTCGAAGACGATGGCGATCGCCGCAAACGACGCAGAGAACAGCAGCGAAAGCCCCATCGTCCCCGGAAAGATGAAGCGCCTGTAGTCGAGGCCGCCCATCCTCGAGCTCGCGCCGATCCCGGCGCCGAGCACGAATAGGTAGAGGAGCGGCTGGACCAGCCCCGCCACGAGGCGCGTGCGGTCCACCCAGGCCCGCTTCAGGTCCAGGATGACGATGGCGGCTATGCCGCGCATCATGGCCTGCCTCCCCCCTCCAGCCCGCGGCCGGTCAGCTTGAGGAAGACGTCCGCCAGGCTCGGGGCGTGGACCTCGGCGCGCTCGACCCTCACGGGGAGATGGCGCAGGATCTCCGGCAGCACGGCGGCGGGATCGGAATGCAGAAGCACGATCCCCTGGCCCCCGGGCTCCGGGTCGAACCCGTGTTCCACGAGCCAGGCGCGCGCGCGCAGGTCGTCATCCGTCGTCAGGCTCACGATCCCCCCGCCGAGGCGCGCCTTCAGCTCGCGCGGCGTCCCCAGCGCCACGATGAGGCCGCAGTCGATCAGCGCGATCCTGTCGGCCACGTCAGCCTCCTCCATGTAATGTGTCGTGAAGAACACCGTCCGCCCGGCCTCGGCGAGGCCGCGCACCTGGCCCCAGAAGACCCGGCGCGCGTCGACGTCCAGCCCGAGGGTGGCCTCGTCGAGGAAGAGGATCCGCGGATCGGTGACGAGCGCGCGGGCCAGCTCGAGCTTCCTGCGCTGTCCCCCGGAGAGCTGCATCGCGCGCCTGTCCGCGATGTTCGCTATGCCGAGCTGCGCCAGGACCTCGGACGCCCGCTTGCGCGCGCCGGCGAGCGAGAGGCCGTAGAGCAGGCCCATCAGGAAGAGGTTGTCGCGGCCGCTGAGGCGCTGCTCGATCGCAGGCTCCTGGAAGACGATCCCCATCTCGCGCCGGATCGAGTCCCTCTGCCCGACCACGTCCCTGCCGAGGACCCAGGCGAGGCCGGAGGTCGGAGCGCGCAGGGTCGCGAGGATCGAGAAGAGGGTGGTCTTGCCCGCCCCGTTCGGCCCGAGAAGGGCGAACATCTCCCCCCGCTCCACCCGGATGTCCACGCCGCGAAGCGCCTCGACCTTGCCGTAGTGCTTCACGAGCGCCCTCACGTCCACGGCGGCCGTCGGATCGTCTGCGGGTCTCGCCGGGGCTGTCGACATCGCGCTTGTGAAAGCGAGGGCGGGCGGGATGGCAACACGTCTTTTCCCAGAATGCCGTGTTGCCATGGCGCCCCGCGTGCCTTTGGTCGTTTGGCAACCCCTATGCGGAGCTACGTCTACATCCTCCTGCTCGGCGCCGCGCTTCTGACCCTCGCCCTCGTCGTGCGCTCGGGGATGTTCGCGCGCAAGAACCCGGGCGAGCCGCTTAACGCCGCGATGCGGGCGGCCCTGGCCCAGACGACCCCCGAGCTGTCGGAGGGGGACGCAACCCTGATCAGGAGGCAGTATCCGACCGCGTACACGTCGCCATCCGGCCTGATGTACCTGAACCGGGCGCCCGGCACCGGCACGGCGACCCCGAAGGCCGGGGACACGGTGGTCGCGAACTACGTCGGGCGCCTTCTTGACGGGACCCCCTTTGACAGCTCGAGCGCGCACGGGGGGCCCGTGACCTTCCAGGTCGGCGTGGGCAAGGCGATCAAGGGCTGGGACGAGGCGTTCCTCACGATGAGGAAGGGCGCCAAGAGGACGCTGATCATCCCCTACTGGCTCGGCTTCGACGGGCCAAGCCGCCCGCCCGCCGTCCCCTACAGGGCGACGGTCGTGTTCGACGTCGAGCTGGTGGATTTCCGCTGACCGGCTACTCGTGGTAGCGGGTAATCGGCGCGTGCAGCTTGTCCACGAGGCCCGGGTCGAACATATGGAACCTCGAGTCGATCTCGGGGGCGCTGAATTGCGCGGCCAGCAGCCCGGCGGCCACAAGGGTGCCCTTCGCCAGCTTCCTTGCCGCCTGGCGCCGCCCCTTGGCGGGCGGCGTCGGGCGCTTCGCGGGCGTCCGCGACCGGCCGGGGCGCGTTTCCGGGTGGTGTTCCATGGGCTTCCGCTCGGGAGTGCGACAGCCGGGGAATCGATTCGTTCCGCTAGAGCCCCGCGTAGCCCCCGTTGCGTTTGATCCAGGCCTCCGCGGCCCGCCAGCCGGGGAACACCGCCTCCACGCACTCCCAGAACCGCGGCGAGTGGTTCATCTCGCGGAGGTGCATGAGCTCGTGGTGGATAATGTAATCCCGGACGGACTCGGGCGTCAGTATGAGCCTCCAGTTCAGCGAGACCGCCCCCGACGCGGTGCATGATCCCCAGCGCGAGCGCTGGTCGCGCACCGAGACCCGCGACAGGTTCATGCCCGTCTGGGCCGCGAGCTCCCATGCGCGCGCGGGCAGCTCGACCTTGGCGAGGCGGATGAAGCGGGCCTCGAGGGCCGGCCGCAGGTCGTCCTCCAGCCTCGGAACCCGGAAGACGTCGGACCCGAGGCACACCGACGGGCGGCTCCCCGCGCAGGCGCACCGTATCTCGGCGAAGTCCCCCCGCCAGAGGACGCGGGTTCCGAGCGTCCACACCTCCGCGGCGCGCGGCCTCAGCCGCTGGCGCACCCGGGCGCGCTCGAGCCACTCGCGGTTGAGCTCGACGAAGCGCTCGGCCTCGCGCAGCGATCCGCGCGCGGGGATTGTCGCGACCGCGACCCCGTCCCGCTTCAGGGAGAGCCTGTAGGCGCGGGCGCTTGCGCTCCGCCTGAAGACGATCGCGCCCCTGGGCCCGTCCGCGGCGGCGGGCGGCGCCCGGTGCACGCCGTGCTCGGGCGCAAACTGCCCGAACCAATCATGCTGCTTCCAGTCGGTCACGTCGGCATTTCCGGCGTCGGTTCTTGACGGGCGCGGCGGGCGGGTCGAGGGCAAAGCGAGCCCGCCCGCGCGACCGGGTCCACCCCTCTCCGGCCCGGGCCCGCCCGCGGTCACGCGGGCGCTCCGGCCTGCCTGCGCAGCCCCAGCGCCCCGCCGACGGCGACGAGTCCGGCGCCGATCGCGAGGACCCAGGCGGCCCGCGCGAGCATCCCCTCGGCCATCCACGAGCACAGTCCAACCTCGACAGGGTCACGGAACGCGAAGGCTCCCCCCCCCGGCGGAACCTCGACGACGACGCGGACGCCCGGCCCCGAGCCCGCGAAGAGTTGCGCGGCATGCCACCCGCCCGCCGGCCCCTCGAGGCGGATCGGGCGGCCCCTGCCGTCACCCGATTCCAGATAGGCAACCGCCGGGCCGCCGAGGTAGGCCAGCTCGATGACCGGGAGCCGTCCCTCCGGCAGCGGCCGGCTCACGAACCTCGCCGGCCCCCCGGCAGCGGCCCACTCCGGCGGCCCCGAGAAGCCGCTGGATTCGGGCGATTCGCGCAGGGCAAGCGGCGGCCGCAGCTCCTTTGGCAGGAGCTGCCTGATCGTCGGGTGCGAAAGCATGAGCGCCAGGGTCCACGGACTACTGTAGGGCAGCTCTTCCGGCGGTGCCGACATCAGCAGCGCCCTGTCGCCCGTGGCCACGTATCCGCGCACCCGGCGGGCCTTGGCGGCCTCGAGGGTCCGGTAGCCTCCGAGATCGGTGAGCGCCCGGGCGGACACGCCGGCCAAGCCCACGCCGAACACGACGATCCAGAGCGAGGCGATCGCAACGGAGAACCGCCGCCCGTCAAGGAGCCTGACAAGCGCGACCGAGTTGGCGACCAGGCTGATCGCATACAGGTCGCCATAACGGGGGATGCCGAGGATCTGCGCGCGGCCATAGGCGAGGGAGGCCATCTGCATCCAGCACCAGATCCCGAGCCCGAGAAGGGCCAGGTCGCGGCCGCCCGGCCGTCTTCCCGATGCCAGTCCAATGGCAAGGATTGCCATGGGAAGCTGGAGACACACGGCGGTCGGCAGGTACCAGCCGATGGGCCGGCCAAACGCGGCCGCCGACAATCGCAGCCAAGCGCCCAACGACGACGCCCTGTAGACGGACGCTGCGGGGACGTTGTGGACAAGGACCACGCCGGCCAGGCAAAGGGCGCCGAGGAGGCCTGCGGCCCAGCCCTCGGCCCGCGTCATCCTCCGCCGCCGCGCGACACCAAGAGCGAGGACGGCCAGCACCGCCGCAGCCGCGAGGAAGCCCGAGGCCATGGTGCCGAGCCCGAGGATCCCGACCGCGTAGCCCGCCCACCAGCGCCGGTCCAGCGGCTCGGACGTGAGGCAGAGCCAGACGTGCCCGAGCGCGGCCCAGCAGAGGAAGTAGAACTGGGACTGAAACCCGCCGAGCGTGTTCTCCCAGGCGAAAGGGCCCATGAACTCACCGAGGACCACGGTTGCCGGCACGGCGAGCCAAGCGCCCCTTGCGAGGCCAGCGGCAAACGCGACCAGTGCCCCGGCGAGCCCGGCGTGGATCAGCGCGTTGACGGTCATCTCGAGTCGGGGATCCCACTGGCGGTTGGCAAGCGTCAGCGAGAAGTTGACGAGTCGCGTGAAGACGATCCGGTGCTCGTTGTGAGGCACCCAGAAATACTTCGCCTTAAGGTTGTGGTCGGCCTGGGGGATGTAGAGCAGCTGGGCCTCCCCCATCCATTGGTCGTAGGTCGGCACGGGGCTCCCGTCGTCGCGGATGAGCAGGAGCTTCGTCCCGAACACGGCCGCAATGACGCCGGCGATGACGAAGGCCAGCGCCGTCCTCCGGGAGGCGCTGGCCG
>Ga0181523_10001156_pt1 | contig 28608 bp, 16 predicted proteins | sample PEATcosm2014_Bin_43_FD_119752 | JGI IMG/M metagenome (GOLD analysis project Ga0181523, IMG submission 119752) | Peatland microbial communities from MTU Mesocosm Facility, Houghton, MI, USA - PEATcosm2014_Bin05_30_metaG | ecosystem: Environmental > Terrestrial > Soil > Wetlands > Peat | place... | reverse complement strand
CGAACCGGAGGTTCTCGAGGAGCTCGACCTGTGGGACCAACTGTGCCAACTCGTCGCGAACCGGGCCGAGCTCCCACCTCTCGTCCGGCGCACCCTTGGGCCGCCCGAGGTGGGTGCACGCAGTCACATGGGCTCCCCGCCCGATCAGGTACTCAAGGGTGGGCACTGCGGCACGGATCCGGAAGTCGTCGACCACCGTCGGGGCCTCACCGGCGCAGGGGCGCAGGGGGACGTTGAAGTCGACGCGGACCAGAACGCTGCTGCCCTCGATATCCGGGAGATCGGCGAGCAACGGCAATCCCTCCAGCAACGGATTCTGCCCATGATCACCCATCGTCACTCCTCCCCCAACTCCCCTCGACATGCCTCCGGAATCCTCTCGCCTTCCCTCAGGAGCCGGCACCCATCAGCAGCGAGAGGTCGACGAGCCTGTTTGAGTATCCCCACTCATTGTCGTACCAACCCTGGACCTTGACCAGCGTGACTCCCGAGGCCGACGGCATCACCATGGTCAAGCCGGCATCGAACGTGCACGAGGCCGGGCTGTCCACGATGTCGGACGAAACGATGGGGTCCTCGGTGTAGACCAGCACCTTCGAGAGCGGGCCCGACGAGGCTGCCGCGGCAAATGCCGCATTGACCTGCTCGACCGAGACGGGACCGGGGACAACCGCGGTGAAATCGGTGATCGACCCATCGGGTACGGGCACCCGGAGTGCGCAGCCGTCGAGTCGGCCCTTCATCGAGGGGAGCACCAACCCGGTGGCGCGGGCCGCCCCCGTCGACGCCGGGATGATGTTGACGGGAGCAGCACGGGCCCGCCGCAGGTCCTTGTGGGGGAGGTCCAGCAGATTCTGATCATTGGTGAAGGCGTGGACCGTCGTCATCATGCCGCTCTCGATCCCGAACGCATCATCGAGCACCTTCACCATCGGGGCAAAGCAGTTGGTGGTGCACGAGGCGTTGGACACGACGAAGTCCTTGGCCGGATCGAACTCCGAGTCGTTCACCCCCATCACGAAGGTGGCGTCCACGCCGGTGGCCGGAGCGGCGACGATCACCCGGGTGGCTCCGGCATCGAGGTGGGCAGCTGCCGATTCCCGAGTGGTGAACCGCCCGGTGGACTCGATCACCACGTCCGCGCCAAGCTCACCCCAGGGCAACGCCTTGGGGTCCCGCTCGGCCAGCACGGCGATCGGACCGGAATCCAGGACGATCGACGAGCCGGAGACCTCCGCCTCGCCGGCGAAGCGGCCGTGTGTGGAGTCGAACCGGAGGAGATGGCACAGCGTCTCCGGCGAGGTCAGGTCGTTGATGGCCACCACCTCGACATCCGCGCCCATCAAACGGGCAGCTCGAAGATAGAGGCGCCCGATGCGCCCGAAGCCGTTGATGCCTATCCGTACCGTCATGGCCTTCCCACCTCACCCTTCAGCGATCCGTGCACACCCATCACACGTTGGAGTCCGGGCTGATGCCCCTCCGCCCAACGGAGAACGGCGACCACGCTACGGCATTCTCGTGGCCGGCGGCACTATCCGAGCAGATCGGCGAGTGCCGACGCCAGTTTGACCGGGTCATGCGCCAGTCCACTGGGGCGGGCCAGGTCGACGTCGACCACCGGGATGTCCGGATTCCCGAGAGGGAGGGCCGAGGTGTCGCACAAGACCACATCGACGGATACTCCGTGGGCCGCCAGGGCCCCGAGATGCATCGCCACGTCGAATGCCTCGGTTTCGGGCACCTGGGGTCGAAGATTGCAGACGTAGACGGTGCGGGCGTCAGATCGGTTGACGCCCTCGCGGATCTCGGGAACGGCGATGGCGGCCAGCACGCTCGTGAAGAGGGACCCGGGGCCCAGAACGATCTGGTCGGCCTCCTCCAGCGCCACGAGGGCCTGTGCCGGGGCCTTGGGATCGGCGGGTACCAGGGAGACGCTCCGGATGTCGTTGGTGGCCATGACGGCCACCTGGCCCGCCACCGGGCCGCCGACAGCGTCCGCCTTCAGGACCACCGGCTCGACCGTGGCGGGCAGCACCCTCCCCCGCACCCGGAGCAGTCGGCACGCTTCGTCGAGTGCATCGATGGGGTCGCGGGCGACCTCCATCAGGCCGGCCAGGATCAGGTTGCCGAGGGAGTGTCCCGCCAGTTCGGCCTCGGTGAAGCGGTGCTCGAATGCCAGGGCCAGGGGTGATCCGGGCTCGGCCAGGGCAACCAGGCACTTGCGCAGGTCACCCGGCGGGATGATGTGGAGGAGTTCGCGGAGCCGCCCGGACGAGCCGCCGTCGTCGGCCACCGAGACGACGGCGGTCGCTCGATCCGTGTAGGTGCGGACGGCCCGCAGGGTCGCGGCAAGGCCGTGGCCGCCGCCGATGGCCACCACCCGGGGCTGCCGGGCCGCGGGACCGGCACGTGGCTGCGGGCTCATCGTTCGACATCCCGGTGGAACACCGTGGTGGGTATGCCGTGCCGATCCAACCGGCGCACCATCTCCTCGGCGAGCACCACCGACCGGTGCCGGCCACCGGTGCAGCCCATGGCCAACGTCAAGTATGACTTCCCCTCCCGCATGTACGCGGGGATCAACATGGTCAGCAGGTCCTCGAGCTTGTCGAGGAATTCGAATGTCTCCGGACGCTCGAGGACGTACTCCCTCACCTCCGGATCGAGGCCACTGTGGTGGCGCAGCGCCTCGTCCCAATATGGGTTCGGCAGGAATCGGCAGTCGAACATCAGGTCCACGTCGAGCGGCACCCCGTACTTGAAGCCGAACGAGACGATCGAGGTCCGCATGGTGCTCCCCGGTTCCTCTCCACCGAATACCTCGATGAGCCGGGTGCGCAGCTGATTCACATTGAGCTCGCCGGTGTCCATCACCAGGTCGGCTCGGTCCCGGAGCCCCTCCAACAGGAGCCGCTCTTCGGCGATCGAGTCGATCACGCCGCGGGCGGCCTGGGGGTGGCGCCGGCGGGTGCCTTCGAACCGCCGGATGAGCACGTCGTCGGCGGCGTCGAGGAACAGGATGCGCACCCGGTTCCGCCCCGCCTCAAGCGCGTCCACCGCGGGCAGCACGTCATCGAGGTCTCCCCCGCCACGGCCGACGACGAAGGCCACACGCTCCATCTCCGAACCCGTGCGGTCGACCAGCTCGGACACCTTGGAGATCAGGGCCGATGGCATGTTGTCGATCACGAACCAGCCGAGGTCCTCCAGGGTGGCCGCCGCCGTCGAACGGCCGGCCCCGGACATGCCGGTCACCACCAGATACTCGCTCATCCGTCCACCCTTGCACGCCTCTCGGTCGATCCATTCGGGGACAGTGGCGTGTGCAACCGGTCGAACACGGCGGCACCCACCTCGGCCGGCAACCACGATACGCCCATCAGGTCGTCCTTCGAGGCGCCCCGCAGTCCGGCCAGGCCCCCGAATTGGTCCATCAACCGCGCCCGGCGCTTCGGCCCCAGCCCCTTGACCCCATCAAGTGCACCCATGGTCATGCGTTTGCCCCGCAGGGTGCGGTGGTAGGAGATGGCAAAGCGGTGCGCCTCGTCCCGCAGGCGCTGGAGGAGGTAGAGACCCTCGGACTGCCTGGACAACCGGATCGGTTCGGAGCTGCCGGGCCGGTAGACCTCCTCGAAGCTCTTCGCCAGCGAGGCGATCGGGATGCGCTCGGTGAGCCCGAGCGAGGCCAGCACCCGTACCCCCACGTTGAGTTGGCCCAGCCCTCCGTCGAGGAGGAGCAACTGGGGTCGGTAGGCGAATCGCCGTCTGGTCGAGCTCTCGGACGGGGCCGGCCCTGCCGGGGTCGCCTCGGACGGGGCCGTCCCTGGGGTGCCGCCAGGTCCCACGTTGTCGGAACGGGCACCACCAGGCTCCTCGGCCAGGAGGGCGGTCAGGCGGCGGGTGAGCACTTCCTCCATCGCCGCGTAGTCGTCGTTGCCGGGCACGGATGCCACCCGGAAATGACGGTAGTCGCTCTTCTTGGGCAGTCCATCCTCGAACACAACCATTGATCCCACGTAGTCGGTGCCCTGGAGATGGCTCATGTCGTAGCACTCGATGCGGAGGGGGGCTTCGGGCAGCCCCAGCTCGCGCTGGAGCGACTCGAGGGCCCGGGCCCGGCTGTTGTGGTCCGATGTCCGGTGCAGGCGGTGACGGACGAAGGCGTCGCGTGCGTTGTTCTCCACGGTCTCGAGCAACGACCGTTTGGGGCCCCGGACCGGGACCCGCAAGGCGACCGGGCCACCCCGCCGTTCGGTGAGGTACTCGACCACCGCGTCCGCATCGCTCGGCATGGTCGGGACCAACACCTGCCTCGGCACGCCGGAGGCCGACTCCGCGTAGACGTCGATCAGGATCCTCTCGATCAGCTGGGGCGCAGTCAGGTCCTCGACCTTGTCCACGAAGAGGGCCAGGCGTCCGACCACCTTCCCCGATCGCACGTGGAAGACCTGCACCGCCTCTTCCAATTCGTCCCCGGCCACACCGACCACGTCCAGGTCCTCGGGACGCTCGAGCTCCATCTGGCGGACCGCGTCCGCGGCGCGGACCGCCTCGAGCTTGTCCCGGTAGACCGATGCCTTCTCGAACTCGAGCGCGCCCGCCGCCTCTTGCATGGCGGCCTCGAGCCCGTGCTCGAGGGGGCCGGTATCGCCGCTCAGGAACGAGATCAGGTCGGCCACCATCCGGTCGTAATCCGCCCTGTCGACTTCCCCCACGCACGGTCCCGAGCACCGTTCGATGTGGAACAACAGACAGGGCCGGCCCAGGCGTTCGTGACGGCGGAACTTGGTGTCCGAGCAGGTCCGCACAGGGAACGATCGCAGGAGCAGGTCGAGCGTCTCCCGGATGGCACCGACATTCGCGTAGGGACCGAAGTACCGCACGCCGCTTCGTTTGCGTCCCCGCACCACCGCCGGCCTGGGCCATTCGTCGTTGACGGTGACCGCCAGCCAGGGATAGCTCTTGTCGTCCTTCAGCCTGACGTTGTAGCGGGGCTGGAACTGCTTGATCAGATTGTGCTCGAGAAGCAGGGCCTCCGACTCGGAACCGACCACCATCCACTCCACATGATCGGCCTGTTCGACCAACTGGGCCGTCCTGGGTGCGAGCCCGCCAGTGTCCTGGAAGTAGGAGTTGAGGCGCTGCCGGAGCGATTTGGCCTTGCCCACGTAGAGGACGCGGCCGTCCCGGTCGAGGAACTGGTAGGACCCGGGGGCATCGGGGACGGACCCAGGGAGCGGACGGGTGGCCACACCACCAGTGTGCCGTGTCCGGTGGACTGCCGAGGTCGGCCCCAGGTCGAGGCCCTTCCACCGCGCAGGCGGGGGCCCGAGGCCCTACACTGGAGGGACGCCGGCCTGGTTTCCGGCGACATCTACCGCTTCGGGGCCGACATCCCCGCGGATGGGCGACCAGGCTGTCCCCGCCGGCCACTACCGGAGCGCCTCCTCAAGGGGGTCATACCCATCATGTTCCGGCTACAGACGGCCCTTCCTGATCGCTACACGGCAGCCGATCCCGCTCAGCTCGCCGCTTGGATCAGGCAGGCCAAGGACGAACTCGGTTCGCGCCTGATCATCCTCGGGCACCACTACCAACGGGACGAGGTGATGGCCTGGGCCGACGCCCGGGGCGACTCCTTCGGGCTGTCCCGGATCGCCGCCGGCCAGTCCGAGGCGGAGTTCGTGGTGTTCTGTGGTGTCCACTTCATGGCCGAGTCGGCCGACATCCTGACCGGCCCGCACCAGCAGGTGATCCTGCCGGACCTCAACGCCGGGTGCTCGATGGCCGACATGGCCGACATCGAGTCGGTGGAGGAGGCCTGGGAGACAATCGGAGCGGTGACCGACATCGATCGGGTGATCCCGGTGACCTACATGAACTCGTCGGCGTCGCTGAAGGCCTTCGTCGGACGGCACGGTGGCATGGTGTGCACGTCCTCGAATGCCCGGGCCGTGCTGACCTGGGCGCTCGGGGACGGCAGCGGCGCCGGCGCCGGCGAGCAGGTGCTGTTCTTCCCCGATCAGCACCTGGGCCGCAACACCGGGTTCGAGCTCGGGTACACAGGCACCCACATGGCGGTGTGGAACCCGCGTCTGGAGGGCGGGGGGCTCGACGATGCCACCCTCAAGTCGGCGGCCCTGCTCCTGTGGAAGGGTCACTGCTCGGTGCACCAGCGCTTCCGGCCCGAGCACATCGCCGCGTTCCGGGCCGAGCATCCAGGCGGCATCGTGGTCGTCCACCCGGAGTGCGCCCACGACGTGGTCGAAGCTGCGGACCAGGTGGGCTCGACCGACTACATCATCGAGGCGGTGGCCGAGGCCCCCTCGGGATCGGTGATCGGGGTCGGCACGGAGATCCACCTCGTCAAGCGGCTCGATGACGAGACCCCCGACAAGACGGTGCTCTCCCTGGACCCATTGGTCTGTCCGTGTTCGACCATGTTCCGCATCGACGCCCCCCACCTGGCCTGGGTGCTTGAGGGCCTCGTGGACGGCGAGGTCCGCAACCGGATCACCGTCGACGAGGAGACCGCGACATGGGCCCGTGTCGCCCTCGAGAGGATGCTGGCCACCGTCTGAAGCGGCCCGTGCCCTGCCGATGGGGCCGGTTGCAACGGAAGTGTGGTGTGAACGCCTACCGAGGGACCTTCGCACGCGTGCGCGGTGCGGCCGGCTCGGTCAGTGCCGTTGCCTTGGCCCTCGTCTTGGAGCTGGCCCTCGCCTTGGAGCTGGCCCTCGCCTTGGAGGTGGCCCTCGCCTTGGAGGTGGCCCTCGCCTTGGAGGTGGAGGTCACCTTGGCCGCCGCCGCCTTGGACCGGGGCCTCGCCGCGCCGTTTGCCTTCCCCGCTCCGGTGGGCGCAGCCCCCGAGAGACCGAGCAAGGGGGCCAGCACCTCGCCGGTGTAGCTCGCACTCACCAGGGCCACGTCCTCGGGCGAACCCTCCGCCACCACCCTCCCCCCCCGGTCACCTCCTTCAGGGCCCAGGTCGACGATCCAGTCGGCGCTCTTGACGACATCGAGGTTGTGCTCGATGACGATGACCGTGTTGCCCTGGTCGACCAGTCGATTGAGCACGTCGAGCAGCTTGCGGACGTCATCGAAGTGGAGCCCGGTGGTCGGTTCGTCGAGCACGTACAGGGTGTGGCCGGTCGACCGGCGGCTCAATTCGGACGCCAGCTTCACCCGCTGCGCCTCACCACCGGAGAGGGTCGGAGCCGGCTGCCCGAGCCGGATGTACCCCAGGCCCACGTCGACCAGGGTCTGCAGGTGGCGCGCAATGGGGGGTTGGGCGGCGAAGAAGCCGAGGGCCTCTTCGCACGACAGTTCGAGCACTTCGGCGATGGTCTTGCCCCGGAAGGTGACCTCAAGCGTGTCACGGTTGTACCGGGCACCCTGGCACACCTCGCACGGCACGTAGATGTCCGGCAGGAAGTGCATCTCGATGCGCAGGGTTCCGTCCCCTGAGCACGCCTCGCAGCGGCCGCCCTTCACGTTGAACGAGAACCGGCCGGGGAGGTATCCCCGGACCTTGGCCTCCGAGGTCTGACTGAAGAGCTTCCGGATGTGATCGAAGACGCCGGTGTACGTGGCCGGGTTCGACCGCGGGGTGCGGCCGATCGGCGCCTGGTCCACCTCGACGACCTTGTCCACCTGGGACACACCGGTGATCGTGCGGTGGAGGCCCGGGAGGGTCTTGGCCCGGTGCACCTGCTTGGCCAGCGAACGGAGCAGGATGTCGTTGACCAGCGTGGACTTCCCCGACCCGGACACGCCGGTCACCGCGATCAGGCGCCCCAGCGGAAACCCGACTGTCACGTTCTTCAGGTTGTGCTCGCGGGCCCCTTCGACGGCGAGGACCTCCCCGCTGCCGCGTCGGCGCACAGCGGGCACGGGAATGGATCGGACCCCCGAGAGGTACTGGCCGGTCAGTGAGTCCTCGTTCGAGACGAGCCCCCCGGGCCCGGTGACCGGGCCGGAGTGGACGATGCGGCCGCCGTGCTCCCCTGCCCCCGGTCCGACGTCCACCACATGGTCGGCGACCCGGATGGTCTCCTCGTCGTGCTCGACCACGATGACCGTGTTTCCCAAGTCGCGCAGGCGCTTCAACGTTCCGATGAGCCGCTGGTTGTCCCGCTGGTGCAGGCCGATGGACGGCTCGTCCAGCACGTAGAGGACGCCGACCAGGCCGCTGCCGATCTGGCTGGCCAGGCGGATCCGTTGCGCCTCCCCGCCCGACAGGGTCGCAGCCGACCGGGCCAGGGTCAGGTAGTCGAGGCCCACATCCAGCAGGAATTGCATCCGCTCACGCACCTCGCGGAACACCCGGTCGGCGATCAGGTGATCCCGGTCCGAGAGGTCCAGCGACGCCACCACTTCCACCGCGTTCCCGATGGGCAGCGAGCACAGGGCGTAGATGGAGTATCCGCCCACGGTGACGGCAAGCGACTGCGGGCGGAGCCGGGCCCCTCCGCACTCGGGGCAGGGGACCTCCCGGAGGTAGCCCTCGAGGTTGTCCCGCAGGAAGTCCGAGTCCGCCTCGGCGTGGCGGCGCTGGAGCCAGGGGATGATCCCCTCGTAGAGCGAGTGGAACGACCGTTGCCGGCCGTACCGGTTCCGGTACTTGAGATGGACCTGATTGGCGCCCGCCCCGTAGAGGACCATCTTCTTGTCCGCCTTGCGCAGCTTCTCCCAAGGGGTGTCGACGGAGAAGCCGCCCAACTCGGCCACGGCCCCCAGCATCCGGGCGAAGTACTCGCTGCGGGCCCCCGACCACGGTGCGAGGGCACCCCCCTCCAACGACTTGGTCGGATCCGGCACGACCAGCTCGGGGTCGACCTCGAACTTGGTGCCGAGCCCGGTGCAGGCCGGGCAGGCCCCGTAGGGCGAGTTGAAGGAGAAGTTCCGGGGCGACGGGTCCTCGAAGCTGATGCCGCAGTGGGTGCAGGCCAGGTGCTGGCTGAAGGTGATGGCCTCTTCCTCGGTCCCCTCCGCGTCGACCACCACGATCTCGGCCACTCCCTCGGCCAGGGACAGGGCCGTCTCCAACGATTCGGTGAGCCGGCGACGGATGTCGTCGCGCCGCACCAGGCGGTCGACCACCACTTCGATGGTGTGCTGCTCGTAGCGGGCCAGGTCCAGGTGGCCACGGTCGGCCAGCTCCACCGTCGTCCCGTCCACGCGGGCTCGGGCGAACCCCTGCTTGGCCAGGTCGTCGAGCAGGCCACCGTACTCGCCCTTGCGGCCGCGGACGACCGGGGCCAGCACCAGGAAGCGGGTCCCTTCCTCCATGGCCAGGATGCGGTCGACGATCTGCTGAGGGCTCTGGCGGGCCACCGGGCGTCCGCAGGTCGGGCAGTGGGGCTTGCCGATCCGGGCGTACAGCAGCCGAAGGTAGTCGTAGACCTCGGTCACCGTCCCCACCGTGGAGCGCGGGTTGCGGGAGGCCGACTTCTGGTCGATGGAGATGGCCGGCGAAAGGCCCTCGATGAAGTCGACGTCGGGCTTGTCCATCTGGCCGAGGAACTGGCGGGCGTAGGCCGACAGCGACTCCACGTAGCGGCGTTGGCCCTCGGCGTAGATGGTGTCGAAGGCCAGCGAGGACTTGCCCGAGCCGGAGAGCCCGGTGAAGACGATCAGGCGATCACGCGGGAGGTCGAGCGAGACGTCCTGGAGGTTGTGCTCACGCGCGCCGCGGACAACCAGTCGATCAGCCATGGCGGTGAGGTTACCGGTGCCCGGGGCCCGGTCCGGCGGTCACTGGTGGACGGTCGCTTCTACGTCAGCCGTGGATCCCGGGAGGACGGCGGAACCGTCCACCGGATCGCGGACCAGCAGGGAACGCAGCTCGGAGATCTCGTCCCGGATGAGTGCGGCCTCCTCGAAACGCAGCTCCTCGGCGGCCTTGGCCATCTCGGCGTCGAGCCGGTGGATGAGGCTCGACAGCTCGTCGGCATCGGGACCGAGGGCGTGGGCCATCTCGGCGGCCACCGCCCGGGGGTCCACCCCCCCCCGCCGGCCCCTCTGGCCCCTTGCCGATTCCGGCCTGGCTCTCGTGCCCGAGGCGGTCCCGGCCGGCCCGAGGGAGTCGCCCCGGACCCGCTCGAGAATGTCGGTGACCGACTTCGTGATGGTCTGGGGGTCGATCCCGTGGGCCTCGTTGTAGGTGATCTGGCGGGCCCGCCGGCGTTGGGTCTCGCCGATGGCGTTGGTCATGGAGTCGGTGACGGTGTCGGCGTACATGACGACCCGGCCGCTGACGTTGCGGGCCGCCCTCCCCATGGTCTGGATCAGCGACGAGGTCGAACGGAGGAACCCTTCCTTGTCGGCATCGAGGATGGCCACCAGGGCCACTTCGGGGAGGTCCAGCCCCTCACGGAGGAGATTGATCCCCACCAGGACGTCGAATACCCCCAATCTGAGCTCGCGCAGCAGCTCGATGCGGGCCATGGTGTCCACGTCGGAGTGCAGGTACTGGACCCGCACGCCCTGCTCCGCGAGGTACTCGGTCAGGTCCTCGGCCATCTTCTTCGTCAGGGTCGTGACCAGCACCCGGTAGCCGGCGGCCACGGTAGTGTCGATCCGCTCCCGCAGGTCGTCGATCTGGCCGGTGGTCGGATGGATGTCCACCTCGGGATCGACCAGTCCGGTGGGTCGGATCACCTGCTCGACGATGTTGGCGCTGTGCTCCAGCTCCCAGGGGCCCGGGGTCGCCGAGAGCAGGATGACCTGGCCGGTCCGCTCGATGAACTCCTCGAACCTCAGCGGCCGGTTGTCCATGGCCGACGGCAACCGGAACCCGTGGTCGACCAGGGTCTCCTTGCGCGACCGGTCACCGGCGTACTGGCCCCGGAGCTGGGGCACGGCCACGTGGCTCTCGTCCAACACCACCAGGAAGTCGTTGGGGAAGAAGTCGAGCAGGGTGAAGGGCGCCTCACCCGGAGCCCGCCCGTCGAGGTGCCGGCTGTAGTTCTCCACCCCCCCGCACACGCCGGTCTCGGCCAGCATCTCGAGGTCGTACTCGGTGCGCATCCGGAGGCGTTGGGCCTCCAGCAGCTTGCCCGCCCCCTCCAGCTCGGCCAGACGGCTGCGGAGCTCGGCCTCGATGCCTATGACGGCCTTCCGCATCCGTTCGTCACCGGTGCCGTAGTGGGTGTTGGCGAAGACAACCAGCTCCTCGAGATCGTCGCCGATCTCCCCGGTCATCACGTCGAAGGGACGGATCCGCTCCACGGTGTCCCCGAAGAACTCGATGCGGACCGCTCGGCTCTCGTAGGCCGGGTGTATCTCGACGGTGTCACCCCGCACCCGGAACTGCCCCCGCAGCAGGTTGGTGTCGTTGCGGGAGTACTGGAGATCGACCAGGCGCCGGAGGAGGGAGCGCTGGTCGTGGACGTCACCCGGGCGGAGGGCCACGATCCGATCGCGGTACTCGTCCGGTGAGCCCAGCCCGTAGATGCACGACACCGACGCCACGACGACGGTGTCGGGTCGAAGCAGCAGGGAGGAGGTCGATGCATGGCGCAACCGGTCGATCTCGTCGTTGATCGACGAGTCCTTCTCGATGTAGGTGTCCGAGGACGGCACGTACGCCTCGGGCTGGTAGTAGTCGTAGTAGGACACGAAGTACTCGACCCGGTTGCGGGGGAAGAGCTCCTTCAACTCGGCGGCGAGCTGGGCGGCCAACGACTTGTTGGGCTCGATGATCAGGGTTGGGCGCTGCACCGCCTCGATGGTCCAGGCGATGGTGGCCGTCTTGCCCGAGCCGGTGATGCCCAGCAGGGTCTGGTAGCGGTCGCCACGCTCGAGCCCCTCGACCAGGCCGGCGATGGCCTGGGGCTGATCCCCCGCCGGGCGGAAGGGCGAGACGACCTCGAATCTGGGCACGCCTGCGATGGTACCGGTCGGGTGTCACACCGCAGCCGGGTCCGGGGAAGGCTCAGTCCGCCGGCTGGGCGGCTCCGACGGGGGGGTCATCGCGTCGACGCAGTTCGACCAGAAGCGCCCAGACCCGGTCCACTTCGGCCTTGAGGTGCTGCTCGTCACCCGAGTTGTCGACCACCAGATCGGCGCCGGCCAGGCGGTCCTCCCGGTCGGGCTGCGACTCGATGCGGGCACGGGCGTCCGTCTCGGCCATGCCCCGGAGCTCGACGAGGCGGTGCAGGGCCAGCTCGATCGGGGTGTCGACCACCACCACGGCGGCCAGTCCGAGCAACTCGCGGTGGATGTCCCTCAGGAGGGGGATGTCCATGACCACGATCTCGTCGGTCTCGGCGTACCGATCTTTGCGCTCGATCATCTCCACGCCGATGGCCGGGTGGGTGATGGCGTTGAGGTCGGCCAGTGCGTCGGGGTGGCCGAAGACGAGAGCGGCCAGGCCGGGCCGGTCGATGCATCCGTCCTCGCCGACGATGCCGGAGCCGAACCGGTCGATCAGGGGTCGGTAGGCGGGGCCGCCCGGGGCCACCACCTCGCGGGCGACCACATCGGCGTCCACCAGCACCGCGCCGTGGCCGGCCAGGAGCCCGGCGACTGTCGACTTTCCTGCGCCGATCCCCCCGGTAAGCCCGATGGCGAGCAAGGTGGCCGGCCGGTCAGACGGGCCGACGCGGCCGGGACGCAGTGGCGAAGAGGACCATCGTGGTGCGGTCGAGGTCATCGGTGACGAAGAAGTCATCCGCGGTGATGCCGGTGAGGCCACCCGAATCGCCTCGGGCGATGACCCTGTAGGCGAGCGGGAGGATGCGGGTGTAGATCCCGATGTACCACGACCGCGGAATCCGGTGGCGGATGTCGAGGACGTCCAGCTTGAGCACCTTGTTCGCCTTCACCCGACGGGCGGTGAAATCGGCCTTGACGTGCGGCACCGCGTCGAGCCCCTGGACGGTGACGTCGTGGAATGAGCGATCGAGCAACCGCTGCAGCTCGGCGGGCTCGAACAGGTGGATGTGGAACGGGTTCTCGAAGTCGGCGGGTGCGTTGGGGGTGAGGAAGAATGCGGTGCCTTCGTCCGAAAGGACCCGGGCAAGCTCGCGCACGTGCCCCTCGGGCTCGTCGAAGTGCTCGATCAGGTGCGACGAGCACGCCCAGTCGAAGCTGGCCTCGGCGAACCCCAGCGCCAGCGCGTTCATCTGGGCCACCTGGAGGCCGGACGGTCCCCACCGGTGGCGGGCCGCCTCGACCGCGTCGGAGCTGTAGTCGGCCCCGACGACCACACGGTCATCGGCCAAGAATCGGGCCGACTCGAACCCCTGGCCACAGCCGACATCGAGCATCGTCCCCTTGCCCAGCCGCTCGATGACCGTCCGGTAGCCGGCGGCGTGGAGCGCCAGCAGCGAGTCGGGGGTGACCCCCTCCAGGGGGCGCTCCCCGGTGAGGCGCTTGCCGGGCGACTGATGCCCGCCGACGGTCGCTGCCGCCGGGGAACCCGGCCCGGATCTGTTCTCGGTCATCTAGCTCCCCTGTGTCTGGCGTCGTGTCGTTGCCTGCCCGGTCGAAGTGCTGACACCCCGACTCGTCGGTTGTTTACACTACCGATCACTCGTGTCGGATCCCCAACCTTCCGCTGTCGCGCCCTCGGGCCGGGCCCAGGGCCCGGCCGGGACGGCCTATGCCCGGCTGCGGGCACCCAGCCGGCTGCGGGCCATCGTCGACTACCTGGCCATCGCCGTGCTGGCCTTCGTCCCCATGGTGGCCTCCCGCCCGGGGACCGTCACTGACGACACCAAGACCTACCTCTACCTGGATCCGGGTCGCTACGTGCGCCAGGCAGCGTCGCTGTGGGATCCCGACGTGGGATTGGGCACGGTCACCCATCAGAACATCGGGTACCTGCTGCCGATGGGGCCCTTCTACTGGGTGATGGCCGAGCTGCACGTGCCCCTGTGGGTCGCCCAGCGCCTGTGGATGGGGACCCTCCTGTTCGCCGCCGGTGCCGGTGTCCTCTACCTGTGCCGCGTCATCGGGCTCTCGGGTCCCGGCCGCTACGTCACCGCCATCGGGTTCATGTTCACGCCCTATGTGCTGCAGTACACCGGGCGGATCTCGGTCATCCTGTTGCCGTGGGCCGGACTTCCCTGGATGATCGCCTTCGTCATCCTGGCCCTGCGGCGGGGGGGCTGGAGATACCCGGCCCTCTTCGCCCTGGTGGTCGCCATGGTCAGCGGCATCAACGCCAGCTCGATCCTCTACGTGGGCATCGCCCCTGCCCTGTGGCTCCCCTACGCCGTGCTGGTGGCCAAGGAGTCGACCTGGCGCCAGGCGTGGGGCGTGGTGTGGAAGGTGGGCGGACTCACGGTCCTGGCGTCCCTGTGGTGGGCTGTCGGGCTGCAGGTGGAGGCGGCCTACGGGGTCAACGTCCTCAAGTACACCGAGACGGTGCCGGCCACCAGCGGGGCCTCCCTGGCCTCGGAAATCATCCGGGGGCTCGGCTACTGGTACTTCTACGGGTCCGACCGGGTGGGGGCCTGGACCCAGGCGTCGGTCGCCTACACCCAGGACCTCTGGCTCATCGGCCTGAGCTTCCTCGTCCCCGCACTCGCCTTCGCCGCCGCCTTCTTCTCCCGCTGGCGAAACCGCTCCTACTTCGTGCTCATCACCGTGGTGGGCATGGTGCTGGCCGTAGGCCCGAACCCCTACAGCGACCCCTCGACCGTCGGATCGGTCCTGAAGGCGATCATGGTGGACACCACGGCCGGGCTGGCCATGCGGTCAACCGACCGGGCCTCGCCGGTCATCATCCTGAGCCTGGCCATGTTCCTCGGCGCCGGGGTCAGCGCCCTCACGTTCCGGGTCCGCCGGACGGGCCTGGTCATCGGTGCCTTCGCCGTGGCTGCCATCGCGGCGGCCTCCGCCCCGCTGTGGACAGGGGCGGTCATCGCCAATGGATTCACCCAGCCGGCCGTGCCGCCGACCTACGTGCGCCAGGCGGCCGCGGCGTTGAACGGCACCCATCCGGGGACGCGGGTCTACGCGCTCCCCGGCAACGACTTCGCCGCCTACCGGTGGGGGGACACCATCGACACGGTCTATCCCGGCCTGATGACCAGGCCCTTCGTGACCCACGAGCAGCAGATCATGGGCTCGCTGGCCACAGCCGACATCCTGCAGGCGGTCGACACGCCGCTCCAGGACGGCACGATGAACTGGAATGCGCTCGGGCCGATGTCCTCCCTTTTGGACGCGGGCGATGTGCTGGCCCAGTACGACCAGGCCTATGAGCGTTACGACACGCCGCTCCCCCAGCTGGTGGCGGCCGACCTCGCCGTCACTCCGCCGGGTCTGTCCGACCCGGTCTCCTACGGCACCCCCCGACCCAACGTCTCCCTCATCCCCCACTTCGACGAGGCCACCCTGGCCCTGCCGCCCAACTCCGGCTGGACGGCCCCCCTGGTCTCCTACACGGTCAGCAACCCGCGACCGATCGTCCGGGCGGAGACGACCAAGGTGCCGCTCGTCGTGGCCGGGGACGCTTCGGGTATCGTGAACGCCTCCTCGGTGGGGCTCCTGGCGAACAACCCCACCATCCTCTACGCCGGCACCCTCGACACCGACCCGGCGCTGCGGAAGCAGACACTGGGAACCCCGGCTGACCTGGTGGTGACCGACACCAACCGCAAGCAGGGCTTCCGCTGGAACTCGCTGAACGAGAACACCGGCTACACCGAGACCGCCACCCAGCCGCCGGACACAGCGGACCCGAGCGACGCCCCGCTCAACCTGTTCCCCAAGGCGCCGGCCGACGCGCAGACCACCTCGGTGCTGGCCGGGGTTTCGTCGGTGACCGCCTCCTCCTACGGGTCCTCGATCACCTACTTGCCCGAGGACCGCCCCTCGGCCGCCCTCGACGACAACGTACAGACCGCCTGGCTGACCGATTCCTTCACGCAGCAGCTCGGGCAGTGGTGGCAGGTGGTGCTGCTCGAGCCCCGCACCGAGAGCTCCGTGACCCTGGTCCAACCGCAGACCGGAGATCCCGACCGCTCGATCACCTCGGTGACCCTGACCTTCGACGGGAAACATCCCGTGACCGTTCCGCTGGGACCCGCCTCGCGCACGCCGACCGGTCAGGTGGTGAACTTCCCCACCCGCACCTTCACCACGTTGCGCATCACGGTGAGCGGGGTGGCCGTCGCCAACCCGAGCGTCCCGGTGGGCTCGCAAAGCTCGGTGGGCTTCGCCGAGGTGGAGATCCCTGGCATCTCCGTCGACGAGACCATCGCCATGCCCGAGGATCTGCTCCGGGCAGCGGGACCGTCGTCCCTGTTCGACCGGCTCAGCCTGATCATGACCCGACTGCGGAGCTCTGGAGCCCCACCGCGCTCCGACGTGGAGACCTCGCTGGCCCGGACCTTCTGGCTCCCCACCCAGCGGACCTTCTCCCTGGCCGGATCCGCCCGCATCTCGCCACTCATCCCCGACGACGAGATCGATCGGCTGGTCGGGCGGCCGGGTTCCAACCACACGGGCATCGTGGCCTTTTCCGAGGGCCGGCTGCCCGGGGACCTCCGGGCCGGGGCCATCGCCACCCTCGACAACGATCCCACCACCGTGTGGGAGCCGGGGTTCGGGGTCGGCCACCAGGCCGGAGAGTGGCTGCACTACAACCTGCCCCGGCCCGTCACCTTCGACCGCCTGGACCTCAAGGTGGTCGCCGACGGGCAGCACTCCGTACCCACCGAGCTGACCGTCTCGGCCGACAGCGGCAGTGCAACCGTCGCCCTGCCTCCCCTCGCCGACAGCCGCACGCCGGGCTCGGTGGTCGACGTGCCGGTCACGTTCGCCCCGCTCCACGGCCAGAGCATCCAGATCACCTTCGACACGGTGCGGATCGAGAACACGCCCAACTACTACTCGAAGACACCGATCGCCATGCCCATCGGCATCGCCGAGGTCGGGATCGCCGGGTTGCAGGCCGCTCCGCTGCCAGCCGACATCCCCAGCTCGTGCCGTGGTGACCTGGTGACGATGGACGGCGCGCCGCTCTGGATATCAGTCTCCGGATCCACCGAAGCGGCCCTCGATCGCCAGGCACTGACCATCTCGCCGTGCGGCCCGGATGCCAACGGGGTGACCCTCGGGCCCGGCCTGCACACGTTGCGGTCGACCATGGGCCAGACCAGCGGATTCGACCTCGACCAGTTGGCCTTCGACTCGGCGCCAGGGGGCGGCCCGATGCACTTGGCATCCCCCACCCAACTGGCGGCGCCCGTTGTGGCCCCGGCGCCCTCCGTCCGCGTGATGGCGGCGACGGCCACCACGGTCCACCTCACGGTCACCGGGCTCGGTTCGGGTGCACGAGCGACCCCGGCCAATCTGATCCTCGGCGAGAGCATCAATGCCGGGTGGACGGCCACGGTGGTCGGTGGGGGAAGGCTGGGCCCTCCGGTGTTGATCGACGGGTTCGCCAACGGATGGCGGATGGATCCGTCCGACCTGGGTAGCGCCGTCCATGGCGGCACTGTCTCGGTGGTCCTGCGGTGGCAGCCGCAGAAGCAGGTCAACATCGCCCTGATCATCTCCGGCGTGGCCATCATCGGCTGCCTGGTCCTCGCCATCCTCCCGGTCCGCAGGCGCTCGAAGCGCAGAAAGGGGCCGCACAGCCGGACCACAGAGCCACTCGACGGCGAAGTCGGGGGGACAGCGCTCGGCGAGTCCGGGCTCGCGTCCGGAGAGGCGGCGTCCGAGGGGCTCGCGTCCGGAGGGGCGACGTCCGACGAGCCCGCCTCCCCGTCTTACCCGGTGGTGACCGACGCCCCCTCCCTTGCCCTGCCTTTCCGCCCCGAGGGTCCCCGGGCGCCGGCGTGGGTGGCCCTGCTCGCCGCGGTGCTCACCGGCGCAGTCGCCGGAGCCATCGCCACCCCCATGGCCGGTGCCGCGGTGGGGTTGGCCACGGGGTTGGTTCTCCTCGTGCCGCGACTCCGGGTCGTGCTGGGCCTCGTCGCCGTGGCCTGTGTCGTGGCCGCGGGCGGGTACACCGTGTTGCACCAGAGCTACCACCACATCCCTGCCGACGGTGCGTGGCCGCTCTCGTTCGGCAAGGCCAGCGAGTGGGCGTGGGGCGCAGTGGTGTTCCTCGGAGCCGACGGCGTCGTCGACGTGATCCTGCGGCGTCGCCCGCGGCGGGGACGAGCCGGGTCGGTGACGACCAAGGCCGGTTGACCGCCCGCCCTAGGAGCGAGCCAGTGCCGCGGCCCCGAGTGCGGCGAGCGCTCCGCGCGCAGTGGCATCCCAGCTGAACTGAGACGCGTGCTCGAGCGCGGCCACGCCGAGCCGTTTGCGGAGCACCTGGTCGCGCAGCACCGTGTCCAAGGCGCCGACCAACTCTTCGGATCCGTCGACCAGGAGTCCCGACCGGCCGTCAACCACCGCGTCGATATGCCCACCGATCCTCGTGACGACGGCCGGCGTTCCGCACGCACCGGCCTCGGTGATCGTCATACCCCAGCCCTCCCGCAACGAGGTCGAGGCCACCACCCAGGCACTCCGGTAGAGGTCGATCAGTCCCTCTTCCGACACGTAGCCCGGCAGCGAGAGCCACGATTGGGCGTCGTGGCGCCGGATCAGAGCCTCGAGCGCAGGGCGCTCGTACCCTTCGCCGGCGATCACCGCGCGGAGTTCGGGGTGCGCCGGCTTGAGCCGGACCAGCGCCTCGATCAACAAGTGGAATCTCTTGACGGGGACCAGACGTCCAACTGCGACCACCAGCGGGAGGTTCGATCGTTCGCCGATCGGTGAGAAGGACGGCTCCACCCCCGGTGGGACGACGGCGATGCGCTCCGGAGGAATTCGCAGGCGCTCTACGATCTCCGCCTTGGAGGAGCTCGAGAGTGTCACGATCCGGCTGCGCCGATAGGCCGGCGGCGCCAGTCGGTTCTCCACCCCGTGCCCGAACTCGGCCATTCCAGTGGGCAGCACCATCTTCCACATCTCCGCGTGCACGTGGTGCAGGAAGACGACCTGCGGAGCGCGGGACCACAGCGGCGAGAAGAAGGGCATCCCGTTCCAGATCTCCACCAGGCCATCGCCCCCGCCGATCCTGCCGAGCGCGCCGGACAGGATCGTCCGCGGAAACACCGAGTAGCGCCCTGCCCGCCGGATGACCCGATAGCCGTCCCGTCGGACGACGGTTCGCATGTCGGGCACCGAAGACGTGGTCAACGACACATCCAGACCCGCTTGCGACCAGGCAGCCATCACGCGGTCGGCGTGGAGCTCGGAACCCCCGGCCTCGGGGTCTTCGAAGTCGCGCCAGGCGACGACGTCGATCCGTTTCAGGCCGGCATACTCGGCGATCTCTCCGACAGACATCCCTCGGAATCGCTGAAGGACCGGCTGCTCGAACTGTGGCGTCGGGTCGATTCCGAGCGGGGCGCCCGCCCCGACGGGTGTCCCCGGGCCACCGTCCAGGTCGGGCACGGGTACCAGGTAGCGGAACACGGGCCCTTGACCGGCGTCCGCGCCGCGTCTGCCGGCAGCGCCGGACTGCTCGATTCCACGCCTCAACCTTGGGTTCCCCCTGACTCCGGCCTGTCGCCGGTGGCTGAGGAGGTTACTCGGAGGCGGGCGCCTGCCTCCGCAGAGGGAGACGGCCGACCCAGTGCCGGCCGCGGTGCCGATAGTGAATGGACACGAAGGCGATCCCCATGGCCACTGCCAATGCTGCCTGGACGACCAGGTCGGCGCGCGCCGTGGCCATGATCTGCCCGTGTGCGGCGCCGATCAGACCCAGGGCCAGTCCGGAGCCGCCGACCAGGAGCAGGACGATCCAACGGGACCCGGTTCCGAAGAGGTAGTTGGTCACCAGCACGGAGAACGAGAGAAAGATCATGGCGCCCACCAGTGTGGCGAACGCCGGAGCCCCCGCACTCAGTTTGGCCGAGAAGACCACCGTCAGGAACCATTGTGGGATGAACTCGGCGATGGCCAGCAGGACAATGGCCGGCACGGCCAGGAAGATCAGGGTGACGCCGAGCTGGCGGACGGCGTGGCCGCCCTCGTTCCACCGGATGGTCGCCTCGGGCAGCAGGTAGGCACCGAGGGCGATGGCACCGAACACCAGGGCCTTCGATGCGACGGAGATCGCGGCATACGGCCCCACGTTGGCGTGGTCGAGTCGGCCGAGGAGGATGACGTCCACGTTCTGCAACAGGCCGAGCAGGGCAAGTCCGACGAACGCCGCCGAGACGTCCGCCAGGAGCTTCCTGCGGGCCAGGACCCCTGCGGTCAGGAGGTCGGGGGACGCAACCTTTACCGGCACCGTAGTGGGGTCGGACCATGCTCTCGAGGCCAGCCAGTGGGCATGTGCCGTGGCCACCACCTCGCTGATGAAGACGCCGAACGCATAGCCGGCGACTCCCAGTCCTGCGACCACCAGCCCGACGACGAACAGGGTGCGGATCGCACCCTCCATCAGCAGGTTGCCGGCCAGCGGCCGGTAGGCGCGGTGCGCCTGGAGGAGGCCCCTGTCCACGCTGAGGAGGATCCAGATGCCTGCCGCCACCAGGATGAGCACCACGCCCTGGCTGTTGGGCAGCGACAGCTGATGGGCGATCCAATCCCGGAGCACGATCACCACCACCACCTCCAGGGCGAGGGCGACCAGGGCGATACGGTGCACCCTGGCCACCCAATGCCGGATCAGGTGGGCCTGGCCGGAGGTCTGCAGAGCGGTGACCCGGCGGACCACGCCGACCAGGACGGCGGAGCCGGGCATGGAAAGGATGAAGAAGAGCCCGAGCAGCTGGGCGATGTCGCCGTAGGCCTGGGGGGTGACCAGACGGGCCACCGCCACCACCACCAGGGCCCCGGCTGCGTTCACGACCATCCCGGCGATGGCTACGGGGCCGGCCTGACTCAGGCCGGACCGGACCGAATCCCCCGTCCGCTCGAAGGCGGGAGCCGTTGCCTCCCCGGGCAGGGTGATCATGGGGCCGCCGGCAACGGCGATACCAACGGCCGGGGCCATGGAGGTCGCCTCGTGGACGGGTTCGACGACGGTGTCGATCTCCTCGAGGATCACGTCGAGCGCCGGCGTCTGGCCGCTCTCCGTCGGTACCTGCCCGGCGCCCTGCCCTCCTGGAGCTCCTTCCGGCGCTCCCGGTTCGGTGTTCGGCTCGGTCACACCCGCACCTCCTCGCGGGGCAGCGCCGACGGGTCGACGCCCTCTGCCCCAGGCCCTCCAACCGGCGGGTCGCCACTGTCCGCCGGGTCGCCGCCGTCTACCGGGTGATCGGGACGTTCGAGCACCCCCGGCCGGGGCCGTCCCGCGATCGAGGCCCAGATGGCATCGAGCGTGACCGCGGCCAGCACGACCATGGCGACCTCTGCCTCGGCCCGGAACCGGTAGTTCCCGTAGGTGACGAAGGCAGCCAAAGTGACGATGACGAACATGGCCACCAGGGGATAGATGGGCCGGCGCCGGCGGCGGAGAATCACTCCTCCGACCACTGCCAACGCCATCAAGGGGTAGTACCAGATCAGCCAGGCATCCGACACCGGGGTGGGCCATCCTTCGATGAAGTCGTGCTCCGCCTGGCGGAGCGGGGCGTAGGCGTTCCACTCGAGCCCCACCCGAAGAGCTGCCACCTCCAGCGCCCGAGTCTTGTGGGACTCGATGTACCGCTTGGCCTGGGCGCTCCAGTGGACCCCCTCATCCGACTCGTCCTCAGTGGGCGTGAAGTGGACGCCCAACAGGCAGTCGAAGCACCACGACGCAGTGAGAGGCCCGCTGTAGGTGGATGAGTTGTTGGCGGCCGCCAACGTGATCGGCAGCTGGTCCGACAGGTACACGGGGTGGTGGAACACGGCGAGGTTGCGGGCGACCCAGGGGGCCATCGTCCCCACCGACACCAGGAGGGCCACACCGCACAGTGCGAGCTTCCGGCGCCAGGCCATGCCCCGCTGCCAGAGGACCGTGGGCAGGGCGACCAGGGGGATCAACAGCACCAGTTCGGCCCGGGTGAGTGCGCACGCCCCGGTCACGAGGCCGAGGACGACCACCCGGCCGGTGGTGCACTCGCGGAAGCACCGCACCGTGGCCAGGATGGTGAGGGCGGTGAGGAGCATCACCAGCGCCTCGGACATCACCTCGCCGTCATACACCCAGAAGCCCGGATAGAGGGCGGCGATCACAGCAGCGATCACACCCGCCCGTTCGCTCACCAGGTCTCGTGCCACCATTCCGGTGAGGACGATGGTGGCTGTCCCGATCAGGCAGACCAGCACCAACTGGGCACTCTCGCTCCTGAGCCCGAACAGGTCCCCCAAGGTGAGGACCATGGTGAACAGCGGCGGATGCTGGGCCGACTGCACCAGCGCTGCCGGATGATGCCTTTCGGCGATGATCACCGGATTGACGAACCAGTGGCCCTCGAGATTCAACTTTGCCTGGCCGTGGTAGTAGGCCGCATCGCCCTGCAGCGGTGCGCCGGCCTTGACCACGAAGGCGAAGATCAGGCGCAGACCCAGCCCGACCGAGGCCACCAGTGCCATCCACCACGGGAAGGAGCGACTCGGTGCGGCCGGTCCAGTGTCCCGCTCCCCCACCTCGGACACTATCCGGCGACGTTCCCGGCTCCGGCGGCGCGGTGAGGGAGCATCGGGGCATCGCGACCGGTACGCCCGGCGTCCCCGCCGCTCCGGCCGTTGCCCGTCTCGTGGTACTCCTCTTCCACGTTGACCGTCCAGATATCGTGGTCGGCACCGTGGATGTTCTCGACCGTCAGCATTGCCGTGTACATCGAGTGGTCCTGGTTGTTGTACTTGTGCATGCCGTTGCGGCCCACCGGATGGACGTTGGGGGCGTTCTCCTCGAACCAGCGGCGGATCACGTCGACGTTGTTGCGGTACACGTCGTCGTAGACCGGATAGGCCTTCGGCATCCGGACGACATAGCCGGCTTCCACGTCCGACGTCTCGGCCAGGCCGATGGCAGCGAGCTCCTTCGTCCCCAGGGTCACCAGCTCTTCGTCGGAAGAGTTCCAGAGCTCGTCGCCCTCGAACACGAAGTACTCCATACCCAGGCAGGTACGGCCGTCTTTCACCAGGTAGGGCGACCATGAACCGAAGTTCTGGATGCGGCCCACCTTCACATCGGGAGAGTGGATGTAGATCCAGTTGTCCGGGAAGCCCCGCTCCTCGGGCACGACCAGGGCGATCGTCAGGAAGTCGCGGTAGTGCAGGTCGTCGGCTGCACGCAGTACCTCGGCGGGCGCTGGAGGATCGACGATCCGGGCCAGCGCGGTGAAGGGCATCGATGAGATCACATGCGAGGCGGCGATCCGCTCCTCGGAGCCGTTGGTGGCCACCGTCACGGCCACCGCTGCGCCGTCCTCGAGATGCACTGCCGTGGCCGAGGTCTCCATCCTGACCGTGCCGCCCAGCTCGGTGACCCTGTCGGCACACCGTTCCCACATCATCCCCGGTCCGTACTTGGGATACTGGAACTCCTCGATCAGGCTGGTCACCTGCTTCGACTTGTCGCGGCGCTTGCCGGCGAGCGAGGAACGGATCGGTTCCCACACTGCGTTCCACAAGGACATCCCCTTGATCCGCTGGGCACCCCAGTCGGCCGAGAGCTCCGAGGCGGGCACGCCCCACACCTTCTCGTTGTAGGTCTTGAAGAAGTGGCGGTACAGCCGCCATCCGTAGTTGGTGACGATGTAGCCCTCGAGCGTAGTCAGGTCCCTGGGTGGGCGCACCCGGACCCACAGGAAGGACAGGCCGCAGCGGAACGCCTCGACCACGCCGAGGTTGGAGAGAGCGTTCCCCAACTTGATGGGATAGTCGTAGTACTTCCCGCCGTAGAAGATCCGGCTCATGCGTGGGCGCAGGAGGAAGTCCTCGGGAGGGAGGATCTCGTGCCAGAACTCCTCCACCGGCCTGACCTTGGTGAAGAACCGATGCCCTCCGATGTCGAAGCGCCAACCGTCGCGCTCCACGGTTCGGCTGATGCCGCCCACCACGCTGTCCTGTTCCACCACGACGACCGGGTCGCAGGCCTCCGCCAGTCGGTACGCCGCGGTGAGCCCTGCGGGACCTCCGCCGATGACCACCACGGGGGCGGCGCCCACACCCCCAGGCGACCCCGAGGGCGCCCCGGAGGCCGCAGCGATGCCGTCGGCGCCTGCTTCGTCGGGGCTGGCCACTCGGTCCTTGGTTGATGCCACTCGGTGTGATCCGTTCTCTCTGGTCTGCGGGGGCCCAGGGGGACACGCTCGGGGCTCGTGCCCGGTGCGCTGTAGCCCAGTCGATCGTGGTTTCGATGCTGCTCTGCTGCTCTGCTGCTGTGGTCCGTGCTGCTGTGCTGCTGTGCTGCTCTGCTGCTGTGGTCCGTGCTGCTCTGGTTGGCCACTACTTCCGGCAGGTCACGCCCGTCGGCGCACTCCCCGCCCCGATCTCCCTCCTCCCTGTCATCGCATCGGCGACCTGGGCGCTCGTGACGGCCGGTCCGACCGATCACGAGTGCGGGAGAGGCTTCCCGACCCTGCGTCCCGACGGGGGCGACCAGGCCGGGTACCCGCCTCCCACGGGTCCGTGACGGCGGGCCACCCGATGAGGACGCCTCCGGTGATGCACTGCGCTGGTGAAGGATAGTTGCTCGTCCTGCCGACCGGGGGAAGGCTCGCCCGCCGCACCTACGGCACCACCACACCACTGAAGGCCAGGAACGCGTAGCCGACCATCGTCGACCCGGCGGCCACCAGGACGGTCAATTCGACCCACCGCCGCGTGGTCAGGGTCGATGCGGCCACGACCAGGGGGAAGGCCCCCAGGGCATACCGCTCGAACGAATCGAGGTTCGATGTGGTGAGCGACACCGCCAGAACGGCGGCAGCAAACGCTGCATAGGACAGAGGGAGCCTGCGGAAGGCCACCACCAGGAGCACCACGCACAGGACCACCCAGGGGATGTGCAGGGCACTGCCCAGATGGTGGCCGTGGGCCACGGACACCGCGTTGTGCCACATGGCGGCGAGCGGAGAGGTGATCGGGCCCCTGTGTCCGCCCTGCTGCTGCACCCGGAACGGCAGCCAGATATCACCGAATTGCGCATCGACCCAGGCCAGGTAGGCGCCCATTCCGGCCAACGGCGCCACGAGGGCCGCGCCGCGGGCTACCCATCCCCCGGTGGTGGACGCGGTCCGCCTGCTCTGGAACACCTCCACCAGCACCGGCACCACCAACAGCACCCCGATCGGGCGGACGGCGCCCGCAACAAGTCCACCAGCAGCTGCCCACCACCAGCGACGAGTCCGGGCCGCCAGCATGGCCACCACCGAACAGAGCAGCAACGATGCGTCGGCATACCCCAGGACCAACGAGTACGCCGAAGGAGCCAGCGCCAGGAGCCACACCGATCGGCGGCCCAGCGCCGGGTCGCCCAGGTCCCGGCGGACCAGCACCAAGAGTGCGGCCATAGCGGCGAGGGCGCACAGATTGGAGATCAGCACCAGGGCCGGTCCGACACCGAGTCCCGGAATCCACCCGAGGACGCGGGCTGCCATGGGGTATGCAGGGAAGAAGCGCACGGACTGCAGGCCGGAGGCCGCGTAGCCGTGGCCGGCGATCGACTCGTACCAGCCACCGTCCCACGCCAGCAGGCCCTGGTGGAGCCGAAGGTCGGCCCGTTCGGAGCGCGCCACGACGTGGGGGTAGGTCCAGTGGGCAAGGGCCAGGCTGAACGCCGCCAGGACGCGGGCCACGATCCAGGCCGGCAGTACGGCGAGGACTGCCCGGCCATAGGTGCGGGCCATGGCTCCCGTGCCGGTGGAGGCCGGTGTGGCTGCCCCGCTGCTCTGGGCCCCGGCGGTCGGGCCCGGTGACCCCGTCGGACACCCCGTTGGGCCCGCCTCGGCCACGCGTCGTTCGCCGCCGTTCACACCGTCAGGGTTTGGTCGGTGTGAATTCCACCATCCACATCGGTTGATAGAACTCGTTCGTATTGCCGACGACCAGCTCCTTCACGCGATAGTCGCCATTCATCTGCAGCGTCTGGACCATCTGCTCGCACTTGTACCCGTAGGCCTGATAACCGCCCGCCCACACCACGAAGATCTGCCTGCCCGCCGCGGAGGTCCGGGACACCAGGTCCTCGGCGAAGGCCGGTGCCGAAGCGGCCCGGACCGTGGCGGCATAGTCGACCCAGTTGATCAGCTTCGGGCCGGTGCCCCGCGGGAACGTCACCTGCTGGTAGCGGCCGGCGGGCAGCAGGCGGTCGACGGCGGGGCCCAGTTGGTCCGGGCAGTAGGCCACAATGTCTCCGGGATTCGCGTTGCCGGCGATGGCGGCCGCCACCTGGCCGGCCTGGGTTCGATTGGTCGTGATGTTGGGAACCGAACTGGCCAATCCGGCGATCACCGCCACCGCCAGGATGCCCGTCCGCACCCGCCGGTCCCGGAACACCGTCAGGCCGATGGACACCAGCAGGATGAGCGGGATGAAGACCACCGACGCATATCGGGCATCGAATGCGCTGTTGGTGACCAGGCCGCCGATGACCGCCGCAGAAAGGGTCCCGGCCACTGCGATGGTCACCGGGCGACCCAGTGGACGGGTGCGGATGTCGAGCTCGATGTGTCTCCGATCTGTGGCGAGTCCGAACAACCCCAGGCCGGCCAGAGCGAAGAAGATCAGGGCCAGTGCCCGGCCCTGGCTGGTGCTGCCCCCGGCGAAGGATGCCACCGCGCTGACCATGGCAGCGAAGTTGGCCGGCGTTGCCCACGGCGTCCCGGTGTGCAGGGACTGGAATACGAAGATCGGCACCCATGGCAGGAAGGTCAGGCACCCCACCACTCCGGCCAGCAGTGCGGCACGCGCCCCCTGCCTCCACTCCGGACAGCCCCGCCACACCTGCCAGGCCAGCCAGAGGGCGACCGTCCCGATGAGATAGATGGACCAGTAGTGGGTGTAGAGCAACAGCCCGGTCACCGCGGCCACGGCGATGAGATTGCCGGGCCGCGGGCGTCGCAGTGCACGGTCGAGCGCCAGGAAGCCCAGGACCGTAAGCAGTACCACCAGCGAGTACATGCGGGCCTCGGTGTCGTAGCGGACGGCAAACGGTGAGGTCGCCACCAGCAACATGGCAGCCCACCCGGCGGTCCGACCTCCGAGCCGGCGGCCGGCCAACCAGGCGAGGGGCACGGTCACCACCCCGATCACACCGGGGAGGGATCGCACTGCCAGGTCCGAGGTGCCGAACCAACCCATCCAGAAGTGCAGGAGGACGTAGAAGAGGGGTGGCGCACCGTCCCGCCGCAACAGCGAGGGAAGCTGGTGGAGGGGATGGACGGCGAGGTTCACGGTGAGGGCCTCGTCCAACCACAGGTCCGACTTGGTCCAGAAGCGCAACACAAGGGACGCCAGGAGAACGAGCACCGTGGCCACCGCCATCAGTGCGGTGGCGGTCCTGCCGAAAGGCGGCCCCTGGGGGTCCTCGTCGGCCGCCTGCGCCTCCGGCCGGCCCCGGATGGCCCTGTTCGACGTGGGGGTCCCACCGGCCGGCGCCTGTCCGGCTACCCCCGGTGTGACACGGTCCGGAGCGGCCACCGGAGCCCCGGTGGCGCCCGCCTCCGAAGTTGGGGGGGGAGCCACGGGCCCCGGTCCGATCACCGAGGAAGGTCCAGAAGGAGCTGCTTCCATGGTCCGCATGGTACCCAGCACCGTGACCCGGGTGGGATACCCGGGTCGAATCTTGCGTCGATCTCATGGACCGGGGGTCCACTTGGCGGTAACGTGCCCCCACGACAGCTGCACCCGTGGCAGAGTGCAGGTTCGTACGGCAACGCCCGCTGCCGGACATTACCGGTGAACGGCGACGGGGAGGGCATGATGGGGGAACTCTGTGGCATCGGGTAGCGGAATGAGCCGACGCACCTTCCTGTCCCGTGGCGTCGCCACCGGCGGAGCCGTGATGCTGGGCGCCGCCGCATCCACTGCACTGACCGGTTGTTCGTCGAGCAATTCCGGGTCGTCGAGCTCCACCGCCGCACCTGGTTCCAAGGCCGGTGTGGGGACCGGCTCACCCGTCCGGGGAGGGACCCTGACAGTCGGGACCATTGCCGAGATCGACGGGTTCTACCCCCCGTCCAACCACTGGGACACCAACGGGTTCCTCTATGCCAATGCCATCTACGACCCGTTGATGGCCGTGGCGGCCGACGGGACCATCGAGCCCTATCTGGCCAAGTCGATGACCAGCAACTCCACCTACGACACCTGGACCCTGACGCTGCGCCCCGGCGTCAAGTTCAACGACGGCTCCGCACTGACCTCGGCGGTGATCATGGCCAACTACAACGCTCTGAAGGCATCCCCCCTGACCGGCGTGGCGCTCAACCAGGTGGCGTCGGTCACCACCCCCGACGGCATGACGGTGGTCTACACCCTGACCGGGCCCAATCCCACGTTTCCGGCCGGGCTCACCACCCAGGTCGGCTACGTCGTCGGCGAGGCCATGATCCAGCAGGCCACGTCCAACCCGTCGGCCCCACTGACCCCCATTGGCACCGGACCGTTCATCTACGCGCAGTGGCAGCCCAACGACCACTTCACCGCCACCCGCAACCCGAACTACTGGCGCAGCGGGCTCCCCTACCTCGATTCGAT
>Ga0181523_10001153_pt1 | contig 28664 bp, 20 predicted proteins | sample PEATcosm2014_Bin_43_FD_119752 | JGI IMG/M metagenome (GOLD analysis project Ga0181523, IMG submission 119752) | Peatland microbial communities from MTU Mesocosm Facility, Houghton, MI, USA - PEATcosm2014_Bin05_30_metaG | ecosystem: Environmental > Terrestrial > Soil > Wetlands > Peat | place... | reverse complement strand
GTCTGCCAGGTCGAGGTGCCGGGGCAGACGTAAAAGGGAATTTTTGCCTTTGCAAATTGGGCGGCTTCCTTTTCAAACGGATGGTTTGCCTCGTAACCCCAATTTAAGGCGATGAGGCTTGGAGCGCCGGGCACCGCCCCGGCGTGTTCTTGAAAACATGATGAACTCGCCGAATCGGTGTTCGGCGCTCCAAACAAAGCCAGTGCAGGAATCAGCTCCGGATATTTCAGAATGATGTCGCCCCAAAACATCATCCGCTTGCCGCGCCGGGAGACTTCGTAATGGATTTGTTTCAGGAAGTCGAAATAAACCTGGCCTTTGCCAATCCGCTTGCAGAGTTTCTTGCTCTGGCCGCGACCTAAATCCCAGGTTTCGTCGCACCCGACGTTGAAAAATGGACTCGAAAAGTTCGGCAACAGTTCATCGTAAAGACCACGCAGGAAGGGCAGGGTGTCAGGATGATTCGGCGCGAGCGTGGTCGGACGGCGGACAAATTCACCACTTGCGTCTTCGTAGGGTTCGGGAATCTCCGCCAGCTTTTTGAGGCGCGCGTCCTCGAGAAAATAGCGCAAATGACCAAAGGAATTCTGGTTCGGCACGAGGTCAATGCCGAGTTCGCGGCAGCGCGCGTCGAGTTTGCGAATTTCCGCGCCGTTCAGCGCGCCCCAGCTTCGCCAGACGGATTTGTATTTGCGATAGGCGAACGTGTGCTCCGTGTAGAGCTGCAGCTCGTTGATTTTGAAATCAGCGAGATGCTCAGCAAGATCGAGCAGCGTCTCCGGATTCGGCACGCGGCCGCGTGAGACGTCGAGCATCACGCCGCGGCGCCGGAAATCCGGCCAGTCGCGGATTTTCAGGCAAGGCAGACGTAGTGGCACAGGCGTCCTCGCCTTTGAGTCCACAGACAGGAGGTGCGTGCCGCGAGCGCATTCGCGGATAATCTGTCGCAGCGTAGCGGTGGCGGCGCGCAAGCCCGGCGTTTCACGAAATGAAATTTCAATCCCACTTTGCGAAATTGTCAGCGTGTATTCTTCAACGTCACTTCGGAGGGCGGAGTTCCACGACGCCCTGATTGTTGGCGGAAAGTCAGGGACTCGCAGCGCTCGCCCCTCCGATTGAAATTCAATGCCGATTTCTCGCGCCAAGGATTGTAACCGTCTGGTGATTAACGCCGTAACGTCAGGAGAGAGCGACCTGTCAAATTGCACCGTCGCGCGGTTCGGCAGCGTGAACGACCCGCCAAGCAGTTTCAGTGAGCGAGGGCAGGGGAGCAGGTTCAAATCCATCTTTTTGTGCCTAACTTGCTGCGCCTTCGACAATTCTGATTTCGTCTTCGGTCAGACCGTAGAGACAATAGACGACTTGGTCGATGAGGGCGTCGGTGAAATTGATTTGCGAGTCGAGCGGAATGAGTTTGCCTTTGGCTTTCTGAAAACGGTCGCGGATTTTTTCCTCGTCCGATTCCCTGATCCTGATTCTGTTGGCGTGCAAATGGGCGAACAAATCGGCGGTTTCCAGTTTCCAAAATTCATCCAGTTTGGTTTTGGGCTTCAAGGCGTGAGTGTCAATGCCGTGAAAATCTTTGAGGTCGGTCAGGAATTGCCTGGCAGCGTATTTCCCCTGATTGAGGGCCGTCATCTGTTCAGCCAGGAAAGCCAGCAGGTCGTGGACGACATCCGCGCGCTCCGGTTTGGCGGCAAGCTGCTCCGTCACGAAGGCCAGCACACCGTCTCGGCTTCTATCCGACACACTCCGTTGGTAAACCTGCTCGGATTGAGCGAGGAGGGCCGCGCGCGTTTTCTCCGCAGTCGTGAATTCAACGCGGCAAATCGGAACTTGGTGGAGCATGTAACCGTCAACATCCGTAATCGGGAAACGAACCTTGAAGTACCAGTTCAGGAGAGATGAGTTTACCAATGACAGAACAAAAAAGGCCGAATACGCCTCAGACTTCAATTTCAGCAAGATGAACCGGTTGCTAAAATAAATGTCTTCACTACTGAAGCCGGCGACTAAACGCCGCTCGAGTTTCGGTTTCCTAGCTGCGTGCAGAATTATTTTCTTACCTTTATGCAATTCCGCGTGCTGCTCCCAGAGCCCTTGCGGGATGTATGCACCAGCCCAATCCACGCCGTATCTGTGTACTTGGTTGGCACTTTCGACGACTGGGCGATCTGTATCCGTCTGCGGTTTTTCAGTTTTATAGCTCTCGACTGTGGACTTGTAGATTCCATCGGAAGCGTGTGCCAACTCGCCGAGCGAAACGGAAACCCTTTCGATACTCGTGCATAGTGGCAAATTTCTCCGCGTGTCATAAACAGAAATCTGGTGAAGCGGACGGCTAAACCAAACCGTTTCCTGGCCGTCATCTTTCCAAGCCAACTGAGTCAGAAATGTGTCCCCATCTAGCAATTCATCGTTTACAACTTTGACGAGCGTGTGTCGTTTCGCGCCCGGTGGTGCTTCGGCGACGGTCTTCTCCGCTTGGAGCATGACTGGAATTGTGTCTGGCGCATCTTTGAAGACCCCCTTACACATGTAAAAGAGTTCTTCCGTATGGAAATTGGTGAGAATGAAACGTCTCAATAACGTGCCGTATTTGTTAATAAGCCAGGTGTTCGGGATGATTTGGCCCGTGCGCCGACCCAAAGCAGCAAGCTGATGCGCATGGTAAAGAAAGAGGTTGTAGAAGTTGATCTCTCCTTCACGAATTTCCCCAAAGGTTCGATCCAAAAAGTCTTTGTCTTGGGAAGATGCCGAAATTTTTTCCCACGGTGGGTTGCCAATAACGGCATCGAAGCCGGGATTTTGCTTCGCCGTCCCGTCGTCGTTGAAAAAGACTTCAGGGAATTCCAATTCCCAATGAAAGTAAGGTCTGCTGATGAGATGGCACGCCGCCGTTTCCTCTAATCGGCCCGCATTCTCTTCAACTACAACCAAGATTTGCCTCGCTGCGGCTAGATACTCTTCTTCGCTCAATGGTCCGTCAAAGAGAGTGTTAGTCCAGAGATTGGCGACCATTTTGTATGGCGCAAGCCGTGGCAGGATTTCAATTTCCCAGCGCTTTTCCTTCGCCTTCACTGTCGCCACATCAAGGCTGGCCTGTCCTTCGATTTCATGAATCTGACGGATGGTTTCGGCCACGGCCTGCTTGAAGTCAGGACCGAAGGTAAAATGAATTTGTTGCGCGCCGCCATTGCCTTTCTTTTGCGGCAGGCTGCCAAGTTGATCGAGACGCGCCCCGATGAGCGAGTTGCCGCAACGCAGGTGATGATCCAAAAAATTGAGCGGCTGATCACTGGAAATGGTCGTTAGCCAAAGTGAAAGTTTGGCCAGTTCCACTGCGAGTGGATTCAGGTCAACGCCGTAGATGCGGGATTCGACCACGCGCCGCCGCCAATACGCCATCTCCGTTTCTTCCTGCGACACGCCTTTGCTGAATTCCGCCTGAAATTTTGTCGTGGGATGATAAACGATATGGTCGGCCAGATAAATCGTTGCTTCGACCAGGAAATGGCCGCTGCCCATTGCCGGGTCGCAAATGTTCAGCTTGAGAACTTCGCCGGCAAAAGAGTTTTCCTTGCCGGCTTTGACATCAGCGTGCTGTTCAATTTCCGCCAACAAAGGCCCAAGGGTTTTTTCGACGATGTATTTGACGATGTAATCCGGCGTGTAATAAGTGCCGGTGGCTTTCCGTTCGCCTTTGTCAGTCTGGAGTTTGATTTTGCCGTTCTCGCGGACGAAATGATGTTCAAGCAGTCCTTCGTAAATCGAGCCGAGCTGCTGGACGCTTAAATCGGCATAGTCCACCGACTCAAACGGAACAAATTTCTGTCCGGCTTTCTCCGGCGTGAACATGAGCTGGCGCAACACTTCCGCCAGCAGCGCGTCAGCCACGGCCCATTCCTTCAAAAGCGGATAGCGGTCGGGATCAAAAAGCCCACCGTTGTAACGCGGAACACCGAACTCATCGTTGGCCTTTTTATCCGAGCCATTGATGACGAGACAAAGCGCATGGATGTCCCGATAGAATCGCGTTTGGGTTTGGCTATCGTATTCGGTATAATTTTTCAGCGGCGCAAGCAGGCGCGCGAGCGAAAGCTGTTTGTAATACTTGCGCGATTTCGGTTCGACGGGCAGCAATAAACGGCCTTCCGCGTAAAGGATGAAAAGCAGGCGGTAGAGGAAAATCAGACAGTTTTCATAGAGGCGCGACAAATCGGCATCAGTGATTTTATTTTCCGGTCGCTCTAAAAATCCATTGGCGAGGATTTCGACGATGGTGAAAATTCGTGCGCGTAAATCAGCTTCCAATTCCGCCTGCGTCGCCATTGCGATTTCACGAATTTGGTCCAAGCGGCATTTTCCCTGTGCGTCACGCGTGAACGCGGTGGCACTGAAAAGCGAGAGGAAAACTTTGAAGTCACCAAGCGACTTGATTGCGACTTCAAAATTTAGACCGAAGAACTGGCTGAGTTTGGCATCGCGCGTGTAGAGCCGCCATTCATTGCCGTTGGTGAGAATACCCCACGTCAGCACTTGGGCTTCGTTGAGATAATCGCGGATTTGTTGGTGAGGGTATCGCTGCCGGTGTTTGCTGATTTGTGAAAGGGGATGATTTACTTTTTTCGCCTCGAGAATACCAACGGAAGCCGCGTATCGCTGCTGCTTGCTGGCTTCGATCACTTTTTCCTTTTCCTCGGCGCTGGAAAACAAAATGTAATCAGGCTCGGCATCTTGATCGGGCAAACCAAGATTGTCCGTCCACGCGAAGCCTAGTTTCTCCAAGATTTTGTCGAGAAGTTCCTGACGCGTGAACGCTTCGTTGTTTTTCGCGCAGGCGAGATAACGCTTTTCGTAAAGTTCTTTGCAGAATCGCCAAATCGGTTCGGCTTCGGCATCTGATGGCCACCAAGAATTTTTTTGAAGGCGTGCTTTGAGATAGTGGTCGGAAAATAATCCCTCTGTCTGCCAAAGTTTGCGGACTTCGGGAAGACCAAGTTCAGGATGTATCCCCGGATTCTTTTTTGGTCTCGGCACGCGGTGACGTTAGCAGCAAATCTGTGCCACACTCAATACGGGAATTTTGAATTGGCCATAAGTCTGTGTTTCACTTCGCAATCATTCCCGTTTTCCGCGCATAGTTAAACAGGCCGCCGGCATCCACGACCGGACGCACGTCGCCGAGCGGTTTAAATTTAGAAACCTTGCCGGTCGCTTTGACCGTGACCGTTCCGGCGTCGAGGTCAACGGTCACGACATCGCCGTTTTTTAGCGTGTCGCAGAGGCGTTCGGTGAGTTCGCAGGGATAGAGTTCGCCGGTGGCGACGCTGTTGCGGAAGAAAATGCGCGCGAAACTCTCGGCCAGGACAACTTTGCATCCGGCCGAGCCGAGCGCAATGGGGGCGTGCTCGCGCGAACTGCCGCAGCCGAAATTTTTCCCGGCGACGACAATTGGATACTCGCTGTCGAGCTTGCCTTCCTTGACGAAGCGCGCGGGATAGAGCGATTCGGGCAGGCCGGCGAGCGCGTAGCTTCCAAGCTTTTCGTATTCGTCGGGCATCGTCGGGACGAGCGTGAGATACTGCGCGGGAATGATCTGGTCGGTGTCAATGTTGTCGCGCACCACATAAACCGGTCCGGTAAAGACAGCTTGCATGGTGGCAATGTGCCGTGAATCCGCGCGCTTTTCAATCAGATTTCAATTACCGGCTTTTCCGGCGGTGGTAATGCCCGTTGTTCACGTTTGCGCAAGGCGATGACGGCAATGACGCACGCTGTCCACGTGGGCAATTCATCAAGCACCGGGATACATTCGACGACGAAAGTGGGGAGCAGCAGCCAATGAAATCCAATCACCCAACTCGTCAAAATCATGGTTACGACATCTATGGCTGGATCGCCGAACACCCAGCCGAACGGGCCGAGGAGAAATTGCAATCCGTCCGAAACCACGGCGACAGCCAGCGCGATAACGATTCGCGTTCGCGTCAATCGCGGCGCGCGGAACGGGCGGTTCAACTTCTCCAGCGGTTTCATTGGCTTGGCGATTCAATCCACGCGCTCGTAAAATCATTCGATCGCCGCCAGCACATCGTCGAGTGACAGCGTGGCAAAGGTGGTGGCGTAGTCGGACATGGCGTAGGGAATGATGAGTTGCCGCCCGTGCAGAAGGCTGCCGCAGGAATAAACCACGTTGGGCACATAGCCTTCGCGCTCGTTTTCGTCCGGTTTGATGATGGGTTCGGGCGTGCGGGCGAGGACCCTGGCCGGGTCATCGCGGTCGAGCAGGAACGCGCCGATGCAATATTTCCGCATGGCCCCGACGCCGTGGCTGATCACAAGCCAGCCGGCCTCGGTTTCGATGGGGGAGCCACAGTTGCCCATTTGGACGAACTCCCATGGAAACGTTGGCTTCACCACCAGTTGCGCCGTGTGCCAGAAGTGCGGGTGGTCGGAGAACATCACATAAATGTTTTCGTAATCCTGGCGTCCGAGCATGGCGTATTGGCCGTTGATTTTTCGCGGGAACAGGGCCATGCCCTTGTTCTGCACCGCCGGGCCGTTCAGCGTAACGAATTTGAAGTGCAGGAAGTCCGGCGTCTCGATGAACTGTGGCAGGATCAATTTGCCGTCATAGGCGGTGTAAGTAGCGTAATAAGTCCTGGTGCCGTCCTCGTTCTGGAACTGAACGAAGCGGGCGTCCTCGATGCCGTTGCTTTGTGACGGCGTAACCGGGAATAGCACGCGCTCGGACAACCTCGTGCCCGGCTCGAATTGCACTTCGTAATTGGATTGGGCGAACACAAGCGTTTTTCTGGCCGCCGCCTCGGTGTCGTGGCCGTGCGCCCCGAGTTTTTCCCCAAGATGACTTACGCTGGCGCGTAGTTCGTCGAGCGTGAAGGTGTCCCCGAGGCTTTGCAGCAATTCCCGGCTGAAACCGCCCGCCAGCCCCAACTCCTGCATCTTCCGTTCGAACAATTGTTTTTCGAAGGAGGCATTGGGCACTTGTTCCGCCTCCAGGCAGTAACGGGTAGGCTCGTTGATGGTGATGTTGCCTTTGGCATCCAGGATTCCCGTGCGAAAGGTGATCGAGGAGATGTGGCCTTCACCCGTGGCGCGCAGGCTGAGGATGAATCGCAGCGACCCGGGCGGCAAGTCCGACTGGTCCGGATGTGGCACGATGGAGGGATTGAACAGGGCCGCTGCCTCAAGTGAATATTCGTGTGTAAAATATGCGGCGATCAATAATTCCCTCTGCTCTGAAAGGGTTTCGTCGGTCAGCAAATAAGGCCGCACCTGTTGAAACCGCCGTTTGAGGAACCGGCGGATTTCAATGTGGCGCTCGCCGAATTCGGCCATAACTTCCTTGAGCAGGGCGTGCACTTTGCCCTCCGACAATGCCAGGACTCGCGCGCAAATCTTGATGAAGCGCTGTTCGGTCGCGGGATTGAACGGCCGGAGCAGCACGCGCGCCGGGTCCGGCCGCAGCAGGACCTTGGTGCGTTTGATGGCGACGGTTTTCATGGTTTGGCGGCCGCCGGCCCGGCCAGCGGGTTGAGCAGGGGCATGGCGTTTTGCGCGAGGCGTAATTCCGCCAGCGAGAGCAGGAACGCCAGTGTGGATTCCGCGCCTTGGTTTTGGTTCACACGGTCCACGTGCAGGGCGTCGCGGCAGCCGCCGGTGTTGGACGAATACAGTTCAAAACCCAGGTCGTTCCAGCCCAGAAACCAGTCAAACGCGCGTTGCGCCTGCTCAAACCACCAGGCATCCGCCGTGGCGCGATGGGCTTCCAGACAGGCCGATACCATGGCGTGTGCCTCGACGGGTTGCTGATCGAAATTGGCGCGGGTGCCGCCGCGAGGATAAAATCCGTTGCTGCCGACGGGCCGGAAATCGCCGCTTTCCGAGGTCTGCACTTCCACCAGCCAGCGCAATGCCTGGAGCCCGCGTTCGAGCACCGGCTTCTGGCTGGTCATTCTTCCGCTCAAAATCAAGGCGTGCGTGAGCCTGGCGTTGTCGTAGGAAAGCACTTCCTCAAACCAGGGCCAGTCCTTTTGCGCGACCTTGTCGAATAATTCCATCAGCCGCGTCGTCAACGCATCCCGGATTTGCGTGGCCAGCCGGTCGCCGCTCAGCCGCTGCAAATACTCGTGAATGCCGAGCAGGCTGAAAGCCCAGGCTCGGGGCGACGTGAATTCCGACACCGCCGGAAGGGCCTGCTCAAAAATTTGTCCGGCCAGGATTTGAAAGCTCCGATACGGCGAACGGCCCACGCCCAGGCCCAGCGCCCAGAGCGCCCGGCCATGGCAATCCTCCGAACCCTGCTCGTCGAGCCAGTGCCGGTCAAAGCTCAGGTGATTGTGAAACCGTTTCGTTTTGGGATCGAACGCGTGATGGAGAAATGCCGCGTAAGTCGTGGCCAATGTCCGCACACGCTCCGGTTCCTCCTCCATTTCGTCGAGCAGCACCGCCAGGATGAAGGCGCGCGCGTTGTCGTCCGTGCAGTAGCCCTCGGAAAAATTCGGCACGGTAAAGATGGCATGTTGAAAAATGCCGGTCGAATCCGTCAGGCGTGAAAGGTGGGTGAGCTTCAACTCCGGCAGTTCGCGCGGCTGCTGGTCCAGCGTTTTCGTGGCAAATGATTTTCGCGACTGCGCGGAGCGTTCCAGCCGGGCCGCTTCAAATGATTTCATATACAGCCGCGCCACGTTGCTCCAGATCATTTCCCGCCCCAGCTTGTAGGCGTTCTTCCGAATGGCGGTCCGGCGGGTTTCGTCGCGCAACAGGCCGATGACTTCGCGCGCGATGGCCTTGGAATCACCGAACGGCACGAGGACCCCGCGGTCTTCCGCCAGCAATTCCGTCGCGTGCCAGTAAGGTGTGGAAATCACCGCCTTGCCCGCGCCAAACGAATAGGCCAGCGTGCCGGACGTGATTTGCGCCTCGTTCAAATACGGCGTGAGGTACAGATCCGCCGCGCCGATGAATTCCATCAGTTCTTCCAGTTCGACGAAGCGGTTGTAAAAAATGACGTTTTTCTGGATTTTCTTTTTCTTGGCAAGTCGTTCGAGGCTCAGCCGGTAGGCTTCGCCCTGTTCACGCAGCAGGTTGGGATGAGTCGCGCCCAGCACCATGTAAACCACGTTGGGAAACTCCACCAGGATCTCCGGCAGCGCGTTCAACATGTGCTCGATGCCCTTGTTCGGCGAAAGCAGTCCGAACGTGAGCAGCACCAGCTTGCCCTCCACGTGGAACTGGTCCTTGAAAAAATTCGGGTCGGTAAACGGCACGTCGGGAATACCATGCGGGATGAGGTCAATCTTGGCGGCAGGCGTCTGGTAAATCTGTTGCAGCATCTGCCGCCCGCGTTCCGTCATGACCACCAGCCGGGTCGAACGCGCGGTCAATTCCTGCATCACCCGCCACTGGTCGGCGGTGGGTTTGCTTAAAAGTGTGTGGAACGTGGTAACCACCGGCATGCGCAACTCGCGCAGCAACGCCAGCACATGGCTGCCCGCCGGTCCGCCGTAAATTCCGAACTCGTGCTGCAAACAAACCACGTCCACGTTGCTGATGTTCAGGAAGTCCGCCGCGCGGAGATAAGAGGGCAGGTCCTGTTCCTCAATCTCAAAGCGGACCTCCTTCGGATATTCATAACCTCCTTTGATGTCATTGACCGGCACGGCGAAGCACTGGCTTTGGGGATGTTCCGTCGCCACGGCCGTCAGCACGTCGGAGGTGAACGTGGCAATGCCGCACTTGCGCGGCAAATAATCGCCGAGGAAGGCCATTTTTTGAATTTCAGATGCCGATTCCACTTGCGTTTCCATGCTTCCGGCCTCGCATCCTATCACCTTGTGCCTTAACATCCACGCCAAATTACGCATCGCAAATTATTTTTTGCACGCGGTGTCCCTCCGGCTTCCACCTTGCCGTTGCCGTTTTGATTTCTATAATGGCCCGGTGCTCGACATCAAATTGATTCGCGAGAAGCCGGACTTCGTCCGGCAACGGCTGGCCACGCGCGGGGCAGGGGATGAGGCCCGGATCGATGAGTTGCTCATGCTCGACGAGCAACGGCGGAAAATTGTGGCGGAAGTCGAATCGCTCAAGGCCCAACGCAATCGCGAGTCGAAGGCAATGGGCGCACGAGTGCCAAAGCTGGTGCGGGAGCAGCTCCTGGTAGATGGCGGAGAAAAAGTGGCGCAAGAGTTCGAAGCTAGGAAAACAGTAATGCGCGACTTGGGTGACAGGATCGCCGAGCGCGACAAGCAGGCCACCGAAGTTGAGGCCGCGCGCCACGCGCTCATGTTGCAACTGCCAAACCTGCCGCACGAATCGGTTCCCGCCGGCAGAACGGCGGAGGATAATCCGGTCGTCCGGGTTTATGGTGAGAAGGCGACTTTCGCCTTCAAGCCGAAGCCACACACCGATCTTTGCGAATCGCTCAAGCTGGTGGATTTCGCGCGGGCGGCGAAACTTTCCGGCAGCGGCTTCATCCTCTACACAAACTGGGGCGCGCGGCTGGAGCGGGCGCTGATTCAATTTCTGCTCGACCTGCACGTTCACGAGCACGGCTACACGGAAGTATCACCGCCGTTTATGGTCGGGCCGCAATGCCTCGAAGGCGTCGGGCAATTCCCGAAGTTCAAGGACCAGTATTACGGCGTGGCCGAGGGCGACGACGAAGAAAAACTCCACAGACTTTATCTGATTCCAACCGCCGAGACTCCGGTGGCGAACATTCATCGCGAGGAAATTCTGGCGGAGAGGCAATTGCCGATCCGGTACTGCGCCTACACGCCGTGTTTTCGCGGCGAGGCGGGCGCGGCGGGCGTCGGCACGCGCGGTATGATTCGCGTGCACCAGTTCGACAAGGTCGAGCTGATCAAAATCGTGAAACCGGAGCACGGCTACGACGAATTGGAAAAGATGGTGGCAAACGCCGAAAAGGTTTTGCAACAGCTCGGGTTGCATTATCGCGTGCTGTTGCTGTGCACGGGCGACATGGGATTTGCGAGCGCGAAGACCTATGACCTCGAAGTCTGGGCGCCGGGGCAGGGGAGTTATCTCGAAGTTTCGAGCTGCTCGAATTGCGAGGATTTCCAGGCGCGCCGGATGAACCTGCGGTTCAAAACGGAACCGGGCGAGAACAAATTTCCGCACATCCTCAACGGCAGCGGCACGGCGCTGGCGCGGCTGTTCGTGGCGCTGATTGAAACCCATCAACAGGCGGACGGCAGCGTGCGGATTCCTGCGCCGTTGCAGCCGTATATGAAAACCGACCGAATCAAATGATAAGCTCCAAGCGCCAACATCCAAGCTCCAGAGAAATTCCAATCTCACAAACAGAAATCGCGAGTTGGATTTGGATGTTGGAATTTGGAACTTCTCTGGAGGTTGGAGCTTGGAATTTGGAGTTTTGATTTCGTTAGTTTCGCTGACATGCCATGAAAATTTTGCTCGCCAGCAGCGAAGTCCATCCGTTCTCCAAAACCGGCGGGCTGGCCGATATGGTGGGCGCGCTGGGCAAGGCGCTGGCGCGCGCGGGCCACGAAACGAGGATCGTCACGCCGCTGTTTCGAGGCATCCGCGAAAAATATCCGCAAATCCGGCGAGTGGATTGGTGGTTCGATTTGCCGCTGGGCGCGCGGCGCGTGCAGGCCGAATTGTGGTCGCTCGAAATCGAAAACGGGCCGCTGGTTTATTTCATTCACCAGCCGGAATTTTACCAGCGCGCCGGCTTATACGAGACAAACGACCTCAGCTATCCCGACAACGCGGAGCGGTTCATTTTCTTCTCAAAATGCATCGCGCATCTCGCGCGCTATTTGCCGTGGCGGCCGGATTTGGTCCACATCAACGACTGGCAGACCGGCCTCGTGCCGGCGTTGATTTGGCAGCAACAGCACGCGGAAGGGTGGGGGAACCCACCGCCGACGTGCCTGACCATTCATAATCTCGCTTATCAGGGCGTTTTCCCGCCTGGCGCGTTTGTGCTGACCAACCTGCCGGGAGAATTTTTTACGATCGAATGCGCGGAATTCTACGGACAACTGAATTGTCTCAAGGCCGGAATCGTTTTTGCCGACGCCATTGCCACGGTCAGCCCGCGATACGCCCGCGAAATCATGACGGAGGAATTCGGCTGCGCCCTCGATGGACTTTTGCGCCAGCGGCAAAACCGGCTTTTTGGAATTCTCAACGGCGTGGACCACGAAGAATGGAACCCCGCCACCGACCCGCTTTTGCCGCAAACGTTTTCGATCAAGCGTCCGGCGGGGAAAACCGCCTGCAAACTCGCGTTGCAAAACGAATTGGGCCTGCCGGAAACCGCCGACACGCCGTTGTTCGGCACGATTTCCCGGCTGGCCGAGCAAAAAGGCGTGGATATCCAGCTCGGCGCACTGGCAGAAATGTTGAGCGCGGACATCCAATTCGTCCAGCTCGGCAGCGGCACCTGGGCATATGCCCGGGGTTATTACGAGCTCGCGCGGCGGTTTCCCTCCAAAGTCGCCGTGCGGGTGGGTTACGACGAAGGTTTGGCGCATCGCATCGAAGCCGGTTGCGATTTCTACCTCATGCCGTCCCGTTTCGAGCCGAGCGGCCTGAACCAGATGTACAGCCTGTGTTACGGAACGATTCCCATTGTGCGTGCAGTCGGCGGTCTCGACGACAGCGTGATTGATTTTTCGCAGGACGCGGCGCGCGCCAATGGAATTAAATTTCGCGAATATTCGTCGCGGGCCCTGGCCAAGGCGATTCGCAAGGCGCTGGCGCTCTACCGGCATCCTGATTTGCTGCGGCATTTCCGCCGGAACGCCATGAAATCGGATTTCTCCTGGGACCGGACCGTTGCTGAATATCTGAAGGTCTATGCGACCATCAAAGGTCAGCGTTGAATAAGATTGGAAAAACGGCGGGCGCGTTCGGGGACGGCAGCGCTCGGGTGGTCCACCTGCCACGGCGCGTTCCACAAGACGTAAAAATCAAAGTCCTTCGGCAGGCGTTGATGGGACCGTTTAAACGCCTCAAGGCGCGGGAGCATGATCCGTTGCGCAGCGGCCAATGCGATCTGGGTGTCTTGCGGGTCGCCGCCCGGCCAAAGTTCGGGCCGGATTTGAAACCGGGAAATCTCGCCGCCCGGCCCGACGGCGCGGTCGTTATCGCCGCTCTCAATCATGGAAAGCGCGGCCCACCGGTCCATGGCTGGCGCAGTTATCGCCGCCAGGCACAAACCCGTCAATATGAGAACAGCCAGACGAATTCTCATGTTAGCCATTAAAGCCTGCAACCGGTCATTGGTCAACATTCCCTTCACAGATTAGGAAACCACAGGTGTCTTTACAAAGAAAATGAGCGTGACTTGTACGAATAAATCTTTTCGTCCGCTCGCTTTGGGGCGCGCCGCATAGTGGGTACACGACGCGCCCCGATTTCACCCCAGCGATCCTTCGCTGGAGCAAGCTCGACGTGCAAACAAAGCATTTCGCGCGCCGATTTCCCTCGGTTAACGGCCTGGTTTTTTGGGTTGCGAAATTGGGTTCGCTTCGCTCAAAGGTATAGTCTGCTATAGTCTGATTGGCAGCGGAGGCCGGAACGCAGCCCGTCCTTTCGAATGGCAGCAAGCTGGATTTGAGGTTTTTGTTTCGGCGAAAATCCTTGATAGAAATTCGCAAAGCTGCTTTCATGAACCCATGATAAAGGCCACTGATAGGCGTCAAAAAAAGCACGAGGAGGGAACAATGCTGGCTGATATTAAAATTATCCAGACGCACGCCTTCATAAAAGCGACCCCAAAAGGACGGCTCGACCGCGAAAACATGAAGAAACTGTTTACGGACATCGCGTCAGCCGCAGCCACTTCGGCCGACTGTGGAATACTTATAGACACTCGAAAGGCGCAGTCGAGAATGTCTTCATCCGACCTTTGGTATCTGGCGGCCCAACTTAGCAAACTTGGCAGGGCATTTTCTCGAAAGACGGCCCTTCTTTGTCCACGTGAACGATTTGACCGAGTAGGGTTCTTCGCACTCTGCGCCCAAAACAGAGGCTTCCTGGTCAATGTATTCACTTCTTTCGAGGATGCAATCGAATGGCTAATGGCGGAGGGGCCTTGACGCCTCTTAAGAAAAAAGCCGTGAAAATTTGCGCAATCGCATAAATGGAGCACGCACACATTAAATATAACAAACATTGTATAACCTTAATTCAACTTCACAGCATTTATGTGAAACATCAACAAACAACTCAAAACCAGTTTTTAGAGGTTCCGATATGCTGTTGACCGTCCACCGTACGAAGCTGCGCGCCGGTATTTGACAGATCTCCTTTCTGCTACGAAGCTGCCTGAGCTAATACATAGGTGGCTTGTCTCTAAAACAAAGCAGCGGTATGAGAACGAAATTCAAATCCTCCATCCGTGCCGCGTGTAGCTCATTCCGCAGAGCGGCCTGTGCGGGGGCGGTCATACTCATTTGCACCAACGCGCAGGCGCAAGATCTGTTTGTGGCCAGTGTCAGCAGCGGCAACATTTTTGAAATCACACCGGGCGGAGCGCAAAGCGCATTTGCCTCCGGGCTGAATCAACCTTTTGGGCTGGCCTTTAACAGCTCTGGCGATCTGTTTGCGGCGAATAATTTCGCCAACACCATCACTGAAATCACACCGGGCGGAGTGCAAAGCACCTTTGCCTCCGGATTGAATCGGCCGGCTGATCTGGCCTTTGACAGCTCGGGCAATCTGTATGAGGCGGATGACGGCAGTGGCAACATCAATAAATTTACTCCGGCCGGCTTACAAAGCACCTTTGCCTCCGGGTTGAATGGCCCTGAGGGACTGGCCTTTAACAGCGCGGGCAATCTGTTTGTTGCTGATCTAAACGGCGGCAACATTGTTGAATTCACACCGGGCGGTTCGCAAAGCACTTTTGCCTCCGGGTTGATTTTCCCGAATTTTCCTTATGAAATAGCCTTTAACAGCGCGGGTGACCTGTTTGCGTCATCCTTTCCCCAGGGCGCCATCTATGAATTCACGCCGGGCGGAGTGCAAAGCACCTTTGCGACCGACGTGGGTGGTCCTGGACTGGCCTTTCAGGGCGTAACCTTGCCCGTGCCTGAACCCTCGGTTTTGGGGTTGCTGGCCGTCGGCGCAACAGCACTCCTGGTCCACAGTTGCCGCCGGAAGCGTCTTTCGACGTGAGGTTTACGGAAGTTGTTCACCGGGTTATTCACAGTGAATATTTTCCTTGTTTGTCATATTCCATTCAGGACGGCGGCTTCGCCCAAAAGTTTAGCCGGTCAGCGTTTAGCGGTTTGAAGTTCACCGCGCCCGATTAAACCAAAAAATCAGAGCAACTCAAGGCGGCTCTGGTTTCAATCCCATTACCCAACCATCAATAGATCGTCATTACCGGGGCGCTGCCCCAATGACCGCTGGTGGGAGAAATCCAGCAGTAAGTCCCGTCATATGCGAACGAAACGATTTCCACATACACGCTGTCCAGCGCCGTGGCGATTTGCTGCAACACATTGAGCAAGTAAGACGTCAATGGAGAAATCTGGGTGGTCTCAGGGTTGAATTGATTGCCTGCACCGACCAGATAAGTCGTTGTGACGTCGTGTGGCCCGACGATGGCAAGCAGGACGGAATTTTTGAGAACCGCACACCACCCGCTAGCGTCAATTCCAAACAGCGTGCCGCGCACACCGGCCATGCCGTTGGGGATTTTAATGAGATATTGGGACGCCGCAGACAACTTTTTGACGCTGCAGTAGATACGGCCCTGCCACAAATCCAGTTCCGTGTCGCTGACGGTGTCCAAGCCGGTGTCCGAGACGGTTAATTTATCTATGGCCAGCATCGTGCCGCCCGTCATGCGGACCATGTTCTGCACGACGGCAGGTTTGTAATCAATCAGACCGCGAATGTTGGCATCCGGTGCCGGGCCGATCCGGTCGGGCCACGGCGCGGCTTGCGGCATCTCAACAGTCTTGCCCAACACCATGTCCAACGTGGCGTCGTGAGCCGTTTCAATGACCGCTCCGGCAGCGAGCCTTTTGCCAACCATCAGCGGATGCCAGTTCCCGTCGCCCAGCGAGTATCTAGCTTCGCCCTGGATGCGGACGATGGTGGCAACGCCGGGTTTGACGGTTTGCGCGGAAGCGGCAACGGCCAGCACGAGTATCGTGCCGCACATGACTGTAGAACCTATGTTTCTCATGATTGCCATTCAGGAATTGCTACTTGCCGCTAATTTCATGCCATACTGAAACTGGAGGGTCCTGTTCCGCTGGATTCTTGCCGTAAGTTGTTTATTCGACGTGAGTTGCGTTGGCGTTGAGATTCATTTCGCGTGACGCAATGAAGGCCAATGTCTGAAAACCGTCTTCACCTTGTGCGATGATTACACAGACCTTGCGGCGAAGTTTTTTCTCTTAACCGACCAGCGGCATTGGAGCGACCAAAAGCCAGGCGCCAGATTCAAAAATTACAATCTCGTGCTGCGGGAAGTTGAAGGCGTTCTTGCGGCTAAGCGCGCGGCAGACTTGCCAACGCTGACTTAAATCCCCTGCCCCATTGCCAAACCTGTGGGCTAATCCTTTGTTTGGTTAAGTGATTTGACAATTTTCCATTGGAACCAGCGCGGTGTGAGGCGCGTCAGAAAAATGAGGAAATGATTTTGCAGTCCGGGTATGGCCAGCACCCGGCCCTTCCGAAAGGCACGATGCCCGCAACGAGCCACCGCTTCCGCCGACATTTTGGGCGACTTGAACTGCCGCTCCTTTTCGCCGCGGGCGACATTGCCGAAATTGGTCGCGGTCGGGCCGGGACACAACGCCGTGACGGTTAATCCCGTGCCGGCAAGTTCCCCGGCCAGCGCCTCGGTGAATGACAGCACGTAAGCCTTGGTCGCGAAATAGACCGCCATGCCGGGGCCGGACACAAATCCGGCTACCGAACCGACGTTCAACACGCCGCCGCGTTTGCGCTCTATCATTCCGGGAAGAAACAGTCCGGCCAGCTCCGTCAACGCCGCGACGTTCACCTGAATCATTTCCAACTGCCGCCGCAAGGGCAGTTCAGCAAACGCGCCGTGCGCGCCGAAACCGGCATTGTTCACCAAAACATCCACCGTCACGCCGGCTCGTTGCAATTCGTTGAACACGCGTGCCGGGGTTTCAGGCTGCGAAAGGTCGGCGGTCAAAACCGTCGTTTGGATTCCGTGCTCGCGCCGCAATTCTTCGGCGAGGGTTTGCAACGCTTCGGTATTGCGCGCGACGAGCACCAGGCGGCTTTTGTCCGCCGCGAAACAGCGCGTGAGTTCCAGGCCGATGCCCGACGACGCGCCGGTGATCAAAACCGTTTCACCTTGCATTTTTTTTATTCTGGTGGGGCGAGGCTACCGACGAGCCGCCTCCACAAAGTTCTGGCACACCAGGTTCGGCTCGCGTGGACGCTCGCCCCACCGAAATGGAGTTGCTACCAACGGTTTCGCCATTGAGCGCGCTCGTGTCGTGACCATTATTGAGTTCCCCATCCGAACCGGCGGGTGATGGGCCAATAAACGAAGAAGGATTTACCGATGATGTATTGAGCCGGGAAATCGCCCCAGTATCGCGAGTCCAAGCTGTTCATCGTGTTGTCACCCATCACAAAATTGTAATCCGGCCGGATGTGAAACTCACCGCCCGGAGAAAGGTTCTGCACCAGCGCGTGGCCGTAGTATTGGTTGTCGCGATACACCAGAATGTTCGTGCGGGCGGGCGGATTGGAAAACGAGTAAAGGTTTTCAAAATGCGGCGTTGAGGCGGACAACGGCCTGCCGTTCACGACCAGATGGCCGACCGGTACAGTCGTGCCGTATGGCGGGGCACCGGTAACTTCATAATCCTTTGCCAGCGACAGCGTCTCGCCGCCGAGTCCCACGAGACGTTTGATGTAGAATTCATCCGGCGGAATGTTCCAATACGGCGGATTTTCCCGTCGTTCCTTGGGGATGCCCTTTGTTTCAAACACCACAATGTCGCCCCGTTCCGGTTTGCGGAAATTGTAGGTAAGCCGGTCCACAAACAAATGGTCGCCCGCGCAGACCTTCATCTTCACGATCTCCTCGCCCTTTTGACACATTTGCCCGTCCTGAAAGTCAGAATGAACCCGCAACCCGGCCCTGGCTTGTAACGGAGCTTCGCCGAAATCAGGTGGAAACCAGATGGTTTGCGCCTTTCCGCCGATCCAAATTGCCTGCTTGATATTGAAAATCAAAAAACGAGTCGGCGGGTCAATGGCCAACTCACCGTCATTTTCAGCAACGACCTTCAGGTAAGAAACTCCCTCAAACCATTCTTTGACCCGCTCCCAGCCGGTCGGAAAGGCCAGGGAATTTCGCAACTTCAATTGTTGGTTCATCTGGGTCCGAACCACGTCCTTATCCCCCAAGTTGAAGTTGATGCGGCTGAAGTCGGGCACGGAGGTGACCCCATAAAGCGTCGGCTGCATTGAGCCGGTCGGGATTTTGAACGGTTGCAGGAAGAACGTGCGGATGCCCATCGCCACGGCGATCGCCACGAGCAGCACCTCGACGTTTTCGCGCCACACGGGGTGCGGATAGGGCTTGAACCATTTGTTCGCGGCAAACTCAAGTTCCTCCGCCTTGATGCGGATCCTCCCCGCATTTGCGCCCGCGGCAATCGCCTTTTGCAGTTCGTTCATCGCGGCGGTCACCGCGCCAATCGCCATCGGCGAAAGCACATCGCGTTGTGCGGAGAGCAGGCGATAAACGTGCTTGCGCATCGCGCACGCCTCGCGGACGGCCTTTGAAAAAAACCAGCGTAAGATCATAAAGTGTGTCGAAGGTCGAGGGTCGAAAGTCGAGAGCAGGAAATCAAGGCCGAACGCGAGATGCCGTCAAGCCCTCGACTCTCGACTCTCGTCGCTCGACTCGTTTTCATGCTTTTAACACTTCAATAAACGCTTCCTGCGGGATGTTCACGCTCCCGATGGATTTCATGCGCTTTTTACCCTCTTTCTGCTTCTCAAGCAATTTCCGTTTGCGCGTGATGTCGCCACCGTAACACTTCGCCGTCACGTCCTTGCGCAACGCGCTCACGTGCTCGGAGGCGATGATTTTGCCGCCGATGGCCGCCTGGATTTTCACCTGATACTGCTGGCGCGGGATGACTTCCTTGAGCTTTTCCGCCAGCGCCCGTCCCCTGCCCTCCGCCTTCGACCGGTGCACGATGGACGAAAACGCGTCCATCACCTCGCCGTTCACCAGCATGTCCAGCTTGATCATGTCGCTCTCGCTGTAACCGGCGTGCTCGTAATCCATCGAACCGTACCCGCGCGTCATGCTTTTGATGCGGTCGTGAAAATCAATCAGGATTTCGTTCAACGGCAGCACCGTCGTCATCATCACCCGCCGCGGGTCCAGCGTCTCCGTGTCGTCCAGCAGGCCGCGTTTCTCGGAAATCAACGCCATCATGTCGCCGATGTTTTCGTTCGGGCAGATGATGAACGCCTTCACGGTCGGCTCCTCGATTTTCCGGACGTAATTCGGTTCGGGCAGGTACACCGGGTTGTCAATCTCCTTCACCGTCCCGTCCGTCATCGTCACGCGATAAATCACGCTCGGATACGTCGCGATGATGTCCATGTTGTACTCGCGCCGCAACCGTTCCTGCACGATTTCCAGGTGCAACAGGCCGAGGAACCCGCACCGGAAACCGAACCCCAGCGCCACGCTCGTCTCCGCCTGATAGACGAACGCCGAGTCGTTGAGCTGCAATTTGGACATGCTCACCTTGAGATGTTCGTAATCGGCTGTGTTGATCGGGTAAATCCCGCTGAACACCATCGGATGGATTTCCTTGAACCCTGGCAACGCCTCCGACGGCCGCCGCACGTCCGTGATGGTGTCGCCCATCTTTACTTCCTGCGGACTTTTGATGTTGGCCGTGAGGTAACCTGTCTCGCCCACTTCCAGCTTCTCGCGGACGTAAGGCTTGGGATTGAAGCTGCCGACCTCCTTCACTTCAACCGTTTTGCCCGAATGCAACAGCTTCACGTGTTGACCGGCCCGCAGTTCGCCGTTGAACACGCGCACGTGCGTGACGACGCCTTTGAAGGTGTCAAAATACGAATCGAAACCCAGCGCCTGCAGCGACGCCGCGCCCGTTGGCTTCGGCGCCGGAATCCGCGCCACAATCGCCTCCAGAATTTCGTCAATGCCAATGCCTTCCTTCGCGCTGCATGGAATCGCGGTGTCGCCCGGAATCGCCAGAATATCTTCGAGTTGCTGCCGGGCTTGGGCGACGTCCGCGTGCGGCAGGTCAATCTTGTTGATGACCGGGATGATTTCGAGGTTCTGCTTCATCGCGAGATGGACGTTGGCGACGGTCTGCGCCTCGACACCCTGGGCGGCGTCCACCACCAGCAAGGCTCCCTCGCACGCGCTCAAACTGCGCGACACCTCGTAGGAAAAATCCACGTGCCCCGGCGTGTCAATCAGGTTCAGCTCGTAGGTTTCGCCGTTTTTGGCTTTGTAAAGCATCGTGACAGGGTGCGCCTTGATGGTGATGCCGCGCTCCTTTTCGAGGTCCATCGAATCGAGCAACTGGTCTTCCATGTCGCGCGTGGAGATGGTGCCGGTGCGATGGAGCAGGCGGTCGGACAGCGTCGTCTTCCCATGGTCAATATGGGCGATGATGCTGAAATTTCTTATGTGCGCGGCGTCCATTCTTTTAAAAACAGTGACGGGTGTCGTGCGACGAGTGACAAGACATTGCCGACACTTGGTTCATGTCACGTGCCACCTTCGACGTTCCATCAAATCAGGATAGCTGGAAAGCGGTTGAAGAAAAGGAAATTTGGCCGACACCAAGCTAATCCTTCCGCCGTTTGAGCAGCCAATAAATCAATCCCGCCACGATGGCCGCGTCCAGAAAGATGGTGAAGACGGCAAATGGCGTTCTTACGTTCACGTAATGCGACAGGGAAAATGGAGTTGTGGCCGTGCCGGTACGTTCGCCCGCCCCGAATGACACCCAATGGAAGACGGCGAGGAACGGTGCCAGAAACACAAAGCTGGCGATTTTGCCATACAGCTTGTTCTCCAGCCGATACAGCAGGAGCATAATTCCGCCGCAGGCGAACACGGCGCCCACCGCATACATCAGCCAGTTCGGCTTGTCGCTGTCCGCCGGCACGAAGCAGAGGCTGATGCCCGCCAGCAGAAAAATGACGCCCATCAGCACGGGCGGTTTGTCCATCGTCACGCGGCCATCCGGTTGCACCGTGACCGATGACGATTGTGGCGCGACCGGCACTTGCGTCCTGGCCGCGGCTCTTTGGATTTGCAGGAACATTGCACCGAACAATACGAACGCCGTTCCCACGCCAAGACAAATCCATGTGCCGCCGTGGATTCCCGTTTCCAGCACCGCTTCCGACGGATCTCCCGGCGCATAATGCACCGAAACCTTTTTGCCGACCGGATAGCGATTGAGGATTCCCTGCGCGTATTCCGATGACGACGACATCTGCCCGATGGAAACTTTGTCGCCCGAGTAACGCGCGTCAGCCACTTGATAAGTGTAAGCGACCTCCGCCGAGTAAGTCGTGCCACCTTTGCTGCCGGAATGAGATTTCATCTCCGCCGACTGGACGACACCGTCAGTCACCGGCCAATGCTCTGTGCGGAGGCTCTTTACCATCATCCAAACGCCCACGCCCACAGCCACCAGACCGATGACAATGAACAACGAACAAAAAAGCTGCGTGCCACGATTGGAAACCTGTGCCATTGGCAAATTTCGTATCACGCAGACGGCGTTTCAGCCACTACAATTTACGATAGTTTTTGGAGACGATTGAAGAAAGGAAAGTTGCCGGGCAGTGGTGCGTAACAGAGGTCAATCGGCCCGATCGTCGCTCATGACCAAGGCCGGCGACTCGGTTTTGTCTTCAGGAAGCTCGAATAGCGTCTGACTCGAAGATTCGCCTTTCCGGTAATGGCTGATGACGTGTTTCTTTTTGCCAAGCAGTGATTCCAGGTCCGTTTTGGCTTTTGTTTTGGTGTAGGCCTCGCGTAGCGCGTTGAAATAAGCCAGCGTCCAATTGTCCTTCTCGAAGTGCTCGCTGAACAACGGCGATTTCATCTTGCGTCCGAAGTCGTCCCGGCGCTGATTTCATAACTTCGACGAGGCTGCTCCACGCTCAGCCTTCCCCACACAATCATGCGGTGGAATTTCCGGCGAAAGTGAGGCATTGTATCATGATGTTCTCGAAGAACTTAAAATTCCGCCCGGCCCTGTTTTGCGCCGCGTTTGCGCTGGCAAACACGGTATTGGCGCAGTCAACCCGCCCTGGGTGGGGTTCCACTCCCTATCACGATACGTCGGGAACCGGCGTCACCTTCCGCGTCTGGGCGCCCAACGCGACAAGTGTCTTTGTCCCGGGCCAGTTCAACAGTTGGTCCACCACGGCGACTCCTTTAAGCCCGGAGCCGACCAACGGCGTCTGGTCAGCGGACGTACCCATTGCGACGCCGGGCCAGCAGTACAAATACTTCATCAACTACAATGGCAGCGGCAATTATAAGCACGATCCACGGTCGCGCTGGGTGGTCGCTCCCGATGGTGGGAGCGGCAATAACGACATTATTTACGACCCCACCGCCTTCAACTGGAACGGCGACAGCCTGACCCCGCCGACACTGAATGATTTGTTCATTTACGAACTTCACATGGGCACGTTTCCGTCCAGTTCGGTGCCCAGCCGGTTCATTGCCGCCACCAACAACTTGGATTACTTGAAAAGCCTCGGCGTCAATGCGGTCGAGGTCATGCCGATTATGGAATTCGGCAACAGTGGCGACAGTTGGGGCTACGACCCGGCCCAACCGTTTGCGGCGGACAACAGCCAATACGGCGGACCGGACGGATTAAAAACCTTTGTCCACGCCTGTCACGCCCGCGGCATCGCAGTGCTGTTGGACGTCGTGCACAACCATTACGGGCCAAACCTTCTGGATATGTGGAATTTCGACGGCTGGGCGGGCACCAACTCGCTCGGGGGCGGCGGCATTTACTTTTACGAGAGCAATACGAACCTTCAAATCACGCCTTGGGGGTGGACGCGACCAAACTTCAGCAGCAATCAGGTGTGTAACTTTATTCAGGACAACTTCACCATGTGGCTGAGTGAATGCCATGTGGACGGGTTCCGCTGGGACACGCCCAACACCATGATGCACGACAACCTCAATAATTATATCCCTGCTGCGGGCAATCTCATCAATGCCATAAACGCCATGATTCACACCAATTACACCGGCAAAATCAGCATTGCCGAGGACGTGTATAATTACATCGGATTCGATAGCGCCTGGGACACCAGCTATCCCTACGCGGTCACGCCGGTGCTGACACCGACGTCGGATGCCAACCGGAATATGACCGTGATTGCGAACGCGGTGGAGTATAACGTCCGCTACACACCCTACCTCGCGAGTTCGGCTCGCGTGGCATTCCTGGAATCGCACGATGTGGTGGGCGGTTTGAATGGCGGCGTCCGGTTGGTCACGGCGATTGATCCAACCACACCCAACAGCTACCGGGCGAGAAAGCTTTCCACCCTTGGTGCCGCCGTCACGCTCACGGCACCCGGTGTGCCGATGATTTTCCAAGGCCAGGAGATGCTCGAAAATCAGGCGTTCGCCTCGAATCTGCCCGTGGATTGGACCAAAACGAACACCTACAGCTACATCGTCCAGTTTTACCGCGATCTCATCGGCGCGCGGCGCGACTTGAAAGGTTATACTCCAGGGCTGGAAGGCGACCAGTGCAGCATGCTTCAAGTGGACAACGTCAACAAATTGGTCGCTTTTCAACGCTGGCTGTCCGCTGCGCCGAATGAGGACGCGGTGGTGATCGCTAACTTCTCCAGCAATGTCCTCAATAATTATACCCTGACCTTTCCGTCGGCAGGCAACTGGTATGTCCATCTCAACAGCGACTCCACCAACTATGGCCCGGACTATGGCAATATTGGCGGTTCGGTCGTGACCGCCAGCGGCAGCCCGGCCACGGCCAGCATCACCATCGGCTCTTACAGCGCGCTAATCCTGTCACAAACGCCCGACGCGCCGCCGCAACTGACGATTGCGCCAACGAACGGCACGGTGAACGTCTCCTGGCCAGGCTCCTATTCGGAGTGGGTGCTGGACGCAACCCCGACACTGTCCGGAAGCCCGCCGCCATGGAATCAGGTTTCGGCGTCGCAATACCAGACCAACGGCGCCACGTTGTTCATCAATGCCGATTCATCGACGGGCAGCGTTTTTTACCGGCTGCGCAAACCCTGATCATCCGCGCGCCAGCGCCCAAGCGCGGGCCGCTGGATGTGGGCGCAATCTGGCACTGCCGCCGGAGCGCGAGTTGTCCCAACTCGCAGCGCCTCCGAAAAATCAACCGCTGCGGATTGAGGACAATCCGCGCTCCGCTGGCGGGCAAAGGCTCTGGCGGCGGTGCCAGGTTACGCCCGCTGGACGTTGATGCCCCCCCCAAAAAAAAGGCTTGCCGGCGGCACGCCGTCTGCTAAATTGCGAATGATTCGCAATTACAAATGAACGCGGACACCGGTTCCATTTTGACCCAGATTTTTCTGGCGTTCGGCATCGCCGTGGCCGGCGGCGCTTTGAGCGCGACGTTTGCGCGGACGCACAAACAGCTTTGCGCCTTCATCAGCCTTGGCGCGGGCACGCTGCTGGGCGTCTCGCTTTGCGGCATCGCGCCGGAATGCTGGGAAACGCTGCGCTGGTGGTTTTTGCCAGCAGCGGCTTCCGGCTATCTCCTCTTTGCCATCATCACCAAATACGTCTATCACGTTTGTCCGGCGTGCGCCGCCAGCCACTTCGACGAGGCCACGACGCATCGCCTGGCCGAATTCGCCACCGCCATGATGTTCGCTCTGGGCATTCATTGCGTGGTGGACGGGCTGGCGCTGGCGGCGGGACTTGAGGAAAGCGAGCCGGTAAAATTGTCCATCACGTTCGCCATTTGCGTCCATAAATTTCCCGAGGGCCTGGCGCTGGGCGCGTTGCTGCTGGGCGGCGGAGTGCCACGCAAAAAAATGCTGTGGCTGGTGGCGGCTGTGGAGGGCATGACCATTCTGGGCGGATTGCTCGGCTGGTTTGTCCTGGGCAACGTCCCCCATTCCGCACTCGCGTTGACACTGGCGCTGATGCTCGCCAACGCGTGCGGCGGATTTTTGTATCTGGCGATTCACGCGGTGCTGGGCGAAATTCTGAAGCATCACAAAATCCTGGTGCTCACGAATTTCGCCGCCGGTTTCAGCCTGATTGCTGGATTAATCCTGTATTTCCACTTGCGCGCCTGATGCCATACACAAAACGCCAGTGCCTTCAGCTCGGCAAATCGGCCCTGGCCGCCTGGCCAGGTGGCGATGATTTTATTGCGGGCCGCCATGGCGGCCGCGCGCCAGCCCCAAAGCCCCAATCTCTTGATATTGATGCTGAAAATAAGCCTTGCTGGTGGCAAGCCGCTTGCTACATTGCAAACAATTTGCAATTCAAGACGTGCCAGTTCAATCGCCGGACGCGGGAACGTTTTTACGTTGCCACTGGAGTTTTGTCGCTGGCGATATGGCTGTTCCTGGCGGCGGCGGAAATCCATCCGCCGCTTCACGCGTGGCTGCACGGCGGAACGATTCCCGATGATGACGACGATTGCGCCATCGTCGCCATCGCGCATGGGAACGTTGATTCCGTTGCCTGCGACGTTCCCGCCGTCATCCCGGTGACCTGGATTGAAATTGTTCCGCGCATCGAGTTTTCCGTTTTCCACATGGCCATCGCGTTCCTTCCGGATGGCCGCGCTCCGCCCCTTCCCTGCTTCGCTTCCTGATTCGTGGGTTTCAGACGGCGCTGTTCGCTTTGTCTGAAGTTTGTTTCCGTAAACAAATCTTTGTGGTCGCCGCAGGGCGATTCCCAAAGTGCGAGTCCTTGAAAATTCGCGGAAGTGTTTTGAAAACTTTAACCATTGAAATTTATGAAAGCTTTTACAGAGAAGAAAAATCGAGATCGCAGAAAAATTTATTGGGCGGTGATTTCCGTCGCGGCGCTGTCCTGCGGCGGGACGGCGCTTGCGCAGACGAACAATGTGGCGGCGACGAACGCCGTCGCATCGGCCACTTCGACCAACGTGACGCAACTGGGTAATATCACCGTCATCGGCAAGTTGAACCAGGCGCGGGACCAAATCATTCCCAACCTGGGCGCGACGGCGCATTCCTTCAGCGCCGAGCAAATCCAAGCCCTGTCGCAGGGCGCCAATGCGCCGTTTAATGAGGTTATCCTGCGCGCGCCGGGCGTGGCGCAGGATTCAGCGGTGAACGGTGATTTGCATGTGCGCGGCGAGCACGCGAACCTGCAATATCGCATTAACGATGTGCTGCTGCCGGAAGGCATCACGGGATTCGGGCTGGAACTCGACCCGCGTTTTGTGGAAAACATGCAACTCATCACCGGCTCGCTGCCGGCGGCTTATGGTTTCCGCACCGCCGGGGTCGTGGACATCCACACGAAAACCGGCGCGTTCGAAAACGGCGGCGCGGCGGAAATGTATGGCGGCAGCTATGACACCATCCGGCCGAGTTTTGAATACGCCGGCTCGCAGGGAAAATGGAATTACTTCGTGGACGGCAGTTACGAGCATAATGCCCTCGGCATCGAAAATCCCACACCGAGCTGGTACGCCGTCCACGACCTGACCGATCAATTCAAAACGTTCCTGTATGCGTCTTACATCCTCGACGACACCAGCCGCGTCACGGTGATGGGCAGCGGGTCCTACAGCAGCTTCCAGGTTCCCAACACACCGGGTTTGCCTGTCGGAACTGCGCCTGGCGGCGACCCATGGAACACGACGGCAGGGCCGGCAGCATTTGATTCATCGGGTTTGAATGAGAATCAAAGCGAGCAGAATTATTACAGCGTTGTGACCTATCAGAAATCGGCAGGCGATTTGAATTATCAAGCCTCCGTTTTTGGCCGCAACAGCAGCGTGCATTTTGTCCCCGACTCCATCGGTGATCTTTTCTTCAACGGCGTGGCCAGCGACGTGAAGCGCACGCTTTACTCCGGCGGAATCCAGGCCGACGCCAGCTACGAACTGAACGACCAGCATACCTTTCGGGGCGGCTTGCTGTTTCTGGACGAAATGGTCCAGGCCAACTCGACCACGACTGTGTTCCCGATGGACAGCACCGATACGACCAGTTTCAATCCTGATGGCGGGCCGGAAACCAAAGTGAACGACGAAACACTCCACGGCATTTTTGCCGGTGCGTATGTGCAGGATGAGTGGAAAATCCTGTCCAACCTCACACTCAATTACGGCGCGCGATTCGATATTTTTTATGCGTCATTCGACCACGAGAACCAGCCCAGCCCGCGCGCGAACCTCATCTATCAACCGACGGCCTCGACGACCTTGCACGCCGGCTACGCGCGCTTTTTCACGCCGCCGCCGGTGGAAAACGTGCCCAATAACACGGTGAACGACTTCATCGGCACCTCGAATCAATCATCCGTCACGAACGGGATCAATTCGGTCAAGGCCGAGCGCGCGAATTATTTCGACGCCGGCATTTCGCAAAAAATCACGCAGCACCTGCAGGTCGGCGTGGACGGCTATTACAAGAACTCGGTGCAGCAGCTCGACGACGGATTGTTCGGGCAGACGCTCATCCTTTCGGCGTTCAACTATGCCCGGGGAGAAGTTTACGGCGTGGAATTCACCGGCTCTTACAATCGGGGCAGTTTCACCACTTATGCGAACATTGCGTACTCGGTGGCGAAAGGCATAAACTGGAGTTCAGCGCAGTTCCTGTTCAGTCAGAATGATCTGGCTTATGTCAAAAATAACTGGATATATCTGGATCACGACCAGACGGTGACCGGTTCCTTCGGTACTGCCTATACTTTGAAAGAGTCGGACACAACCAGCACACTATTTTATGTGGACGCGCTTTACGGCAGTGGCCTGCGGCAGGATGGCGGCGGGTTTGAATCGAACGATCCTACTGCCCCCATCCCCAACGGGGCCACCGTTCCGGCCTACTTTACGGTGAATGTGGGCGCGGAACAGGACTTCAAGCTCAGCCGGAAACAAATGCTGAAAGCCCGGCTCGATGTCGTGAACGTGACCGACAACAGTTATGAACTCCGCAGCGGCACCGGCGTCGGCGTCAACGCCGCGCAATACGGCGCGCGCATCGGTTTCTTTGGCTCGATCAGTTACATCTTCTGAAATGTTCCTCCGACCAATGAGCAACACGGATGCAAATCGAACTTTGTCCGGCTACGAGCTGAAAGACGAGCTGGCCCGGCTTTGCCTGCCATCGGCCAAGCGGGATGCCAGTCTCAAGCTCGGCTGGGTGAATTCGATTTGCATCTTCTTTCTCCTCATTGGAATTGCCGGCGCGCGGCGAGGCGTCATCGCCATCAAACCGGTCCCGCCCATCCGGGAAGAGGTTCCCGTTGTCTTCCAGCCGGCGGTGTTGCCGCCCCAGGTAACTGCCGTGAGGAAGGAGCAAATGGCGCAGGAAAACAATCAGCCGCGGGTCCTCGTCGCCCTGCC
>Ga0181523_10001148_pt1 | contig 28743 bp, 22 predicted proteins | sample PEATcosm2014_Bin_43_FD_119752 | JGI IMG/M metagenome (GOLD analysis project Ga0181523, IMG submission 119752) | Peatland microbial communities from MTU Mesocosm Facility, Houghton, MI, USA - PEATcosm2014_Bin05_30_metaG | ecosystem: Environmental > Terrestrial > Soil > Wetlands > Peat | place... | reverse complement strand
CTCAGTCAACCGACAACACCGGTTCTGCCGGCTACCACTTAGTCGAACGGAGACAAGAAAACCGGCGACGGCATGCTCGCAGATGAAAAGGCGTTCCGTTGAGGGACTTTTTCAACACCCACGGGATGTTACGTCAACTAGCGGTCGCAACCCGCTTCGACGCCGTCATAGCAAGAAGTGCAATGACCACGCTCCAAGCTGCCGGAGTGAGGAATCGCGTCATCATCAGAAGCGCATTTAGACCACCGGAGAACCCCGCATACCTGAACCACCAGCGGAAGCTCTCAACAGAAACGGACGTTGCTGCCCACATCAACAGAGCGGCGAGAACAACTAGGAACGAGAACACTGGCCATCGCCATCGTGATTTCGCTATCACGAGACCATGGTCTAGTTGCAGTCCAAGAAACCACCACCAGAGCAAAATGGCCGGGAAGACGACGAGGTATTGACCCGTCGCAAGTAGCCTGAGCGCGTTCGTAATCGGCATAGAGATGAAGTAAGCGGGAAAGTTCAGCATGCGCAACAGAATGTCAGAAGTCTGATAGGGCCAGATAGGCGCGCCCATATCCCAAGCCATCCCCATCGACTCAATCACGCGCTCGTTGTGGATGTCCCAAAGAACTAGCGGCAGGCTGACAATGCCCATCACTGACGGCAGGATGATTCGGAGTCGCGTGCCCATATCCCATTAGACACCGCCGTCTTCCTTGGTAGTTGACGAAAAACAGGCCATTACGCTCATGACAAGAGTTGCTGCTGCGAATAAAAAGTACGCGCACGGATGCGGCGCGTGCAAGTTAGAACGCGCCGCCGCCGCCGCCGCCGAAACCGCCTCCGGAGAAGCCGCCTCCCCCGCCGAATCCTCCTCCGCCGAAGCCAGATCCAGTGGAACTGGCTCTGGGGGCGGAGACGAAAACCTGGTGCATGTCGGACGCCATGCTGTGCATCGAACTGGAAAAGAAAAGCGGACTGAAGCCGACATAACCGTTCGGCGAAACGTACCAGCTGGGCGGATCTTTCACGATTCCGTCGAAGGCTTGCGCCCAGTGGTGCTCGACGCCCAGCGCCATGGCGTAGGGGAGAAACTTTTCGAAGGTGTCGGGCGGCATGTGCTTGATGCGGTCGGCGTCGACGCGGTTCATGAATTCCTGAAATCCGAGGACGGCGATTCTCGTGCGCGCACCGGAGACGGTCTTTGCCGTCATCTGGCGGGCAAAGAGCCACCAGATCAGGGCGGAAACTAGAACGCTTCCAATCACGAGTGGGATGGAATAGAACAGGTTCATCCAACCCATGACTTGCACGCCGACCACGAGGATCGCGATGGCCACGCCGGCGGCGATGCTGTAACCATTGGCCGATTCCGGATCGAGGGTGTAGATGCCTTTGCCTTTCAGCGAGGACATGATGTCCTGACGCACTATGGGAATCACGGTGTAGAAGCGGTTCTTGAGGCTGGACAAGCGGGTTTCAGTGCCGCCCAGAAAAATGTTTTCCAGCATTACTCGTTCGTGCGGGGTAAGGTCGGTGCCCCACTGTTCGCGCGGCTTCAACAAGTGGAATGAATAATCTTTGTGGTGAAAGACGAGAAAGGTGTCGACCTTTTCTTCGATCTTGATGTAACCGCGCACGGCCAGATCGACGATGGTGCTGGTGATGTCGCGGGGATGGATGGTGTCGTCGAGTAAAGTTCCGGCTTCAGCGGGACAAATGCCTTTCGGCGGCTCGTACTGCGGGGCGACGGAGACTCCGGGATCGGGATCGCGTCCCACGGAATACCAGAGGCCAAACATTACCGCGAGAGTCAGCAGCGGCAGGAACACGATGGGATTGCTGCCCAAAAACCATCCCAACTTCGTGAGCGCGGAGGGAGGTTTGAGTATTCCCTGGGAAATGTAGATGTCGATGGTGAGGCCGCCGCGCATGGAAAGCGGGCTGGTGGTTTCGGAAAGAACGTCGGCGCCTTTGACTTCGGCAGTCGCTTCGCTTTCTTTGGAACCGTAGGCGCCCGTGAAGGCCTGAGCGCGCAGGCCTCCGGCGGCATTTTCGGGCAGGGTCACGAAGGCCGAGGCATGGTCGATGGGAACCTGCCAGTCGTTTCCGGTCACGTTCCAGTAGAACTCATCGTAACTATCGAAGAAGCGGATGCCGTTGCGGACGGAATAATCGATGTTGACGACGCGCGTTGCGTCGACCGCGCCGGGAATGTAGATCTTGAGATCGCGGTAGTTTCCCGACTTGCTGGAATCGTACTTCAGCTTGCTTCCGCTTTCGTCGGTGACGCTCATGACATTGACAAAAAGCGTGTAGTTGGTTCCCTCGGGTCCGGGATACTCGACTGGGATGGTGCGGTGAATGCCGTGCCACTCGCCGACGAAGACCAGGGTGATTTTCTCGCTGACCAGGGCCGTGCCATCGGGGGCGATGGAGATGGTGTCCTTGAAATCGGCGATGTGCCAGTTGCGGGCCTGGGCAGAAGCGGTGGCGGCGAGCGCGAAGAGTAAGAATAGGACGAGCAGTCGGCGATTCGTATAAGCTCCTTGGGATATTTTCAAAGCTTCATACTAAGTAGCGAATGCGGATATAGCCAGCCAGAGTTTCTGTGGACGCAGGCAGCTGCCTAGCTGCGCTCGGCTTGGACGGGCGAGGGCGCCCGTCCCCACACGAAACACAAACTCTAGAACTTCACCGCTACTGGTTCGCGGTCGTCGGCTGCGGCTTCGAAGAACTGCTTTTGCTGGAAGCCGAACATCCCGGCCAGAATGTTGGTCGGGAAGGATTGAATCTTGGTGTTCAGGTCGCGCACCACGGCGTTGTAGTAGCGGCGGGCGTTTTGAATGGCATCCTCGATTTCGTTTAGGGAATTCTGCAACTGCGTGAACTCCTGCGAGGCTTGCAGCTGCGGATAATTCTCAGCCACCGCAAACAGGCTTTTGAGCGCGCCGGTCAGTTGATTCTCCGCGGCAGCCTTGTCGGCGGGGCCGGTGGCTTGCATGGCCATGGAGCGGAATTTCGCTATGTTTTCGAACGTACCCTTTTCGTGGGCGGCGTAGCCTTTTACGGTTTCGACCAGATTTGGAATCAGGTCGTGGCGGCGTTTGAGCTGCACATCGATGTCGGACCATGCCGATTCCGAGCGCACGCGCAACTGCACCAGGCTGTTGTACATCCCGATCAGGAAGATGACTAACAGAACTATGACTGCCAGAACGATCCAGGCCATGCAGATTCTCCTCGAGGCGGATTCAAAAGGACGTTAACAGCAAAGTTTCAAGGAAGCAAGGTGCCCTACTGGCGGGGCGCGTAGTATCCGCGGCGGGCGCGGACTTGCAGATCTTTTTTCAGGGCGGTGATCTCGATCGAGCGGTAGCGCCCGTCGGCGTCGAAGTTGGTGGGCTTGTAGGAAACGGCGTACTGGCTGCGCAGTTCGTCTTCGATGGCGGCGAACGAGTGCGTGATGTCTTTCATCTTGTAGGGAAAAAAGGCGCGCCCGCCGGTGGCCGAAGTCAGGTCTTCGAGAACTTTGTCGCCGCGCAGGATCAGGCCGCTGTCGTCGGTGGAAATAGCATAGATGAGAACTTCGGCGCGCTGCGCCATTTCAATGGCCTGGGCGCGCGTGTACTCGCTCTGATTGTCTTCGCCGTCGCTGACGATGACGATGGCCTTGCGGATAGGATGGTCGGAAGGTCCGCGCAGCAGCTTTTCCTTGCACGCTTTGTAAATTGCGTCGTAGAGCGCGGTGCCCCCGCCATCTTTCAAGCCCCGCACTCCGGCAGCGAGTAGCGGCACCTGGTCGGTGAAATCCTGGGTCAGGTGGCTCTCTTTATTGAATCCAACGACGAAGGCACGGTCGTAGCCGGGACGAATGATGTGCTGCAGAAATCCGGTGGCTGCTTCTTTTTCAAATCCAAAGCGGCCCTGCACCGAGCCGCTCACGTCCATGAGCAGGCCGAGTTCGATGGGCAGATCGGTCTCGCGGCGGAAATTGAGGATGGACTCTACCGGCTTGTGGTCGTCGAAGAAAGAGAAATCGGCTTGGTTCAAATTGCGGACAAATTTGCCGTGGCGATCGGTTGCGATGAAGAGCACGTTAACTTCATCGACGCGTTTCTTGATAGTGAGGACGGGTTCGTCCGCCTCGTCGCTGATGGCGGCCGGAAGAACGGCGGCGCTCGTGGAGTCCACGGCAACATTGGAAGAGGCGATTACGTAGGGGCTGGTTTGGGCGCGTGCGGAAGCGGAAAGAGCGAAAACGAGGGCGATGGCGACGAGCATGAGCGCCGATCCGCTCAGTGCTGGTCCGAATTGGCTGCGCTTCGTCATTCTTCTTTCTTCTCTTTGCGCCAGGCTCGGAAATCCTATTCGGACGCTTCGTGAATGTCGGAACCTCCAACTGATTCGATGCACGCTGGGGGCCGAAGGCCGAAAGAATGCACTCCAACTGACTTTAGGCCGTTATTGGGTATGTGTCCAAGTTACAAAAGGAGTACGCAGGCGGTGCGCACTTTAACCACAAGCCGGTCAATGGGTTGGGAATCGGGTTTGTCGACTGCCGGCGGAACGAGCCCAGCTGCGGTTTGTCCCCGCCCGCGCCAGAGTTTGGCGGGACTTTTGGCGAGAGCATTTTCCGGACATTTTTCCCATGATTGGGCGCTTTTCGTGCAAAAACTGCTGAAGACAGGGGCCACGTCTGGAGTTGCATCCTGGCATGGGATAATCTGGGAATCGCCTGGAACCCCCGCCCGGCCCGGAGTCGTGCCATGTATTTTGAACAGTTTTATCTGACCTGTCTAGCGCATGCTTCGTACATGATTGGATCGGAGGGCGAAGCGGCGGTGGTTGATCCGCAACGCGATGTGGACATCTATCTGAAGGCGGCCGAAGAGCAGAATCTTAAAATCCGGCACATATTCGAAAGTCATCTCCACGCCGACTTTGTCTCCGGACACAAAGAATTAGCGGCGCGCACCGGCGCGAAGATCTACATCGGAGCGCGGGCCAACGCCGAATTCCCGCACGTGCCCTTGACCGATGGCTTTGAAGTGAAGATGGGAGCGGTGCGGATTCGTGCACTGGAAACGCCGGGGCACACGCCGGAGAGCGTCTGCCTCGTACTTACGGATGAAAGCAAATCGTCTGAAAACAAACCGGCGCAGCCCTGCGCGGTGCTGACTGGCGATACGTTGTTTATCGGCGATGTTGGGCGCCCGGATCTTTCGAAGACGCATACGCCGCGGGAACTTGCGGGATCGCTCTACGACAGCCTGCACAGGAAGTTGCTGGCGTTGCCGGATACGGTAATGGTGTATCCCGCGCACGGGGCGGGCTCGCTGTGCGGGCGCGCCATGCGGGCCGAGCGTTCGTCCACGATTGGGCAGGAGCGGCTTACGAACTATGCGTTGCAGATCGCGACTCGGGAAGAATTCATCGCGCAGTTGACCACCAATCTTCCGGCTCGTCCCGAGTATTTTCTGGAGGATGCCGAGATCAATCGCTCGGGCGCTGCGCCGTTGACAGAGTTGCCCCCGCTTACAGGACTTTCTCCGGCCGAAGTGCAGACGCTGTTGCAGCAGAAGGCCAATGTGCTGGACGTTCGTCCGGGCAACGAGTTCGCAGCGGGACACGTGCCGGGGTCAATCAGCATCGCGCTCGCCGGGCAATTTGCTTCGTGGGCAGGCGGCATTCTGGGCATCCACTCCAAGCCGGTTCTGATCGGCGACAGCGACGCCCAGGTTGAAGAAGCTCGCCTGCGGCTGGCTCGTGTGGGCATCGAAGATTTACGCGGCTATCTGGCGGGCGGCGTGGCGGCGTGGCGGGAGGCTGGTTTGCCGGTGGTGCAGACGGCGCAGATTTCCGTCCGGGTACTGAACCAAAAGCTATGCGAGGGAAGCTTGGGTCCGCTCGACGTGCTCGACGTGCGCCGCGAAGGCGAATGGCAAGCGGGCCACATCCCGGAGGTGCACTGCCACGCGCTGGACGCGTTTCCGCAAGGATTACCTGCAATCGATGCTGGACGCCCGGTTGCCGTTCACTGCAAGGGCGGATACCGCAGCATGATTGCGTGCAGTCTGCTGGAGCGCGCCGGCCATCGCAACGTGATCAACGTAGCGGGAGGCTTTGACGCGTGGCATGCCGAAGGACTTCCGGAAGTTGCGGAACAGCTCGCCAAGGCATAACGGGCTGTCAGCTATCAGTCGTCAGCTGTCAGTAACCCCTATCTGTCAGTCCCTTGTGGCAGCTTGGGCTTTGGCTGTGGGGGCCTCGCGACGGGTGGGAAGCTGGGGCAGCGCCGACATCAGGCGGCGGGTGTAGGCGTGGACGGGCGCGGTGAAGATCTGTTCGGTCTTGCCACACTCGACAATCTGGCCTTCATGCAGAATGGCGATGCGTTGGCAGATGCCGGCGACCGATGGCAGATCGTGCGAGATGTAGAGGATCGACATGCCGATCTCGCGATTCAGGCGCGCGAACAGTTCCAGGATTTCCGATTGTGTAATCACGTCGAGTGCGCTGGTCGCTTCATCGGCGACCAGGAGCGCGGGGCGGTGCATGATGGCCATGGCGATGAGGACGCGCTGCGCCTGGCCTACGCTGAGCTGGGACGCGCGCTTGTGCAGGAAATCAGGGTCATCCTGATCGCTGGGCAAGCTGACATTCTTCAGCGCGGCTTGAATCGCCCGGTCGCAGTCTTCACTGGTGGCGTTGCTGTCGCTGTGGGCGCGCCAGGCCTCCCTTAGTTGCGTGCGGATCTGGAGCGCGGGATTGAGCGAAGCCAGAGGACTCTGCAGCACGAGGCTGAGGGAACGTCCGCGCAGGTTGCGCAATTCCCGTTCGCGCATGGCGAGCAGATCGGCGCCCTGGAAAATGATGTTGCCTTCCACGATGGCGTGCTGGCGGCCGAGTAATCCGAGAATGGCCATGGCCAGCGTACTTTTGCCGGAGCCACTCTGGCCGACCAGGCCGACAACTTCGCCACGCGCGATTTCGAGCGAGATGCCGCGGAGAACCGGAGCTTTGCCGGGATAGCGCACGGTCACCTGCGCGGAGAGCAGGGCTGGTGGGGAATCCGTCGTCATATGTCTCGTTTCATAAATGACGCTCAGGGCGCGATATCCGGCCCGCAGGTGCTGGAGAGTGCGCGGGAGAACTGGGCCGTCCCTCCGGGACTTGAATCATTTCTTCCGATCTTCCCAGCGCTGAAGCGCTGGGCTATTTTGGTTCGCCCCTCCGGGGCTGGTTTAACGGCTCGCCCGCGTGCTTGGGTTCACGGTCATGCGCTCGGCGTTCCAGAACGTCTGCGGGTGAAGGATTCCGGGATTCGCGCCTTCTACCGTGCTGGAAACAGCGGACAGCGCATTCTGATTGATCAGGTAAATAAATGGCGCCTGCTCGGAGACGATTTCCTGCACGCGATCGAAACTCTCTTTGCGCTTTTTGGGATCGGCGGTCGACGCCTGGGCGCGCATCAGCCGGTCAATCTCGGCTTCCCATGCGGTTTCCGGCGATTTCTGCTGCGGATTCCAGGCGTGATTTTCGGCCGAGCTGAGCCAGATGTTCATCTGACCGTTTGGATCGAGATCGACATTGCGGAAGCCGAGCATGGCGGCTTCGTAATTGAATTTCTGCGAAATGCGCTCGATTAGTGACGGGAAATCGAGCGTGACCACGTTGACCTTGATGCCGAGCTTACCGAGATCCTCCTGCACCATGACGGCCATGCGTTCTCTCGGTTTGCCGCCTGCGTTGGTGACGATGGAAAACTCAACGGCGTTGCCAGCCTTATCGAATAGCGCTCCGTTTTGCAAGTGGAAGCCGTCGGCTTGCAGGCGTTGCAGTGCGGCGTCGGGACGATACGGTTCAGCTTTGAGGTTACTGTTGAACCAGAATTTGTTGGCCGGCGAGACTGGTCCGACGGCAGGTTGCGCGTGACCATTAAAGACCACGCGGCTGAGATCGTCGCGATTGATGGCCTGAGAAATCGCGCGCCGGAAATTAGTGGAGCGGAACCATGCCCGCTTGTATTCGGGAATGGGAGCGCTGGCCACCTGGTTGAACCACATGAAATCGGAATCGAGCGAAGCCCCGGCATCGTGCGCGAGACCCGGCGAACTGGCCGCCAGGCGGTCGAAGTAATCGCTGTCTATGACGTTGATCAGGTCAACTTCGCCGCGCTTGAAGCGCAGCATTTCGACGTCGCGATTCGATTGAATGTCGAGCCGGATGGAGTCGAGATACGGCAGGCGGCGTCCTTGGGAATCTTTTCTCCAGTAGTTGGGGTTGCGGCGCAGGAGCACGCTCGATCCCGCTTTGTATTCCGCAACCATAAATGGGCCGAGCACGGCGGCTTCCTTCTTTGGATTTGGAGAATGCGCGGACATGATCGCAACCTGATCGAAAAGGCGGTCGAGTCCGGCAATGGGTGCGGGAAACGTAATAGAGATCTGGTCGGGTGCAATGATCTTGGTGCTGACGGCGCCGGCGCCGGAACGGAATGCGTCTCCGGTCGAGGAGTGCAGCGCGGGATCCATGAGGCGCTGCATGGTGAAGGCGACGTCCTCGGAAGAAAACGGAGTGCCGTCGGAAAACATAATGCCGTGGCGGAGTTTGAAAGTGATCTGCTTGCCGTCTTGCGACAACTTCCACGATTCCGCCAGTTCGGGTTCGACGTCTTGCGTGTGACGGTTGACGCGCACCAGCACACCGCCGGTCAGATAGCGGATCGAGAGGGAAGAATCGTCGTCGACCAGGAGCGGATCGAAAGTTTTTGGTTCGGCGCGCAGGCAGAAACGCAGTTCACCGCCGCTTTGCGAGAAGGCGGAGCCGGCGCTTACAACCAGAGAGAGAAGAACGCAACCGAGAAGAAGCTGTAAAAATGCGCGGCGGGCGGTCGTATTCATGCGGTCACCTCCTCGTTCGACAAAAGCACCTGAAACGACGTCATGACGACGATCAGGAGCAGCAATGGCACCAGGCGCCACGGTTCTTCGCGAAACGAAATCAAGCCTTCCAGTTCGCGCAGAAGGCTTCCCCAGGAAGGCAGCGGTTCCGCAACGCCTAAGCCGAGGATGCCGAGGTTCGCCTCGGCCAGAATGAAGACGGGAATCGAAATCCAGAATTGCGCGTACAGCACCGGCTTCAGGTTGGGCAGGACATGAACCAGGAAGAGCCGCGGACCGTGCAATCCCGAAGCGCGCGCCTGCAAAACAAAATCAGAGTTGCGCAAGGCATCGGCGCTGGTCGAAAGCACGCGCGCCGAAGCGGCCCAGCCGAGCAGGCCAAGGATGAGAAACGTAATCAGGACCGAAGTGAGCGGAGAAACGTTCAGCGGCAAAAGCGCGCGAACCGAGATCAGCAGGAAGAGCCAGGGCAGAGAAAGAAAGAGGTCGGTAAAGCCACGGGCCAGACGCAGCCAGATTCCGCCCATATATCCTGCGAGCCCGCCGACTAGCGCGGCCAGAATGGTCGAGACGAGGGCGGCGGCGGGAGCGAGCAGCAGCGAGATGCGCGTGCCGTAAAGCACGCGCGCGAAGCGATCGCGGCCAACGTCATCGGTCCCGAGCAAATGCTGACGGGAGGGAGGCGCGCTGGGCGCCTCGCGAAATTGCTTCGCGTATCCAGAGGGCGCCAGCCAATTCGCGGCCAGCGACGCCGCACACACGGCGACTACCACGACACACGCCAACTTGCGGGCTGCATTCATAGGGCGTTTGCGATTGCCGAGCATCGCTCGGCGGACGGACGAATGCGTCCGTCGCTACGCGAACTCCTCCCGGCGCTTGAGCATGTAAATCATTACATCGGCCCCCGAGTTGGCCAGCAAGGTTACCAACGTAACCAGCACGGTGAGGTTCACGAGCAGGGGAAGATCCCGGGAAAGCGCGGCTTGCCAGGCGAGTTGGCCGATGCCTGGCAGTCCGCATAAGGCTTCTACAGGGATGCTGGCGCCGAGAGCGACGCTGACGGTGATGCCGGCGAGCGCGATCATCTGCGGACCGGCGACTGGGAGCACATGCCAGGCCAGGATGCGCACTTCGCCGAGTCCTCGGGCGCGAGCGGCGGTGATGTGCGGCAAGGCGTAGGCCTTGGCGAGCAAGTTCCGCGAATATCGGTAAATCTTGGGGAACACGATCAGGGCGATGGCGAGATATCCGGGAGCGTTGAAGATCACGGAAAGCAAGGCCAGCACGGCCGCCGGAATGCAAAGGAAAGCGCCGCTGAAAGTGGTGCCCAGAATCTCATAAGCCGGTCGAGGCCAGAGGCAGGCCGTGAAGGCGAGAGTCGAGGCCAGTAGCCAGGCCAGCAAAAGGCCGACGCCTGCCACGCGCACAGTGACGGGCCAGCGCTCACGCAAAAGATTTTGCACGGGTTGGCCGAGGGCGTGAGAAGTGCCGAGATCTCCGTGGATGGCGCCGCGGAGGTAGCCGGCGTAAAAGCCGAGGATGTTGTGCTCACCGGTGCGCGACTGGCGCAGGGCGCGCACACTTTCGGCGTTCAGACTGGGGTCGAGTTCGCGCTCGTCGGCATCGAAACCGGGAGCCAGCCGCACCAGCGTGGCCGAGAGCAGTCCGCCCAGCAGGACGAGCGCGGCCATTGCCCCCATCTTTCGGGCGAGGCGCCCTGCGATTTTCCAGAGCGGCGTTTTCCATAGCGTCATTTTCGTCGACCACATGGAAGCGTCCTAGTTCACGGTCGCACCCCGCGACCGAGGGGGCGAAGAGCCCTCGTCGCGGTCAGTTGCTGGCTCGGAGTGGTGAAGCTTCTTCATGGAGTACATGCGGCGGTCGGCTTCGGCGAGCAGGGCCTCAACGTCGAAACCATCCTGCGGACAGAACGCAGTTCCCACGCTCAGGCCGACCAGATCGCTGCCGGCAATTTTTCTACCCGCTTTGATGGCCAGCTGATTCAAACGGCTGGCCTTTTCGCTGGAAGCTTCCGGGCTCAGCCCGGGAGCGACAATCACGAACTCATCGCCACTCATGCGGGCGACATAATCGTAGCCGCGGCAGGTTTCCTTTAAGTGGCCGGCAAAATCCTTGAGCAGGTTGTCGCCTTCGAGGTGGCCATAGAGGTCGTTAATCTGCTTGAAGTTGTCGATATCGCAGACCATCACCGCCAATGACGTGCCGGTGCGGCGGCAGCGCGCCAGTTCCCGCGACAAATGAACGAACAACGAGCGCGCGTTGGGCAGTCCGGTTAAGTAGTCGGTGGTTGCCGAGTCCTCGGCCTGCTGATACTTGAGCGCGTTTTCGACGGAGAGCGCGATCTTCGAACTGACGGCGAGCAGAATGCGCAAATGATCCGCCGAGAAAGCATCGCGGTCGGCACGGTACATCGCCAACACGCCGACCACTCCATTGAGGCCTTCGAGCGGCACGGCGAGAGTCGAGCGCAGTGGGGTGAATTTCGCGGGATCGCTTACATATCCGGCTTCGACTTCGGGATTGCCATTGAGGATCGGCTTGCGTTTTTCGGCAACCCATCCGCACAACCCCTCTCCCAGGCGAATATTCAGCGACGAGAGCAGCCGGAAGTTGTCGCCGCTCACCAGTTCGGGCACCAGTCTGCAGTCCTTCAAAAGAAACACGGCCATCGAATCGTAAGGAATCATCTTGCGCAATCGCACCGAAAGCACGGAAAGCGTTTCGCCGAGGCTCAGCGAGTTGCCGAGATCCTGGCTGAGTTCGAACATGATCTGCGCTTCCTGACGCGCCGAGGCGATGGAGGAAAGGAAATCGGCCTCGTTCGCCGAGGCGGCAATCGGCGCCGACTGCTCGAATCCCGCCGGTTCTACGCTTACCTCGACTGAATCGCCGGCTGATGGAGTCGCCTCATCCGCCGTGGGCGAATCCGACTCGGCCATCTTCTCCAGTTGCCGGTAACGGCGTTGCAGGACCTCGACAATCCTGGGCTCGAAGGCAGAGCCCGACATGGAGGCCACCTTCTCCATGGCGGCATCGAGCGACATGGCGCTGCGATACTGGCGATGCGATGCCAGTGCGTCCAGGACATCGATGGCCGCGAGCACCCGCGCGCCCTTCGGAATCTGTTCCCCTTTCAGTCCGTCGGGATAGCCGGTTCCGTCCCAGCGCTCGTGATGCGAGCGCACGATGGGCGCGACCGGATAAGGAAAGGCGACCCGCTGCAGGATCTCGGAACCCACCACCGAGTGAATCTTCATCTTCTCGAATTCTTCCGGGGTCAGGCGTCCGGGCTTGTTGATGATATGTTCGGGAATCGCCAGCTTGCCGATGTCGTGCAGCAGCGCGGCCGCGCGCAGCGCTTCGACTTCGTCTTCGGCAAAGCCCAGTTCTCTGGCGACTTCAACCGTGAATACGCGCACGCGCTGCAGGTGTTTGTGCGAGGTGTGGTCCTTTGCTTCGATGGCCAGCGCCAGGGCCTCGATGGTGCGCAGGTGCAGCGAGGCAACCTCTTCAGCGTTGCGCTTCTCGATCTCGACCTGCCTCTTTTCCGCCGCCAGCCTGGCGAGATAAAGATAATACGAGCGATAGACCCAGTAGACCAGGGGCAGCACCAGAAGCGAGGTTTGCCATCCCACCTGTTTGCTGAGGAACCCCACGGCAAAAACCACCGCCGCGCCGACCATGTAGAAGGGGAACGACCAGAAGTGGCATTCCGCCCACACCTTGTGAGCGGGCTTGTTTTCGGTCAGCGAGATGACCACCGCCACCGGGATCGTGTTCGCCAGGAAAAAAATCAGGGCAGTGACGATCAGCAGCGGCAATGTACCCGCGCCCAGCACCCTCTGCAGACTGTGATAGGCGAAGTAAGACACGGCGATGGCGTTCGCCATCATGCTGAAGACATTGAAAACGATCTTGATGGGAACCAGCTTCTGCCGCGATCTCAACAGGCACTGTGCCAGGGTTGCGGTGCAGCCCAGTACCAGCGTCTCGGGAAGATTGAGTTCGAGCACGCTCAGCAAAATGAACAGGAAGTTGACCGACATGGTGCCGTCGATGCCGGGCAGTTGAATCTTGAGACCTGAGGCAATCACGGCAACCAGCACGTAGCAGACAAATCGGGCCAGGTCGACACTCTGCCAGTGCCACAGGGCGTGCGTCAGCGCCCACATACCAAGCGCTGCCGTTGTTCCGATAAACAGTTTCGCCCGAATCGACATGACCCGACCTGCGATGGCTGCTTACACTCTTTTCACCTGCGCGTCCACGCTAATGATTCTCATTACCTCTGTCACCGCGTTGAATCCGCTGCAGTTATGCCTGCCGTTCGCCGTTCTCCCGGGTACATCGTCAGACTGTCCGCAAAAGTGGTCACGCGATGGCCACTTTTTGTCTCGTTAACGTTTACAGTGGCGGCGGACAATCTGGTCCTCCCGTTGTAACCGATGGTAGTTCAGTGTCTAAAGTTCAGATACTTACTAAAGTAACCACCGATGTCGCTGCTAGTACGAGATGAGAAGTCCGAGCAAGGTATATCTCTGCAGTAAGGGATATAACCTAGTTACTTCGGTGTGAGACTCAGCGCTGAACAATCCCACGAAGTGATCGCGGTTGTGTCAGCATCAGGCAGAAGGGCGAGTCCTTGCAATGCCCACGTCGAGAAGTAGTGAAACCGGCGAGCGCAGCGCAGAAGGACCTTCGCCTTTAGCCACTGACGCAGAAATGCCAATTTCATCGAAGACTCCGCCAGCGGAGAGCGCGCCGAAATTCGTAACCAGGAGCCGGGCTTCCCAAAGCTCCAGCAGAGCGGGCGAGGCCATTCTTCGACCCACGATTCGGCCCGACATACTGGACCAGTGGCAGGACGCGGTCATCTTTACCGCTGAACTCCATGGAGTCATTACCAGCTGTAACCAGGGAGTAGATCGATACGGCTATGCGCCGAAGGAAGTGGTCGGCCTAAACATCGCCGATTTCTATGGCGGTACGTTCGTCGCCAGCCGAGCGATGGCTGCGGTTATCGAAAAAGGACGATTTGAAGACGAACTCAATTGCCGCACAAAGTCCGGCCGCGACATCGATGTACGTCTATATTTGACGCTGCTGCGCGATTCGAACGCGGCTCCTGTAGGCATTCTTGGATTCTCAATCGAGACCTCCGGGAAGAAGCTTCCGGGAAGTGTGCCTGCGCCGGAGCAAGCCGCGGCCGCGGTGGTCCCACTGGAGCGGCGCAGCATCGAGGGCACGCAATTTCTGATCGCGAGCCCAATCATGCATAAGTTCATGGGTATGGTGGACCGCGTGGCCGGGCACACCGAGACTGTGCTGGTAACTGGCGAAACCGGCACGGGCAAGGAGTTAGTGGCGCGCACGATTCACGACTCCTCTTATCGGCATAGGAGCAAACTGGTAGATATCAATTGCGCCGCTCTTCCCGAACATCTGGTGGAAAGCGAATTGTTCGGCTACGAGAAGGGTGCCTTCAGCGGCGCCGATTCCTCGAAGCCCGGTCTGTTTGAACTGGCCGACAAAAGCACGATTTTTCTCGACGAAATCGGCGAATTGCAGCCGCAAATCCAGGTGAAGCTACTGCGTGTTCTGGACGGCGCGCCCTATTACCGTTTAGGTGGAAATCGAAAAATCACGGTCGACGTGCGCGTGGTTGCCGCCACCAATCAGGATCTTGAGCTGGCGGTACAGGAAGGGCGTTTCCGCAAAGATTTGTTTCACCGTCTGAGCCAGTTCCACTTGCGCGTTCCACCATTGCGCGAGCGTCCCGAAGATATTGCCGCGCTGGCGCGTCACTTCCTGCTGTTGAAGGCGTCGGACAAGGTGTTTACCGGAGACGCAGTATCTGCCCTGCAGGCCCATCCTTGGCCGGGCAATATCCGGGAACTGAGGAACCTGGTCGCGAAACTTGCCATGGCCACGGAGGAACGACAGATCACGGGCGCCGAAGTTGTAGCCGGGTTGCGTGGCGAGGCGGCAGCCGCAACTCACGCCAGCGGCGCGGTGCCGCTCGGCAACCTCGACAACATGGAAGAGCAGATGATCATTCGGGCGCTCGAGCAGACCGGCGGGCATCGTTCCCATGCTGCCGAGCAACTCGGAATTTCGCGCCGCACCCTCAGCCGCAAATTACGGGAATATGAGATTGATGTGCCTTCGGGTGAAGTCTCGGAAAAGCTCGGTATCATCAGCGAGGACCAGCAGAAATTCTTCCGCTCCAAAGTCAATGTGTGCGTAACCCTGAAGAATGCGCATGGCAAGGAGTTGCAGGTGCAAGCAGTCAATCTGAGCACGGGAGGCATGGGACTGGATGCGGTCATCGATCCCATCGGTTTTGCCGGACTAGTCGACGTCAGTTTCCTCTTGCCGGACAGCGAAACCGTAATCCAGGCAAAAGGACGGTTGGTATGGGCCGACGCCGGAGGCAGAGCAGGCCTGCGCTTCGTCGTGATCGAACCGGCGCTGTTCGAGCAACTGCAGCACTGGACGAATCGGAAAATGAAAGATGAAGGCTGGGAGATTCCAACGTAACTTCGCACGACCCAGCGCCTGCGCCAACGGACACCCCCTTCTGTAACCTGTCGTAACACGTCCTTCCGTGCCATTCTCTTTTTGCCGTTAGAAGCCCATCGACCGCGACCGCAGGGCCAACTCCTACTGCGGTCGCGGATTTCAAGTGAGGTTCATTCATGTTGCAGTCTCCGGAACCGAAGTACTCTCCAAGCGCGGTCCCCACGAACACTTACACTCCGGTAAAGCCGGCCACCTCACCGATGGAGCAGGCGCACATCGGACGATCAGTGGCCATCAAAGGTGAAGTAACGGGCGCGGAAGCGATTTTCATTGACGGACGCGTCGAAGGCACAATCAGTTTTCCCGGCAATCGGGTCACCATCGGCCGCAACGGAAACGTCGCGGCCAACATCACCGCCAAAGAACTCGTGATCATGGGCAAGGTACAGGGCAACGCCGACTGTGCGGACCGGGTGGACATCCGCAGCGAAGGCGTGCTCGTCGGCGACGTGGTCACGCATCGCATCAGCGTCGAAGAGGGAGCGCTCCTCAAGGGCGGTGTCGAAGTGCGCCACACCGAAACGAAAGATCAGAAAACGCAGGCGCAGAATAGTCCAGAACCACCCAAGGCCCTGGCCGCGACCGCAGGCAACGCGTAATTTTGCGAAATTGAAGTCAACAAAAAACGATGGAGGGACGGGCGTCTCGGCCCCGCAGCCGGGCGAGGACGCCCGGCGCTCCATCGTTTCTGCTTGTCAGTTTCTGTTTTTCCAGAGGATTTTTTCGGTCGCTTACTGCTTCGGCTTGAAGTCGAGGGATGCCGAGTTCATGCAGTAGCGCAGCCCCGTCGGCCCCGGACCATCCGGAAACACGTGGCCCAAATGCGCGTCGCAGCGGGCACAGCGCGCCTCCGTGCGAGTCATGCCATAGCTGGTGTCGGTGTGTTCGCTGATGTTCTTGCGGTCGGCGGCGGCGAAAAAGCTGGGCCATCCGGTTCCCGAATCAAATTTTGTTTCCGAACCAAATAGCAGCGCGCCACAGCAGACGCAGTGGTACGTTCCGTCATCGTGTTTGTTCCAGTATTGACCGGTGAAGGCGGGCTCGGTGCCGCAGGCGCGGGCAACCTTATACTGCTCGGGGGTGAGTTGCCGCTTCCACTCCGCTTCGGTCTTGGCAATTTTCTCGTTGGCGATCTGGTCGTTGAGTTTTTCCACCATATCGTTTCTCCAACAATTAAGATGTGGAACCGCCGGGAAAGTTGCAAGCCTGTCGGCCGCGATAACTGGCCTTGTTGTCTAAGACAGTAGTTTCTCGATCGGTTCCCAGTAGTGAGCTTTCCACCTCGAAGCCAGAACTTCCGCGTCGCCCTTCGGAAAGCCCGTATGGTCAAATACGATCCCGGTCCCGGAGCCTTGCTCCACGAGTTCGAACTTCGCGATCGAGTAGACGCCGGGAGCCCAGCTGCCGGTTCGCCAGGCTTGCACGATGCGCTGGTTGGGCAGAAGTTCCACATGTCGTCCCGTGATATAGCCGCCGAAGAGCGTGAACGCGCCTCCCACTTCACGACTGATCTCCGCGGGCTTGTCAGGCAGATGCATGGCCTGCATGACCCCACTGAGCTGTATGACCTTGTCGAACTGTTTGGCGTCGGTGAGCGCTTCGTAGACGCGCTTCGGGCTCGCTTTGAAAACAGGCTCCTGGTGAATCGATTCCGCCGTGCGAGAAATCTCCTCCTCGGCTGTCGCCCAAGCCTTGGTTGAACCCAGGGCGAGTCCGCCAAATGTTATCGCCACACCGGCGATCGCCTGCCGCCGTGTGGGTCCATCGGCCAGAGCTTCCAGATTCGTTTTATCGCTCGTCATTGTCATTAGTTGCTGCCCTCCCGAATTTTTGCCTTCAACCGTATCCGCATCACAGCACCGCGCGAGAATATGTTCAAGACAATATTTTTTGGAGCGGGCGAACGCCCTTTACCGAGATGGCCAACGCCGACGCCCGCCGCGGCGAGAGCGCGCCGGCCTCGGGACAGCCGGCAAGATGCCGGCGCTACGATTCACCGGATTAGTCTGCCAAGGGCTGGTTTGCGCCGAGCAGGAGGCCGATGCCGGCGCGTTTGCGCAACTCCAGCAGCAGCGCCGTGGCGGCATTCAAGTAGGTGGCGTTGGTATCGGAGGTGTCGGCCCAGACCGCTTCATAGACGATGTTGGCCGCCTCTTTCGCGTCCATGTGGAGAGCGGCTTCCATGCGGTCAGCCTGCTGACGGACTTCGCTGTAGCAGCTATGGCAGACGGCCGCCGGTTCGGTGGCCCCGCTGTGCTGGTGTTCGAGAACGCAACGGAATGTGGCTGCGGTGTTGATCTGGGTATGGGACGCGAAGGCATGTGACTTCAGCTCTTTCAGGAGGCGTTCGCGTTCGGCGTCGATCTGTGCGCCGGTTGCGGGCTGGGTCACGGTGGAAGCCACGGAATATGCCGACGGTGCAGTGGGCGAGACACGATCCGGCGACTTGCAGATCGGACAGACGTGCATGTCGGCGGGATAGTACGCGTGACACCGCGAACAAGGCAGGCCGTAGCCGATGGCTTTTTTATCCGGCGCCGAAGTGACCCCGCCTGCGGATACCGGCGGCAGAGGCCGCTCTTGGGACAGTGCGGCAGGGTTGAAGGGCTTCTCCGGTGCTTGCTTGGTAGCGCTGGTTTCCATTGATCGCCCCGGCGGCGCTCAGGGCGCCGCATCTACTGCTTAGATTCTAGATTGGTCGATGGCCGGAGGCGATACACGTCAGTGCATCCTAAACAATGCCCGATGGTGCATCTCTTTGTGAGCTGCTTCGCGAGTTACTTCGCGAGTTACTTCGACGTGGTCATCAGCCGGACGACTTCCTGCATGCGGGCCCGGTAAAGATTCTGGCTGGGATCCATGCGAGAGGCGATTTCGAGTTCTCCGAGAGCCTCTTCATATTGGTTAAGAGCCATCAGGCAGGCGGCGAGGGAATAGTGATTCTGGGCGTTGGGTTCGAGGCGCAGGGCCTCGCGAAATTCTTTTTCCGCCTCCGCCAGTTGTTGGGTATTCACCAGCGCGGTGCCGAGATAGTGGTGAGCCAGGCTGGATTCCGGATTGAGCGCAACCGCTTTGTGCAGCGCGTCCACGGCTTCCTGGTCTCTTCCCGAAAGCAGGAGGGCCTGTCCCAGGACGCGGTGTTCGGCCGCTCCCGCGGGATTGGCGGCGATGGCGGCCTGGAGTTCGCGAATGGCAGATGGGTAATCGCGCTTCGACATGTAGGCGCGGGCCAGGCAGTTGTGACCGCCGTCCCACTCCGGACTCTGCCGATAGAGATCCTTGAACTCGGCGATCGCGCTGATGAAGTCTTCCTTGTCGCAAAGCGTGTTTCCCAGGTTGCTGCGGACACTGGCTTCGTCGGGCTTGAGGCGCTTGGCGGCGCGATATTCCGCGATCGCCTCATCCAGTTTGCCCTGATCGTGCAGGACGACGCCCAGATTGCTGTGCGCCTCCCAGTAGTCGGGACGCAGGCTGAGGGCGTGGCGATAGGCGATGGCGGCGCGGCGCAGATCTCCCTGATCGCGGTGTGTGATTCCCATGTCGAAGTAGACGTCGGCATTCGCCAGCGAGCCGGCGGGTTCGCGCGCCAGCGCTTCCTCGAAGGCATGCAGGGCGGCGTCGTAGCGGCCAGCGGCGTAGAGCGCGAGTCCGAGGTAGCGATAGGCTTCGGCGTTGGCGGGATCGATGCTGAGCGCGGTGCGCGCTTCGGCGAGCGCGTCATCGGAAACGTCCAGCCGGTAGAACAGGTAAGAAATCTGGTTGTGGGTTTCGGGGAAACCGGGCATCAGGCGCGAAGATTCCGTGAATTCATCGAGCGCTTCGTCGAACCGGTCTTGCCGGCGCAGGACGGTTCCGAGGACAAAATGCAGCAGAGCATTATCCGCGTCATTATCTGCATCGTCGTGAAGCAGGGCGCGGATCTTGTCTGCGGCGGCGTCGAGATTCTTGTCGTGAACCAGAGCCGCAACCCGTGCGGCCGGGCTGGAGCAGACGCAGGAGGAACTGGGGGCCGATTCGCGGCTAGAAGTTGGGTTCGAACTTCGGTTAGAACTCTGACGCAAGCTCCGGACCAAGTCCGCGTCAGCCCCTGCCCTTTGCAGGGCGCGGGTGCATTGCGACGTGGCGTGGCATGAAAGCGTCTGGGCTGCGTCCCGCGTTTTGGCCAGGCGCTGGACCCGCGCGTTCGAAATTCCCCCCGCCAGCCAGAGGAAAATTGCGTCGGAGGCAGGGGTGGGTGGAACTTGTTCGGCCTGCAAGGAGCCTACCGCCAGCAGAAGCAAAAGCCATCTCAGGACGCAGCGTTTCACGAAGCCCTCCAGCGGTTGGCGGTTTAAGCGGTTTGACGCGCGAGAATCGCCCTGTGGCCAAAATAGTCCGGCTGCGGTAACGCCGATAGGTCACGGAAGTAATTCTTAGGGACGTGCCCTGGCACGGCACGGAGGGGTGGCGATCAGGGCGGGAATTGTCGAGACTGCCGGGGATCGGTTGGGGTACACTACAAGATAGTGTGCTGTCCGGTGTTTGCGGTCGGCATGTCCGATTCGGAGGCTTTATGGAAGGCTTGTTTCAACCCATGCACCTGCTGCTGATCCTGGTCATCGCATTGATATTTTTCGGCCCTAAAAGGTTGCCGGAGTGGGGCAAAGGTCTGGGCGATGGCATTCGCGCATTGAAAGAGGGCATGAAGGAGAGTGATACAAAGCCTGAAAACAAGCCCGAAAATAAGGCCTGAGCGCGCGGCAACATCCTGCTTGCTTGCGCCCCCGAGATGCCGCAAGTCCGATATAATTCTTGCAAATCCACAGAAATAACTTTGCCAGCGGGTTAGTTTGTGCCCATTCGTGCGCGTGAGATTGATGCGGTTGTGTCCGCAGACCTGGGGTAGAAATTCCATTCCGTTTTTTGAAATCGCTTAGGAGGTTTTTGTGCAAACGAAATTCTTGGGAGGCCTTCTTCTGTTGCTATTGGCGATTCCGGCGGTCGCCGATCAGATCGTCCTGAAGAACGGCGACCGGTTGACCGGATCGATCACCAAGTCCGACGGTAAGGTACTCGTGATCAAGACCGATTACGCCGGCGACGTGACCGTGAAGTTTGATGCGATCCAAAGCATAACTTCCGCCGGCGACTTGAATGTCAGCCTGGGTGGCAAGACAGTGGTGGGCCCTGTGACCACAAACGGCGACGACGTGGTGGTCGCAACCAAGACGGCGGGACCGGTGGAGGCGCCGAAAGCTTCTGTCACCATGCTGCGCAGCCCGGCCGAGGAGGCAGCTTATGAGAAGAGTCTGCACCCGGGGCTCCTGGAAGGCTGGAACGGTGGTGTGAACCTGGGTTTTGCCGTAACTCGCGGCAACAGCGAGACCAAGAGTCTGAACTTTGCGTTTAACTCCACCCGCACCGGATTCCACGACAAGCTGATCCTTTACACCAACTCGATATACGCCACCAACGACTTGCCCACGGCGTCGCCGCACACCACCGCGAACTCGACCGGCGGCGGAGCGCGCTACGACCATAATTTCGCTACGCGCGCGTTCGGGTTTGTGAATGGCGATTTCTCTTCTAATTCCCTGCAATACCTGAATCTGCGATCCACTCTGGGCGGTGGTATTGGCGTGCACGCGATCAAGAGCTCTGCCACTACCCTGGATCTGCTGGCCGGTGGGAACTACACGCACGAGAGCTATTCGGCTTTCACTCTTCCGCCGCCGCCGACCGGTGGCACGCTGGTCATGGCTGTGACTCGCAGCCTGGGTGCCTTGACGCTCGGCGATGCGTTCACGCACAAAGTAGGGAAGGGCACAGTCATTACGCAGACGTTCTTTTTCTACCCGGACCTCACTCAGACCGGACAATACCGCGGCACATTCAATCTCGGCACGGTTACCAAACTTAGCAAGTGGCTGGGCTGGCAAAATTCGTTGGGGGATGTTTATGTCAGCAACCCGCCGCCCGGAACAAAAAAGAATGACCTGCAGATTGCCACCGGTCTGAATTTTTCTTTTGCGCACTAAGTTCCGCCACGAACTCAAGGGAAACTTCCATGCTAGTACTGTGGCCGCATGATTTGTAGCGTTTTACCGCTGAGAGTAGCGCCGCCGTCCCGGCGGCTGTCCGGCGGGCGTCCTCGCCCGCCGCACCGGGGGCGAGACGCCCTCGGGACAGCCGGCAAGATGCCGGCGCTACTCGTTTTCCGGCGGCGTAATCATCATGCGGCACGGTACTAGTGTTTGTCCCCTTGCTCAACGAAGAACTTCCCCGTTTCGCCCGCCGAGAAATAGCGCGAAGTCACCGTCTTCTTGCGGGTAAAGAATTCGACCGCATCCCAGCCGTGGACGTGCAGGTCGCCAAAGAACGAATCCTTCCAACCGGAAAAGGGGAAATAGGCCGGCGATGCGGCTACTCCGATATTCACGCCCACCATACCCACCTCGACGCGCCCGCTGTATTCCCGCACGGCCGCGCCGTTCTCCGTGAAGATTGAAGTGCCATTGCCCCGCGGATCGCCGTTCACCAGCGCAATCGCCTGCTCGAGCGTTTCCACGTGCATCACCGAGAGCACGGGCCCAAAGATTTCTTCGCGGGCTACCCGCATCTCGGGCTTGACGTGGTTAAAAATCGTCGGGCCTACAAAGTTACCTCCCGCCGGAACTCCCGCCGGATGCCGTCCATCCACCAGCAACTCCGCGCCTTCTTGCAAGCCGCTCTCGATCGCCTCATGTATGCGCTCGCAGGCCGCATGCGAAATCACCGGCCCCAGACTCACTTTCGGATCCATGCCGTCGCCAGCGATCAGTTTCTCCGCTCCTTCTTTCAATCGGCCCATGATCGCCCCTTGCGCGGACCCAACCGTGACCAGCACCGATCCAGCCATGCAGCGCTGACCCGCGTTGCCGAAGGCGCTGCCCAGAATGTTGGCCACGGTCTTTTCGACGACTGCATCCGGCATCACGATCATGTAATTTTTCGCGCCGCCCAGAGCCTGCACGCGCTTTCCATTTTCGGCCGCGCGCCGGTAAATGTACTTTGCCGTGTTGACCGAACCGACAAATGAAACGGCGCGAATTCCGGGGCTGTCGAGAATCGCATTGACCGCATCGTGCGCGCCATGCACAAGATTCACCACTCCGCGCGGCAGGCCGATCTCTTCGAAAATGTGAAACATCAATTCCGACGTGAGCGGAACCTGCTCCGACGGCTTCAGAACGAAGGTGTTCCCGCAAGCGATCGCAAACGGCAGGAACCACATCGGCACCATGGCCGGAAAGTTGAAGGGCGTGATGGCGGCGCAAACTCCAACCGGCTGGCGGATGGTTTCGGTGTTAATCCCGCGCGCTACGCCTTCGAGAATGCGTCCTTGCATCGTCATGGGAGCCGCGCAAGCCGCTTCGAGCACTTCAATCGACCGAGCAATCTCGGCGCGCGCATCCGACAGCACTTTGCCCGACTCGCGCGTGACCGACGCGGCGAGTTCGTCAATTCGCTGCCGGAATTTCTCGCGCAGCGCGTAAATAAACTCCGTCCGCCCGCCCACCGACCGGGAGCGCCAATCCGGAAGCGCCGCGCTGGCGGCGGCAACTGCCGCTTCGACCTCGGCAGTCCCCGACAACGGAACGCGCGCCAAAATTTCGCCGGTGGCCGGGTTGGTGACGTCGAGAAGACGGGACGACTGCACCAGAACCCAGCGGCCTCCCACGTAGTTCGCGAGAATTCGCGCCGCCGATGTTTTCTCCGCGACCTTGTCAGTTATCGTTTTATCCGCTGCCGTCAGAGTATTCGTCTCGGTTGTCATCGCTATTCTTCCTTATTCCAGCCCGGGATCCGCGTCCTGATCCGGACAAAACAGCCCACTGCCCAACACATCCGCCGCTAGCACGTAACCCCAGTGGTTTGGTTTTACCACGTTTTGCGGCACAGCAACAGCAGGGCCGTAGCTGAAATGGACGAGGAACGCGGGTGAAAGCATCGCGGGGAAAGCTGTTCCCGAGTCGGTCACACGCGCTTCGCACAACGCCGGTCGTCTATTGGCGATCGACCTGGTGCGGCGATGGATGCAGGCCGGCAAATGTCGTTGAAAGCGAATGGCGAAGAGGTGAAAGGACAGCTTGCGTAACGCAAACAGCAGAAGTTACGCCGCATGTCTAGCGGGCTTGATGCCCGACCAACCCCCGGGCACAAGGCCGCGTGGTAGAATCGTCATCGGCTCCAGAGGCCCCAGCCGGGAGGATCGGTTGCTGCAAGGGCCTGAAAACAAAACGTAGGCGCGTAGCTCAGTTGGTTAGAGCGCTACCTTGACACGGTAGAGGTCAGGAGTTCGAGTCTCCTCGTGCCTACCATTCGTTTCTTCAATTTAGCGGTAGTCACGTTGTTTTCCTCCACCCAGGTTCCACCCATGATTATGCAAAGTACGACAGAACCAGAGCGGCTCCTTGCGGCAGATGTGCGCGGTCGGAGAAGAAGGTTTCAAGTTTCTCGATTAAGCCGGCTGCGTCGACCGGTACGGATTGCAATGTCGCTCTTGACCCTCTTGAACGACCCTGCTGCGGGCTCCGCTTCTTCGATACACTCAAGGCGGGAGATTCCTGCACGTGTTCCTTTCCTTGATTCTGATCTGCCTTCTCTGGGCTGGCCTACACATTTACGTTATCTCGCGGCTGCTCTCGATCCCATTCATCGCACACCACGTTCCGGCGCAGTTTTTGATTCCGGCGGTGATCCTGCTTGGGGCAAGTTACATCGTTTCGCGGGTGCTCGAACACTACTCTCGGGGGCTCGAACCCTACTCTATTGACGGGCTCTCGCACGTGCTTGAGATCGTCGGCGCCTACTGGGTGGGCGCATTCTTTCTGCTTTTTTCAATCTTCCTCGTCTTCGATTTCTGCACGGGTTTTGGTCTGTGGCTGCGTCCGCAGTTGCCTGCGCTACGCACGGTCGCGTTTATTCTCGCGCTGCTGATGACGACCATAGCGCTGGTCCAAGCGCGGCGTTCCCCCGTGGTGACAGAGTACGAGGTCGTGCTCGATGGATTGCCCCGCGAGGCCGATGGAACGGTGCTTGTGGTGGCCAGCGACATGCATATGGGAGCCCTGCTCGGCTCGGGATGGGCGAGTGCACGCGCCGCTCAGTTTGAGTCGCTCCGGCCCAACCTCCTGCTGCTTGTGGGCGACGTTTTCGAAGGCGATCAGACGACCTATCCCGACTGGCTGCCCGTCCTGCAGCAGTTCCACGCTTCGCACGGCGTGTACGTTGTGACGGGAAATCACGAGTTCTACGCCGGAGGCACGAAGATCATCGATCTCTTTCGCCGGGCGGGCTTCCACGTGCTGCGCGATGAAAGTATCGAACCAATCCCTGGGCTGATCCTGACTGGAGTTGATGACGTAGCTTTCCGGGGACGCGCGGCGCATGCTGCAATCTTGGAAAAGGTGCTGCGTCACCGTCCCGCGGGCGCCAGCGTTCTGCTCTCGCACACGCCGCTGGAAACCCAACGAGCGGCCAGCGCGGGCATCGGACTCATGCTCTCTGGCCATACACACGAAGGGCAGATATGGCCGTTTACCTATCTCGTGAAGCTCGCTTTCCCGATAATTTCGGGGCGTCATCGTGTGCAGGACATGACCGCCATTGTCTGCCGGGGCACCGGAACATGGGGACCCCGCATGCGCCTCTTCAAACGAAGTGAACTGCTGCGCATTACAGTGCGCGCACGGAGCTAAGGCCGTGACTCGTGAGCGGTAGGGCGTTCCCATTACCTATCTCTACGCGTCAGCTCACAAGAGCTGCGGTATTTTCGGCAGAAGTTGTAATACGAGAACGCGACATCGCGCGGGTCGCGCGTAATGTACAGCACCTTCGGATAGCGATGGTCGAAATATTGGTGACTCTTGATCACGCGTGGCGAATGCACGCGTTTCAAATACCGGTTCGATTGCGCTTCTTCGTCGGGAATGATTTGTTCAATATTGGCCAAGCTGACGGCTCGGTCGCGATAAAGAAGGTTTGCAATCAGGAGTCGCGTCCAGATATTTCCTGACTAGACTGGCGTCAGTCCGTCGGCTGAAATAGTCGCCGACACGGTGCCGGTTTGTGAGGTATAATTCGCGCCATTTTTGGAAGTAGATTAGGAGCAACGAGGAGATTCCACTCACTCCAGTTGCGTAGGATGAGTTCAGGATGCGGGAACCGCAAAATCCTGTAGCCGAGCTGCAATACGCGCCTGAGTTCTGGGAGCGATGGTGATGGCCGTCCAAGCAGGGTGTAGCAGAGCCGGAGGTCCTGCTGGCACGCGAGAGGGGTGTAGAGGCAAGAAACAATCGTTGCCAGCGAGGGGGCTCATGCATCGATCATGCTCACCAGCACCCGATTCCTCTTGCCGCAGACTTATCCCCCATCCTAAGCGAGAAATTCCCATTCGAGGAGTTAGGGTCCATCAGCGAGCTGCGACGCTTCAAAGACACACAGACTACCTATCTGTACTACCAAAGGGAGGGGTTCCGAGGTCACGGCGTCAAGCTAACGGAGGATGTGCCCAGTCAACTGCTGAGGCGAATTGCCCGTCAAGCGTTGGGTACGCCTAAGTTGTGGGATTGGCGCAACCAGCCACTGCGGGACATTCTGCAACGGTTCACGAGTGAATATAAGCGTCTCGCAGTCGCTGCGCCGATCAATAAGAAGAAGGTGGCGCATGCTGGTATGCAGCAACTTTTGCGGCGCGCTTGAAACTCGCAATAGACCGCTACTCTTCGAACCGATCGGCAGGAGCCTGGAATCGTTCCCATGGTAATTTGCCCATTTTGTCGAGAACTGCAGAGCGGCCGGCTGCCCGATTTCTGTGATGCAGACATCGGTTCCACGCATTTTGCATGAAACGAACCGATTTGTCGTCATGGCCGATATCAGCCCTCTTGTGCCTGGCCATGTGATGATTGTGCCTAAAGCTCACATTCTCTGCTATGGCGCTGTGGAAGGTACCGTACGGGATGAGTTTTTAGGCATTGTGAATGCCACGCGCACCATCCTAAGAAAGCACTATGGCCCATCGGTCGTTCTTGAGCATGGCACAAGCTCGCTTGAGCCTGTGGCTGATCATGTTACACATGCACACTTGCACATCGTGCCCGCTGCTATCGACATTCGTGACTCCCTGGTGAACTTCAACACAACCACGATTGCGAGTCTCTCCGATCATTCAAACTGGGCCGCTCGCGATGAAGCGTACGTCTACTTCGAGAGTTGCGCGGGCGAACGCATGAGTGTCACCGCGATTTTGCAACAGTTATGCGTGAGGGCGACGGGTCACGGCAAAATAGCGGAACCCGGATGGTACGAAACTGGGGTTTTTGTCGTATAAACAATTGAGGACGGGCCATGAAGACTCTGAAAGTCTCTTTGATCGCTTCTTTGATTGGAACTGCGGTTGGGTTGGGGGCATGGGCGTTCGGCCTCGGGCAAATCATCTGGCCCGCTCATCCTCAAATGGCCAGCTTTCTGCTGACCCTGGTTACGGCCATTGTGATTCAGATTGCCTGGCCTCGGCTGACTGTAACGCGTTCGCCGTAATTGTTGTCCACAGGTGAGTACGCTCAGAAAGAGATAAATTGATCGCTGGCGTACTCGTAAACGCGGCGCGCGGCCGGCGAGCCAAGGCTATACAGCAATACGCGAATTGCTCTATTTCACGATTTGCGACACCGATCCAGAGGCGGCGCTATAGTCAGCGTTCCCGGCGTAGGCTGCCGTGACAGTATCCGTCCCGGCCGGCAACGCCTTGGTTGTAAACGTCGCCGTGCCCACCGCCGTGATGCTGGCCGTTCCCAACTGAGAGCCGCCGTAGCTAAAAGTCACCTTCTGGCCTTTCGGAAGACCCCCATTGCTGCTGACATTTGCCGTGAACTTGACGGGCTGGTTCAAGTTCGACGGATTCGGTGTGGAGGAAAGCGTCAGCGAAACCTGCGCCTGAGCGACTTGTTGCGCCAGGGACGCCAGACTCTTGCTGTTGGTGGAGTCGCCGTTATATTCGGCGGTCAGGGAATTGGATCCCACTGGCAACTTGGCCGTCGACAGCGTGGCCACGCCCCCACTTAAGGTCGCAGTTCCAAGGAGCGTCTTCCCGTTCCGGAAGGATACGGTTCCTGTCGGCGTACCGCCGCTTTGCGAGGTTACCTGAGCCGTCAAGGTTACAGACTGGCGATAGTTAGCCGGATTCGTGCCCGAACTGAGCGTCGTGTTGGTGAGGGACTCGGTTAATCCGAAAATGTTCAATACCCGATAGCTAGCGACCAAGACTTCGCCGTTCGCAACCACTGGCACGAGATTGGAGTTCCCGGTCGGATACCTCCAGGTTCCGGCCGATTCGTTGTAGATCGGCCGCAGGGTCGATCCGGAATCGGAGTTAAACGCGAAGAGATGGACATTCCCGGAGGCGGACGAGCCCGATCGGGACAAGGCCCAAATAATGGCGTTGCTGGTCCCGTTGGAGGAGATGCTCGTGAAGAACCCGCCGCCGTTAGAGCCATTTGGCACGTTAGTCGACTGCGACACCTGGTTGAGCGACGGCGAGGGCGACGTCAGCACCTGGTAAACCTGCACGTTGGTTCCTCCGCTGCTCACAACCCGTGGGATCGAGTCGCTGGGGTCGACATAGTAAGAAGGCCCGCACCAGCATCCGCCGATACCGTAGATGCCCAGAACGTTGTTGCGGCTGCTTGAGTACCCTCCAAGATTGTCCTCGTTCATGAAGAACATATTGCCTTCCTTGCCGGCAGCCACGGCCAGGTGAGGAATGGAACCTGGCTGGTCGGGAAGCACCATGACTCCTCCCGAGCCGAAGTCGGTGTCTCCTTGATCGAGCGACGACCAATCGGAAGGCGTGAAAAGGTCGAGCACGCTCGACAAGTCCGGGCTGAGCTTGATGACGCTCTCCTGAATATTGGTTACGCCGTCATAGGTGGTGCCGGAGTAGTCGGAATTGCCGGTCACCACAAGAATATTTCCCGAATCGTCGACAGAAGGCGCGTAGCCCGACATCCAGATGGAGGACAAGAAGAAAGTGTTCGGTGAGGTGGCCTGAAGATCGAACAAGTCGTTGGCCGCCAGCGGAGTGAGTGTGCCTGTTTCCCACCCGAGCAGCCATCCGCGGGACAAGTTGCCGGCGAAGTCGCAGAAACTCCCAAAGCCGGCATACACATTTCCATTCGCCAAGAGCAATCCGGGACGCTGCCGCTGATAGGTTGCG
>Ga0181523_10001147_pt1 | contig 28766 bp, 27 predicted proteins | sample PEATcosm2014_Bin_43_FD_119752 | JGI IMG/M metagenome (GOLD analysis project Ga0181523, IMG submission 119752) | Peatland microbial communities from MTU Mesocosm Facility, Houghton, MI, USA - PEATcosm2014_Bin05_30_metaG | ecosystem: Environmental > Terrestrial > Soil > Wetlands > Peat | place... | reverse complement strand
CACCGACTGCACGGCGATGGTGGTGGGCCCGTCGCACGAGTCCGCCGCCATCCGATCGGTGCAGCTGGTCCGGTTGGCGCCGCACCTGGCGTTGCTGGTGGTGGTGTTGGCCGATGGGGCGGTACAGAAACTGTCGATCGAGTTCGCCGAGGAGGTGGACGAGCACCGGCTGTCCGACGCGGCTGCCCGCTTGGCCGCCCATGTCCTCGGTATCCCGCTGGCCCAGGTGCTCCCCACGGCCACCCCCAGCGGCGACGTCCACACCGATGCAGTGGTCTCGGCGGGCATCATGGGGCTGCGGGCACTCGGTTCCGCAGAGGGGGGGGATCAGCTCTTCGTCGGTGGGTCGTCGCGTATGGCTGCCGCATTCGATGCGGTGGACACCGTGCGGTCGGTGCTGAGCATCCTCGAACAGCAGCTTGTGGTGGTCACCCTCCTCCGCGACATCCTCGACACCGGCCTCTCGGTGGCCATCGGCACCGAGCACGGGGTCGAGCCTCTGGCCTCCTGCGCCATCGTGGTGATGCCGATCTCCGTCGACGGCGTCGGGGCGGGCACCATCGGTCTGCTGGGACCGACCCGGATGAACTATCCGCTGGCCCTGGCCGCGGCCCGTGTGGTCGGCGACCGGCTGGGCGAGCGCCTGAGCGAGACCGGTCGATGACCACCGCCGATCTCTACGAGCTCCTCGGCGTGGGGCGCGACGCCACCGACGACGAGCTGAAACGCGCCTACCGGTCGAAGGCCCGCGAGTTCCATCCCGACACCAGCGAGGAGGGATCCGAGTCCGGCGAGCGGTTCAAGGAGATCAGCCAGGCCTACGAGATCCTGAAGGACCCCGACCGCCGGGCCCGCTATGACCGGTTCGGGCCCGAAGGGGTGTCCGGTGCGGGTGCCGGCGGTCCGGCAGGGGACCCGTTCGGCGGTGGCCTGGGGGACCTGTTCGACGCGTTCTTCAACGGGATGGGCGGTGCCGGCGCGGCACGCGGTCGGCGCACCGGTCCCATGCCCGGGCCCGATGCAGAGATGGTCGTCCGACTGACATTCAGGGAAGCGGTGTTCGGCGTCCAGCGACAGGTGGGGGTGCAGACCCCGGTCCACTGCGACACCTGCGAGGGCTCGGGCGCCCGGCCGGGGACCTCGGCTGTGCGGTGCCCCGAGTGCCAGGGTGCGGGTGAGCTCCGCCGGGTGCGCCAGTCGATCCTCGGCCAGGTGATCACCGCGGTGCCGTGCCAGCGTTGCCGGGGCACCGGCCAGACCATCGAGGATCCGTGCCCGGACTGCCGGGGCGAGGGTCGGAGGAGCCTGGACCGGACCCTCACCGTCGACATTCCGGCAGGCGTCGACGACGGGTCGACCCTGAGGCTGGCCGGCCACGGTCCGGCCGGTTTCCGGGGCGGGCCCAACGGGGCTCTGTTCGTCCACGTGTCGGTCGATCAGGATGCGTCCTTCGAGCGATCCGGTGTGGATCTCCATGCAGCGCTGCACATCCCGATGACACTGGCCGCGCTGGGGGGGACCGCCGGGTTCGAGACGTTGGACGACGAACGCGACCTGGCCATCGCCGCCGGGACGCAGAGCGGGGCAGTGATCCACCTCAAGGGACTGGGTGTGCCCAAGCTGAGAGGGCGCGGCCGGGGGGACCTCTTCGTGCACGTGCAGGTGGACACGCCGACCGGACTCGACGACGGGCAGCGGGAGCTCCTGCACACCCTGGCCGAGGCCAGGGGAGAGGACCTGGGGATCGCTCCGCAGAGTGAGGGAATCTTCTCGAAGATCCGTTCGGCCCTGAGCTGACCGTGGTGTCGGGTCCGGGTGGGCCACCCGACGGGCCTCATCCCCTGCTGCTGGCGGCCTCGGCCATGGTCTTCGTCGAGGATCCGGGCGCACCGGTCGTCACCTCGGGTGATGCCCACCACCTGCTGGACGTCCTGAGGCTGCGCACGGGCGAGCTGGTGGTGGCGTCCGACGGGGCCGGCTCCTGGGCGCCCTGTCGTCTGGCAGCGCCCCCTCCGGGGAGGGGGTCCCGGGGCATCGACGTGGCCTCGTTGCTGGAGCCGGACGGTCGACCGGTGACCCAGCCCAGGCTCCGCCCCGAGATCACGGTGGCCTTTGCCCCGACCAAGGGGGACCGGCCCGAATGGGTCACCCAGAAGCTCACCGAACTCGGCGTGGACCGCGTCGTACCGATTCGGTCGGCTCGATCGGTGGTCCGGTGGGACGGCGAGCGCGGAGGGCGCGCCGTGGAGCGACTGCGGCGGGTGGCCCGGGAGGCGGCGGCCCAGTGCCGGCGGCCCTGGCTTCCCGAGATCACAGCGGTGACTCCGCTGGACGGGATCGCCGCTCTGGTGGGCGCCCGACCGCTGCTGGCCCGACCTGGCGGGGGGAGGCCTTCGCTCGACCATACGGTCCTTGCCGTGGGGCCCGAAGGCGGTTGGGACGACGACGAGTTGGCCCGCTTCGGAGCCGGTGTCGGACTGGGGTCGACCGTGCTGCGGGCCGAGACGGCGGCGGTGGCCGCCGGCACCGTGCTCTGCGCTCTCCGGAGCGGAGTGGTGGGACCCCTTGCATAACCACGCTCCGTGAGGGAAACTACACAGAGAGGCAGGGGCATTCGGGTGGGTTGCACGAACGTCATCGGTGCCGCCGGACCGGACGCACGGGCATGGGCCTCGGACATATTGGCAAGGGCGGAGCTCGGGGGCGATCGGTGCGAGCAACGGAGGTGGGCATGTCGGTGACTGATAAGAGAATCGACGTCATGGACGATGACGATGAGCAGGAAGAGGCAGCCCGCGTCGCCTACGCCCGGGCCGTCGGCTCGAGGCTGCGGGCGATGCGCAAGCAGATGCACCTTTCGCTGCAGGCAGTCGAGGCCATGTCCGAGCAGGAGTTCAAGGCCTCTGTGCTCGGAGCCTACGAACGAGGCGAACGTGCCATCTCGGTACCACGGCTGCAGCGACTGGCCAAGCTCTACGACGTGCCTGTCGACCAGCTCCTGCCTCCCGACGACGGTGCCGCCACCCGGTGGGGGCCGGCCGGGGCCACCGAGAACGTGGTCCCGCTCACGGCCCGGCGCACCGTGCAGGCAGGGGTCGCCGTCGACAAGGTGGCCATCGACCTCACCAAGCTCCACACGGTGAGCGGGCCCGAGCGGGATCTGCTCCGGCGGTTCCTCAGCATGATCCAGGTGCACCGTCAGGACTTCAACGGCCGGATGATCACCATCCGGGCCGAGGATGTGCGGGCCATCGCCTGCCTGTTCGGCGTGACCCCCGACAGCATGGGAGCCCGACTGGACGAGCTCGGTCTCCTCGTGAACGTCTGATGGCGAGGGGCGGGGTGTCGGCCTGCCTGCTCCCACCAGAGTCCCGGGGGTTGCCGGCACCGGAGGCGGTCGCCTGCCGGGTGGAGGTCGTCGCCCGATGACCGAGCCGATCGAATGGCTGAGCACCAAGGAGGCCGCCGAGTGCCTCGGCATCACCTTGCGGAGCCTCTACCGATTCATCGACGGAGGTGATGTGGTCGCCTACAAGTTCGGCCGCGTTATCCGCCTCAAGCAGGCGGACGTGGACCGGTTCATCGAGGCGAGCCGGATCACCCCGGGCAGCCTCGAGCACCTGTATCCAGAGGTGAAGGGGAACGGCCGTGCCGGGATCTCCCCCGACGGGTTGTCGGCATCGACAGGAGCCTGACCTCCGGTGCCCGCCTGCCTGTTCTGCGACATCGTCTCCGGTGACATCCCGGCCGATGTCGTCCGATCGGACGAGCTCACCGTAGCCTTTCGGGACGTCAACCCCCAGGCACCCGTGCACGTCCTGGTCGTGCCGAGGCGCCACATTCTCAACGCCTCGACCGTCGGTGACGGGGAGGGCGGCGAGCTGGCGGCGATGCTGGTGGCCGCGAAAGCGGTGGCCGACGACGAGGGGATCGGCGGCGAGGACCGAGGCTACCGCCTGGTGCTCAACGTGGGGCCCGATGCGCTGAACTCCGTGGACCACCTCCACCTCCACCTGCTCGGTGGCCGGGCCTTCGATTGGCCCCCCGGCTGAGCACCGCTGCGTCGAGGGGCCGTGGTCGGCCCCGCCCAGGTTCGGTGGGGCCCGGGCGGCCCGGGATCGGATCGGCGCGGCCGACCCACTGGTAGGGTCAGGGCCAGAGCGCACGTGGCAGGCACCCAGGTCAAGATTCTCGTTCCCGGCAACCATCTCATGGCCGGCCTCCTAGGCCAGCGCGACGAGTTGCTGCGCCTGATCGAAGGGGCATTCGACGGCGTCCGTATCGCCGTCCGGGGGAACGAGATCTCCATTGACGGTGACGGTGCAGAACGGGTGGCCGCCCTCTTCGAGGAGCTGATCATCCTCCTCGAGTCCGGCCACGGCCTCGATGCCGTCCAGGTCCACCGCACCATCGACATGATGCACGACGACGTCCGGCCTTCCGAGGTCCTCACCTCGGAGCTGCTGCGATCCTCACGGGGCCGTGCGGTTCGCCCCAAGACCAGCGGGCAGAAGCAGTACGCAGATGCCATCGTCTCCAACATCGTGACCTTCGGGATCGGCCCCGCCGGCACCGGAAAGTCCTATCTGGCCGTGGCGCTCGCCGTCCAGGCCCTCCAGGCGCGACAGGTCAACCGGATCATCCTGACTCGGCCTGCCGTCGAGGCCGGCGAGCGGTTGGGCTTCCTCCCCGGAGACCTGATGGCCAAGGTCGACCCCTACCTCCGACCCCTCTACGACGCCCTGCACGACCTCTTGGAGCCCGAGGGCGCGCAACGGCTCATTGACCGGGGCGCCGTCGAAGTGGCCCCATTGGCCTTCATGCGCGGGCGCACCCTGAACAACAGCTTCATCATCCTCGACGAGGCCCAGAACACCAGCCCCGAGCAGATGAAGATGTTCCTCACCCGCATCGGGTTCGGTTCCAAGGCGGTGGTCACCGGCGACATCACCCAGATCGACGTCGCCGGCGGGCGCTCGGGTCTGATCGGCCTCGAGCGGGTGCTGACCGGGGTACCCGATCTGGCCTTCGTCCAGCTCAAGCAACGGGACGTGGTACGCCACCGCATCGTGGCGGACATCGTCGCCGCCTACGATCGCCAGAGTCCCGCCGAAGATCCCCATGACTCTTGACATCTACGCCGCAGACGAGCAGTCGGATCACCCGGTCGCCGTGGATCGATGGGCCACACTGGCACGCTCCGTCCTCGAGGCGGAGGGGGTGGTCAGCGACACGGAGGTCTCGCTGCTCTTCGTGGACGAGGCGGCCATCGCCGCGCTGAACGAGCGCTTCCTCGACAAGGCCGGCCCCACCGACGTTCTGTCCTTCCCCATCGAGGACGAGGTGGACCGCAGCGGGCGGTCGCCGGACGAGGGAGGGACCGGCCCGGCGTCGATCGAGGCGGACACTGATCGCCACCTCCTCCTCGGGGACGTGGTGATCTGCCCGGCGGTGGCGGCGCTGAACGCGGTGGACCACGGCGTGACCTTCGACGACGAGATCGCCCTGCTGGTGGTCCACGGGATCCTCCACCTGCTGGGCATGGACCACGTGGCCGACGAGGAGGCCGAGCGGATGGAGCGTCGCGAGCAGCAGCTGTTGGCTCGGTACCACCGCGTGGATCCCTGATGCCGGGAGCGGGCTTTTCGGTGGCAACCTCCGGCGTCGACGTCAGCGCCAGCGACGTGGCCCTGCTCGTCGTCGTGCTGGTGCTCCTGGCGGCCTCGGCGATGCTGGCCCTCGCCGAGACCAGCCTGGTCCGGATGAGCCGGGCCAAGGCGATGGCCCTGGTGGACGATGGACGACGCGGGGCGAAGATCCTGGTGCGCCTCACCGAGAACCCGCAGGGGTTCCTCAATCCGCTCCTCCTGCTGGTGCTGATCTGCCAGCTGGTGGTGGCCACGCTGGTGGGTGTCCTGGCCGCGAGCTGGTTCGGGGCGTGGGGCGTGCTGGCCGCCACTGTGTTCGAGATCGTGGTCATCTTCGTCCTCGGTGAGGCCGTCCCCAAGAACTGGGCCGTGCACCACCCGGAACGGGCAGCACTGTTCAGCGCACCCCTGGTGTCGGCGCTGGTCGGCTTCTGGCCGGTCAGGATGGTGTCGGGTGCACTTATCGGACTGGCCAACCTCCTCATCGGCCAGAAGGGCGGGTACCTCGGATCCCACGTGACCGAGTCCGAGCTGCTGGCCATGGCCGACGTGGCCCTCGAAGGGGACGTCATCGAGACCGAGGAGCGTGCCCTGATCCACTCGATCATCGAGTTCGGCGACACGGTGGTCCGCGAGGTGATGGTGCCCCGTCCGGACATGGTGACCATCGGCGCCGGGGAGACGGTCGAAGCAGTGTTGGCGCGGGCCCTCGAGGCGGGGTTCAGCCGTCTGCCGGCGGTCGAGCAACACGTCGACGACGTGGTGGGGATCGCCTACACCAAGGACATGATCCGCACGGTACGGATGGGCAAGGGGGGCGACGCGGTGCGTTCCCACCTGCGGGTCGCCCACTTCGTTCCGGAGACCAAGCGTGTGTCCGACATGATGCGGGAGATGCAGTCCGAGAAGTTCCACCTCGCCGTGGTGGTCAACGAGTACGGCGGCACGGCGGGCCTGGTCACGCTGGAGGACCTGATCGAGGAGCTGGTGGGGGAGATCGTCGACGAGTTCGATGTCGAGGAGGCGCCGGTGGAGAGGCTCGGCTCGGGCGAGTTGCGGGTGAGCGCCCGGCTGCCCGTCGACGAGGTCAACGAACTGGTCGATGCCCAGCTCCCCACCGGTGCGTGGGACACGGTGGGCGGCCTGGTGTTCGACCTGTTGGGGCACGTCCCCGATGCCGGCGAGTCGGTGACCGTAGGCGGCCTGCGGCTAGTCGCCGATCGGGTCAACGGCCGCCGGATCGAACGGGTCCGGATCGTGCCCATGGCCGAACCGGCCGCCGGTGACGGCAGGTGACCGTTTTCCGGTCGGGCTTCGTCGCGGTGGTGGGCAGGCCCAATGTCGGCAAGTCGACCCTGGTGAACTCGATCGTCGGCACCAAGGTGACCATCACGTCGCCGCGTCCGAACACGACCCGCTCGCAGGTCCGCGGTGTCCTCAACCGGCCCGACGCCCAGGTGGTCTTCGTGGACACACCGGGGCTGCACAAGCCGCGCACGGCACTCGGTGAACGCATGAACGAATCGGCGACGTCGTCCCTGGACGACGTCGACGCGGTGGTGGCCATGGTCGAGGCCACCGGCCCGGTGGGGCCGGGCGACCGCATGGTCCTCGCCCAGTCGGCCCGGCGGGTACGGGCGATGGCCCGGGCCGCCTCTCTCCAGGAGGAGGTGGGTGGCGCCGGGGCCGGCGCGTCGGGGCAGCCGACCCTGCTGGTCGTGGTCAATAAGATCGACCGGGTCGGCGGCGACGGGGTCCTCTCCCATCTGACCAGGGTGGCGGAGGTGATCGCCGCGCTCGACGAGGAGGAGCACGGCCCGCCGGTTCCCGTCGAGTACTTCCCGGTGTCGGCGTCCACCGGGGAGGGGATCGGCCCACTGGTCGATGCGGTGGTGGCGCTCATGCCCGAGGGTCCCCAGTACTACCCCGAGGGGATGATCACCGACGTGGCCGAGGCCTTCTGGGTGGCCGACCTCGTGCGCGAGGAGCTTCTGCACCGGGTGCAGGACGAGCTGCCCCACAGCATCGCCTGCCGGGTGACCGAGTGGGAGTGGCCCCGGGTCCGGTGCGAGATCCTCGTCGAGCGGGACTCCCAGAAGGGGATTGTCATCGGCAAGGGCGGCGTGACCCTCAAGGAAGTGGGTACTGCCGTGCGCAAGCAGATGCCGCCCGGCGCCTATCTCGAGCTCTTCGTGCGGGTGGAGAAGCGTTGGCAGCAGCGCGAGGACTCCCTCGACCGGCTGGGATTCTGAGAGCCTCCCCCTCGGTGCGGACGGTTCCCCGACGGGCCGGCTGGTGATCGAGGTCGCCTCGGTCGACACCGGCAACACCAAGCTGGACACCCACCTGCGATCGGCGGACTTCTACGATACCTCCACCCTTCCTTCGATCACCTACGAGGCAACCGGGTTGTCGGCCGACGGACGCGAGTCGGTCCGTCTCTCCAGCGCGTTGACCATTGGCGGACACACCCGACCGTTCGAGGTCACGGCCAAGGTCACGAAGGGCGGGCTCTCGGCCCTCTCGCTGACCACCTCGTCGGAGGTCGATCGGTCGTAGTTCGACATCGCGTGGAAGAAGATGGGCGTGACCAAGATGATCACCCCTGTCGAGATGACCGCCTACTTCACTCGGGAGGCCTGAGCCCAGCTCCCTCGGTGGCGACGGGTGTCGCCCCGTCGCCGGGGTGGGTTCATCGGGAGTCGGGTTCAGCAGAGGGCGTCGGCGAGGCGGACCTCGACCACATCGACCATCGCATGCATGGAGAAGTTGCGGGCCACGTGGTCCGTGCACGCTTCGGACAGGTCGCTCTCCCGCTCGCGCCAGGCGAGGACCTCGCCGAGCTTGGCCTTCAGCGCCGGAACGTCACCCGGAGGGACGAGGAACCGGGCGAACTCCCCGGTGATGATCTCGGGGATGCCACCCACTGCCGAGGCGATCACCGGCCTGCCGGTGGACGTCGCCTCGACCGCGGCACGTCGCTGGGCGCGTGGTGGAAGCCCACGTCGAGGGCGGGCACGGCGTGCATGGAATCGCAGAACCTGGCGTAGCGCGGGTGGTACGGCCCGTCACGCATGTAGAGGAGGTCGGTGGTGCCCCCTCCGGGCCAGCTCCTCGGTTACCTCCACGGTCTGGACGAGGATTCCGATTTCGGGTTGAGCTCCTCCGAATTGGCCAGAAACCTCGTGCTCGGCCCTTCCGCCATGTCGGCCCACCGGCCCCGCCGGCCCCCAGAACCCCCACGGCTCGCACCCCCACCAGCACGCGGCGGTGGATGCCGAGCATGTGGTGAACCAGGTTCTCTGGGTGGTTGGGACACCCGAACGGGGGACCGCCGCGCTCAGCCGTCGGCGGAGATGGACTGCAGGAACGCCACCACGTCGGAGCGGTCGACCGACCGGCGCATCGGCGGCACCCGCGCCAGGAGGGCGCCGCGGTAGCGGGCGGTGGCCAGGCGGCTGTCGAGCACTGCCACGACGCCGCGGTCCTGGGTCGAGCGGATCAGGCGCCCTGCGCCCTGGGCCAGGAGGGTTCCGGCCCGGGGGAGGTCCACCACGGAGAACGCCCCCGATCCGGCACGGTCCCGCCGCGCCTGCAGGACCGGATCATCGGGTCGGGGGAAGGGGATCCTGTCGATGGTCACCAGTGTGAGGGTGCGGCCCGGTACGTCGACCCCCTGCCAGAACCCCATGGTGGCGAAGAGGCACGTCTCTTCGCTGTCGCGGAATGCCTCGACGAGGGCCGGCTTGGGCAGGTCGGACTGGGCCAGTACCGGGAACGGGAGGCGGTCCCGCAGGACCTCGACCGCGGTGTTCATGGCCCGCCAACTGGTGAACAGGGCCAGGGTGCGGCCACCGGCCGCGTTGATCAGCATCTCCAGTTCGTCGTGGAGGGCGGGCTCCGCCTCGGGGAGCCGCCGATCGGGCAGCGCCTGGGCCACGTACAGCATGGCGTGGTCCCGGTAGTCGAAGGGGCTGCCGACATCGAGCACGTCGGTGTGCTCCTCGGGCATGCCCAGCCGCCCGGCCAGCCCGATCGGCACCGTGGCTGAGGTGAGCACGCCGGTCACCGTGTCCCACAGGTGCTCGGACAGCAGGGGACCGACGTTGATGGGGGAGACGCGGAGGCTGGGCGAACGTGCCCCGCCGTCCACCCAGGCCACCTCGTCGTCGGTCAGGGCTGACAGCCGGGCGAGGTCGGCGGCCAGGTGCCCGGCCGCCAGGAGGACCCGGTCCCGTCGTGGCCGGGCCGCCGACTGGTCGTCACCGGCGTCGCGGTCGGCGCGGCGCAGTTCGTCGATCAATCGGCCGACCCTCCCGGAGGCCAGGGCCACCACCTGGGCGAGCTCGGGGTCGCCCCCCTGGGGTTGGCGGTCCGGGCGTTCGACGGTGGGCTCCCCGGCGGGTTCGAGCCCGAGGTCGAGCCCCGGTGGCTCTGCCTCGGTGCGGGCCCCGTCGTCGACCGTCGTGCCCTCCTCGGGCCCGCTGATGGCTTCGCGCGCGATTCGGCGGCCTGCGAGGGGACCCAGGGCCCGTTGCAGGGTCTCGGCCAGTTCGCCCACCGCGTCGGCGGACCGGGCGGCACTGGTGGGGTCGGCGCCAAGCAGCGGCCGGGCCGCGGTGGCCAGGGCCCGGAAGCGCCCGGGGCCGATCTCCACGCCCAGGCTGTCGGTCATCACATCCTCGACCTCGTGGGCCTCGTCGAAGACGACGACCCGATGCGGGGGGAGCACAGCCCCGCCACTGGCCAGATGGGCGCCGTAGAGGTGGGTGTTGACCACCACCACGTCGGCCTCGGCGGCGCGGGCGCGGGCATCCTCGGCGAAGCAGTCGCGCCCTGAAGGGCACCGGAAGGCCCCGGGGCACTCGCGGGCCGTGGTCGAGACCGTCGCCCATGCCCGGAAGTGCGGTTCGAATCCCAGCTCCGCCCGATCGCCGGTGGAGGTGTGCTCCGCCCACCGGAGCAGCTGCTTGACCTGTTCGCCCAGCGTCCCGATGTCGGCGGGGCTGTCGTTTCCGGCCGGGGTCAGGGTGTCGTCGGCGTCGGGAGGGTCGGCGGTGCCCGACTGGAGGGTGAGCTGATCCCCGCGGCCTCCCATCTCGGAGACCCGCTGGCGGCACAGATAGTTGCTGCGACCCTTCAGCACGGCGAAGGAGAGGCCGCTGTCGATGGCATCGGCCACCAGGGGGAGATCCTGGTGGGCCAGTTGGTCCTGGAGGGCCTTGGTCGCCGTGGCCACCACGATCGGCTGGTCAGAGAGCGCCGCCGGAACCAGGTAGGCGAGGGACTTGCCGGTGCCGGTGCCGGCCTGGACGACCAGGTGGCGCCGCCCACCGATCGACCGGGCCACCGCTGTGGCCATCTCGGACTGCCCCTCCCGGGTCTCACCGCCTCCCGGGAGCGCGGCGGCGACCAGCGCCAGCGTCGTCGTCACCTCGTCGGCCATCAGCCGACACTACCGGGCGGCCATCGGTGCAGGTCAGTGCCACTCGACGGCCAGGCCCACCGCCACGCCCAGGCCGACGACCACGATGGTCCAACGCAGGATCGGCGCCGGCAGGCGTCGCCCGATGTGCCCCCCGATCTGGCCTCCGATGATCGATCCGGCCGCGATCAGGCCCACCACCGGCCACGAGATGTCGGTGGTGGCGATAAACAGAAGGCCCGCCACCAGGTTGGCTGTGAGGGCCAGCGCGTTCTTCGTGCCGTTGAGTCGCTGGAGGTCGTCGTCGATGAAGATGGCGAGGAGGGCGATCAGGATGACCCCCTGGGCGGCCCCGAAGTAGCCGCCGTACATGCCGGTGAGGAAGATGCCGGTCAGCAGCGGGGCACCACCGTGCCGCCGGCGGGTGCCTCGGGCCTCGAGGCGGCGGCTCATGCGGGGCTGGACGGCCATCAGGACGGAGGCCAGGGCGATCAGCGCGGGCACCGCCGCCTTGAACACGCTGTGCGGCAGCGCCAGCAGCAGGGTGGCCCCGACCAGGCTGCCGGCCAACGAGGCAGATCCCAGCGTGAGCAGGCGGCTTCGCTGGCCGGTCAGCTCCCGGCGGTAGGCAACCACCGCGCTCGTGCTGCCGGGGACCAGGCCCACCGTGTTGGACACGTTGGCCAGCACCGGTGGGTAGCCGAGGGCCAGGAGCGTGGGAAATGTGATCAGCGAACCCGATCCGACGATGACATTCACCGTCCCGGCGGCAAGACCGGCGGCGAAGATCGCCAGTGCTGCGAGCGGTGACATGGGGAGGGTCTAGCGCCCCCGGGGCTCCGGCTCAAGGACGGCCGGCCCCCGGAGCATGCGCCGAGGGGTCCACACCGGTGGCCTGGCACGGGTCCGTCAGCCGAGAGGATAGGTTCGCAGGGTGCAACAGGATGACTTCGGCGCCGACGATGACGAGCGCTCGCGCCCGCCCGACGTGTCGGTCTCCGATCTGGCCGGCGGCCCGATCCCGGTCCACGTCGCCTGCGTCATGGACGGGAACGGCCGATGGGCCGCGCGTCGGGGCCTGCCCCGGACCGAGGGACACGCCGCCGGCGAGGCGGCGTTGCTCGACGCGGTGGAAGGGGCACTCGAGCTGGGCATCCCCTGGATCACCATGTACGCGTTCTCCACGGAGAATTGGCGCCGACCCGCTGACGAGGTGCGCTATCTGATGGGGTTCAACGAGAGCCTCCTGGCCCGGCGGCGCGACGAGCTGCACGAGAAGGGGGTCCGCATCCGCTTCGCCGGCCGGCGCGATTGGCGGGTCCCCAAGCGGGTCCTCAGGCGTATGGACGAATCGACCGAGATGACCACCCGCAATCGCCGCTGCACCCTGACCATGGCCTTCAACTACGGGGGGCGGGCCGAGATCGTCGACGCGGTGCGCAGGCTGGTCGCCGACGGGGTACCCGCTGCCAAGGTGGATGAGAAGGCCATCCGGTCGCGGCTCTACTACCCGGACCAACCCGACCCCGACCTGGTCATCCGCACGTCGGGGGAGCATCGGATCTCCAACTTCCTCCTCTGGCAGCTGGCCTACAGCGAGCTGGTCTTCGACGAGGTCCTGTGGCCCGACTTCCGGCGCTCCCATCTGTTCGCCGCGGTGCGGGACTTCCAGCACCGCCAGCGCCGTTACGGCGGCGTGACCTGATGGGGAGAAGCGGAGGCGGCCGCGTCCGCTCCGCTCACCGGCGGCCCGACGACGCCGGAGGGGTGTGGATCCTCACCGGAATGGTGCTCGGCGCGCTGCTCTACGCCGGCATCGTGCTGATGGCCATTGCCGGGTTCACCTCCGTGCTGCCTCTGGTGGTGATCCCCCCGGTGCTCATCGCCCTGATCGGGGCGAACAGCCTGCTGGGCGGCGGTCGGAGCCGCGGTCGACCCACAGGGCGCCCGATCGGGAGCCCGGGTGTCGAGGAGGCCGACGAACCGCGATGACCCAGTTTCGCGATCGAGGGGTGGTGCTGCGCACCATCCGGCTCGGCGAGGCGGACCGGATCGTCACCTTGATGACCGAGCGGCACGGCAAGGTCCGTGCGGTGGCCAAGGGTGTGCGGCGCACCACGTCGAAGTTCGGCTCGCGTCTCGAGCCCCTCAGCCACGTCGCCCTGCTGGGTTGGCAGGGCCGCGGCGACCTGGACATGATCAACCAGGTGGAGGTCATCGACACCTTCCGACCGGTCCGCGAGGACCTCGACCGGATGGGTCCGGCCATGTCGATGCTCGAGGTCGTCGACCAGATCGGCCAGGAACGCCACGCCAACCCACACCTGTACGAGATGCTGGTCGGGGCCATCGGTGAGCTGTCCGAGCGCAACTCGCCGATGGTGGCGCCGGCCTTCTTCCTCAAGGTCCTTGCCCTCGAGGGGTCGGCCCCGGTGCTCGACGCCTGCGTTTCCTGTGGCGAGGAGGACCCCGACCTGCTGGTGGCCTTCGACCTGTTGGAGGGCGGCGTGCTCTGCCGGAGCTGCCGGCGCGGCCGCCCGCTGTCGCCCGCCGGGCTCTCACTGTTGCGCCGCACCCTGGGCGGCGGTCTGACCGGCGTGTTGGCCGAGCCCCGATCGCCGACCACCGACGAGGTCACCGCGCTGGCCACGGAGGCCATGGAATCCCACCTGGACCGCCGCCTCCGTTCGGTGCGCTCGGGACAGGTGTCGTGAGGTGGCCCGGGTGGGGTCCGATGCCTCCTGGGAGGTGTTCCGGTCGGAGCTGGCCTGGCGCGAGTTCTGCGCGGAGGTGTTGTGGCACCATCCCGACTGGTCCCACCTGCGGTGTGGCGCCTGTTCCGCCGGGCAGACCGGCTACCCCCTGGTGGATGCAGGAATGCGCCAGGGGGGTTCGGAAGGCTGGATGCACAACCGGGTGCGGATGGTGACGGCGTCCTTTTTGGTCAAGGACCTGCACATCGACTGGCGACGCGCGGCCCGCCTGTTCCTCGACCATTTGGTCGACGGGGATCACGCTTCCAACGGGCACGGCTGGCAGTGGGTGGCGGGCACCGGTACGGACGCCGCACCGTTCTACCGGATCTTCAACCCGGTCCTGCAGGCCGAGCGCTTCGACCCCGAGCGGGCCGAGGCGCTGCGACGGTTGGAGGACGCCCAGGGCGCGGCCGCGGAGCACGGGCCAGGGTCCCGATGATCCCGCCGTCACCGTTCGGGGTCTACGTCCACGTGCCGTTCTGCCGGTTCCGGTGCGACTACTGCGCCTTCGCTACCTACACCGACCGCGACCACCTGATGGGCGCCTATGCGTCGGCGTGCCTCACCGAATTGCGTCGGGCCGTTGCCGACGAGGGGATCCCGCCGGCCACGTCGGTCTTCTTCGGCGGGGGCACCCCGTCGCGCCTCCCGGCCGACCTGTTGGTCGGGATCCTCGATGCTGTGCCGCGGGCAGCAGGTGCCGAGGTGACCGTCGAGTGCAATCCGGAGGACGCCGATCCCGAGCGGCTGGCCGCGTACCGGGCGGGCGGGGTCACCCGGGTCTCGCTGGGCGTGCAGTCCACGCTTCCCCACGTGCTGGCCGGGCTCGGACGGCGCCACGGGGCCGACGAAGCTCTGGACGCCGCCGCCGCGGTGGCCGGCGCGGGGTTCGCCTCCTGGAACATGGACCTGATCATGGGTGGTGCCGGAGAGACCCATGCCGACTGGGAGCGGAGCCTCACCGAGGTGATCGGACTGGCCGAATCCCCTCCCCACCTCAGCGCGTACGCGCTGACCGTCGAGCCCGGGACCCCCCTGGCCGCGGCCCCTGGGAGGCATCCCGACGACGATGTGCAGGCCGACCGGTACGAGATGACCGAGCGGATCCTCGGCCGCGCCGGGTACCGGTGGGAGGAGATCTCCAACTGGGCCCGGCCCGGGCACGGGTGCCGGCACAATCGCCTCTACTGGGACCAGGGCGAGTACCGGGGCATCGGATCGGCGGCCCACTCGCACCGGGCCGCCCGCCGATGGTGGAACGTACGGACACCGGACCGGTACGTGCGGATGATCGACGAGGGGCGGACCGCTACCGCGGGCGAGGAGGTCCTGACCGACCGGCAGCGCCAGTTCGAGGCGTTGGCCCTCCAACTGCGGACCCCGGCCGGGGTGCCTGCCGGCGCCCTTTCCGACGACGAGGATCTGGACGGTCTGGTCGAACGCGTCGACGGGAGGGCGGTGCTGACTGTCCGGGGTCGCCTCTTGGCCAATGCGGTGACCGCCCGGCTGGCGATCGGGGTGGAGGGCCGGGTGTCAGCCGGTACCATTCCCCCCTATGCCTGAGCCGGAAGACACCGTGGACGAGCACACCGGGGGGGATGCCCCGACGGGGCCCTCCGACCTCATGGACAAGGTGGTGGGACTGTGCAAGCGGCGCGGGTTCATCTTCCAGTCGGCCGAGATCTACGGCGGCTTCCGCTCGACCTACGACTACGGACCGCTGGGCGTCAACCTGTTGCGCAATGTGAAGAATTCCTGGTGGGATGCGATGGTCCAGCGGCGGGACGACGTGGTCGGCCTCGATGCCGCCATCCTCTCACCACCGGCGGTATGGGAGGCCTCCGGCCACCTGGCCAATTTCTCCGACCCACTTGTGGACTGCCGCAACTGCCACCAGCGGTGGCGCGAGGACAAGATCGGCGGGGTCTGCCCGGCCTGCGGCTCCACCCAGTTCACCGAGGCACGCGCCTTCAACCTGATGTTCAAGACCCACGCCGGCCCGATCGAGGACGAGGGCGCTGTGGCCTACCTCCGGCCGGAGACCGCCCAGGGGATGTTCATCAACTTCGCCAACGTGCTCCAGACCACGCGCAAGAGGCCACCCTTCGGGATCGCCCAGGTGGGCAAGTCGTTCCGCAATGAGATCACCCCGCAGAACTTCGTCTTCCGGACCCGTGAGTTCGAGCAGATGGAGATGGAGTACTTCGTCCCGCCCGCCGAGGCCCAGCGCTGGTTCGAGTACTGGCTGGACGAGCGTTACCGCTGGTACCTCGGGCTGGGCATCCCCGAGTCGCAGCTCCGGCTGCGCCACCACGACTCCGACGAGCTGTCCCACTACTCGGCGGGCACCGCGGACGTGGAGTTCCTCTTCCCGTGGGGATGGGACGAGCTCGAGGGCATCGCCAACCGGACCGACTTCGACCTGAAGGCCCACGCAACGGCGTCGGGGGAGCGGCTCGAGTACTTCGACCAGACTTCCGGTGAGCGCTACGTGCCCTACGTCATCGAGCCCGCCGCCGGGGCCACCCGCACCATGATGGCGTTCCTGCTGGCGGCCTACTCCGAGGACGAGGTCGGGGGCGAGGCCCGCACCGTGCTCCGGCTCCACCCGCGGCTGGCCCCCTACCAGGTCGGGGTGTTGCCGCTGTCGAAGAAGGAGACCCTCGAGCCGACGGCTCGGGAGGTGCTGGCCCTGCTCCAGCCCCATTTCATGTGCGACTACGACGTGACCCAGTCGATCGGCAAGCGCTACCGGCGCCAGGACGAGGTCGGCACCCCGTGGTGCGTAACCATCGACTTCGAATCCCTCGAGGACCGTGCGGTGACGGTGCGGGACCGCGACAGCACCGATCAGGTCCGGGTGCCCGTCGACGGGTTGGTGGCAGAGCTGCGCCGCAGGGTGGACGGCGTCTGAGGATCCCGGGGCGCGGTGGCCGCGGTGGCCGCCCCCACGGCACCGAGGTCTCCCATCGTGCCTTTCCGGCCGCCCATCGTCGCTTTTCGGGGGCCACTATGGGAACCTCGACCCCATGCCCGTGTCTTGCACGGCAAGCGGGTGAGGACCATCGGCGTCGCCCCGGTGGCACTCGCTCCGGTGATCGCCTTGGTGATCGCTGTGCCGATGGGCATGGTGGCGCTGTTCTTCCTCCTCGGTGCCGTCAATACGATGCTGCCCGCCAGCTTCTGAGGGCGGTCAGAGGAGCGATGCCGCCGTGCTTGCCGGGCACCCGGGACAAAACCCGGGTTGCGCCGGCAATGTTCCTGGGCGAGAACGCTGCCGGGTAGGCTGACGGGTCGGCAGCCAGCCCGTGTGCCGATCGAACTTCCACTCCACACCCTGTCAGGAGACCCTACCCGATGCCGTTTGTCTTCGACTTCGACCACTCGCACCGCAAGCCACCCATGGAGATGAAGGGCCTCCTAGGCGGTAAGGGTGCCAACCTGGCCGAGATGACGTCGGTACTCGAGCTGCCGGTGCCCCCCGGGTTCACCATCGCCACTACCGCCTGTCGGGCCTATATGGAGGATGGCTGGCCGGTCGGTCTGACCGAGGAGATCGCCAAGGCCCGGGTCCGGCTCGAGAAGAAGATGGGGAAGCGCATCGGAGATCCGAGCAATCCGTTGCTGGTGTCGGTGCGCTCGGGTGCCCAATTCTCAATGCCCGGGATGATGGACACCGTGCTCAACCTGGGTCTCAACGACAAATCGGTGGTGGCCCTGGCCGAGCAGACCCATGACGAGCGTTTCGCCTACGACTCCTACCGGCGCTTCGTGGCCATGTACGGCCGCATCGTCCTGGGCATCCCCGGCGAGGAGTTCGACGCCCTGCTCGACGCGGCCAAGGAGCTGGCGGGGACCACCACCGACGCCGGCATCCCCATCGAGCTCCTGCACTACCTGGTAGACGCCTACCTGCAGATCGTGGAGCGCAACACCGGCAGGCCGTTCCCTCAGGACCCCGACGAGCAGCTGCGTGGCGCCATCGAGGCGGTCTTCGCGTCATGGAACGGCCCGCGTGCCGTTGCCTACCGGGTCAGGGAGCGGATCGCCCACGAGTTAGGAACGGCCGTCAACGTTCAGGCCATGGTTTTCGGCAACCGTGACGACAACTCGGGGACCGGGGTCGGCTTCACCCGTGACCCGGCCACCGGCGAGGTGGGGGAGTACGGCGACTTCCTGGTCAACGCCCAGGGCGAGGACGTGGTGGCCGGCATCCGGAATACCGAGCCCCTGTCCGAGCTCAAGGTCAAGTTCCCCCAGATCCACCGCCAGCTCCTGGCCATCTTCGCCCGGCTCGAGGCCCACTACCGCGACATGTGCGATACCGAATTCACCATCGACCAGGGCCAACTGTGGATGCTCCAGACGCGGGTGGGCAAGCGGACCGGGCGGGCCGCCCTGCGGATGGCGGTCGACATGGTGAACGAACAGACCATTCAGCTGACCAAGGAAGAGGCGCTGGGGCGGGTGACCGGCGAGCATCTCGAGCAGGTCCTCCACCCCCAGTTCGCCGCGGCCGACCACGACGTGCTGATCCGGGGCCTCGGAGCGTCACCGGGTGCCGCGGTGGGTCGTGTCTACCTCACGGCCGACGACGCCCAGGCAGCGGCCGAGCGAGGAGAACGGGTGGTGCTGGTGCGAAATGAGACCTCGCCGGAGGACGTGCACGGCATGTTGGCGGCAGAGGGCATCCTCACCGCCCGGGGCGGGCTGGTGAGCCATGCCGCAGTGGTGGCCCGGGGGTGGGGCAAGCCCGCCGTCGTGGGTGCCGAGGCACTACGCATCTCGGCTGCGTCGTTCTCGGTGGGCGACACCGTGGTCAACGAAGGCGACTGGATCTCGGTGGACGGCACCAGTGGCACCGTGGTGGTCGGCCAGGTCGAGGTGTCCCAAAGCGCCACCCCGCCGGAGTTCGCGATCATCCTGGGCTGGGCCGACGAGGTCCGCGCCGGGCAGCTCGGGGTCCGGGCCAATGCAGACAACGGCCCCGACGCCACCAACGCGCGTGTGCACGGCGCCGAAGGGATCGGCCTGTGCCGGACCGAGCACATGTTCCTCGCCGAGGATCGCCTGCCCATCGTGCGCCAGATGATCCTGGCTTCGGACCCGGTGGAGGAAGAGGCCGCGCTCGAGGCCCTGCGGGTGGCCCAGCGCTTCGACTTCGTGGAGATCCTCGAGGCCATGGACGGGCTGCCCGTGACCATCCGGCTGCTCGACCCGCCCCTCCACGAGTTCCTTCCCGACACGGAGGAGCTGGCGATCAAGGAGGCGACCGTCGGGCTGACCGACGAGGAGGAGCGGCTCTACGAGGCGGCCAAGGCCTGGCACGAGTACAACCCCATGCTCGGGACCCGCGGGGTACGCCTCGGAGTGATCAAGCCAGGCCTCTACGCCATGCAGGTGCAGGCGCTGATGGAGGCAGCCCTCGATCGGGTGGCCGCGGGCGGCCATCCCATCGTCGAGATCATGATTCCGCTGACCGTCAGCCGCGCCGAGCTGGCGCTGGCCCGCTCGTGGGTCGAGGTGGCCATCGCCGAGGCCATGATGGCCGCACCGGGCCGCACCACCTCGCGGAGGAAGGGATCCAGGGGCGCCAAGGCCGGAGGCGGTTCGCTGGAGGTGCTGATCGGGACCATGATCGAGACGCCGAGGGCCGCCCTTCGGGCCGCCGACATCGCCGCCGAGGCCGACTTTTTCTCGTTCGGTACCAACGACCTCACCCAGATGACGTTCGGCTTCAGCCGTGACGACGTCGAGGGCCGGATGATGTCGGTCTACCTTGAGGAAGGACTGCTCAAGCGCAACCCGTTCGAGGTCGTCGATCCCGAGGGTGTCGGTGAGCTGGTTCGGCTGGGCGTCGAACGGGGGCGGTCCACAAAACCGGGACTGAAGATCGGCATTTGCGGGGAGCACGGGGGCGACCCCGAGTCGATCGCAACCTTCGCCAAGGCGGGGCTCGACTACGTGAGCTGCTCGCCGTTCCGGGTGCCGATCGCCAGGCTGGCCGCGGCCCAGGCCGTGCTGGCGGGTTTCACAGGCTCTCGGCCGGGTGGCGCGCCCGGCCGGGCGAAGCGGGTGGCCAAGGCGGCCCCCAAGCGGGTGGCCAAGGCGGCCCCCAAGCGGGTGGCCAAGGCGGCCCCCAAGCGGGTGGCCAAGGCGGCCCCCAAGCGGGTGGCCAAGGCGGCCCCCAAGCGGGTGGCCAAGACCAAGAGGTAGCGGGGACGGGCGCCCTCGGATCCGTCTGCCGGAGGCGGGGGCGGGACGGAGTGGCGTGGCGACGCGGTACCGTCGTCCACTATGGGCATCCCCGATGAGGACGTGGCCCGGGTCAGGGCGGCAACGGACATCGTGGCCCTGGTCGGGGAGCATGCCGCCCTGAAGCGACAGGGGCAACGGTGGGTCGGCCTGTGCCCCTTCCATGGTGAGAAGTCCCCCTCGTTCAGCGTCAATGCGGAGGCGGGCCTGTACTACTGCTTCGGCTGCCAGGCCAAGGGCGATGCCATCAGCTTCGTCCGGGCCATGGAGCACCTGGACTTCGTCGACGCAGTGCGCCGGCTGGCCGACAAGGCGGGCATCACCATCCGGGAGGACGGCACCGGGGGCAAGGACAACCAGCGGCGCAAGGTCTTCCTCGACGCAATGGAGCTGGCCACCGAGTGGTACCACCACCGACTGCTGACCGGGGCCGACGCCGGCCAGGCCCGCGACTACCTGCGGAGCCGGAGCTACGACGGAGAGGTGGTCCGCCGGTTTCGACTGGGATGGGCACCCGACGCTTGGGATGCGCTCTGCTCGACCCTCCACTTGAGCGAGGAGGTCGCCGTCGGTTCCGGGCTCGGGTTCGTCAACCGGCGGGGCCGCCTCCAGGACGCCTTCCGGGCCCGGATCCTCTTCCCCATCTGCGACCCCTCGGGCAACCCGGTGGCCCTCGGCGGCCGCGTACTGCCGGGCAGCCCCGACCCGGCTAAGTACAAGAACTCGGCCGAGACTCCCATCTACTCCAAGCGGCGCACGCTGTACGCCCTCAATTGGGCCAAGCAGGACATCATCAGGTCCGGCGAGGTGGTGGTGTGTGAGGGCTATACCGACGTGATCGGTTTCTTCGAGGTGGGGATCGAACGCGCCGTGGCCACCTGTGGCACGGCGCTGGCCGAGGAACACGTGAAACTGCTGCGCAACTTCGCCTCCAGGGTGGTCCTCGCCTTCGACGCCGACCGGGCGGGCCAGTCTGCCGCCGGCCGGTTCTACGAATGGGAGCGCCGGCTGGAGATCGATGTGGCGGTGGCGGCGCTGCCACCGGGATCGGACCCGGCCGACTTGGCCCGCACCGATCCCGGTGCTCTGCGTGCCGCGGTGGAGAGAGCCAAGCCGTTCCTGCGGTTCCGGGTGGAGAGGATCCTGGACGCCGCCGACCTGACCACACCGGAGGGCCGGGCCAAAGCGGCCGACGCCGCCCTCGGGGCCGTGGCCGAGCACCCCGACGACCTCGTACGTGATCAGTACGTGATGATGGTGGCCGAACGGTGCCGGCTCGAGCCCCACCAGCTGCGTGAACGCCTCGAGCGCCTGCGGCGGGAGGGTCCGCGTCCGGCACCGTCCGGGAGGGCCGACGCCCACGACGAGGGCACCGGCCGGGCCCGGGACGGCGACCCGGGTGAACCCGCCGGTGGCGGCCGGGCCTGGGACGCGGCCGGTTCCGGGGGCGGGGGCCCCCGGAACGGCCGTCCTGCCGGTGAGTTCCGGCCCGGCCTGGAGGCACTCCGGTTGGCCATCCACCGGCCGGAGGACGTCGGGCACCGGTTGGAGGCCGCGCTGTTCCGGGACGATGTGCAGCGGGCGGCGTTCCTGGCCCTGGTCGAGGCCGATGACCTGCACCAGGCCATCGACGGCGCCCCGCCCGATGTGGAGGCATTGCTGGTGCGGTTGACGGTGGAGGAGCCCCGCTCGCAGCCCGATGAGGTCGTGCTCCAACTAGTCCGGGATGCCGCCCGCAGGGAGTTGTCCCTGATCACCGCCGAGGCCCGCACGTCGCCGGCGGCAATGGAGGAGGCTGCCAGGGCCACGGGGTGGGTGCAGGAACTGGACGATCCTGCCACCTCGGCGGCGGCGACTGCGAGCTTGGTAGCCTGGCTCGTGGTGAGATCGCAGACGAACGGTTCGGGGCAGTACGGGTGATGGCGCGACCGGGATCGTCCGTCGTGCCGATCGTGACGGATCCGTCCGTCGAATCTGCGCCGTTGTCGGACAGCGGAGCGGAGGGCCCGCTCGATGCGCTCCCGTCCGACCAGTTCGAAGCCTTGATCCAGATGGGACTACTCCGGGGTGGTCTGACCCAGGACGATGTCATGACCGTGCTGCGTTCGGTGGAGTTGAGCGCCGACCTCATCTCCGAGGTGGTGCATAGGATCCGGGACGCCGGCATCGAGTTCACCTACGACACCGGCGAGACGACGATCGTGCCGATGACCGGTGCAGCTGCCGACGACCTGTCCGGTCGGCTGCGCGACGAATTTCCGCTTCTGGCCGATGGCCCCCCGCCGGCCCGCATCGTGGCGTTGGAGCCGACGCGAGCACCTGCTCGCCGCGGCCCTGGTGCCTCATTCGCCCCGGATGCCGGGCCTGTCGCAGCCCGGCCCACCGCGCCGAAGGACGGCCCGAATCTGCCGAAGAAGGAGCGCGCCCCTCGGCGGGCGGCGGGCGGCGACGGGTTCAGCGATGGCGACGGCTTCCGGGGGTCGGCCGCCGATCCGGTGCACATGTACCTCAAGGAGATCGGCAAGGTGAAGCTCCTCGACGCCGCGCTCGAGGTCGAGCTAGCGGAGCGGATCGTGGCCGGCAACGAGGCAGCCCGACGACTGGACGCTGCCGATGCGGGCGTGGCCAAGGAGTCCACGGCCCAGCGCACCGCGGACCGGAGGCTGGTGCGTAGCGGCCAGGAGGCCAAGGAGGCCCTGATCGAGGCCAATCTCCGGCTGGTGGTCTCCATCGCCAAGCGCTACCGGAACCGGGGCCTTGCCTTCCTCGATCTCATCCAAGAGGGCAATCTCGGTCTCATGCGGGCAGTCGAGAAGTTCGACCACACCAAGGGATTCAAGTTCTCCACCTATGCCACGTGGTGGATCCGCCAGGCGATCACCCGGGCCATCGCCGATCAGGCCCGGACGATCCGGATTCCGGTCCACATGGTCGAGACCATCAACAAGGTGGTCTGGGCCCAGCGTCAACTCCTCCAGGAGCTCGGGCGGGAGCCGAGCGCAGAGGAGGTGGCGGGCCGGGTCGACTTCACCATCGAGCGGGTCCGGGAGATCCAGCGGATCAACCAGGACACGATCTCGCTCGAGCAGCCGATCGGGGACGAGGACGACTTCAGCCTCTCCGACCTCATCGAGGACCGCGAGGCGGTGGTGCCCGACGACGCCGCGGCGCGCACCATGCTCGACAACGCGGTCCGCGAGGCCCTGGGCCACCTGTCTCCGCGGGAGCAGGATGTGGTCCGGCTGCGCTTCGGTCTCGAGGACGGCAAGATCCGGACCCTCGAAGAGGTCGGGAAGGCATTCGGAGTGACCCGCGAGCGGATCAGGCAGATCGAGGCGAAGACGTTGGCCAAGCTGCGTCGGCCGGAGTCGGCCCAGCTCCTGCGGGACTACCTCGAAGAGGCGTGAGACAGGCCGCGTCGGCGGCTCATCCCACCGGGTGCCCGCTCGATCCGTCTAGTGGCGACTGCCGCTGAGGGAATTGGCCGACGGCCGTTGAGGGCAGTGGCCAAGTCGGTGGCGATGGCGTCCGCCGCGTCGTCTCCGTCCCGCCACCCCAGGCGGACGCCGATGGAGTCCTTCACCCGTTCGATGCCGAGCGTGGCCACCGCCCTGGTTTTGGCCCCGACCAGTTCGACCGTCCCGGTCACCGGGGCGGATCGCCCGGCTTGCTGGGCCATCCGGACCATGGAGCGGTAGCGCTCACGGCCGGCTTTGGCCCCCAAGATGTAGCCGATACAGAAGGCGATGGCGATGCCGATTCGAATCTTCACTGCTTCATTGTGCCCGGCTGCGAGGCTCCGTGCATCTTCGACATTCGGAAGGGTGATCGAGCGGCTAATGTCCACTGGCACGCCGGGCCGGGATCCAGCACGGATTCAGGCATTGGCGGGAGGTCTTCCGGGGTAGCTCAATCGGCAGAGCGAGCGGCTGTTAACCGCTAGGTTGAGAGTTCGAGTCTCTCCCCCGGAGCTGTTCATCGCAGCTCCCACAGTGCCGTGGACGTATCGCCCGCGAACTGAAGCAGTAGGGAGCAATGGCTACAAGAGGGTGGCCGCCCGAGCATGCGGCATCGGACGTCGAAGAGGACACCGAACTCCGTGCCGGTGACCCGAACGGTCCTCCGTCGCGCCGTCATCTGTGGGTCGGCATCGTGCTTTACGGGGTCCTCGCACTCACGGCCTACCTCCCGGCGTGGCCGGGACGGGCGAGCAGCGTTCCGTGGTGTGCTTGCGACGACACCGCGCAATCGATCTGGTTCTTGGACTGGACTCCCTTCGCCATCCTGCACGGCCACAACGTCCTGGTGTCGAACTGGCTCGATGTTCCCGGTGGATTCAACCTGGCCCAAAACGTGTCGATGCCGTTGCTCGGCCTCCTCGCCGCCCCGCTGACGCTCGCCCTGGGGCCGGTTGCCTCGTTCAACTTCCTCCTGTGGCTCGCCCTGACCGCTTCTGCCTCGGCGTGCTACTTGACCCTGCTCCACTGGACGCGATGGAAGCCGGCGGCGTTCGTCGGCGGCCTGGTCTATGCATTCTCGTCCTACATGGCGGGACAGGCGCTGGGCCACCTCAACCTCATCTTCGTCCCGATCCCACCGCTCTTGATCCTCGTCCTCAACGAACTGGTGATCGAACAACGGAAGAGTGCACGACGCTGGGGCATCGCACTGGGCCTACTGGCTGCTGCGCAGTTCCTCATTTCGCCGGAGATCCTGATCGACTCGGCCCTGTTGGCAGTGACCGGACTCGTGCTGGTGGCGGTGACCCATCGAACCGAGGTCGTCCGGCGAGCCCGACACGCGCTGGGTGGGATGGCATGGGCGCTTGCGGTGTCCCTACCGTTTGCCGTCTACCCGATCGCTGTCTTCGTGGCGGGCCCGGAACGGTACACAGGTTCACCCTGGGACGGCGCCACCTATGCCGAGGATCTGTTGGGCACGATCATCCCGTCGCTCAACCAGAGGATCACGACAACTGGGCTGGCGTCGTTCGGGGATCGATTACTACCCGATCTCGCCGAGAACGGCGCGTATCTGGGCATTCCCATGGTGATCATCCTCGTCGTCCTGGCGGTCCGCTACCGGCATGTGGGGATCATGTGGTTCAGTGCTGCAATGGCGACGGTCGCCTGGTTGCTGTCCCTCGGTCCACACCTTTCCGTCGACACCAATCAGACCGCCATTCGACTGCCGTTCGATGTGCTGGTGCACCTTCCCATCCTCGACTCCCTCCTTGCCGGGCGCTTCACCCTGTTCCTCGACCTGTTCTGCGGGTTCGTCCTGGCCGTCGGGATCGATCGGCTTCGCTCCGACATGTTGCGGAGCGGCAGAGTCCCGAAGCTGAGAGCTGCAGTGGCGGTGATGGTGGTGGCTGTTGTGGCGCTGGTCCCGGTGATCCCACGATGGCCCTATCCCGTCGTCCCCGTCGATTCGACGACTCCGAGCTTCTTCGAGACCGGGGACGTGAAAGAGATACCGGCGGGAAGCGTCGTCCTCACGTATCCCTACCCCGTCTATCCCTTCAACCAGGCAATGCTCTGGCAGGCCGAATCTTCGATGCGATTTCGCATCCTGGGCGGGTACGTGCTGATCCCCGGGCCCGGCGGCAAGGCCACCAACGCACCTGCACCGGTGCTGCCGTCCTCGGTACCGGCCACGCTCATCGCCGACTTCAACGGCCTGGCCATCGTCGGACCGGCGGCGACCCCCGAGGATGTCCGTTCGTTGCTTCATCGCTACGGTGTGCAGACCGTGATCGTCGGTCCCGGTGGCGTCGATCCCGACGCGGCCATCGCCCTGTTCACCGAGGCGCTCGGCCCGTCCAAGATCGTCGGTGGAGCGCGGATCTGGCCGGATCTCCACTGCACGGGTCCAACAGGCGGCTGCTGACTGCCGTCACCTCGATTGGCGGTGGCCAGCGCTGCGCCTGTGACCGGATGGTCCTCCGGGTTTGAGACAGGTTGCGACCCGGAGCCGTGCCGTAGTCTCTGCCCATGGCGATCATCCGCTCGGCGTCCAACTGCGTCTTCTGCGGCCATCCGGGCTTCCACGCACGCACCGAACGCCCCAGTTCCGGGGGTGCGCCCTTCTGCGAGGACTGCGACCGCTGCTGGGCCGAGCGGCAGAACAGTGAACGCCCTCCCCACCACTCCTGACAGCGGGCCTGATCGCAGTCGCGGGCCTCGGCCGCTGCCCCGTGGCGGTGGTTAGCCTGGTCCGCCGTGCGCATCGCCTTCGCCACCGCGACGCCCGATGTCATCGGTGCATCTGACCGGGACCGCGCGCTCCACGAAGCTCCGGCAACTGGTCGACCTGTTGGGAGAGGGTGCGGACCTTGGCCGGTGCGACGTTTCGTTTCGGTAGACAGAAGAAGGCCCAGTGCATCGTCTGCCACAAGTCTCAGTCAGGCACTTCGAGGCGATCACCGGCGCTGTGTGGAGCCCGCATCATGGGCGACCTGCCGAGACGCCGATCGCCGAATCGGCGCGACCTTCGTTCCGTCGGTGCTTGCGTTCCTCGGGATTCCGGCAAGGCAATTGAGGGCATTCGAGGAGATGTCGCTCACCAGCGCCATGCTTGCTGCTGGGATCCTGGCATTGAACGACTCCGTGAAGGTCATCACGTCTCATCCTTCTGCTGGGAAGCTTTGGCCCGTCTCTGTGGCCACTGACAATCAGGCGCTGGCGGCCAATGGCTCCCAGCAGAAGGTTCGCGCCGCGACAGCTAGCCCGGCGGCGCCCCAGGCTGCAAGTATCCCCAGGTTGGCCGCCGTAAGTCCGGTCGAGCCCGGCACCAGGAACGCTGTCTGTAAACCGCGGGCGAGGTGTTCGAGCGGGAACACCTTGCCAATGTCGAGCAACCACGCCGGCATGATTGCCACCGGGATGAACACGCCCGAGAGGAAAGCCAGGACGACAGTGGAGAACGGGCCAATGGCCGAGGCGGAGTCGGTTGTCGTGCAGATCCGAGAGCAGGCCAGGCCAAGGGCGCAGAAGCAGGCCGTGCCCACCACCACGTAGACAACCAGGCCCACCAGCATGTGCCCCGAGAGCTTCACGTGGTAAAAGATCACGCCCACCCCCACCAGGACGGCCACGGTGATAACGACCACCACGATCGACTGGCCGATCTCGGAGACCAGATAGACCCAGCTGGGCATGGGCGTACCCCGGAACCGCTTCAGCAGCCCGCGCTCGCGGGCGGTGGTGACCGAGATGAGGAGTGAGCCGAAGCCGGCCAACATGACCTGGTAGGAGATGATCGACGCCGTGTAGTAGGAGGCGGAGGGGACGCTCAGGCTGGCGAACCGCGTGGTCCCGTGGAAGATGGCATTGAACAGCAGCAGTAGGAACACCGGCATGATGACGGTGAAGATGAGGGCACGCGAGTCGCGGATGAACCCGCGCAGCGCGTAGCTGGTCTGGGCGCCGGCCAGGGCGATGTCTCTCACGACTCTGACCCTTCCCCCTCGTTCGCCATCGGCGCGCCCGCCAGCTGCACGAACACGTCGTCGAGGGTGGGCCGGATGACCTGGAGGTCGACCAGCTCTAACCGCTCGCCCTCGGCCCAGTCCAACAGCACCGACAGATCATGCTGCACCCGGTCGGACTCGAAGCGCACCAGCGGGCCCTCGAGTTCGACGGGAGTGCCGAGCACGCCGCTCAGTCGATCCAGCGCGACCCCCTCTGGATGCGTGAAGGTGATCGCGGTGCGATTGCCCAGGCTGCGGCTCAGCTCGTCGGCCGTTCCCTGGGCGGCGACCTCCCCGGCGGCCAGGATGATGATGCGGTCGGCCAAATGCTGGGCCTCATCCATGTAGTGGGTGGTGAGGAAGATCGTCTTGCCCGCGTCGCGCAGGCCCTCGACCATGGTCCACATCTCACGGCGGGCCGCCGGATCCAACCCGGTAGTCGGCTCGTCCAGGAAGAGGACCTCCGGATCACCGATCAGCCCCAGGGCGACGTCCAGCCGTCGCTTCTGCCCGCCCGAAAGGTGTCCGACCCGGTCATCGATCTTCTCTGTCAGTCCGACAGCACCGATGGTGGTCACCACGACAGTCGGGTATTGGTAGTAGCGGGCAAACATCGAAACGGTCTCCCGCACGGTGTGCGCAGGATCGAGCTCGCACTCCTGGAGGACCAACCCGATCCGGTTGCGCCACATCCGGTCGGCCCGGGCCGGGTCGGTACCGAGCACAGACACCTGTCCGGAATTGCGAGGGCGATAGCCCTCAAGGATCTCGATGGTCGTCGTCTTGCCCGCCCCATTGGTTCCGAGGAAGCCGAAGATCTCACCGGCTTCGACCTCGAAACTGATCCCGTGGATCCGCTCGACCTCGCCGTAGGACTTCCGAAGGCCTTCCACCTCGACGACAGGAGCCACCCCGGCGACTCTAATGGCGCAGCCAGGGAGGCGCGAGTCGAAAGTGCAGGCCTCACCTGGCAAAAGAGACGCCTGACTCTGCCAACGTGGCACCTATCGCAAGGTGCCAAAGTCAGGAACGAATCGATCTGTTGCGCGCGCGTAGGTCAGGTACTGCTCTCCTTGTACATCCAGCAGCTAGCCTCGAAAATTCGTCCCAGCCCTGATTCTGCGGTGACCGCGTCCGCGTAAAAGCCCTCCCCAGCTGCGAGAATGCATGTCGCTGAACGTGCAATCCCAACAGCAGAGGAGGGCTCCTTG
>Ga0181523_10001146_pt1 | contig 28771 bp, 19 predicted proteins | sample PEATcosm2014_Bin_43_FD_119752 | JGI IMG/M metagenome (GOLD analysis project Ga0181523, IMG submission 119752) | Peatland microbial communities from MTU Mesocosm Facility, Houghton, MI, USA - PEATcosm2014_Bin05_30_metaG | ecosystem: Environmental > Terrestrial > Soil > Wetlands > Peat | place... | reverse complement strand
GTGAATGGTTATCCCGTGGCCGCAACTACGGCAGGGGCTTTTTGGTTCCGTTGGAGATCGGCGGAGTTTATCACACGGGAAAACGGCGGATGCTACGCGTCGAAACGCGTTCTCCAGTACGCTAGACCAGTCCTAGTCCTTAACGACCTGCCTGCCGTGCCGACAAGTCCCCCGAAAAGCTGCAAGTCGGTGTTAAACAGGAAGGACTCTGTAAGGGCGGTGGGCGACCTAAGGACAAGCTATAAAATAAGGACCGCCGATTCTATCCTTTATAGTTTCCTGCCCTCAGAGATCGGAACAAACGGAACAAGCTATGCAATCATCGCCGCTCCCAGGGAAATAACGCGATGGCGAAGAAGGTGGGATTAAACCCAAGTGAGGAAGCGGGAGGAACCGTTTGAGAGCTTCTGTAACCGTTACGAAATCTACAGCTTGCAGACGCCTGAAAATGATTCAGCGGGACTCGTTGGAGGAAAAGGGCTTTTCCCAGTCTGAATCCCGCCAAAGAAGTACACATGTACTGAAGAAAAGAGGCTATTTATGGCCTCGGCGGCAGCAGTGAAATATTGATGCATGCTTAACCAGCTCCTCAATGCAGGTTTCTGTAGCCAGATTAATAGCCGTTGCCTGCAGCGTATTTCATTTCCAGCATCGAAATTAAGCCAATGCATCCTTGCCATTAGCGCCGAAGGTCGTTCTGGGAGCAAGATGTCCGCTTTGGCCAAGCCCGAGCACGGTCAGTTCGTGAATGCGGATATTCAGCCTCGCTGCGAGTCCCTTCCACCAGCCGGAGAATCGCAGACAATTAGTGGAAGTTGCTAATCAGCACTACGTCTCTTGTGATTTCGCCCTTGGCGAGCAACAACTGCTTGCCATCGCGTGTCCAGGAAAAATCGAAGATTCTTCCTGACGAAAAGTTGGTTATCTGCCGCGGCGTGCCTTCAGCGAGCGGTTGTTCCCAAATGTTTGCGGTGCCGTTCTTCGTCAAGAGGTACTGCACACCCTTCTGATCGGGTGACCAGTGCAATTTGTATACGCCGCTGGGCTGGACAAAAACGTGGAGCGGGGATCCTCCGGCGGCGGGAATTACTGCGATCGTGGGTACGGGTGCAGCTCTGCCTTCGTAATCTCTGTAGGCAATCCATTTTCCGTCTGAGGAAATTACTACATCGTAGAACAAGTTCGCACTGGCAACCTCCGCTGGAGTACCTCCTTCGATGGGAAGGCGGTACAGTTTCTGCGCGGTTGCGGAAGTGTAGAGCACCCACTTACCATCATGTGAGCAATCAGACCATGAGGCGTCCTCGGTGAGTGTTACGGGGTTTGCGCCAACTGCATCCGTCCGCAATAGTCGAAGTCTATTTTCCTCATAAGAATCGAATACCAGATACTGGTCGCTGCAACTCGACATGGAGAAGTTGTTTTCAAGATTTGGCCGCAGCAATGTCCGCTGGCTACCATCGGCATTAATAAGAACCAAGTCGCTGCCGCGGCTGCGTACTAGGAGTTTGCCATCTGGACCAGGCGCCACGCCGCTGTCGGGGGTTTCCCCAAAGGTAATTTGTTTTGCTTGTGCCGTCTGTCCCTGCGGCAAAATCCAAATGTGAGAACTGCGCCTGTTTTCCAGGGTCACTAGCATCTGTCCATCAAGGGTCAGATCGAGCTCGAAACCATAGTCAGACAGATCATTGGAGAAGCGTCGTCGTTCGCCGCTAGGATAGGAGACCAACCACAATTGCCTGCGATGTTCGGGCAGTAGTTCGATGGGAAGCCGGAGTGAGTTGCCGTCAGGTAACCACGCAGGCCTTCCCAGGCTCTCCCCGCCGGAGAATAGTTCTCTTACGCCGCCATCAGCCACGTTGATGGCGGCTAGGGATTCGGCCTGGTTCGGCATGGGAAGTTCTCCTTCCCATTCACCTTCTATGGCGAAGCATATGCCTGCACCTATTGCAGGTCAATACAAGTCATCCCAGAGATGGGATGACCTTTGACCTGGACGTGCTACTCGGACAAACCGATTCGGGCGTCCGCGGCAGTCCTCATCTCCTGAAAACCATTTCAGGGACACGACGTAAGTAATTTAGGGTCGAACGACACTGGCCAATAAGGCTGGTCATGCGTTGCTGCACCGAGGTTGCCTTGAACATGTGCCAACGGATGCGTGCAGGTTAGTTGACTACTGAGTGGAATCCGGCGCGAATAGCGGCATTATGTGCAGTCAGTTTTGTCGTGGACCTCGAAAAAATTCTTCATATGAACCTCTTAGGACCTTGTTTTTTCTAGCTTCGCTTAGAGGAAGTACAGTTGCGAATTATTGCTGTTCGTTGGGCGGCGGTTCCGCAGAGTCCGGCGCGGGTTCTTGCGTTGGTGTCCGGGCAGGCGTGTTGACTTCTGGCCGCATTGCTAGGAACATCACGCGTCCGCCCACTTCTTCAGAGAACTCGGTGGCATTCTTTTCCAATGTGAGTCGAATCCCTTCCACTGATCGCTCGCGGGGCACATCTCCCAATGCGCAGTTCACTTGCAGCACTGCTGTTTTGCTTGATCCCGACAACGGCAATAGCACGATGCGGAATATCGCGAGTCCTCCAGTCGGCATGGCGCCCCCGCGTGTCGGCATTCGTTTCGGGCCTAACTGTGGACTGCCATACGCTGGCCCTTTCTGCTGTAGCGCGTTTGGTGCAATTCCGTAGGAGCCGAAGGAAATCAACTCACTCGCGGTCCACACTCCCGTCTCGATCAAATTTCCATTTGGCGTCTTGTGATGAAACGTCCCCGTGGCCTTTACCGATTTGCTCTCCGTGTCGAAAGTCCCGGCGCCGCTGATTTCGTAGCTGTCTCCATTCGCTGACTTCGCTACTGCCGGGCAGCTTCCCGAATCGCCCGGGTCACAGAGAAAGCCCGAAGCCAGCAGGAAGACGTAGTTCGCGGGGCTGGTTTGTGCTTGGGCCGAGCCAGCGAATAGAAACAAGATGAGGCTCGGCCAGACAACATACAGTCCAATTACGGTTGAGAGCACGCTTTTGTTTGGCATTGGGCTTCGTCCCGGGCCAATAAGGCCGTCAGCAGGCTGCGCGAAACTGCATAGTGAGCAATCTACGCAGCCTGCCGCGCGACACGGTTACCAGAGAGCTATCAATCTTTAGTCCTCAGGAAGCCGTGGTAGACGCCGTTGGAGTCGGCATAATACCCCGTAATTGCCCCCAAGTCGTTCATGCCGGAAGACCAAGTAAAGACCGAGCCGGAAGGATCGACCGTCACAATCTTCCCGTCGGGAGTGCGTAAGTAACCGTGGTACACGAAGTTCGAGTCAATGTAGGTTCCCATGATGGCCCCCGAGTCGTTGAGGCTTGTAGGACAATCGGAGGAACAACCTGTGCCCTCGTAACTGCCAGTACCAGCGCCGGGAGCATCGAAGGTCGCAAATTCGCCCTTGGGACTGCGCAGGAAGCCGTGGTGCACGTTGTTGCTGTCAGTATAGGTTCCGGCAATCGCCCCCCACTGATTGAGGCCTGAGGCACAACCGGGACAGCTCGTGCCCTGGTCGGTGCCAGTGCCCGCACCAGGAGCTTCGAATGTTGTCAGAGTGCCGTCGGGGTAACGGATGAGACCGTGTCCGACGAAGTTGCCGCTGTTATCCATGAAGTTTCCAACGCTAATGCCCCAAAAATTGATGGTGGTAACCTCGTTACCGTAACAACCTGTTGAGGTGCCGGTATCGCAGGAGCCTGGACCGACAAAAGCGTAGATCTTGCCGTTAGGAGTGCGAAGGAAAGCATGGAAGAGATCGTTTGAGTCCAAGGCGTACCCAACGACTGCTCCTTCGAGATTAAGGTCAATAGGAAATGTCCCGTTCGCGCCTGCCCCCGGAACATCAAAGGTCGTAAACTTCCCGTCAGGAGAGCGGAGGAAGCCGTGAGAGAGGCCAGTTGCATCATAGAACGATCCGGTGATTACGCCCAAATCGTTGATGCTACTGGGAGCGGTGCCGTTGTAGGAACCTGCGGTCGTATCAGCGCCGGGAGCCTCGAAGGTAGTGAACTTGCCATGAGGGCTTCGTAGGAACCCGTGGTACACGGTGTCCGCGCCTTGGTAGGATCCCGTAATAAGTCCCCCAACGCTGATGCTGCTTGCGTAGGTTCCGTTGTAGTCCCCGGGAGTGGTGTCCGCACCCGGAGCGTCGAACGTGATGATGTGGGGCTCCTGACCGCTCGCGGTCAGGGCCAAGGTGCATAAGGCGACATAAAGTGCTAGAAATCCTCTGTAAAGCCACTGGTAACCAGTTCCGGATGAATGAATCAGTTGCATATGCGTTTTGTTCCTTTCTTAAACCTGAGATACTTTTCAAATCTGGCACGCCTGCTTCGACCTACGAAAAGTTAATTCTCAGTTACTCCAGCCCAAGCGACGCAGCGCAGGCAGGTGCCGGCTCGTTGTGGCGATCGTTTCGGACTGCGTTGAACCGAATCCGGCTCTACCTAGAAGTGCGACGTTTCCGATGAAATGGGGTCATTCGGGCTAGCGAGGCGGGAGTTAAACGAAGCGCAAAGTCAAGGTATGGGATAGAATAAACGCCACTTGACTCGCGAAGTATGACGGAGGGTGGTTGCATGGTTCCCCGGGAAACTGAGGTGACAGCCCTGCTTGTCGAACTCGCGAAGGGCAACCAAGCCGCGCAAGAACAGCTGGTTCCACTCGTTTACCGTGAGTTGAAGAGGTTGGCGCGTGCCTACATGCGCCGTGAGAGGCCCGAACATACTTTGCAGACCACTGCCCTGGTTCATGAGGCATACCTCAAGTTGGTTAGCCACGAGTCTCCCAACTGGCAGGGCCGGTCGCACTTCTTCGGGATTGCGGCGCAACTAATGAGGCAGATTCTGATTGATCATGCGCGAGGTCACGTGCGCGAGAAACGCGGTGGAGCAAAAGTTACTTTACCGCTGAACGAAGCACTGGTCCTTTCCCCTGAACATTCCGAGCACCTTGTCAGATTGGACGAAGCACTTGAACACCTTTCCAAGCTTGATGCCCGCCAAAGCCAAATCGTTGAGTTGCGCTTTTTTGGCGGGTTGAGTGTGGAGGAAACCGCGGAGTTCCTTGACATCTCTCCAAAGACGGTGAAACGAGACTGGGCGGTAGCGAGAGTTTGGCTACACAGAGAATTGAGGCACTGCGATGGGGATATCCCCAAAGCAATGGGACCGCGTTAAGGAGTTGTACGAAGCCTCGTTGGAATGCAGCTCAGCCCAGCAGCGGGCCTCCCTCCTGAAGAATGAGGAAGACGAACTAGTACGCGAGGAAGTCCGCTGTCTGCTTTCAGAGCACGATAATTTAGGCGGCTTTCTCTCGACACTCCCTCTTGTGAAATACGGGCTTCCAGCCACACAAGTGGAAAAGCAATTTGCGTCTGGTGAAATCTTGGCGGGACGATTCCGCATCATAACTTTCCTTGCAGCCGGTGGAATGGGAGAGGTATACAAGGCAGAAGACACGCGCCTTGACCGAATCGTGGTTCTTAAATTCCTTCCCAAGGAACTGGCTGAAGACCGTCAATCCCTGGAGCGCTTTCGCCACGAAGCGAAAGCCGCTTCTGCCCTGAATCATCCAAACATTTGCACGGTGTATGACTTTGGAGAAGACGCTGGCAGAGCATTCATAGCCATGGAATACCTGGATGGCGAGACTCTCTCGGCCCGCATCAAGAGAGGCCCGCTACCGCTGGACGAGGCACTCAGGAGAGCCATTGCCGTTGTAGGCGCGCTCGGCACGGCGCACCGCAGGGGAATCATCCATCGTGACCTTAAGCCAGGCAACATCATGCTCACCGACACGGGGACGAAGTTGCTCGATTTCGGCCTTGCCAGGTACGAGCGGCCCGTTGTTGTCAGTGAAGACACCATCACAGTCCTTACCGGAGAGGCGCAAGTGGTTGGCACGCTGCCGTATATGTCGCCCGAGCAGTTGCAAGCGAAAGAGGTGGACGCCCGCGGCGACATCTTTGCATTTGGCGCGGTTCTCTACGAGATGTTGACGGGAATCAGAGCGTTCCAGCGACGATCCAGCACCGAGACGATTGCCGCCGTGGACCATGAGGAGCCCAAACCTCTTCACGAATTCGTCAAGGATTTACCGGGCGAGCTAGAGCGCATGATCCGGCGCTGTCTGCGTAAGCGACCCGAAGAACGGTATGCATCGATGTCAGAAATCGAGCGGGAACTGCAGGACTGCAGTGCGCTCGCATCGGAACCTGCCAGCGGGATCAACCTTAGGGTCCTGTTTCGGCAGAGTAAGCGGCCCAGGTTTGCAATCCCCGTCCTGCTCGTTCTGCTGATTTTTGTGGGCCTTTTCGCTTGGGGAATTCACCACAGTTCAAGAGTCTCCTGGGCGAGGAATCAGGCAGTGCCGCAAATCGCCAAGCTCATCGAGCAGGACAAGATTGGCGACGCCTACACACTTGCGGTTCAGGCGGAACGCTATATCCCGAATGATGCAATGCTTCTTAAATTCTGGCCCGATATCTCTTGGTCTGATTCGATCAACACCACTCCTCCGGGAGCATCTGTTTATCGTAGAAACTACAACGCTCCTAACAGCCCATGGGAGTTTGTCGGACTGTCACCTATCGAGAAGCGAAAATTCCCTACTGTGGATTCGAGTTGGAAATTCGAGTTGAAGGGTTATTCGACGGTCGAACGCGCCACCTTCCCGGCCGGCGACATGACGGTGACTCTCGAAGTGGAAGGGAAGGCTCCTCCAGAAATGGTTCGCGTCGATTTTGGCACGTCAGAGAGTGGCGAGAGCAGGCCAATCGCACTCTGGGGAATCGCGGGATTCGAGGCCTTGCCGGCTATTTCTGTGAGCAAATTCTGGATCGATAGGTTCGAGGTCACCAACGCGGAGTTTAAGCGCTTTGTTGACCAGGGCGGTTACCAAAAACATGAGTACTGGAAGCACGAGTTCCGCAAGGACGGCCAAGTGCTTTCCTGGTCTGCGGCAATGAATCTATTCGTGGACAAAGCGGGCGGGCCCGGACCTTCAACATGGATGCAAGGAGAGTACCCAGCAGGGCAAGCTGATTACCCCGTGACAGGGCTGAGTTGGTTCGAGGCGGCAGCCTACGCGGAATTTGTGGGCAAATCGCTGCCCACGATTTACCACTGGTCAGCTGCCGCATCACCAACAGACAGCTCTAGCCTGATACCGGCCAGTAACTTTAGCGGAATGGGACCCTCACCGGTTGGAACGTATCACGGTATGAGCTGGTGTGGTGCTTTCGATATGGCTGGGAACGCGAAAGAGTGGTGCTCAAACCAGACAAGTTCCGGTAAACGCTATCTCATGGGCGGTGCCTGGAGCGACCCGACCTACATGTTCAACGATGCGGACGCCCGCGACCCGTTCCAGCGGTCCTCTACATTTGGCTTTCGCTGCGCCAAGTATGTCTTGAGCAGTGAAGAAGCCAAGGCCGACGGTCCGATCACGGTCCAAATTCGGAATTATGATTTGGAAAAGACGGTCTCCGATCAGCTCTTCCGCGTATACAAGAGCATGTACTCCTATGACAGAACTCCGTTGAATGCAAAAGTAGAATCCATCGTAGAAACCGAGGACTGGAGACAGGAAAAAATCACGTTTGACGCCGCCTACGGAGGAGAGCGAGTGATTGCGTATCTCTTCTTGCCGCGAAACGCATCTCCGCCTTTTCAAACCATCGTGCACTTTCCGGGCGCTGGCGCCGTGCACATGCGGTCCAGCACGAAATCGCTGTCAGTGTTTCTTGACGACTTTGATTTTATTCTCAGGAGCGGACGAGCGGTACTGTTTCCCGTATACAAGGGAACCTTTGAGCGGGGAGGTGGACCCAAGGCTATCTATTGGCCCAGCACCACCAGTTCCTACCGCGACAACGTCATTGCGTGGTCTAAAGATCTTGGCAGGTCGATCGATTACCTTGAGACGCGTCCGGACATTGACCGCGAAAAGTTAGCGTACGAAGGTTACAGTTGGGGTGCGGCCATGGGGGGCCTTCTCCCCGCAGTTGAAACTCGCCTGAAGGCATTAGTACTCGTTTCGCCCGGGTTCTATTTGCAAGAGCGGTTTCCGGAAGTGGACCAAGTCAACTTCGCGCCGCGCGTAAAGGCTCCCGTCTTGATGTTGAATGGCCGTTACGATTTTATTTGGCCGCCGGCTGTCTCTCAAGAGCCGATGTACCGTCTATTGGGGACGCCTTCAGAGCACAAGCGCCGCGTCGTCTACGATTCCGGACACGATATACCCCGGGGTGAAATGATCAAGGAAACGCTCAACTGGCTGGACCGCTATTTGGGGCCGGTGAAATAGAGACACGACGGCGTCGCCACAAAGCCTAGGTCAAGGATCAGCTGGCGCTATGTTCTTGGTAAATCTCCCGCCTGCCGTCGAACGCGCCGTTCTTCAACAATTGGGCGCCCCAAAGAAGTAGGAACGACGCCGTGGTGACTCAGGCAGCCAAAAACGCCACGCTTATCTAGACGATAGTGGCTCGATCAGGTTGCGGTTGAGGAAGTCGGTTCTCAGGAGCCTTGATCGACTTTGCCAGAATCCGCATTTATCCTTACTGCCTTGTGAGCGTCCCTTATTCTCACAGGCAACATCACACATGCCGATTAATCTTGTCGATGCGATTCGAAGGTGTAATTCGCCTGCTCGTATGGAACGACAACCAAGTCCGAGCGTAGGCGTGTCCGTTTCTCAGCTTCCTGCTTGGTTTGGAAACGGACAGCCTTCTCTTTGTTGCTGGTGAAACCGACACCCGTGTAAAACCGTCCGTCCCGGCTTTGAATAATGAACATCACTTCAACCAATAACGAACTTTACTGGCAGCGGGGCGTTAGAGACAGGGACCTCGTTGGCAGGGGAGTCTACCACCACGTCGGACGCTTCGCAAGTTTGTGAGGGGCTAGGGGGCTAGGGGCTAGCCAATAAGGAATTTGTGACGGATCAGCTATTTGATCGGCGGAGAGAGGTACCTGTTTCTCCATCAGCGAAACTAAATCCTGCATGTCTTCAAACCAGCCTTGCCACTCGGGGTCGGCTCCATATTGCTTCCTCGTTTTGTCAACCTGCTCACGTGTCTCTCGATACCCACACTGGTCATAATCGAGAGCACGGGGACCGAAATCATCCATGATGTATACCAACGAGAACCACAAATCCATCAACTGCCGATTGATCGGAGGAACTACAAGAATGAAACTGGGAAGACGCCTAGGATGTACATCTAGATCAGACAACAAGAAACCCACCGCCTGATACGAATTGATAGCGAACTTGAGCATAATCAAAAGCAGCATCAAGCGTCTAATTTCGTCCAGGTCAGTTGTGCGTTCAGTGTAAGCGACACGTCGTCGCAGATCACTCTCCATATTTCGTAGCAATCCACTTAACGGTTGCTGGACAATGGAGAAGTCAAATCTTTCTAACGGCTTGACCTTTTTCGCCATAATTACAATCAAATTATATGGTAACAGATGGCAAGGGCGGGCCCGTGGGCGGAGTAACGCAGGTGATTGAGATGGGATTGGCCTTCATCTGTGGTCGCCGTGACGAGCAGAGTGCTCCTCACTTCCGTGGCCATCAAACGCTAGGCATAGCTCAGTGATTAGGATTGGTTAGGATGAAATGACCCCAATAGAAAAATTCGCCGCCTCTTGGGTTTGAAAGTCGAGGGCAAGCAAATCCACGGGGTTTATGGATTCATCGCCGAACTCAACGGCGAGTTGTGGATGTGGACCCATACTTACTCCCCAAGTGGTCACGAGTTTTTTCTAGTCGACGATGGGATAGCGCAAAAGAGAGCCTTTCTGTTGGTCAGGGGAGATTGGGAACGGTGAATCCGTGAGAGCCAAATACGAACTTTGATCGCGCGCGGCGAGCCACCAACCCTCGTCAATATGATGTATTGATAGCCCGCCAGCTTCATTCCGGACGACACCATGGCCTTGGCTTGTTCCATGGTGATCTTTGAGTCGATGGTATTGGAAAAGCTGTTCCAGGAAGACCACCCCATCGGTGGAGGAGTCACAGAAATCTGGCGTGCTGTCATTTGCGTCTGAGGGTGCGACGACACGCGAGCAGTCGCGTTGCAAAAGAGATTTGATTTCGGCATCAAAAAAAAGCACACCGAGGGCCACCGCCGCGATTCCGGCCTGCATCCCCACAAGTCTTTTCGGCATTTCTTCCTCCAATCAGGACAGATGGAGCGAAGAACATGCGCTAAGGCACTCACGTCAAGGCACGGCGAGATTGTATCACCCTATGTTCCCCACGGCCGTCTCACGGGCGAGCGGCTTGCACGACGGTTACGTCGGATCCGCTCCAGACGGCGCCCTCGTGCGTGAGCCGGTGCGTTGCCTCATCCCAATGAAGCCGGGTAATGGAGCCGGCTCCGTGCTCATACGAATATGTGGTTCCGTCATCTGAAAAAAGCGTGAAATCCGCATCCGCCCCAGAATAGACGCGCACGGAATCAATGGCCTGCGCTTGTTGTGCGCTTTGCACCGCGGTCCCGAGCGGCACGATGGAACCAGCTCGTACGAACAGCGGAATGGTGTCAATCGGCGCGGCGGTAGTGATCGTCTGACCACCTTGGATTCGTTCGTTGGTCCAGTAGTTATACCAATCCGAACCTGCAGGTAAATAGACCTTGCGGCTTGTTGCTCCTTGCTCCGTGACGGGCGCGACGAGTAAGGCTGGTCCGAACATGTATTCGTCCGCAATATCCGCGATGTTCGGGTCATTCGGAAAATCCATGAAGAGCGCGCGCATGAAGGGAGCGCCCGTCTGGTAGCTGCCATATGCCAGTGAGTAAGTGTACGGCAGGAGCTGATAGCGCAAGCGCAGATACTTCTCGAGAATGGGCTCAGCCTGCCTGCCGTACGACCAGACTTCGTTGTGGTTTCTCTCTCCGTGCGCGCGCATCACCGGCTGGAAGGTACCCCACTCGAACCAGCGGACGAAGAGCTCAGGATAGTCTTCATATTTGTCCACAGTGCCGCGCGCGTCCGTCGGATCGACGAGTGGTTTGTGTGCAGCGTGATAATCGGGAGAGAGGGTTGGAGAGAAGAATCCCGCAATATCCGTATCCCAGTAAGGCATGCCGCTAGCGGTAAAGTTCAGGCCGGTAGGAATCGAACGCTTCAGCATGTCCCAAGTCGAGATGATGTCGCTCGACCAGAAGACCGTGCCATTGCGTTGCGCTCCGAGATATGCAGCGCGTGCCAGGATCATCACGCGCCGACTGTCTCCGAAGTCACGCCGGAAGCCTTCGTAAACCGACGCCGTATGGAACAGCGGGTAGACGTTGTAATAGCGAGCACCTGAGCCGATGGAGAAAAAGTCCTTCGCCGGATCCACATCGGGCTCCGTCTCGTCGAGCCAGATGTAATCGAAAGCGTAGGGCTTCACATATCGATCTCTGATGGATTCCCACCACCACTTGGCCGCATCCGGATTGGTGGTATCAATGTTTGGTCCGATCTCCTTCGTGGCCCAACCCAGGTCGGGAGTACCGTCCGCGGTGTGAATGAGCCAGCCTTTCTGGCGCAGCATGTCGTAAAACTGGGTGCCAGCGGAAAAGTGCGGCCACACGCTCAACAGGGTGGTGATGCCCATGGAATGGAGTTGCCGGTTCATTGCGGCGGGATCGGGCCATCGGGTGGTGTCAAGGTCCAGCTCGCCCTGCTTGGTCATGTTCAAGAAGTCTACTACCAACACGTCCAGAGGCAGATTGCGGTCACGATACCTCTTCGCGACTTGGAGCAGTTGTTCCTGTGTGGGATAGATTGCCTTGCTCTGAATGTAGCCATAGGTGGCCCTCGGCAACATGTGCGTCATGCCGGTGAGCTGGCGGTAGCCCTGGTAGATTTCGTCCGTTTTATCGCCTGCGATCACAAAGAAAGAGACGCGGTCACCGATTTGGGATGACCAAACGTTTTGCTGGTTGAAGCCGAGATCGATCGTAGTCTTCGAGGGGTTATCCCAGATCAGACCGTAGCCGCGGCTCGAGACCAGGAACGGAACGCAGACGTTCTCTCCGCCGATTGCCGAGTAATCATGCCAACATTTGATTTGATGGTCGCGCAGGTCGAGAACGCCCTGTTGCTGTTGGCCAAGCCCATAGTAATGCTCGCCTGTGGGCGAATCGAAGGTGGCGGAAACGCGGTACCCGGCGTCAGGCTTCGCTTGTTTGGCTGCGTTGCCAGCCTCTGCTTCAGCTCCATTCGGAACCATGGACCATCGCCACATGGTCAGCAGCGGTTTGCCAGTGGTATTTGATACCGAGATCGCGTCGCTGTACCTTCCACCGCGCCCGCCGCCTCCGGGGAAAAAGCGGTCCCTCAGGGACCGATTCAACTCGTCGAGCGGCATTCCTTGCGGTGGCCGCAGATTTTTCGGAGCAACACGGATCATCAGGCGCGCCGAACGAATGACGTCGTACCCGGCAGAGTCTTGCTCGTGTGTCCAGCCGGCCATCGAAGGCGTGCCCACGATTCCATACCCGGGCGCTGCCAGAGCCGCATCTTTCTCCGAGCTCAGGGTCACGCGGACAATATTGACGCCGAAGGGCTCCATCATGATAGTTCGATTGTCCCGCTCGATTACGAATCGGTTGGCTTGATCGGACGTGTCAGCATAGGCGGGGCAGGCCGAACTGAACATCAGAAACATAGCGGCCAGGGCTGGCACAACCGCATTCGCCTTTCTCTGGAATCGTTGCATTGAATTAAGCTGGAAAGACTGTTGCATGTGCAGCGCCCCCGTTACGTCACTTGCAAATGGCGGATTGTTTTCCTGCGTAAGCAGGAAGGTTCCTAAGGAAAAATACTCTAACGTTTGACCATTTCGACGAACGTGCTATCAGGCCCTGTCCAAGCTTGCGCTCCTTCATGAGTAAACTTGCCTGTTGCTTCATCCCAGTGTAAGTGGGTGATGGAACCCGAGCCCTTTTCGTAATCATAGGTTGTACCGTCATCGGAGAAGAGCGTGAAGCTTGCATCCGCGCCGGGGTAGATGCGAACCCGGTCAATGGCCTGCGATTGATGTGTGCTCTCGACTTGGACGCCCATGGGAATGATCGAACCTGCCCGTACGAAAAGCGGAATGGTGTCGATCGGCGCAGGCACAGTTATGCTTTGGCCACCATTTACCCGCTCATTGGTCCAATAGTTGTACCAGTCAGCGCCAGCCGGTAAGTAGACCTGTCGGCTGGTCGCGCCTTGTTCGGTGACGGGAGCGACTAGGAAGGCCGAGCCGAACATGTACTCGTCGCGCAGGTCGGCTACCTTCGGGTCGTTGGGGAAGTCCAGTGGAAGAGCTCGCATGAACGGTGCGCCGGTGAGCCAGGTGTTGTAGCCGAGCGAGTAGATGTAAGGCATGAGCTGGTAGCGGAGGCGCAGGTACTTCTCCAGAATCGGCTCGGCTTGGTGGCCATAAGACCAAACCTCGTTTGCGAGACGGCTGCCATGGGTTCGGAAGATGGGCAGGAACGTGGCAAACTGAAACCACCTCACGTACAGCTCAGGGTAGTCGTCATAGCCACCGACGTTGGCACGGGCGTCCGATGGATCGAGCAGCGGGGTGTGCGCGGGGTGATGCTCCTCGGGAAGATACTGCCATCCTCCGGTGTCATTGGACCAGTAAGTCAAGCCCGAGGCAGCAAGATCAAGACCGGTCGGGATCTGGCGCTTGAATGTGTCCCAGGTGGGATAAATGTCGGAAGACCAGAATATCGTTCCGTTGCGCTGCGTGCCCAAGTAGGCGTCCCGCGACAAAATCAACGCGCGCCGCCCCGGCTTATCCTTGCGAAAGCCCTCGTAAAGAGCCCCAGTGTGGAAGAGCGGATAGACGTTGAAAAACTGAGTGCCGGGGCCAATGTAGAAATAGGAGCCATTGGGAGGCAAGTCGGGTTCGGTCTCGTCGGCCCAAAGGGAGTCAAAGCCCTTGCTGAGGATATTGTCGCGAATAGTCGTCCAATACCATGCCGCAGCCTCGGGATTAGTGGTGTCGATGTCGGAGCCCGCACGGTCATACGGCAGCCCGTTGATAGGCGTGCCGTCAGCGAGATGAATCAGCCAGCCCTTCTGCAGAAGTTTGGAGTAGTAACGGTCGTCGGGCACAAATCGTGGCCAGACGCTAATCATGGTCTCAAAGCCCATGTCGTGGAGCTGCTTGTTCATCCCTGACGGATCGGGCCAGAACTTAGGCTCCAAGTCCATCTGCCCCATCTTGGTGTAGTAAAACCAGTCCACCACGATCACGTCCGCAGGAAGATGGCGATCGCGATAGCCCTTGGCGACTTCCAGTACCTCCTTTTGGCTCGCGTAACGCTGCTTGCATTGGATGTAGCCGTAAGCGGCCTTAGGCAAAAGAGGCGTGGGGCCAGTGATCAGCCGGTAGCCCTTATAAATCTCGTCTGCCGTGGACCCGGCGATCACAAAGAAGGAGACGCGGTCGCCCACTTGGGATGTCCAGCGGGTCTGCTCGTTGAAGCCAGGTTCGATGGTGGTCTTCGAGGGATTGTCCCACAGCAGACCGTAGCCCTTGTTTGTCACCAAGAACGGCACGCAAAAGCTGGGCGCGGCTGGAGCGGTGTAATCTGCCCAGCAACGAACCGGATGGCCGCGATGATCAAGGAATCCCTCTTGATTCTGGCCCAGGCCGTAATAGTGCTCGTCGTCCGGAGAGGCAAACGTTGCGCTCACCACATAAAACTCCGGGTCCGTGGGACGACGGTCGCGGGCAACGTCTGCCGTGCCGTCCTTATGGTTGGGCGCAGATTGGGACCAGCCGATGAGTTCTAGCAGAGTCTTACCCTCTGGTGTGCGCAGCGTGATGTGCGCGTCCGGGGCGGAACCATTGAAATATTTCTGGATATCGATCTGCGTCGGGAGCGGAGGGTTGCCGTGGGGCAGATCCCCGTCGACCGTGGCCACAATTCGGGCCGACCGGAAGATATCCGCCAGCGCAGTGTGGCTGCCACTCCAGCCTGTGGCTTCGGGCGTGGCTATCAAGCCGTACCCGGGCGGGGCCAGCGCCGAATCGCGCTTCAGGCTGAGCGTTACACGCAGAATGTTGGGTGCGTAAGGCTCAAGAACAATGGTCTGGCCGGCGCGGTAAAGGATAAGATGAGCCTCTTGAGCAGGCAGAACGCCACCCAGAAGGATAGCGCCCCCACAAAGAAGTATGCCGCCCCAGCGAATGGGTGAGACCATGTTTGAACCCTCCTAAGGACAAAAACTCAAGCTCGCGGCACAAGCCGCACGCAGTCAAAAGACTGCGAGGGACGAGTTCCCCAGGGATCGGTTGCAAATTGGGAGAGAAGAGGAGAAGTGATGGAGCGGATGTTGGCACCGCCGCTTTCCACCACTTCTCGCCCGGGGTGGAACTCGCTCAGAAAGTGGCGCGCAGGTGTAGCTGAAGGCTGCGCGCAGGCAATTGATTCGTTGCTTTTCCAAATGTACCTTGGGACATATCGCCATTTACACTGATAAGGTTGCTGCGGTTGAACAGATTAAAGACCTCGCCTCTAGCTTCGAATTTCACCTTCTCTCCAATGGAGAAGATTTTCGCAAAGGTAAAATTAAAATTATTATAACCCTCATTATCGTATGTGTTCCTACCGAGGTTCCCTTCCATTCCCAGAGCCGGCAGAGGAAATGCCGACGCAGGAAATAGCCCGTTTAAATAGTTCTTTTTGCCTTGACCGCTTAGGTGTTTCCCGAAAGTTGGAGTGTTCGGTATATCGTAATTGCTTCCATCCGCGTTGAAGTCGCCTCCGGCATTACCGATGATCATGCTACCGGCTGGGCATCCACCATTTATCGGCGTAGCTCCCCCTGAGCAGATCGGCGAAAACGCCGCTGTCGTAAACACTGTAAACGGCAATCCTGTTTGCAGTATCCAGAGGCCGCTGAACTGCCATCCACCCAAAAGGTTTCTTTTCAAGGCGGTGTCGTAATTCCCGGGAACCATCCATGTGCCATCGGCTGTAAATTGCTGCCGTATGTCAAAGTCGGACCGTCCACGCTGTGCCGGTAAATCGCCATTCTCGTAGATTGGACCATTTTGATTCGTTTGCGTGATGGCTCCACCACTCAGAGAAGACGAACTGCTTAGAGTATCCAGAGCCTTGCCATAGGTGTAGATGGCACGAAACGTCAACCCGTGGGACGCCCGGCGCGTTGCCATCGTGCTGAAATAGTTGCCGATGGAATTGCCCTCAGAAGTAGCGTAGAGAATTGAGCCAAAGTTCGGATTGAGGCGTGTCAAACTCCCGTTGTTTACGATCAAGTCTCCCGCAAAGCGGTTGAGGTCCTGATTGTATGTCGGCAGGTGATGGGCAGCCGTCGCAGAATAGTTCACCTCCAGAAGGAGGTCCCTTAACAATTGATGCTGCACGCTCAGGCTCCAGGCTTCCACCTGAGTCATTTTGTAATCGGTAGAGTAACCTCCGAGACTCGCTCTCGAGAGAACGCCATTGATGTACAGGGCTCCAGTCTTGGGGTCAATCGTGACATTGTTTGTGGGCACCACCGGACAACTGATCGTAAAACCCTGTGGAGGTTGGCAAAGTTGGAAATTAATCGTGTCTCCTGACCGGACGGCTAAGCTCGGAGTGTAAAAATTTGGCAGGTTTCCTGCCACCAGGTCTGTCATATGCAGGTACGGAGGTTGGTCGGCATACATGCCGAAGCCCCCGCGCAAGGCTGTCTTGCCATTGCCGAAAACGTCCCAGGCGAACCCCAGGCGAGGAGTTAATCCCCATACATTGTGGTTTAGCACATGATTATTGGGGTTTAGTCCGACGACACCGCTGGCGATCCTCTCGTCGAAGGTTGAACCTGCCCCTAGCGTGAAATTCGTCAGTGGTGGACTTAGAATGGAAAACATATTTGTCATTTGGTCGTAACGGAGACCGAGATTCAAAGTGAGCCTCGGCATGACCTTCCAGTCGTCCTGGATAAAGAATCCCGAGTAGAGCTCACGGTATTGCCGCTCATAGGGCGCTTCCTGGTGTGTTACAAGGCTTACCGGGGTACCCGTTTCCGTTAGCGCCTCGTCTTGGACAAAGTCGAGCAAGCTGCTGAAGTTGTAAGTCGGGCGATCGAACGCACCGCCTTGCGCATCGTTCTCGCGGATATTCAACTGCTCAAAACCAAACTTCAGCGTGTGCGTTTTCACCGTCGCTGTCATCACATCGCGCCAGCCGACAGTGGTTTGGGTAAAGTTCCCAGGTCCCCAGTTTCCGAATCCCTGCAATCCGGTTACATTGATATTCGGTACGGCAAACGCAGGGCTCGCCCCGTTCTGGCCATAGGGACGAATGACATTCGCACCTGCTTCATTCAGGAGATTCGGTGTGAATGTGTGGGTCCAATCGACGTTCACAAAAAGAGAATGGTTTGTGCTTGGGGCATTAAACGCAGGCCGCGCATTTACGCTTCCCGAGGTATCGTAGGTTCGTATCGCATCCACGTAAATGCGATCGTTCTTGGTGAGGTAATAGTCAACCCGGAAACTCCATTGGTATCCGTTCTTGGGAGCCACGTTGGTGTAGTTGATGTTACCAAGCGCATCCAGATTGAGCGGTATGCCCGGTGGTAGCGGGAACTGGCTGCCCGTTATCTGTCCTACGGTCAGCACCCCGGGACTGCTAGCGGTTGCGTACGCCACCGGAGGTGCCAGTGTTAGCGCCTGATAGGCTACGGTGTTAGGGAGATTGGTCTTCACCCAGTTATAGAAATCCTGCGTCTCGACCGTGGCCGAGCTGGCGGAGGTGACGCTAGAGCGAAGCACATCGATCGCTGCGAACCAAAACAGCTTGTTCTTGAGAATCGGTCCCCCAACCGCCCCGCTTACCTCATTACGCGTGGAGGGAGGAAGTTTGGATTCAAACTGGGTGAGAGCAGTCAAGTCATTGTTCGTGAACCAGTAATCGACGCTGCCGTGGTACTGGTTGGAACCAGACTTGGTAAAAACGTCTACCGTCGCGCCACCATTTCTTCCTTTTTGGGCATCGAAATCGTTAGTTCTAACTTCCATGGATTGCACGATGGCGGGATTGGGAGAGATGGAAGTACCGCCGCCGCGGGACGGGGTGTTCGTCTGGGCGCCATCTATATCGTACCCGTTCTGTTCCTGGCGCAATCCAGCAGCATTAATATTGATAGCGTACTCATTTGTAAAATTGTCGCCGGAAGTGACCCCGGTGCCCGTCATTGCCGGCGTGAGAGCCGCCAGTCCGTAGACGTTTTGCCCCGGGAGCGGCGTCTCCTCCAAGGTGGATTGCAAGACGACGGACCCAGTTATTGGCGACGTCAGATCGACGGCCACCTGTGAGGCGGAAACTGTGACCTCCGTCGTTGCCGACGCGAGTTCCAGCACAGGGGCAATCGTTCGGACTTCGCCTACCTCAATGGTCAGGTCCTTCAGATCCCAGGTTTTGAAGCCGGTCATCTGAATCTGAACTGTGTAGGTGGATGCTGCAATGCTGTCTATGCGGAAATAACCCGCATCGCTGGTTGTGGTAGTTTTTGACACCCCAAGCCGTGTATCAGTAACGGTGACCGTGGCACCCGATACCAGAGCGCCAGATTGGTCTCGTACCGAGCCCCCTACTCCGCTTAAGAATTGAGCAAATGTCGGTCCTCCCAAGCTCAATAGGAGGATTATCAGGATTGTGGCTCTTGCTACACACTTCATGCCGGTCATTGAGCCCTCCTTTGACCATCTCGCTTCCAGTCTTTCTGGGGCAAAAATCAACCTTCACCAAAATCGATTGGCTCTGCGAATCCGATCAGTCATACACCAAAACTTTGGAACGCAGGAATTAGCCACTTCGATTGGCATGAAGCTAGGATCCACAGCGGGACAAAACAAGTAATTAACAGTGTCTTACAGTAACGGGATGCGTAATTTCGCTCCCTTGGGCGCTTTGTCATCGAAGTTCTTTCTTCAGACCCTCGGCTGGCGCGGAGGGCGGGACCGTTCCGGCGAGGAGCCTATTGACAAGCATCCGCCCAATTTGCTTACATCCGTTCCGCTTAGGAGACGTGCATTAGGCGCCACTTAGGTGTACGCATTAATCGAATCTTGCCAGTGGATGCCTGGTGTGATTGCGCCTATACTGTGCGCAATCGGGGGTAGGGAAAGATCGATGAAAGTATCTGGGGAATCAACGGACCATCAGCCTGGGTCTTCCGGCTCACTTCAGCTCGAGGAAGAGAAAAAGCAACAGATTCTCTACGAGCTTGATAATATTCTGGAAAGTCGCTTCTTCCGAAGTGCAGGGCGTTGCAAGCAATTCCTCAAATACGTCGTCCAGCACAAACTTGACGGGCATTCAGAAGTTCTGAAGGAGCGCACCATTGGCGTTGAAGTATTTGAGCGTCCCCACGATTACGCCACTGGGGATGATCCGGTCGTTCGAGTCCAGGCTGGAGAAGTGCGGCGAAGACTCGAGCAGTACTATCAGGCAACGCCCATTGGGCCATCAGTCCACATCGAGCTTCCAATCGGCTCATACTCCCCATTGTTTCGGGAGCTACCGACAGTAGCACCTCCGCACAGCGCACCTGTTCATCGCGAACCTCCGGAACCACAGGTTCACCACGAGAAGAGTCGTAGAAGGCACTGGGTCATTGCGGCGCTCTGTACAGTTTTGGCGATAGGTACTGGAATTGCTTTTCTTCCGATTGTTCGCCACACGGTAGGCCAAAAGTCAGTCACAGAACAATTTTGGAGTCCCGTCTTCGCAACGCCCCAAGCAGTGCTGATCTGCCTGGCCGCGCCCGTAGTTTACAGGCCAACGGATGGGCTGTACAAAAAGTACTCCGCTACGCATCCCGGAACATTCCAGAATGAAGTGGAGAAAACGAATAACGTACTACCTTTGGATCCGCAAGAAACCATCTTATGGAGTGATATGTGGAGCTATTCTGGCTATGGAGTTGTACGGGGTGGGGACGCTTACGCTGCCGTATCGCTAGCTGCTCTTCTAGCCAAGATCGGCAAGCCCAGCCAGTTGCGAATCGGCACGAACTACTCATTCGCGGATCTCCGAACCTCACCCGCGGTTGTGGTGGGCGCCTTCAATAACAGGTGGACGATGCAAATGACATCGAATTTGCGATTCGTCTTTGTCGAGCAGGATGGGCGATTCATGATCCGCGACCAGGCCAATGGCAACCAAGTCTGGCAAGAACATTTTGATAAAAGCGGGCAAGTGATCGACGATACTGCAATTGTCGGCCGACTATTGGACTCGAAGACCGGACAGTTCACCATCATCGTGGCAGGCATTGGAGAAAGAGGGACGCAAGCGGCGGGTGAGTTTGTCTCCAATCCGGAATCTCTGGAACAAGGTCTTCGAGGGCTACCCGCGGGCTGGCCCGCCAAAAACTTAGAAATAGTCCTTCAGACTACCGTGACGGATTTGGTTCCAGGTCCTGCTCGTGTTGTGGCAGCTCACTCCTGGTAGAGTACTCACCAAGGAGCGCAGCGACAGCAACAATGCAAACAGGCAGACGTAAATTCCTTTATCTCTCTTTGGCAACCCTGACTGGAGTCCTCTCGCGCAGGTGCCGTGCCCAGGGCATGGGAGGCCGGCAAGTAAACGCCCAAAAGAAGCCTACAAAATCGGGCCGCCCGTTTGAGGCTTGTTTTACCGACGTTGCGGCCACGGCAGGACTTATCGCGCCAGTGGTTTACGGAGGCGCCGATCATAAGGAGTACATCATCGAAGCGAATGGATGCGGCTGCGCGTTCCTTGACTATGACAATGATGGTTGGATTGATATTTTCCTTCTCAGCGGCACCACGTTAAGTGGCGCCCCTCCCGGAGCATCCAACCGTCTCTATAAGAACAATCGGGACGGGACATTTACCGATGTCACAGTACAAGCCGGGCTTCATGCAGTTGGCTGGGCTAACGCTGTGTGTGTCGGTGACTACAACAACGACGGCTATGAGGATCTGTTCTGCACGTACTTCGGACAGAATCGGCTTTACCGCAACCTTGGAAACGGGACGTTTAAGGATGTTACCAAAGAAGCCGGGTTGGAGGATTCCGAGGCCAGGTGGGGCGCGGGATGCTCGTTCCTCGATTACAACCGGGACGGTCACCTGGATTTGTTTGTCTCCAATTACCTAAAGTTCGACTTCGAGCATGTTCCTAAACCGGGATCGAATGTGAACTGCAATTGGAAGGGTATTCCGGTCAACTGTGGTCCAAAGGGCCTTCCCTTCGGCCGGCATTCCCTATACAGAAACAATGGAGATGGAACGTTTACCGATGTCAGCATTGAGTCTGGCATTGCGAAGCAATGGCCCAGTTATGGAATGACCGTGGTGTCAGCGGACTTCGACGAGGACGGCTGGCCCGACATCTATGTTGCTTGCGACTCGACCCCAAGCCTCCTATTCATCAATCAGCATGACGGGACATTCAAAGAGGAGGGGATTGAGCGTGGGGTTGCCTTGAGCAATGACGGTCAAGAAGAAGCGGGAATGGGAGTAGGTATCGGCGACTATGATCTGGATGGCCACCTAGATATTTTCAAAACTCACTTTATCGATGACACTGATGTTCTGTACCACAACGATGGGACAGGCACTTTTGACGACAGGACTCTGCAGGCCAAACTCGGCGTTGAAACCCGCTTCGCCAGTTGGGGAGCCGGGATCTTCGATCTAGACAACGATGGTTGGCCGGACATTTTCTTTGTAACTGGAAGCGTGTACCCCGAGGTCGAGAAGCAACTCCCCCAGAATCCAAATAAGTCTCCTCGCATTCTCTTCAGAAACCTGGGGAATGGAACCTTTGAGGAGATTGGCAATGCCGGTCCCGGCGTTACGACACCGCACTCCAGCCGGGGTTGTGCATTCGGAGATTTCGACAACGACGGCGATCTGGATATTTTGATCCTGAACATGAACGAGCCTCCGTCTCTGCTGCGGAACGATTTAAAGGGAAGGCACCACTGGCTGAAACTGAAACTCGTCGGCACAAAGTCCAACCGGAGTGCTATCGGCGCTCGCGTGTTGGCCCGGTACTCAGGCCGGACTCAAGCTCAGGAGATCATAAGCCAGTCGAGTTTCTATTCGTGTAACGACTCTCGTCTTCATTTTGGTCTCGGACAAGCAACTGCTGCGGATCTGGTGGTTCACTGGCCCAGCGGGGCAACGGAAAAATATCCGGCGGTCAAATGTGATCAACTCATCAACATCCGGGAAGGCCAAGGCATCATTCCCAATATAGGCTGGGCGCGCTAGCTTTCGTTCACACGGATCGCTTTGAAAGTTTTGCTTCCTCCAAAGATATTTGACAAGCCTTCGTTTCAATCGATTTATACTTCGCGTTGCCGTCAAAAGCTAGGAGAAGCAAACGCAACGCGGAACCGCGGCGGCATTTCGGCGTTGCTAAGGGCTAGGCGCTGCGAAGCGCTCACACTGTTCTTGGGGTTACCGCACGGAGATTGACGGTTCTATGTTTCATGCCGGACGCCTGGTGCTGTTCATCTTCGGAGCAGCTTTGGTTGCTTATGGGCAATCAACCCAGGTGTCTGTTGCGTCGATAGAATCGTTGATTCGTTCTCAGCAGTACGACCAAGCTTTACAACTAACGAAATCCGCCTTGCACGAAAAGCCCAACGACTTCCGGCTTTGGACATTGGAAGGGATTGTGTTTTCGATCCAGGGCAGCAACCAGGATGCGTTGAATGCCTTTGACAAGGCACTGAGTCTCTCGCCGACGTACGCAGCCGCTCTGAAAGGCAAAGTGCAACTCCTCTACCAGACGAACGATAAGCGCGCAATCCCGCTACTCGAAAAGATATTGAAAGCTGGTCCAAAAGATGAGACCGCGCACGAAATGCTCGCGGTCCTTGAGGGAAGACAGGGAAACTGCCAGGCCGCGATTGGCCATTTTCTTCTCAGTGGGGAAGTGATCGCGAATCATGCTTACTCGCTGGAAGTATATGGTCATTGTCTCGTGGATACAAAACAGCCACAAAAAGCGATTCCGGTATTTGAGCAGCTTGCAGCGCTACTTCCGGATCGGACTTATCCGAAATACGATCTCGCAGTGTTACTGGTCGAAACGAAGCAGAACGACCCTGCGCTCAAAGTACTTGAGCCTTTACTCGCCGCGGACCCGTCAGACCCGGATCTTTTGAGCCTGGCATCCGAGGCGTATGAAGCCGCAGGCGATACTCCTAAAGCGGTGGCTCTTCTACGGCAGGCGATTGTACTGAACCCGGATAGCGCGAGTTACTACAATGCTTTTGCTTTGCTCTGTCTCGATCATGAATCCTTTCGAGTAGGGATCGATATGATCGACGCCGGTATGCAGCGCATCCTCGACAATTCATCCTTATATATCTCCCGCGGCCTGCTTTTTGCGCAACTTGCGCAGTACGATAAGGCGGAAGCCGACTTCAAGACCGCCGAACGCCTCGATTCAACACAGACTCTAAGCTCTTATGCCATGGATCTTGCCGAACTGGAGAAAAATCATCCCGACGAAGCATTAACGGAAGTACGTGCGCAGTTGAAGGCCCATCCCGATAGCGCACTACATCACTACCTGCTCGCGAAGTTGCTTGAAAAGGGTGCATCCGACGACCCTGCAACGTTGAAAGAAGCAATAAACTCCGCAAGGGGTGCAGTGAAGCTTAAACCAGATTTTGTGGAAGCAAGGGACCTTCTTGCGAGCCTGTACTTAGCTTCTCGGCAGTACGGTCTTGCGATTGAACAGTCCGAGACTGCGTTGCAATATGCTCCCTCCGACCAGAGTGCGATGTATCACCTCATCATTGCGTTGCGTCATTCTGGACAGAGTGGAGACCGCGACAAAATCCAGGCGCTGGTAAAGCGTCTCTCGGAAGCACAGGAGGTGTCACGGCAGCAGGATACAGACAGGAAACGATTCAAGCTAGTGGAGCAACAACCTGTGCCACTGAACTGAAGCGCGCGTTCTCGATGTTTGTGTGAGCGCCGCGGCCTAGTGGGCACACCGGAGGTCACTTGGTTGTGGATGTCTTTTGCCTGCCTCTTCTTTAGCAGTCGTGGGAGCACCTCAGGTGTCGGTCCGGCTAAACCATATGAGGGGTCGGTGAAGACCTGGCTGGAAATGTCGTCGATCCGCTAGCTGGGAAGAGCACTTCGACAGGACGGGCGTTTTCGCCCAACACAGAGTAGGAGTGACAAAGATGAAAATGACTTCCGCTGTTCTAGCCGCTCTTGCGGTCACACTCTTCGTCGCTACGCTCCAGGCCCAGGTCGAGGAGCGTCCGCTCCCCCGCCTGGTGAAAAAGGACGGACGCTTCGCTCTGTTTGTGGACGATGCGCCATATCTGATGCTGGGTGCGCAGGTGCATAACTCCAGCTCGTGGCCGGCCACGCTTCCGAAAGTGTGGCCCGCCATGGAATACCTGAACGTCAATACGGTCGAAATGCCAATCTACTGGGAGCAGTTTGAACCCCAGCCCAATCACTACGACTACACGATGATCGACACGCTCCTGACTGAGGCTCGTCAGCATCACGTTCACCTCGTGTTGCTCTGGTTCGGCACATGGAAAAACGGCAGCCAGCACTACACGCCCGAATGGATGAAACTGGACCTCGTCCGGTATCCGCACATGGTCGACAGGGATGGCCAGGTGGTGGACTCGCCTTCACCCCACTCTGCCGCGTCGCTTGACGCGGACAAAACTGCCTTCACCGCTTTCATGCGACACCTCAAGGAAACCGACCCGCAGCGTACTGTACTCATGGTTCAGGTGGAGAATGAAGCCGGCTCTTGGGGCAGCGTCCGCGATTTCTCCCCAGCCGTGCAGAAGCTCTTCGAAGCGCCAGTACCCCCTGAGCTCCTCAGCGCCATGCACATCAAGACCGCCTCAGCCTCCCCGAACTGGCAGCAAGCCTTTGGTCCCGATGCGGATGAATACTTCCACGCCTGGTCGGTTGCGAAGTATATCGGACAAGTCGCCGCCGCAGGAAAGGCTGTTTATCCCCTGCCCATGTACGCCAACGCGGCCTTGCGCGACCCGTTCAATCCCGGCCCTCCAGGCCTGCCGGGCGCTGCCGGCAATTATGAGAGCGGTGGCCCCACGGACAATGTGCTCAATATCTGGAAAGTCGCGGCGCCAGCCCTGGATATTTTGGCGCCAGACGATTACCAGGACGATGACGCCGCCTATCTGAAAGTCTTGGAGCTGTATCACCGAGACGACAATGCCCTGTTTGTGCCAGAGACCGGTGGCGCGGACAAACCCCGCTTCTTCTTCTCCGCCCTTGGACTTCAGACCATTGGCTTCGCGCCGTTCGGGCTGGATTACACGCACAGAGCGGCGGATCGCTCCCTGAATCACGCGGATGCTTCCACGCCGCCAGAGGAGTTCCTTACACCCTGGGCAATGAATTACCGGTTGGTCGGCCCAATGCAGCGGGAGATTGCTCGGCTCAATTTTGAAGGCAAGCTCCAGGCCGTGGCCGAAGAGCAGGGCAAGGCTACTCGGACCCTGCCGTTCGGATCCTGGGACGCGATCGTTTCCTTTGGAGCCGCCCGCAGCAATCGTGGCGCAGGAAATCAAAAGCCCGCGGGGCGCGCTCTGGTCGCCCAGCTCAAAGACAACCAGTTTCTTGTGGCCGGATTCTTTTGCCGTGTCGACTTCCGCCCGGTCGGCACCGAGCAGCAACGCAAGTCCCAGCATATCGTGGAGGGAACTCAGCAAAATCCCTCGGCCCTGATCGAGGGTAAATGGCAGCACCGTCAGTTCCTGCGTGTCGAGGAGGGAACTTACGAAGATGATGTCTTCAAGCCCATCCGCATCTGGAATGGGGACGAGACGGACTGGGGACTCGACTTCTCTTCAGAACCCGTGGTGCTCCGCGTGACGCTTGGCATCTATTAGATCGATGGAGAAAGTCTCTCTTCTCTTGTCGACCGCCGAGTCAGCAGCCGAGACAACATCGGCAGGATGAAGGCGAACGGGAGGCGGCACGGATGACGTCTTTCTGTTTCGAAGGATCGAACTGGAGCGAAATATGCGAATGAAAAGGAATGCAATTTCCGCGTTAGCTTTGTTGGTGTGTGCCGCTGGGCTGGCGATCTCGGCCAATGCACAAACCGCTGCTGGCGCGCCGCACTTGCAGAAACAGGGTACTGCCACCCAACTGATCGTGGATGGCAAGCGCTTTCTGGCTCTCGCAGGAGAACTCACCAACAACGCGGCGACCAGTCTAACCATGATGGAACCCATCTGGCCAAAGGTTGTCGCGGACAACATGAACACCGTGCTCGTGGGTATTTCCTGGGCGCAGTTCGAGCCCGAAGAGGGGAAGTTCAATTACACCCAAGTGGATGGAGTCATCGCCAAGGCCAGAGAGAACAATCTGCACGTCGTTTTTCTCTGGTTCGCTAGCTGGAAGAATGGCACATCCAGTTTTGCGCCGTACTGGCTGAAGAAGGACTACACTCGCTTTCCGCGCATTCAGATCGACAATGGCAGCACCGTTTCAATCTCGGGTCCCATCGAGCTTCTCAGCCCATTTGGCGACGCCACGCGGGATGCGGACGCTGCCGCGTTTGGGGCATTGATGCGGCATATCAAGGAAGTCGATGGCACTCAACACACCGTGGTGATGATGCAGGTAGAAAACGAAGTGGGCGTCCTGCGGGATTCGCGAGATCGATCTCCAGCGGCGAACCGCGCGTTTGCCGGGCCCGTGCCAGCGGCGCTGATGAATTACGTGCAATCGCACAAGGACACGCTCATTCCCGAGTTCCGGGCGGTCTGGGCGGCGAATGGCTATAGGAAAGCCGGAAGCTGGGAAGAGGTTTTCGGTCCCGGCAAGCCGATTGATGTGAAGATCCCAATTCAGACGACGAGCCCGCCGATGAGCGCGTATGAACATGAAATCAGTTGGAAGGAACTGCACTGGCCTTCGGATGAGATATTCATGGCGTGGAACTATGCGCGTTACGTCGAGAAGGTGGTCCAGGCGGGAAAGGCAAGCTATGATATTCCCATGTTCGTGAACGGCTGGCTCCAGCAGCCGAATCATGCCTGGCCGGGGACGTATCCGAGCGGTGGTCCTCTGCCTCAGGTGCATGACGTCTGGCGGGCGGGAGCTCCGGACGTGGATATCCTCGCGCCGGATCTCTACCTTCCGTACTTCGATGAAGTCTGCGAAAGATTTAGCAGGAACGGGAACCCGCTCTTCATTCCAGAGACAGGCACCGATGCGTCCAACGTGATCATGTCAGTTGGCAAGTACAATGCGATCGGCTTTTCTCCGTTTGGCATTGACGGAGGAAGACCGATTCCCCCGGAGCTTGCAGCCACTTATCAAATGCTCTTCCAGTTATCGCCGATGATTCTTGCGCACCAGGGGAGTGACACCATGACCGCGGTGCGGATGATCCAGAGAGACCCGCCAAAGCAGGTCAAGCTGGGCAACTACACCCTGACGTTTACATATACAGGCCGGATCAGGGTCCTTCCCCCGCAAGCCAAAGGGGAGGTGGTGTCGTTTGCTGCGAGGCAAGCGACTGGAACAGAGCCGGCAGAGCCGCCGCTGGAAGCAGCTGCAGTTGTGATTGCCACCGGTCCCGACGAGTTTTATTTCGGCGGAGGCGGCATGCGCGTCGACTTTACGGCGAACACGCCCGGACCGTCCAACGTGGGACTCGGCATTGTGCAGCGAGGCACGTTTGTGGACGGGAAATGGGAAGTCACCCGTTGGATCGAAGGCGATGATGATGCGCAGGGAGAGATCCTGGTGCTGCATCCGGGCACGATTTTGCGGGTTGTGCTTTACCGCTTTCCATAAGTTGATAACGATGCGAGGAGATCGGAATGAAACCACTGCTCTTCACATTCTCCCAGGAGAACTGCGCTCATTCGATGAGGCATGGTGCGGCCAGTTCCCTACTTGCAGACGGTGCAACCCCGACTGTAGTACAGCGGCAAGTGAGGCACTCTGACGCGCGAAAAACGCTGGGAATTTATGGCCATGTCATCGGTGACGAGCAGCGTAGCGCTGTTCAGAATCGTTCGGCGAGACTGGTGAATTGAAACGAATTGTAGAATTGTGCAGCCACCGAGGCGGTTCCTAGAAGACACTGACAAAAAATTGTTTTAGGAGATGACATGAGCAGATTCACAGATCAGAACGGCGGCAACCCCGCGGTTCCAGCCTTGGAGCCGGTATTTGCTGCCCGCCAACTCGCCGGGCTCAGCCCTCAATAAATATTTTCCGCCTGCCTGTCGTCTTTTTTGCGCCATTTCCGATTTACCTAGTAGAAGCCCAGGAGCGTCTTCCCACTCTCCTGAGCACTGTTCAGCAGACTGAAGAAAGCAGCACGCTGCATGATCAGACAAAGAATAGCCACAGACCAGATCCGTTCCATTGCGCCCCAACCGCTTTGGCGCCACTGTCGGCTAACTGGGAAAGACCCGACCCAGTGCGTGTTCCCTGCAAGTTCCTTGAATTCAGCGAGCTGTACGATCAGACAAAAAACAGGTACAGACCATATCCCTACCATTGCGCCGCAAGCGCTCTCGCGCCAATGTCGGCGGTTGACGGCGCGTCCTACGAACGGCAGGTAGCAACAATCCTCTCGTTCGCGGGCGATTTGTCGAAATCAAGAAAATAAGGAGGCTTCAAATGCAAAGAAGATTAGCATTGGTAACACTGTTCAGCGTCGCACTCGTGGTCACAGCGC
>Ga0181523_10001145_pt1 | contig 28791 bp, 21 predicted proteins | sample PEATcosm2014_Bin_43_FD_119752 | JGI IMG/M metagenome (GOLD analysis project Ga0181523, IMG submission 119752) | Peatland microbial communities from MTU Mesocosm Facility, Houghton, MI, USA - PEATcosm2014_Bin05_30_metaG | ecosystem: Environmental > Terrestrial > Soil > Wetlands > Peat | place... | reverse complement strand
CGCGGCGCTAAAGCGCCGCTCTTCCACGTCAATCTTCTCTTCCACGTCAATCCGCGCTCTTCCACGTTATTCCGGCAGCGGGCCCTAAGACCTGACAGGCGACGCCAGGGCTGGTTCATACGTGCAGAACGGGTCCGTGCCCAGGGCGTCGCCGGTGTGAGCGTAAGCCCGCGCGCGCGATCCGCCGCAAATGTGGCTGTATTCGCAATCGCCGCATTTTCCGTGGAACGTGTCGGGGGAATGCAGCGCGCGGAAGATTTCAGAGTCGCGATAGACGTCGACCAGCGAACCGGTGCGAACGTTGCCGCAGCGCAATGGCAGGAATCCGGAAGGATAAATGTCTCCCAGGTTGGAGACGAACACAATCCCGTGGCCGTCGCGAATCTGGAAACCTTTGTAAACCGAAGTGGCCTTCATGTCGGGCGTCGGCATGCCGGAAGCCCGCATTCTTTCAATCGCGATGCGCCGATAGGATGGCGCTTCCGTGGTCTTGATGGCAAACGGCGAGTGCGGTGAGAGCCCGAACACCCACTTCATAATGGATTCGCCCTCTTCGGCGGAAACCTCGTTCAGAGCCTTGCCGCGTCCCACCGAAATCAGGAAGAACAGGCTCCAGCGCATGACCGGAAAGCTGGTGCGCAACAACTCGTAAATCGCGGGCAGGTCGTCGGCGGTTTCTTCCGCGACCAGAGTGTTGACCTGGATGGGAAGGCCAAGCCGTCCGCAGTGCCGCGCGGCTTCCATGGTGCGCTCAAACGTTCCCGGAACCGCGCGGATATTGTCGTGCCGCTCCGCGCTGGAGCCGTCGAGGCTGAGGCCCATGCTTTGAATTCCGTGTTCCTTCAGCCGGGTGATGGCGTCGTTGGTCAGTTCGGGAGTCGCGCTCGGAGTGATGGAAACTTCCAGGCCGAGCGAGTTGGCGTAGTCGATCAGCAGATAAATATCTTTGCGGCTCAGCGGATCGCCGCCGGTCAGGATCAGGTGCGGCAGCGGGTTGCCAAATCCAACCAGCTGGCTGATGAACCGCTTGCTCTCTTCAGTGTTCAATTCCAGCGGATGCGCCGTCGGCATGGCTTCGGCCCGGCAGTGTTTGCAGGCCAGCCCGCAGGCCTGGGTCATCTCCCAGTAGACCAACATTGGATTTCTGGAAAAATCATGAGTCCCACGGCCCATGATTGGATGATTCGTGATTGGATGATTCACGCTTGGTTGATGACCGACTGGATGATTACCGCTCCCCATGACGTTCCCCCTTCGGCGAATGACGCTAAAAGAACTCCCACAAGCAAGGTCAGATTACGTTCAGAAGTGGGAAAAGGCTGTGATTACAATCACACGGAGGAGTGACTGATTTCGCAAAAAAGCTGGGGATCAGCGGCGGTGGGGATTGCCGGTTGGGCCTGGTGCGGGGGGAACCATTCCAGGAAAGGCTACGTTTTGGACAACTCCCCCCCTCCCCCCTCCCCCCGGCCCATTGGAATCATCAACTTCCGTAAAGATTCGACAATTAATCTATGGGCTGCAATCACTGGTGGTAAGATATTGAACCGCAAGGAGTTACTGTTAAAGAGTATGTCTCTGACCGCCCGCGTCAGTATGGCGGAAGGAAATCCCTCGGCCAAGGTCGGATAAACATTGCTGGAGATTGTTTCTGGGGCAAATACAGGGGCTCGGAACGCGGTTTGGAGCGATGAGGTGAAGATCGGGGTGTTTTGCCAGTTGACCTCGGTTGCGATGTTACATCTAACGAGTTCCTGTGCAAGATTGACCATTTTTCTTCGGCAGATTGCCGCATCATTTGTAGCCGTGAAGGCACGGAAGGAGCGGCACGACAATGTCCACCATTGACGAAGTGAGAGCAGCCGAACTGAAGATGAATAGCGTTCTGGACGCCCTCAAGACGGCCAAAGCAGAAGAGCCGAACTTCCTGGATACGGAATTAAAGTGTGCGAGTGACGAGTTCACCAGAGCGGTTCGTGAATTGGAATGGACGTAGGCCTGCCGCTGGGAGACTTGGCCGTGAAGAAACCAGAATTGACCGACGCGGTTTGGCTTGGACCACGGGACGAAATGGATCGCGCCAGTCATCGCTTCGGCAGATGCTCTGAGTGCCGTGAGATTATCTGTGTCGAAAAAGCGGTGACTGATACCCAGAATACGCGATTAGAAACCAATGAAATGATCGATAACGCGTTTCGCGCCCACGTCAACCTGAAGCACTCCTAGGGCTACACCGATTTCTGGATGCTCTCCGATCTATGGCAACGCCCCGTACAGACTGATCCTGGTCAATGCGCGCAATGGGGACGTACGCCAAACTAGACGCGGAATATACAGCCAACGCCACAGGCTGATAGGCTTTGCATCGGTCGATCACAGTAGATGGAGTATGTCCCACTCAGTCTCCCGCAACCGCCACCCTCCGGCCGAGGTGGGATACATCAAGGCCTCCTTATCATCTAAGACAGGGTGGTGTAGCCCTTGGGCATGCCCCAACTCGTGGGCGATGGTCCTCGGAGGATCGGAGCATTTGTCCGCATGAACGAACGCGTAGCGTTGATTGAACCCCGGCGCTTCACCGCCTTCGTTGGAGTCGCGCGGTCTATCGACAAGGAATAGGTTGTAATCATAGTTGTCGTCCTTGCAAGCATCAACCACCGCCTTCATTTCGTCGGTCATCTGGTTGCCCTTGGTGTCGAGTTTTCCGTCCTTGTCCTTATCAAATTCGACTGTTTTTGCGGGCAGCCTCTTCACTTTGAATTCAACCACGCCCTGTATGTAGACTGCATTGAGCATCGCCTCGATGTCTGCGTCTGATACATCCGTGCTGTTGTAGTTCTTTTCATGAACCAGGCGTACGGCGACCGTTCTGATTCTCTTTGGGTAGGTCTTGACCTTTATCTTTCCAAAGTCGCGGCCTCCGCACGACGCCTTAATCTCAGATTCTCCAGCAGCCACACCGGCGACGGTCACTACTTGCGATCCCGACGCTGCAACTGCCGCAACGACCTGAACTTTCGCTGGTGCTGAACTGGTGAACTGGACATTAGCGAATGTGTTAGCGGGAGTGATTTCCGCCAGGATTGTATCCGACTTGCCGATCTCGACGGCTTTGCAGGGGACTTCGGGATGCGTAAGGTCGTCGAAACCGTAAACCTTCTCAAATTCGCTTTCCCTGAATACAACACTCATTGGGACAAGACTGGGTGAAATTGTATGGGTGCCAGCAGCGATCGCCTTGGCTTCAATATCCGCGGTGCGAAGGGCACAAAGGGACCCCGGGCATGGCGATTCACACAGCACCAGTGTTCCGAGGTCGAAATCATCCTTCGTACCGCACACCGGCCCAGGCCTTTGTCCTGCCATCGGAACCTCCGTCCTGAATCCCTCGCTTGCCTCAGCGGTGCTGCGTCTCACTGACCGGCAGTTGCGCTTAGGGGAGGCGAAAGAGACTGCGCGCAGAATCTTCCTCTTTGCCGTTGCGTAATGTCAGTGAGGGGGATCACAAGCTTGCGGTAATAAGCGTGGCGACCGGTCAGCAAACCCAAACCCTCCTTACGCGGGGATTTTGAGTGCAATCGGGATTTTGCTACAATGGTGAACTGCCTTCCCCATGTTTGCTGTGACACGTACGGCGAATCAGGATCACGCGGACGCGAGCAACCCGCGAACTTTGCACCCCAGCAGGCAGTCGTCTTGGCCGCTCGATTACAGACCGCGCGTAAAATGCCCTGCGCTGCAATTCCTATTTGCTCGAATCGCGGGGAAATAATTTTCGTCCCACAGTGTTCAGCAGGTGAAGGTTCCGTGCATCGTGGACTTTGCCCTCGGGTCTTCGGAACTTTTCTGTAGGGTTGGTGTAGCCGCAAAATAGCCATGCCGCACTCTGGTAAATTAGTCCAATCAAGGCTGCGCTCGAGACGCTTGGCTAAAGTTGAATCTTCGCGAGGCTCTTTTCAGCGATTGATGTCGACAAAAACACTTGGCGGGGAGACTCACTCATGAAACGCGTGACCGGCATTGGCGGAGTTTTTTTTCAGTCTGAAAGCCCGCAGCATTTGTATGACTGGTATGAAAAGCATCTTGGCATTAAGCGCGAGCCGCACGGACAGGGCGCCACATTTGAGTGGCGCGAGTTGCAGGCGCCGGACGGAAGTGAGCCGGGTGCAAAGGGGGCGACGGCTTGGTCGATCTTTCCGCGAAGCACGAAGTATTTTGGGGCGAGCAAAGCCAGCTTCATGGTGAACTATCGTGTGGATGATCTGGACGGCTTGCTGGAGGAGTTGAAGAAGGCAGGAGTCGAGATTGATCCGCATCGCGAGGACGCCGATTACGGACGGTTTGCGTGGATCATGGATCCCGATGGAAACCGAATTGAATTGTGGGAACCGCCGAAGGAGAAATGAATCGGCGCTACGAGGTTGACCCTCCGGCGCGCTCACCCAAGAGCGTCCTGTTTGCCTCAATGGCAGCGAGAATCGACCTGGGCGGCATCCTGCGGCGGGATCGCTACGTGTCAGAGCCGGGCGCGGCACCTCGACCATTTCCTGCCCCGGTCCAGATATTGGGATGGTTTCTTGCGCCAACCCGAAGCGCCGGCATTCCCCTGTACCCCAGCACCCAAGATCATTTCACCTTAGTAATTTGTGGAGAACCGCGGCAACGGCGATGATGGGCGGTGATGCCGAACTCCGACAAGTCGCGCCGGTGGCCTCGCCTTCCCATCGACCTTCCCGTCCGCGTAGTGACCTCCAAAGGTTTTTCGACGACCGTGGTGGAGGGCCGGGGCACGGAAATGAGCGAAGGCGGCATGGTGTTGTATGCAGGGATCCTGCTGAATCCAGGCGATCTGCTGGAAATTGAGTTTGATACTCCCAATCCCTCGCGGCTGCCGGCCATCGTGCGTTTCCGCAGCGGTTTCTGCTTTGGCCTGGAATTCATCACACCGCTTCCCGCGTAATTCCGACCCTTCCATGGCCTCTCCCGTAGCATTACCTGCTGAATTGTTCTAGCATTTGGAGCGATCTTGGGGGCTTCTTCCATGTACTTCGAACAGTTCTATTTGGGATGCCTGGCGCACGCTTCCTACCTGCTGGCCTCCGGCGGGGATGCGGTTGTGGTGGATCCGCAGCGGGATGTGGAGTTGTACTTGAAGGCCGCCGAAGAGCACGACGTCGCGATCCGGCATATTTTTGAGAGTCATCTGCACGCCGACTTCGTTTCCGGACACAAGGAATTGGCAGCGCGCACGGGTGCGACCATCTACATGGGTGCGCAGGCCGGGGCAACGTTTCCTCACGTGCCGGTGCATGACGGATTTGAATTGAAATTCGGGCAGGCCTCGATCCGCGTGCTGGAAACCCCGGGCCACACTCCTGAGAGCATCTGCCTGGTCGTCACCGATCAGGAAAAATCTCCGCAGCCGTGGGCGGTTCTGACGGGCGACACACTCTTCATCGGCGATGTTGGCCGCCCTGACCTGTCGCCGCGGCACACGCCTGTGGAACTGGCGGGCCAGCTCTATGACAGCCTGCACAACAAATTGCTGAAGCTCGCTGACAACGTGCTGGTCTATCCCGCACACGGCGCCGGCTCGCTCTGCGGGAAAAATATGCGGGCCGAGCGGTCGTCGACGATCGGGACGGAGCGGCTGACCAACTATGCGCTGCAGATCAGGAGCCGGGAAGAATTCGTCTCGCAGCTGACCAGCAATCTTCCGGCGCGGCCAGAATATTTCCTCAAGGACGCCGAGATCAACCGCGCGGGCGCCGCGGCGTTGGCAGATCTGCCTCCGCTGCGGGCCCTCGCGCCCGCTGAACTAAAGGCCAGGTTGAGCGCGGGGGAGATCGCGCTCGACGTGCGTCCCGGAGAGGAGTTTGCCGCCGGGCATGTGCCGGGGTCGGTGAACATTGCGCTGTCGGGGCAGTTTGCCTCCTGGGCAGGCACGGTGCTGGGGCTGTCGGCGCATCCGGTGCTGATTGCCGGCTGCGATGACGAGAGTTCGGACGCGCAACTGGAAGAGGCTCGCCTCCGGCTGGCGCGAGTCGGCATTGAAGTTCTCGAAGGGTATCTTGACGGAGGCGTGGCCGCATGGAAGCGGGCAGGATTTCCGGTGGCGACTATCGCAGAGGTGACCGCAGACGAACTCAGCGTGCAGTTGAAATGCAACGAAATACAGGTGCTCGATGTGCGCCGCGAGCCGGAGTGGGATGCGGGGCACATTGAAAACGCGGTCTGGTGGCCACTCGATAACTTCAAGGTTTCTCCGCCTGAAATTGATCACGATGCGCCCATTGCGGTTCATTGCAAAGGCGGATACCGCAGCATGATTGCCAGCAGCCTGCTGCAGCGCGCCGGGTTCAAGCACGTAATCAACGTGATTGGTGGATTCGATGCCTGGCAGCAGGCAAAGCTGCCGGTCGTGAGCGCGAAGACGGTTGGGGCTTGATATTGTTGGATTTAGGCCTGTGGAAAAAATGTTCCTGCAGGAACATGGTTGACAGAAATGTATGTACAGCGGAATAACGAACTGGGTTCAAAGGAGCAGGTGCGAAATGAAGAATGACAAACTGGCCAAGACCTTTTGCGTAGAAAGCGGCAAGCGTTTTCGCCTGAAAGATTTTGATCCTGCCGCCACGGGACATTGGCGCTCCAAAGAGCACGCGGCAGAGGCTTTGCAGCAGGGCATTGCCCGCACCGCGGAGCTGCAAGACATGCTCTATGCCCAGAACAGCTGGGCGCTGCTTCTGATCTTTCAGGCCATGGACGCCGCCGGCAAGGACGGCATCATCAAGCACGTGATGTCGGGGGTCAATCCGCAGGGCTGCCAGGTGTACTCCTTCAAAGCGCCTTCGGAACCGGAACTGCAACACGATTTCTTGTGGCGGACGACCCGCGACCTGCCCGAGCGCGGGCACATCGGCATCTTCAACCGGTCGTATTACGAAGAGGTGCTCGTCGTGCGAGTGCATCCCGAAATTCTGAAGAGCCAGCGCACTCCGGCCTCGCTGGTGGGCAAGAATGTGTGGGATGAGCGCTTCGAAGACATCCGCAGCTTCGAGCGGCACATGGCGCGGAGCGGCACGGTGATCCGCAAATTCTTTCTGCATGTTTCAAAGAAAGAGCAGAAGCGGCGCTTCCTGGCCCGCCTGGAAGAGCCTGAAAAAAACTGGAAATTCTCGGCGGCCGATATTCGCGAGCGCAAGTATTGGGACGATTATCAGAAAGCCTATGAAGAGATGATCGAAAACACGGCGACCGAGCATGCGCCGTGGTATGTCGTCCCGGCCGACAATAAATGGTTCACGCGGCTGGTGGTGTCGACGGTGGTGGTGCAGACGCTGGAATCTCTCAACCTGGCGTATCCCAAGGTGGATGAGGCGAAGCGCAAAGAACTGGAAGCGGCGAAGAAAATCCTGATATCCAAGAAGTGAATCCGGCTCCGTCGGAGTATGACTCAAAGTCAAGGCCGCCGCTCTTTGCAGCCAGCCTCCGCTGGATTACCATAGCCAATCGTCACTTCTTCCCCGGAGATCAATCCTGAACATGGTCGGCCCAAACCGCATTTGCAGGAACATGTCGCTCGCTGCCCGGTTGCTGTTCGCAGTCTCCCTCGCGGGCGGATTCGCCATCGCCGCACACGCGCAAGCCAAGCCGGAGAAGCCATCGAAGGCGGCGCCCACCCAGACTGCACCGGCTGCGGCCGCGAGTGATTCTGGCGCTGCCGAACCGGCAAAGCCCGAAGAGAAGGCTTTCAAGGGAATGAAGTATCGGCTGATCGGGCCGTTCCGCGGCGGACGGTCGCTGACGGCGGCAGGAATTCCGGGCGATCCTACTACGTATTATTTCGGCGCGACCGGCGGCGGAGTGTGGAAATCCACCGACGGGGCGATGACGTGGTCCTCCATTTTTGACAAGGAGGGCACGTCGGCGATCGGAAGCATCGCGGTGGCCAATTCCAATCACAACGTAATTTACGTGGGGACGGGCGAAGCCTGTATTCGCGGCAACATTTCGCATGGCGATGGCGTGTACCGCTCGCTTGATGCCGGCAAAACCTGGAAGAACGTAGGGCTGAAAGATTCTCGAGCCATCGGCAAGGTCATAATTAATCCCACGAATCCCGACATTGCGTTCGTGGCAGCTCTCGGGCATCCCTTCGGGCCGAACACGGAGCGCGGTATTTTCCGCACCACCGACGGCGGCAAGACCTGGGAAAAGGTTCTCTACAAAGACGAGAACACCGGCGGCATTGACGTGGCCTTCGATCCGCATAATCCCAATATTCTTTTCGCGGCGCTGTGGCAGGCGCGGCGCACATCCTGGAGTATGGCGAGCGGCGGCCCGGGCAGCGGCCTCTACCGGTCGAACGACGGCGGCACAACCTGGAAGCATATTGAAGAACACGGCCTGCCCAAGGGGCCGTACGGGAAGATTGGCATTGCCGTGGCCGCGAATTCTGACCGCGTGTACGCGCTGATCGAGGCTCACAATCCGGATGGCGGCCTGTATCGCTCCGACGACGGCGGCGAGTCGTGGCAGTTGGTGAACCCGGATCACAGCCTGTGGCAGCGGCCGTGGTATTACATGCACGTGATCGCCGATCCGCGCGACGAAAACGTTCTCTACATTATGAATGTCGAGTCTTACAAGTCGACCGACGGCGGACATTTGTTTAACAAAGTCCACGTGCCGCACGGCGACAACCACGGATTGTGGATCGATCCGCAGAATACGCGGCGCATGATCGCTTCGAACGACGGCGGAGTGACCGTGACGCTCGATGGGGGCAAGACCTGGAGTCTTCAGGATAACCAGCCCACGGCGCAGTTCTATCACGTGACGACCGACACGGCCACGCCTTACCGGGTGTACGGGCCGCAGCAGGACAGCGGCACGGTCGCGATTGTCAGCCGCAGCGATGCGGGATCGATCAGCTATAGCGATTGGTACGACGTGGGCGGCGGCGAGGCCGGTTATATTGCGCCCGACCCGCGCGATCCGAATATCGTTTACGCGGCTGACTATCAGGGAAACATCACGCGCTATGACCGGCACATCGGGCAGGTGAAGGCGATCACCGAGCAGCCGGAACTTTCCGACGCGCATGGGGCGGCGAACCTGGAGCATCGCTTCCAGTGGACCGCGCCAGTCATGCTTTCTCCGCATGATCCGAACACGTTGTATCACGCGGGAGAGCGGCTGTTTAAGACGACGGATGGAGGCGTGCACTGGCAGGCCATCAGTCCGGACCTCACGCGCAACGACAAGGAGAAGCAGAAGGTTTCGGGCGGCGACATCACCATCGATGATTCGGGTACGGAATATTACGACACGATTTTTGCGCTCGCCGAATCGCCGATCACCCAGGGAATGCTGTGGGTGGGGACCGATGACGGCCTGATTCAGCTGACGCAGGACGAAGGCAAAACCTGGACCAACATTACGCCCAAAGATATGCCGGAGTGGAGCCGCATCAGCCAGATTGATCTGTCCACGCACGATGCTGGGACCGCCTACGTGGCCGTGGATCGGCACCAGTTTGACGATCTGCGGCCGTACATTTATAGGACCAGCGACTACGGCAAGACGTGGACGAAGCTGGGGCAGGGGATTCCGGATAACGCATTTGTGCGCGTCGTCCGCGAAGATCCGAAGAAGCGCGGACTGCTGTATGCCGGGACGGAAACGGGCGTCTACGTGTCGTTCAACGACGGGGCGAACTGGCGTCCGCTGCAGTTGAATCTGCCGACCACTCCGGTGCACGATCTCGTTATTAAAGATGACGACCTGGTCGTGGCCACGCACGGGCGGGCGTTCTGGATTCTCGACGACCTGTCTCCGCTGCGGCAGTACAGCGATGACATCGCGAAGAAGGACGCATTCCTGTACGCACCGGCGACGGCTTACCGGATTCAGGCGGGAGCGGGCGGCGGCGATCACCATCCTTCGAAACGGACGGGGCAGAATCCGCCGGCGGGCGCGGTGATTTATTTCTTCCTGAAAGATGCGCCGAAGGCGGAGACTGAGGCGAAAATCGAAATCCTTGACGCATCGGGAAAAGTCATTCGCAAATACTCGAGCGCCGAATACAACACGCTGGAAGAGCCGCCAGATCCGGACGACAAGAAGCCAGAAAAGCAGATCAAGCCGGAAGCTGGTTTGAACCGTTTTGTGTGGGACTTGCGCTATGACGAAGCGCATCACGTCCCCGGTTATTATTTGTGGGAATATGGCGCCGGAGCGCGGGGCCCGGTGGCCGTGCCCGGCCACTACGGGGTTCGGCTCACCGTGGGAGATCAGAGCCAGACGGCGTCATTCGATTTGAAACTGGATCCGCGGGTGCAGGTCAGCGAGGCTGATCTGGAGCAGCAACTGAATCTGCTGCTGCAGACGCGCGACGAACTGAGCCGCGTCTACGATGCGGTCAATCAGATTCAGGACGTTCGTTCGCAGTTGTCAGGACTGAAGCGGCGGCTGCCGGAAAACGCCAGCACGAAGACGATTGTCACTGCTGCCGACGATCTGGAAAAGAAACTGGTCGCGGTGCGCGAGGAACTGATCAACTTGACGATTAGTGCTAACGAAGACTCACTGGCCTATCCTCCGCAACTGGACGCGAAGTTGGCGTATCTGGCGATGGATGTGGGCACCGCCGACTCGGCGCCGACCGAGGCCGAGCAAAAAGAATTCGAGAAGCTGAAGCGACAGAGCGGGGAACTGATCGGGCGTTGGCAGGACTTGCAGCGCCGCGATCTGGCCGCATTTCAGAAGCTGACGGCAGAAGGCAGCTTGTCGACGGTGGTCGTGCCGCCGCCTGGGCGCGCGACGGAGGATGAGGTTCCGGCGCACTGAGCGGAGGCCAGAGCTTCCGCGGCGCGGCGCGGGAGCACGTGTCATCCCGGGGCTGCCAACGCGCGGTGATGGCAAACCAATATGGAAAAGCCAGTGCTGGTGGTGATCGACATGCTCCACGATTTCTTGGAAACATGGGACGCCACTCGAAGGCAGAGGCTCGTGCGTTCGATCAACGAACTCGCGGGCTGCATGCGCACCATGGGGCATCCCATTCTTTGGGTTCGACAGGAATTCGAGCCTGACCTGCGAGACGCCTTCCGGGAAATGAAGGTCAAAGGAATCCACATCACGATCAGGGGAACCAAGGGTTGCCAGATCGTTCCAGATCTAGAGGTTGCTCCGTCCGATCGTGTGATCGTCAAGAAGCGATACAGCGCCTTCTACGGCACAACTCTTGACGAAGAGTTGGCAACTCTGCGGCCGGATGCGATTATCCTGGCGGGAATCAATACCCATGCGTGCATTCGCACCACGGCTATCGACGCTTACCAGCGCGATTGGCCGGTGGTTGTCGCTTTGGAGTGCATTGACTCCTACGATCGAGAACATCACGAAGTCTCTCTGAAGTATATGAAAGACAAACTGGCTAGCGTCATGAGCAATGCGGAAATACTGTCTGCGCTCCAGGCCGGCTAGACAGGGGATCCACGTGGGTTTTGGTGCTGTGCGTTCGTTTGACTCTCCGAATTACCTCCTATTACTTCAGTGCCATTTCCATGGCACTGAGGTGCCTTGTTCGCTTGATGGTGCGTTGGTATTGTGCCGATAGAGATATTTAGCTTCCTCCCCTGGGATCAACGAAGTCGATCCGAATTGGGAGGTGTTCTATGCGGAAGATGAACCTGTTCTACGCGGCAATTGGCTTTGCGGTGGCTCGCTGGATTTTCAAGCGGCAAGCTGTGGTCGACCCCGTCACGCGGTTTCGGTCGCAGGGGCTTCTGTAGAGAGTTTACCCGGGCTTGGGCGCGCGCCCCGTTGCGCCTCCATTTCGTCAGCGCGCGCCCATAGCTTCAACTCCTCCCTGAAGTAACGGTTACCAAGGTTTGCCTGCATCATCCCTGCTTCTTCCTTCTCTCCATACAATTGGCTCAGGGACGTTGTCTCTTGTGACGTCCGCTCCCATCTGAGCTTTCATGCCGCGGCCGCAAAAAATACGATTGATTCTTGTTCTGCTTGCTTTGCTGGCGGCCCTCGTACCCATACGGTTGGTTGCACAGAATGATCCGAACGCCGATCCCAACGTTGATCCCAACGCTGATCCGAACCTTGACCTGAACGACAAGCCGCTGGGAGACGTCGCTCGTAATCTGCGCAAGAAGATTCCGCCATCCCAGAAAGTCATCGATGACGACAACCTGTCGACAGTGATGGAGCAGGCCGAGAGCCGGCACGCGCAGGGCTCGGCGCTGAAGTTTCTGATGGCGGGAGAAGAGAAGGGCTTTCACGTCAGCGCACCCGACGTCACCTGCAGCCTGGCTTTCACTGCGAATGTGAAGTCGTTGCTTTCCAGTCAATACGCTGAAATGGAGCTTCCGACGGGCGAAGTGCTCAAGCTGGAAGGACCGGCTACGATCGCCGGCAACGTTCTAATCGTTGCGGTGTTAAACCGAACTGATTGGCACGTGAGCGAAGTTACGGTCGCTCTGACCATGGTCAAGACGAGTGAAGGTGGCGACGCGTCGTCGAGCGATGCGCTGCCGTACGCTGCGGCGAGATTGCTGCCTGCGGTTGCGCTCAGTTCGCTGCAAGCATCGGAGGCTGGTTCGGAGAAGAAGCCCGATGCGACCAGGGTTTACCGGATGCGAGCGGCCGCGCCGCCCTTGGCCACCACAGTTTTCAGCGCGCCGCTGAATTGGGAGCTTGCTTCTGACGAGGAGTGGCACTGGGCTATCGTGCAGGCTAGAGGGTATCCTCCGCAGAGTTACGCAGGCACGGTGCCTCCAGCGACGCAGGCCAGCACGCCAGCGTCCGGCGAGCCGGCTTTGCCTACGACTCAGATGTCGCAAAATCCATAAAGTTCGCGGTTACTGCACAAACTTTCCATTCTCCACTTCATACTCCACGCGGAAGGGCCTGAGCGCCTTGCGGTCCTCCCAACCCTCCTGAGCGATCATGCGGTTGGCTTGCGCCAGGCGCTCGGAGGGGAGAGGATGAGTGCGGAAATATCCCTCCAAGCTTTGAATGGCGAGTTGCGAGAGTTCTTCCTCCGGGCTCTCGGCGTGAATCACATATTCGTTGTTCAGCTTTTTGAAGCGCTCGAACATGCTGACGGCGCCGTACGGCGAGTATCCGCTCAGAACCGCCAGGCGAATTCCTTCCCGGTCGGCCTCGAGTTCCTCGTCCTTGTTGTAACCGGCTTCCCAGACCTGAAGCGGGATTTGCAGGATAGAGCCGACGATGCTGAGCTGCAGATTGCGCAATTGGGCTTCGATCTGCACGCGTTCGGCGCAGTGGTAGTGATCGATGTGTTCGATCTCGTGCGCCAGGACGGCCGCGAGTTCGTCTTCGCTGGTCATCAGATCGAGCATGCCCTCGCCGATATAAACCGGGCCGCCGGGCAATGAGAAGCCGTTGATCATGGAGCGGTCCATCACCAGATGAAACGAGTATGGCAAATGCCGGTGAGCGTGCAGGCTGACGGCATTTCCTACGCGCTGTACGTAACTCTCGAGGGCCCGCTCTTCCGGAGTCGGTTTTTCCGGGTTGGTGGAGTATTGCGCGGCGAGCTGCTGGCCGAGTGCGATTTCCTCGTCGTCGGAAAGGCGGGTCAGGCGCATGGGTGCGCGGGTGAGATCGCGCTGCGCATCGGCAGCCATCGCCACCACTGCATTGGCCGAGACCGGCGTAGGATCATGCCGGCGCTGGCTGAAATAGACTCCCGCGACCCCAACCAGCAGCACGATCACGAACGCAATAACCCGCTTCATAAAAATTGCCGAATCTTCTCGCTGTACTTCGTGTAAAGAAACGACGCCAGGAACATCGCGATGCCCACAACGATGAAGGTCATGTAGCGATCGGGCCAGGTCCAGGTCTTGGACCACATATCGAGCAATAGGATTTTGGCGAAGCTGGCCAGCAGAAGAAGGAATCCCGTCAGCCGAAAGCTGCGTTCATTGATGGCGAAAGCGAAAATCAGGATCGCCAAGGCTTCCAGACCCCAGGCGACCGTGACCATGCCGGCGCGCATTTTCTCCGCGAGCATCAGGGTCAGAAGAAGCACCGGCGCAAAGAACATGAATTGTTCCGGACGGCGGACGATGGCTCCGATCCAGTTGCTGGAAGGCTGCGCCTTGTGGCGGGCGCGCCACTGGAACGCGAACGGCAGACACGCCAGCAGCACGGCGATCCCGGAGCCCAGAACGAGGTATCTGCCCGTCCAGTCCGTGCCCGCGAAGTAGCTTGCTCCGAAAAGATTGTGCATTACGCCGCGGGTGCAGGTGCCCATGGTCAGAAGCAGCGCCTGATGCAGAAAGATAGGACGATCGAGAGCCAGCGCGATCGCAAAAAGAGCGAAAACTACAACCGCCAATGCCGTGACCACCCACTCGCCAGCGAATTGGAAATACAGAAGCGCAACCACCGTGCCCGTGCCCAGGTAGGCAAGCAGCGCGTCGAACTGCAATCCCCGATCATCGCGGGCAGTCGCCTCTTCGGGACCCAGCTGGGCATACACGAAGAACAGGATAAGAGTAATGGGCAGCACGGTATAAATGCGCGGCCCCCAGAATTCGCCCGGAGTCTCGGCGGTAAGATTGGCGAAGAAAATCCGCCCAAAGCCCGCGGCCAGGGCCACGTACGCCTGAAAGCGAAACTGCCTGACCTTGCGCCACAGACCGTACTCGAACAGGACCAGGCCGAAAACGGCCCAGCCCACGGCAATACTCAGCGGCTGCAGTTCATACCACAGCAGCAGCGAAACCAGTGCCGACGCCGCCCACGAATAGATGTGGTGAAATTCGCGCTTGCGCAATTCCTCCGGCATGCGGATCAGCTGTGCCAGAGCGTAGAAAATGACCGCGACAATCGCCAGCGACAGCAACCGGACGCTAATGCCGTGCCAGGTGTCCGTTACATACAGATTCACGGTAATGCTGCGTGCCATGGTGAGCGCGGCCAGGGCATGGGCCTGCCAGCGCAGATCTTCCAGTTCAAAGCGGCGATCGACCAGAACCAGCACGAGAGCAAATATTGCCCATAGAGGCGCCAGCCATCCCGAGGGCGCTTCATGCCACGCCAGCAGGGCGAGCAGGGCAGTGGCAGCGGTGGTGTGCAGGTAAGCGACTGCTTGCCGAGATTCGGAATCGGAGTCAGGTGGCGTCGACTTGCGCGAGAGGTAGTAGAGACCCGCGGCTACGATTGAAATTGTGACCAGTCGCAGCGAAACGCCCGGCCACAACGGCTGCCCTAGTTCAAGGTCGAACCTGTAGGCGCGCATGAGCGATAATGCGGCCACGGCATTCGCCTGCCAACCGAGTTGGCGATAACCGATCTGGCGCATCACCAGCGCGAGGACGACTGCGAAAATAATCCACGAGACCGCGATCCACGGCGCAGGCACGGCTTCGTTCAGAACCCACACCATCATGCCGGTGGCGGCCCAGCTATAGGCAACGCGCCCAAAGCTTACGTGAGCCGCATTCGGCAACTTGATTCGATAGGCAACCCAATATGCCCCGGCGACTACCGGCAATGCGGCGATGGCATGCAGCGGGATGTCGTGCCAGCGTTGGGCTCCCGAGGGTTCGATAGCCAGAGCGGCAAGCACCGCCACGCCCGCCAACACGTGCGTGTGCCAAGCCAGCAGCGGGTAGCCGATCTGTTGGCCAACTTCCACCAAGAGCACGGCGAAAGCCATCGCCGCCAGAGGCTGCCAGAGTTCCGGCACTTCGTAATAGATGAGTGCGGTGATAAGCGCCGTTCCGGCGAAGGCGAACAGCCCGCGGAAAAGTCGCCGGTTATAGTCGTTGGTCGCCGCTGACTTCGATGTGAAATAAGTCGTGAGATAGAAAGCCGCGGCGATGATGGGCAACGTGATGAGGCGCTCGCGGACGTGGGTGTATTGCGGAATCTCGCTGTGCAGGTTGACCACGACCACGCGAAACAGGGCCAGCACGCCGAGCACGCCGTACTGTACTTGCAGATGGAACGATTTTAATTTTTGTCCGAAGATGGCCAGCGTCAGCATGATCGCGGCGAAGGCGACGGCCGTCCAGTCCCCGGTGCACAGGGCCCATGCGGCAGAAGCGGCCGCGAAGGCTCCGACGTAGGAATGAGCGTGGAGCAGTGGCTCATCCGGCACATCGGCGAAGAACTCTTTCCATCTATAGCCGACAAAGAGCGCATTCAAATAGAAGACCGCGGCGCAGAGCGCGAACATGACCCCAACGGCCAGAACGACATCGTCGCTGGCGCGGCGAGCCGCCATGAGTTTCTGAAAATCGATTCCGATCAGGTGCAGGCCAACCAACAGCCCGATGGCCAGGCCCAACCGCCGGAAGACCACTTCGCCGACAGCCACGCCAGCCGCGAGAAATACTTCAGCGCCGATGAGCCACAGGATGACAGGGTTGTTGTTGGAACCGCGGAAGGGCACGGCGGCAACCATCAGCGCTGTGCCCAGAACGCAGAGGACGACGAACGCTTCCCGGCGGCGCCTGATCTGCGGAAGCTGCGCAATCGTGAACTCCACCGCGCCGATGATCAGAAGCGCCATAAACGCCAGATCCGGGCGCACCGACTGGAACTTCAGAGCGCCCATCAGCAGCAGCGTGTTGAGCAGCGCGGCCACCGTGGAGATATGTTCGTCCTGCTTTGTTTTCGGCCGGCGAATGACATACGAGATGCGATAGGTGATCCAGTAAAACAGGAGGATCGCGGTGCTGGGGTGGTATTCCGGGAACGCGTGTCCATCGGCCCCGTTGGGACCGAGCAGGCGGTACAGCCAGTAAATATGATTGGCATAGCCCGACAAGATGCCGAAGATTTCGAGTTCGTACCATCCCATTTTGAGGACGATGATGACCAGGCTGATGGCGAGAATCACGCCCGCGGAAAGGCTGTAGACATCGTCGTTGCTAAGGGAGACCGTCCAGTAGCCCAGCAGAAAGGCCATCCCCGTCACCACCTGCGATCGGTAGCGCAGCGTGTGCAGCACCATGGCGAGAGCCACGGCGAGCATCAGGACCAGGTCGACGCCGAGTGAATCCACCAAGTGCATCGCCGTCACGTGATTCAGCGCGTAGGTGGTGAAGAACAGTAGAGCCCATCCACCACCGATCGAAGGGTAGGAGAACAAGCGGTAGCGCTCGCGCTTCTCCAGGTAAACGCCGCCGCCGAGAAGAACGAAGGACGCCAGATAGGAGAGCCCCACTCTACCCCAAGGGCCGAGATTGTTGAGCGCCTTGATCCCAAAGTACGCAACCCCAAGCACAATGAGAACAATGCCAATTTTGTTCAGCCATCTCCTGCCCAGTATTTCTTCGAGCGCGAAGACGGACTTCATGCGCTGCTCGGGCGTTGTTTTGGACGGCGAGAAAGGGGGAACGGAAGAACTGAGCGGTGCGGGCGACGTCGGCGCGGAAGCGCGGAACGCGGCATAAGCCGGGGGCGCGGCCACGCGAGCGGAGGGCGGTGGGGGCGCCGGAGCTGGCGGCGGCGCAGCCGGAGTTGCTGGAGCGCTGGGCGGCATCTCCCGGCGCGAGAGCGGCGGTGGGGTTACTGCCGGAGGCCGCGGCGCTTCCGAGATCGGGGCGACTGGCTTGGCCGGAACGGGCGCTGGTGGTTTCAACTCCAGAAGCGCTGCCGCAATGGGAGGCGTGATGCTCGGAGGAACAACGACCGGGGGAACAGCGACAGCAGGCGGAACCGGTTTCGGCTCACTCTTCTCTACGGTTGCCGCGATTGGCGGCGCGGGTTTCTCCGAGAGCGGGCGCTCCGCTTTGGGCAGCACGGGAGTCGCGACAACTGGCGGCGTCTCGAGGAGCTTCGGCTTTTCGGGAACAGGTTTGTCGTGAACAACAGGTGCAACCGGAGCAGAGGCCTTCTCGACTTGTGTATGAACCGCCGCATGAACCGGCGGCGCTTCGGCGACTGAAGCCGCAGCCTTAGCGGACGCTTCTACCTGCCGCTTCAATTCCAGCAGATCGCGCCGCAGGCCATCGCTCACCTCCAGGCTCAGGTCGGTGAGCTTAAGCAGTCGCTGTCGAAGCGTGTGCTGCTGCCACAGGAGGTAGATGGTCACGAACGGCGTGGCAACGGCCAACATCGCGAACACTACGAGTATGAGCTCCACGAACGGCACTCTCCCGTATGTACGGAATCCTGTTTAAGCCTTCCATAGTAGAACGCGCGGGCGGCGAATCTTGCATTTTATTTGGCGCTGCAAACTCCGAAGTTACTACCGTTCTGTCTCTTGAGACTGGATTAGCGAACCTCTTCATGACAAGATGTGCAGAACCCCAAGATTTGCAAAAGTTTTCCAGGGCATCCCTATGAACGAAGGTAGTGCCGCGACTGTGGTTGAGAGCGCCGAGAATTTAAAAACCGTAGACGTGGCGAACGCCTTCAATCCGGCGTGGCGGCGCGGCTTCTGGTCGTTGGTAGTCACACAATTTCAGGGCGCATTCAACGAGAACGGGCTGAAGAACCTGGTGGTATTCCTGATTCTTGGGATGGCCATGCAGAAGGCCGATCGCGATCGCCTCGTGTTGATCGTCGGCACTCTGTTCTCCGTTCCGTTCATTCTCTTCTCGATGACGGGCGGTTTTCTTGCGGATCGTTTCAGTAAGCGCACGGTCACGATCTGGACCAAGTTCTTCGAAATGGCGGTCATGGCATTTGCCATCGCCGGATTGAGCTGGCAGAACATCCACCTTGAAATGGCTGCCGTGTTCCTGGCAAGCACGCAGGCGGCGCTGTTCGGTCCGTCGAAATACGGATTGCTCCCGGAACTCTTGCCGGAGCCGCTGCTCTCCTGGGGCAACGGCGTGCTCGAACTTGGGACATTCCTGGCGGTGATTGCGGGGGGCGTCTCGGGCGCGTTCCTCGCCGACTTCTTTCAGAACCATCAAGGCTGGTCGGGGCTGATCTTTCTCGGGCTCGCGTTCGTGGGTTTGATCTTCAGTCTTGGAATCACGAAAGTTCCGGCGGCTGATCCCACGAAGAAGTTTCGCGCCAATCCGATCGGCGATCTCTGGGTGCAGGGGCGCCTCATCCGCAACGATCGCGTGCTTTGGCTGGCGGTGCTGGGCAACACGTATTTCTGGTTTCTGGGCGCGCTGCTGACGGCGAACATCGTGTTCTATGGCAGCGACGTGCTGCACATCAGCTCCACGCGCACCGGGATTCTTCAGGCCGCGGTGGCGATTGGCATCGGTGTGGGAAGTCTGACCGCCGGGTATTTGTCGGGCGGAAAAGTTGAATATGGACTGATCCCGCTAGGATCGGTCGGCATGACGGTGTTCGGGATACTGCTGTCCGCGCATGGATTATCGTTCGAGCGTGTGCTGGTGCTGCTCGCTGCCCTGGGATTCTCTGCTGGCTTCTTTGCGGTTCCGGTCAACGCGCTGATTCAGCACCGGCCTGACGAAAAAGATAAAGGCGGCGTGATCGCGGCGGCGAACCTGCTTTCTTTTGTCGGCATCGGAGGTGCGGCCGGCATTTATTACGTCCTCCAGCACTATACCCACCTGAGCCCGTCGGCCATTTTTCTTTGCGCGTCCCTGATGACGGTGGCCGCGACGGTTTACGTGTTGTACCTGCTGCCCGACGCCTTGTTGCGGCTGCTGCTGTGGTTCGCGACGCACACGCTCTATCGAATTCATCTGCAGGGGCGCGAAAACGTTCCCGTCAAGGGCGGAGCGCTGTTGGTGCCGAATCATGTTTCGATGGTCGATGCAGTTCTGCTGGTCACCTCCATCGACCGTCCGATTCGCTTCCTGATGTTCAAGGGCTCCTATGATCACTGGCTGGTGAAGCCGTTTGCCAAGATCATGCGCGTGATTCCGATCTCGTCACAGCTGCGTCCGCGCGAAATGATTCAATCGCTGCGCACCGCGACTCAGGCTTTGAAAGACGGAGAAGTTGTGTGCATCTTTCCCGAAGGCCAGATGACGCGTATCGGCCAGATGCTTCCATTCCGCCGCGGAATGGAGCGCATCGTGAAAGGCCTCGAAGTGCCGATCATCCCGGTCAATCTTGGAGGGGTGTGGGGCTCCATCTTCAGCTTCGAGCGTGGGCGCTTTCTGTGGAAGCTGCCGCACCGGATTCCCTATCCCGTGACGGTGACGTTCGGAAAGCCGCTGCCGACGACGACGGGAGCGCAGGAAGTACGGCAGGCGGTGCAGGAACTCGGCGCCGAGGCATACCACTTCCGCAAGCGCTACATGCGGACGCTGCATCGCTCGTTCGTGCAAACGGCGCGCCGGCATCCTCTGCGCTTCGCCATGGCCGACGGCCGCACCCCGAAGGTCACGTTCGGCAAGGCTCTTACCGGTACAGTTTTCCTGGCGCGGCGGCTGCGCTCGGTTTGGCAAGGTCAAGACATGGTCGGCATTTTGCTGCCGCCATCGGTTCCCGGCGCGCTGATCAACCTGGCCGCGCTGCTGATGGGGAAAGTTCCCGTCAATTTGAACTACACAGCATCCAACGAAGTCCTCGCGTCCTGCGCCAAGCAATGCGAACTGAAAACTGTGATTACTTCGAAGGCCTTCCTGGAGCGCGTTCACCTGCAGGTTCCGGCGCAGGCCATCATGCTCGAAGATCTTGCCGCTAAGCCAGGCTCGCTGGAACGTCTGGGCGCCGCGCTGATTGCGTGGCTGTTGCCGGTGCGGCTGATCGAAAAAGCAGTGGGAGCTGGCCGCAAGACCGGCCTCGACGATATCGCGACCATCATTTTTTCCAGCGGCAGTACGGGCGATCCCAAGGGCGTCATTCTCACTCACTACAACATCGCCTCCAATGTCGAGCAACTGAACCAGGTTTTTATGCTGGGGCAGAACGACAAGATTCTCGGGATTCTGCCGTTCTTTCATTCCTTCGGATTCACTGGAACGCTTTGTCTGCCTACGACCATCGGAATGGGCGTGGTGTTTCATCCCAATCCGCTGGAACCGCGGGCCATCGGGGCGCTGGTCAGCCAATATGGCGTAACTTTTCTGCTGGCCACGCCCACATTCCTGCAGGCTTACATCCGGCGCTGCGAGCCGGAAGATTTTGGCAGCCTGCAATATGTGATGGCGGGAGCGGAAAAACTTCCGGAGCGCACCTCAATCGCCTTTGAAGATCGCTTCGGCGTGCGCCCGCTCGAAGGCTACGGATGTACCGAATGCTCTCCGGCGGTCACGGTGAACACGCGCGACTTCCGGGCAGCGCAGTTCCGCCAGGTGGGCGCCAAACGCGCCAGCATTGGGCATCCGCTGCCGGGAATCAGCGTGCGGATCGTGAATCCTGAGACGTTCGATCCACTTCCGTTAGGCGAAACCGGCTTGCTGCTGGTGCGCGGCCCCAACGTGATGCAGGGATACTTAAATCGTCCGGAGAAAACCGCCGAGGTCTTGCATGACGGCTGGTACAACACGGGCGACATTGCCGCGGTGGATGAAGATGGGTTTGTCCGCATCACCGACCGCATGAGCCGGTTCAGCAAAATTGGCGGAGAAATGGTGCCGCACATTAAAGTCGAAGACAAGCTGCACGAACTGAGCGGCGCCACCGAACAGACCTTTGCCGTGACCTCCGTTCCCGACGAGAGAAAGGGCGAACGGCTGATCATCCTGCACACCTTGCCTGAGGACAAGCTGGAACCATGTCTCGCGCTGCTGGCCAAGTCGGACCTGCCGGCGCTATGGAAGCCGCGGCCCGATCAATTCGTTCATGTCGACACGTTGCCGTACCTGGGCACGGGCAAACTCGACCTGCGACGCCTGAAAGAAATCGCGACCAAAGCGTCGGAGTGAGTGAGCGGGTTCCTCTTTCCTCTCTGCGGCAATATCTCTTCATTCTTGAGCGTGCTAGACTAAGCACAATCCCTGCAAACAGAGGCCATGCATGAAATTTGGCGTCATCACCTTTCCTGGTTCGAACTGCGATCACGACGCCTTCTGGACGATTCAACATGTCGCCAACCAGCCGGTGACTTCTCTGTGGCACGAATCGCACGATCTGGAAAACTGTGATGCCATCATTGTGCCGGGAGGCTTCGCCTTCGGCGACTATCTGAGAACCGGAGCGATTGCCAAGTTTTCGCCGGTGATGGAGTCCGTCCGCAAGTTCGCCGATGGTGGCGGCCTGGTGCTGGGCATTTGCAACGGCTTTCAGATCCTTTGTGAATCGGGTCTGCTGCCGGGCGCTTTGATGCGGAACGTTGGCCTCAAATACGTTTGCAAGCCCGTGCAAGTGCGCGTGGAAAATGTCGAGACGCCCTTCACCAACGCTTGTGCGCAGGGGGAAGTGCTAACCATTCCGATCGGACACATGGAGGGCAACTACTTCTGCGATGCCGCCACGCTGCAAGAATTGCACCGGGACAATCGGGTGGTGTTTCGTTATTCCTCGCCGGGCGGCGAAATCACGGCAGCGGCCAATCCGAACGGTTCTTTGGACAACATTGCCGGAATCTGCAGTCCCGGGGGCAACGTTTTGGGCATGATGCCTCATCCGGAACGCTCGGCCGAGCCGGAACTGGGTTGTACCGATGGGATGAAAGTATTTCGGTCGATGGTCGGCGCGATGGCTGCGCGGTAGTCGACTTTCCGTTGAACGTCCCTTCTGAGCTTCTCCTCTGAACCAGAGCTAGAAAATTTTTCTTGGTTATCAACAGGCCCCGGGTATATTGTCGTTGCGTCTTCCCCTGTAGTACGGGTCCCCAACCTGGTTGAGCAAGCACACGCGGGGAGGCGTGTCTCTCATGACACCGAAGCAGGTTTTAGATTCCTTTTCAGAAACGTTGATGCGGGATGAGCGGATTCTCAGCGCACAGGAGCGCGCTCTGGTGGCCACTCTCCTGCAGCATGCCAAGACGGCCAACAGCCAGACCCCTGAGACGCAGCAAGCGGTCAGGGCAGTGATTGCGTCGGCGGTCGGTGAAACCGTGGCGCAACGTGCATTCGCCGTGCTCGGCGGAAGCATTGTCGAACGCATCCTAGAGGGTAGTAAACTTCCGCAGGACGACTCGGGAGCGCTCCGCAGCGCGGATATCTTTCCCGTGGCGCATCCTCCATTCGAACCCGAACCCCCATCGGCGGTGCTGCATACTGACGCGCCCCTGCAGATGAAGAGCCAACCGGATCCGCCGTCGCACGGACCGGGACCGGGGGTTCGGGCGCCGCACAAAGCGCCGCAACCCCCGAGCGCGCCGATGGGCCAGCCCGATCCACCGTCGACCCAGCCGCCATCGCCGGGGCCGGGCGTGCGCTCGCCCCGCACTGAACCGGATCCGCCGAGTCACGGTCGCACGACGACGATCTTGGAAACCAGCGCAGCGGTTGCCGAGCGCCTGCCGGTATTACCGGCGCAGTGCGTGGTGCTGGATGAATTCCTGGCGCCGCAGGAACTTGAAGAACTCATGCGCTTCACGCTGGAGCACGAACCTGAGTTCAGCACCAGCTCGGTGGTCTCGCCAAATGCGGAGAGCGGCGTGGTCAACTATGACCATCGGCGCTCTCGGGTTCTCATGGACCTGGCTCAACACGAGGATGTGATGCTGAGGCGCATCAAATCCGTCTTGCCCATGGTTCTCGATAAGCTCGGCATGGAGGAGTTCGACATTACCGGAGTGGAGGCCCAGGTCACCGCCAGCAACGACGGAGACTTCTTCCACTTCCACAGCGATAACGGCAGTGAGCGGGTGGCCTCACGCCATCTGACGTTTGTCTACTTCTTCCATCGCGAGCCGCGGCAGTTCGAAGGGGGTGAGCTGCGCATTCACGATGCCCACCTGCAGGAAGGGGTTTACGTCAGCGACGACAGTTACCAGGCGATCGTCCCACGGCAGAACCAGATCGTCTTCTTCCCGTGCGAATTGTTGCACGAAATTACACCGGTGACGTGCGCATCGCAGCGCTTCGCCGACAGCCGCTTTACCCTAAACGGATGGCTTCGTCACTAAACAACCCGGCTTGGCTGGAGTGGATGACCAACCTGATGGACGAGTCGTCGCTGACTCGGTTTAGACGGGCTGGGGTAACGCGGGGAGGAGTGTCGCGGCATACCTATGCCGCGACATTCCCTCCCAATCGTTTCTACTGCCTGCTGGATGAACTGCCACTGCACTTGATCCCGCGGCGTGTTTTCAAGTCATTGCAGCGTCAAGACGACGAGCAACAAAGCCTGTATCTGAATCCCGAATGCATCTTGTGCACCGATGGGCAATCGCCGGAAGAAGTGGCTTCTCGCCAGGATTTGCTCTCCGGATTCGCACTGCAGGGAGCGACGGCGTGGGTGCGCAATCCTGCGACAGGGAACCTGCTTCCATTCTGGCTCGGGCCAAGGTTGGAAGCCGTGGTGCAAGGCCTGCGTACGCATGAACCTGTGCCCTCGTCGGTACACGAGGGGGCGCGTCGTGTGTTGGCGGCAGCTGAGATCCTATCCAAAGACCGACACACGGGACTGCAGCACACGGACCTGCAACACGAAGAGAGAATCGCGCAGGCGGCTTCCTTGTTTCGCGAGCGAGGATACGCGCCGCTCGGCGACCTGATCCATCCGTTCCACGTCGCCGCCTTGCGCCGTTACTACCGCTATTTAATCCGCACCGGCGCGATCACGCTGGGCGATGGCCAGAGTCCCCGCCGCTATGTGGCTTACAACGAACCCGTGGCGCGCTTCTTCCACCATGACATCGCGGCGGCCTTGAGCGCGGTGGCCGGCGAACCGCTCAAGCCGTCTTATGTCTACATGGCTTCGTATTTGAGTGGAGCCCAACTCAAGAAACACACTGACCGCGAACAATGTGAATTCAGCGTGACCCTCTGCCTGGATTTTTCTCCCGAGCCCGCGCTCGAAACTCCCTGGCCGATTCGCCTGGACACCCCGACGAGCACAGTCACGGTCTATCAGGCTCTGGGCGACGGCCTGGCCTACCGCGGAACTCGATTGCCCCACTATCGCGATGCTCTGGGAGGCGGCCAGACTTCGACTTCAATTTTCTTCCACTACGTGGCCGCAGATTTTTCGGGGTCGTTGGATTGAAGAGCCTCGGATGAACAGCCTTGGATTGAAGACCTTTGGATTGAAGACCTTTGGATTGAAGAGAAGACTATTCGCGTTCTAGTGCAGGCCAGAGATCAGATAAAGAACGGACAGGGCCTGATTGTAGCTGTAGGCGAATCGTTTTCCGTCGCGGCTCACCACTACCGGCTTCACCGTCACAACCCCCGCCGGAGCTCCGGGCCGCAGCTCCTGGACGACCATCTGCTTACCCGTAGAAATCTCCACCTGGTAGATTTTGCTGGGAAGTTCGCCTTCGTGATACCCGTACAGCGCGGAACCGTCCCTCGACCATTGCACGGGCAAAAAGCCTTCCTTCAATCCTTGGATCGGCCGCGGTGCACCGCCTTCGATTGGGTAGATAGCGACGGCGGAATTTGCGCCGACTCCGACGACAAACCGGCTATCGGGTGACGACGGACCGCATACAGTTCCATCCGGGGTTACGGCTTTGGGCTTTCCGCCGGCAAGGTTTAACACGTAGCACCGCGTCGCATGCCCTTGCTCATTGCCATTGAGGATGATCGTCTGCCCATCCAAGAAGCGGCCCCATCCACTATGGATGGATTCCAGTCCGCTGGTTTCGACGGGGCGAGGCTGGCCGGGCCCGGTCGGCAGCAGCGTCACTTGGGTCGGTTGGCCGCTGAAGGCGATCGCCCACTTCCCATCCGGGGAGAGTCCGCCCGCGCTGCCATCCCCCAGGCGGACTGGTAGGGAACCGTCCAACTTCCGCAACGCTACGGCGTAGCCGGATCCCGCGGCTTCGCTGGAATCTTCAAACAGTACAGAAAGACCGTCGCGGGAAATATCTTTGGCCACATTCCAGTCGTGCCAGGAGAGCTCCACATCCCGGTCACTGCCCAGAGTACTGAACGCCAAGGCTAGGCGTTTGGTGTTCAACGCCACTAGGGCATGGCCATCGGAAGAAATGTCCTGCAGAGTAATTCCCATGGGCAAGTCCAGCAGGTTTCGGACCTTGCCGGTTAAAGTCACCGCCATCAGATTCAGGATGTTGCCTTTCTCGATTGCGGTGAACCAGATTTCCTTCCCGTCCGGACGCCACGCAACACCCTCCTCAGACTCCCATTCCGCAGTGAGAGTCTGGACGTGGCCCACCTGATTAACCACACAGACTATCCCGCCGTTGTCCCAAAGCGCGGGATGATTCATGAACGCGATCTTATCGCCTTGGGGAGAGAAACGAATGTTGCTGATCCAGCCGGTGCTTTGATACAGCACTTTGCCAATGGGATATTCCAGACGGCTGTGGCCGTCGACATTATGCACCACCGCAAGCTCGCCATGTGAGTCCCAGTCCGCCCATCGCACATCCGCCTGCAATTCCTTGGGAGACCCTCCGGCCAGGGGCGCACGCGCCAGCATTCCGTCGACGGTTTCCATTTGGCCGTTGTGAGTGCCGTGCACCAGGACCGCAAGTTCGTTGCTGGAGGAAATAGCCAGCAGGTCGGCATGGCTCAAATTCAGCGGCTGGGTTAGGAGAGAGTCTCCAACCGTCGTAAAAAGCCGCACCGGATTGCCGTTCCACGCCGCGCTGTAGACGATGGACTGACCGTCGGGTGCGAAGCGCGCCGCATAGACGGTGCCGGCTTCGAACGTCAGGCGCTTGTACGCCGGAGGCGCCAGCGGAGTATGTAGTAGTTGCGCAACTGCCAGAACTGCGGTCGCGACGGCCAACAATGCCGCTAGCGCCCACGGCAACGCAGAAGTAATTCGAGGCGCCGGCTTGGGCGCGGGGACAGCTTTGACTGGCGAAGACCCCGAGAGCGTTTGCAACGCAAAAACCAGATCCTTGGCGGACTGAAACCGATTCTCCGGCTCCTTCTCCAAACAATGCCGGATGATGTCCTGATATCCAGCCGGGATCGCGGCCTCTTCCAGGTGTGCGGCTGCTGGCTCTTCGCGCAGCACTGCGGTTATGGTGTCGACTTCCGTTTCGCCACGGAACGCGCGGCTTCCCGACAGGATTTCGTAGAGAATCGCGCCGAAGCTAAAAATGTCGCTGCGGTGATCCACCGGCTTGCCGCGCAATTGCTCGGGAGACATGTAGGCGACGGTGCCGATCATGGTGCCTTGCTTGGTGACGGTGGTCAATTCTTGAATGGGGCGATTCTCTTCGGCGGGAGTCTGGAGCTTGGCGACTCCGAAATCCAGAATCTTGATGCGCCCGTCCAGGGTCAGAAAAAGATTTTCCGGCTTGAGGTCGCGATGCACGATGGGCTTGTCATGCGCGGCGGTCAGGCCCTGGGCGATCTGCAGAGCGTAGTCCGCGGCCTCACGTGTGGAAATGGGGCCTTCGCACAACCGCTGACGCAGGTTCTTGCCTTCCAGCAATTCCGAGACAATATAAGGCGTGCTGCCTTCAAAACCAACGTCATAGATGGCGAGGATGTTGGGATGGTTCAGTGCGGCAGCGGCGCGCGCTTCCTGCTCGAAGCGGCGCAGATGGTCAGGATTATCGCTGGAAGCGGGCCGGATTAACTTCAGCGCGACATCGCGCCCCAGCCTTTCGTCCCGCGCGCGAAAGACTTCGCCCATCCCTCCAGCACCGATCTTTTCGAGGACCCGGTAGTGCCCCACGAGCTGGCCAGTCATAAAGGAATACACGAGCACGCGTTGCATGGCATGGTAGGTGCGATGGTCTTCCCAGTCAATAGCATTCAAGAGCTTCTGAACCGGCGCTAAACTAGCGGTTGCGGGGCGTGCTAGAATGTGGCCGCTGTGGGCCAGAATCTTCCAACACCGCCGCCTGCTCCGCCTTCGTGTTCCGAGTGCGCCTCCAAGATGCAGCCTGCCGGAGGTGGCCCGCCCACCCAGTCTGCGTCGCGCATGTGGCGTTCGAGTGACGGCAAAACGCGCATCGACACGCCGCTGAGTAGCGTGATCTCCGATCCAGCGGCGCAGCACACCATCGTGCTCGATCACGTTAAGAAAGTGGCGAGCATCATCCCGATGACGCCGCCGGGGATGCCTGCGCCTCCGGGTGCGCCGGGAATGCCGGGGGCTCCGGCTTCGCCATCTGTTCCGCCCGTGCACGTGCAGGACCTGGGCAAGTCGATGATCGAGGGACACGAAGTTGAGGGCAAGCGCTTCACTTTGCCCACACCGCCGGCGCCCCCCAAGCCGCCGCTTCCCGCCATGCCAGCTGCAAAGATGCCCGCTCTAAAGATGCCAGGTCTGAAGATGCCGGGAGTGAAGATGCCGGGTGCCCCTGCGGCTCCAAAGCCGCCGGGAGCGCCCGCGCCGCCGGCCGCGCCCACGCCCGCGCTGCCCAAACCGCCGAGCGTAACCGAGTTGTGGACCAGCGTGAAGTTGAAGACTCCGGTGCTGACGAAAGTCACCACCCCTGCGGGCGAGCTGACCACTTACTGCAAACCCACGTTAACCGCGGAGCATCCACCTTCAGTCTTTCAGATTCCGCCGGGATATACGATCAAGCCGCCTGATATCAAGCCACCCAATATCAAGCCACCCAGTATCAAGCCGCCCAAACCCTAAGGCCTTCGCCATCGGACTCATGCTATAATGCGAGTTCGCCTGCATACGAACCGAGGCAAATCCTGTGATCTCCTCTGAAGGCGAATCCTGCGCCATCCATAGCTCTTTAAAGAAGGATTTCTAGACACGAGGTCTAACCATGTCCGGCCATTCAAAATGGGCCACCATCAAGCACAAGAAGGGCGCGCTCGACGCCAAGCGCGGCAAGAT